>Ga0105240_10004418_pt1 | contig 21436 bp, 16 predicted proteins | sample KBSC54metaG_FD_80426 | JGI IMG/M metagenome (GOLD analysis project Ga0105240, IMG submission 80426) | Corn rhizosphere microbial communities from Kellogg Biological Station, Michigan, USA - KBS C5-4 metaG | ecosystem: Host-associated > Plants > Roots > Rhizosphere > Soil | place: Michigan, USA... | reverse complement strand
GACCACATCCTCTGCTTCAACTCTGCCGGCAACTTCGACCCCGCGGAGTTCGAGGCGTCGCGAGAGTTCGTGCTCGACAGGGCGTCGAACCGGCATTTCACCCTGGGCGGCGGCCCCCATCGTTGCCTGGGGTCGCACCTGGCGCGCCGGGAACTCCGCATCGCCCTGACACAGTTCCTGTCTCGCATTCCGACCTTCTCGCTCGCGCCCGGCGCCGATAGGACGGCTCATCCAGGGCTGATGTCGACCGCACACCTGCCGCTCGTCTGGAAGCCCGGCGCGGCCCTTGCCGCATAGAACGTCTGAGCAAGGTGGACACGGGAAACGGGGAGCGCGACGGACATGCACGCAGAGGCGTGGAGAGAAGTGGAGGCGATCAAGCGCCTGAAGGCGCGCTATTTCCGCTTCCTGGATACCAAGCAGTGGGAAGCCTGGCGCGATCTTTTCACGGACGATGCCGTGTTGAAGGTGCACTCGGCAGTGACGACTTGGGGCGATCCCCCGCAGCTGTTTCATGACCTAGTGGGCGCCGAGGTCATCATGAATACTGTGCGAGCGCGCATCCACGACAGCGTGACAGTGCACCACGGGCATATGCCCGAGATCGAACTTTCCTCGGCGAGCACGGCCACGGGGGTGTGGGCGATGGAGGACATCGTGGAGAGTGCGGCCCACCGCCTGAGAGGGCACGGCCATTACCATGAGAGGTATGTCCGGCGGGACGATGGCTGGCGGATCGCCTCGCTGGAGCTGACCCGCCTTCGAGTGGAACGCGTCGAAGTCACGCGTCCGCTTGGCTAGCAGTTGGAGACGACAATGTACGATCTGATGGAAGGCGTCCGGGTCATCGAGGTGGCCGAACACACCTTCGCGCCCTCCGCCGGCGCCATGCTGGCCGATTGGGGCGCAGACGTGATCAAGGTCGAGCGTACCGTCGGCGGAGGGGACCCGGCGCGCAACATGCGCGCAATTCAGCAGCCCGGCCAGAAGCGGAACGGCTACTTCGAGGTCGCCAACCGAGGCAAACGATCGCTGGCGATCGACCTCACCCAGGCGGAAGGGCGGAAACACCTCTACCGATTGCTGGACACCGCCGATGTCTTCGTCACCAACCTTCGCCGCGAAGCGCGCGAGAAGCTCGGCATCGAGGCCGAGGTGCTCATCGGGCGCCGGCCCGCACTGATTTACGCCCGCGCGACAGGCTATGGCGTCCGCGGCGCGATGGCTGACCATGGCGGCTTTGACTTCCCTTCGTCGTGGTGCCGCTCCGGGTCGGCCTTCGTGCAGACCCCTGCCGACGGCGGGCCGCCGCCGCAACAGCCGGGGTCCGTCGGCGATCTGACCGGCGGCGCAACCTTGGCCGGCGCAATCTCGGCGGCGCTGTTCCGGCGCTCACGCACGGGCAAGGGCGCGCTGATCGACCACTCGCTCTACGGCGTGGGGGCTTACATAATGACCCAGCACATCGCGAGCGCCAGCTTGGCCTGCGCGCCCCCTCCGGGGCAGGCAGCTCCGATACGGCGCGCCTCGCGGCCCATGAACCCCATCAACCGGCTGTACAAGACGGCGGACGACCGCTGGATCAGCCTCTGCCTACTCATGGATCGCTGGTTCGCTGATCTCGCTCGCCGGATCGGACGTGAGGACATGCTGAGCGACGCGCGCTACGCGACTGAGGACGCCAAGTATCAGAACGCTGCAGCGATGATCGATGAACTCAGCGCCGTCTTTGCTACCAAGACGCTAGCCGAATGGAGCGAGATCCTGTTCGGAATGGAGGGAGTCTGGGCGCCATGTCTCAGCCCGGCCGAGGTGATGACCGATCCGCAGGCGTTGGAGAACGGCATAGTCACCTCGGTGACGGACAGCGACGGCGATACCTACTGGGCTGCTTGCACGCCCGGCATGTTCGACGGCCGGCCCATCGGGCCATTGCGCGCCAGTCCGGGCTATGGCGAGCACACGGACGAGATCATGGGCGAACTCGGCTTGGACGCCGGCCAGCTTGCGGAGTTCCGCGCGCGTAAACTGCTCGTGTGAGATACTGCATAGCGCCCCAGTGAGCCTTGGAGGCGTAGTCCGATCCCGGGCCAGCCCTAGGCGCCGTGGCGGATGCGGTAGATCTCGGCGAAGCTCTCCTCGAAGGAGCGTTTGCACGGACCGGTAATAGAGCTGCGCAGGGTCGGGTCGTTGATATTGCCGGGGGCGCCGGGGGTCGGGGTGAGATCAGGATGCTTGCCGGCCATGCGCGCGGCCTGTTCGCACCACTGCCGTTGGGTGACCGTCTCGTCGCCGCACCAGTTGACGAACAGGGCCTCGGTGCTGGCGGCGTCTAGCAGCGCCTCGAGCTGGTCGCTCATGTCGGCGAAATGGATCGGGCTATGGGGATAGGGGTCGCCGAAGCGATTGATCTGCCCGCCGGCCGCAATCTGATCCATATCGCGCACCGGCATGCCGCCGCCGGGGCCGTAGCAAACGTTGAGCCGCATCACGATCGTGCGCAGACCTAAGATTGCGGCGCAGGCGCGGGCCGTGGCTTCCAGGCTGATCTTGGAGGCCGGGCTGGTGGCGTTCTGGAACGGCGGTCCGGACTTACCGAGGTCGGAGCGCTCGGCGATCACGTCCCAGACGTCCTTAGGGAAGGAGTAGACGGCGCTGGAAGACATCACCAGGGCCGCCTTGGCGTTGCGGCAGTGGTTTAGCACCTTGGCGGCGGTCAGGGTGTTGGCGCGGACCGCGTCATAGACCATCTCGGGCGCCAGGCGCGTGTGGGCCAAGTGAAGGATATAGGTGAAGTCGGAGGGGAGGCCGTCAAGATCGCCCGTCAGGTCGGCGGCGAAGGTCTTGATGCCCATGTCCTCGATCGCCTGCCGCCCGATCGCCCAGGAATTCACCGACCCGGCGCGCGCATCGTCGGGCAGGAAGCGGGAGACGGCCCAGACCTCGTTGTTCTTGGCGAGGGGCCCGGCCAGCTCTCGGCCGACCAGACCCGCGCCGCCGGTGACCAGGATCTTCTCGCCAGACAGCATGAGCCTGCTCCAGTGCTTCCGCCACAAAGGCCTGCTTCGTCGCGACCGCGCCGCAAAACGCGATCGCGACTCACGTCGACTACCGGAGCGGATAGCGAACCTCGAAATAGAACATCCGGGGTTCGGTCAGGGTTACGGGCGTTATGCCAACGACCTGGGTGCCACCCGACGTGCCCAATGCCGCGATCTTGTTGGTGAGGTTGGTCACCTGGAACGCGACGTCGGCCCGAGTTCCCAGGAAGTGCCGCCACTCGACCCTGAGATCCGCCACCGCATAGCCCGGGAGCAACAGCGGGTTAGAAACCATGCCCAACACTGTCTGGTGCGGAAGATTGATGCCGGCGAAGAGCGAGTTCGGCTGGACGTCCTGGGTAAACTGGGACCGGTAGTAGACGTTGGCGCTGATGGTGATGTCCTGGCCGGTCCAGTCGTTGAGATGGATCGCGGGCTGGATGCCGAACCGCCACTTGGAGGTGCCCTGGAACGGATCAGGCGTAAACGTCGTAACCACCTGTCCGTTTATTAACAGGCGGCCGCCACTGTGATCAACGACCACTGGCGTTGATGCGCCCACGCCGTTGTTGTTGGCGGCGTCGCATTGAGGTCGCCAATACTGGGTCGAGCAGAAGCTGTTTTCCTGCCAACTAACGTATTTGGCGTCGGTGTACGCAAGGTATCCGGAAATGTCGAACCAGGAGTTTACGACAGCGTTGGCTTCAAACTCCACCCCCAATATATTGGCATTGGCCAGATTTTGCGTAAATGTGGCCGCAGATCCAGGAACCACGTTCGACTTCTGAATGTCCTTGTACCAGTCGTAGTAGACTGCCAAGTCGGTACGGATCCTCATGCCGCCCAGACGCAAATCAGACTTAATGCCGCCTTCGATGTCTTTAATACCTTCAGGTCCGAAGGTGAACAACGGCGAATTGGGTAGCAGATTCGTGTTGATACCGCCGCCTTTGTAACCTGTACGATGGGTGATGTAGAGGAGCGTGTTCTCGTTTACCTGCCAATCTAGTGCGACTGTGTAGGTGCCGAACGCCTTGCGGGGAACCACGACACTTGTGATCGTTGAGCCAGCGGCGGGGGGCGTCACCACGGCCAGTCCGACGGCCTGCCCATTGACCGTCACCGACGTACCTACGCCGGCGGTGTTGTCCACCTGACGAAATTCCCAGCTCTCACGATAGCCGCCGGTCAAGTGCACGCCGGGCACGATCTCGAGCGTCGCCTGGCCGTAAAGCCCAGATGCTTCGTTGGTCAACCGCGTGAGTGGCATGCAACGCGTTGGAACCGTCCCGCATACGGCGGCCGAGGACGACCAAAAATTCGTCGGATTATCCAGCGCATACGTCAGGTTGATCAGCGGTTCGAAGTTGTGCTGCTGCTGGCGGAAATAGAAATAGCCGATCTGCCACTTCAGTTTGTGAGAGAAATTGTCGCCGACGAGCTGGATCTCATTGCTGAATGTTGGCGGCGGCGCCGGCGTTTGCCCGCTGCCAGGCCAGCCGTTCCGCCAATAGTAGCTACCGTCGGCATTGAGAGCGCCGATCGTGTCGAGGATCGGCAGTGCGCTGCCATCGATGTCGACGCCGGGACCGCGCTCCCTCGCCCAGTAGTAGGAGAAGGTGTCATGGAGGCTCAGGTTACTGAAGATCTGAGCGTTCACCTGGTTCACGAAGCCGTGGAACTGGATTTCGCTCATGCGGTCAGTATTGCTGAAGGTGGCGCCGGGCCCCGCAGCAACCTGCTGAGCCAAGGCGGCCGCGGTAAGGTCCTGCCAAGAAAGGCCTGGCGGCGGCAGGGCGCCGGTTTCCACCAGCCAGTTCGCCGCGAGTTGCGGATTGTTGGCCGGAATCGTCGTTCGAGAGGCTGCGGGGATGAAGCGAGGATCAGTCCAGTAGAGCATCGAGCCGGTGCCATTCGAGCGGTCGATGTTGCCGGCATACATGAAGTAGTCTTCGAAGTTGTCCGTCGGTTTCCAAACCAGGGAAATTCGCCACTCGCTGTGGTCGATGTTGTCATCCTGCCGCGACGAATGCGTGTAGGACAGGTAGTCCTTGGTGAAGCCGTCGCGCAGCCGGATTTGTCCGGCGACACGGAACAGCAGCTGGTCGGTAAAGAGAGGGCCTCCGAAGGCTCCCTCAACCATGCGGTAGTTGTAGTTGCCGAGCTGCCCCTTGATGTACCCGTCATAGCTCGCCGTAGGCTTTTGCGGCGTGAACAGGACCGCGCCGCCGGTGGCAGTCTGGCCGAACAGCGTTCCTTGTGGCCCCTTCAACACCTGGACGCTCTGGAGGTCGACGTAGGACGGGGCGAAGTTGGGGGCGTTGTTGAAATAGATGGCGACGCTCGATTGGGCCGTGCCGAAGCTCGTGCCCTGGCCGCGAATGGTCGGAATCAACGTGTAGCGATTGTTCGACGCGATGGTCGTCTGCAGGCTCGGCGACAGTTTGCTCAGGTCCTGAGCGTTGTTCACCACAAGCCGGTTGAGTTGCGCTTGGGAAAAGGCGCTCACCGCAACCGGTACTCTCTGAAGGTTTTCAGAGACGCGTCGGGCCGTCACCACGACCTCGCCCAGACTGGAGGAGCTCTCTCGGGCGCTCGCCGTGGAGCTCGGCTGTTGATCCGGTGCGGCCTCGGCCGGCGTGACCGTTTCAGCCATCGCCGTCGGCGCGGCGCCCAGGCTCCAAGCCGCGGCTAAGGCAGCAGCGCTGGCGCATGCAAGGAGTCGTGATGTCATTTAGGAAATCCCCCCTTTTCGGATGTCCTGGAAAAGAAACATTCGATGCGAGGAGCGTAAACGGCGTCCGGTCGCGGAATTCAGGGGTGTGGGCACATAATGGTGGGCGCTTGGACCAGTTCTACCAGAACCCGCTGACAGTTGATTTTGTTGCTCGCGGCCTTTGGCGCCTGGAATAGATCAGCGGCTGCGTGCTCCCGTGGGTGCGCGGTTGGCTCATTTAGGGGATATCTCCCGTTTGAGAGTGGGAAGGACTCATTGCCGGATCGACATCCTTCCTTAGTCTTGGCCTCGCCAGCGCCTGCCGCGCGCAAAAAAGCTGCGCAAGGTTGCGCGAGCGTCGCCGTCGCCATCTTGAAGAAGCCGAGGTTCGCCAGATGCTACACGACAAAGTGGTGGCGATTACTGGGGCGGGCCGCGGGCTCGGACGGGCCTACGCGATTTCTGTGGCTGCGGCCGGCGCGAAGGTGCTCCTAAATGACGTGGTCGGCGCGAGCGGGGTCGTCGAAGAGATCCGCCGGGCAGGAGGCGCTGCGGCCGCGCTAGACTTGGAAATCGGGACACCGGCCGCCGGCGAGCAACTCATCGATGCGTGCGTGGACACGTTCGGGCGAATCGACGGGTTGATTAACAATGCGGGGCTGTGTCACCTCAAGCTTAGCTGGGAGGAAAATCCCGACGACGCCGAACGGATCATTCGCGTCAACCTGTTCGGAACGATTCACTGCGCGGTTGCGGCGATGAAGCGAATGCGACTTGCTGGCTCGGGAGTCATTATCAATATTGGCTCTGGAGCCATGCTTGGGATGGCGGAGATGAGCGCTTACGGCTGCTCCAAGGCGGCGGTCCTCAACCTTACTGTCACCTGGGCAAAGGAACTCGAAGGAACCGGCGTCCGCGTGCATGCGATCTCGCCGACCGCGCGGACGCCGATGAACCTTGCATCCGCGCCTCAATATTTCTTGGAGCATGGGCCCGAGCTGGTCGCACCCCTAGCGGTCTTCCTGCTCAGTGATCGCGCAGCGCCTTTGAACGGTAAGATGATCCGTCTCGATCGAGGGCGATTGAGCTTCTTCGAACCCGGGAACTATGGGCCCGTTCTGGGGGAATCGCTGAATTGGACGAACGATGCGTTGGAAGCGGCGCTCATGCCGGGAGCTAGCATCAGGCCTTGATCAAGCGGCGTTCGCCTCGTCCAGTTGCATGGCGCGGCGCACGTCCCGGCTATGCGCCTTCAATCGATGTGTCGCGAGATCCCAGAACCGGTTGACTGCCGAAGCGCAGGCGCCGGCGCGCCGGGCCAGCGTACGTTGCAGATTTGGGGAGTCGACAACCTTCCGGACGACTGATCCATGAAGGCTGGAAGCGTCCTTCGGGTGAGTAGCCGCATAGGCCCCGATCTGGCTGGCGTACCGCAATAGGATTGTCTGGTCGTTTTCGGGCGCCGATTTCAAAATTGCCCCGGCTGTCCGCAATGGACCGTACCCAAAGGCATGCAGCCGTGGATTGGTCTTCTCGGGGAATGTCACGATCGTCTTTCCACGAAGGTCAGCCATCGTGAGGAAATCTAGGGAAGCAAGAGGGTCCTCGATGGGTATTACAAGGTGACAATATCCATCCCGCAACGTTTCGACATCGAGAGCCTCGCTGGGGTAGGGCCACACTGCGAAGATAACATCCACATCGCCATTGAGCAGCATCTCCGCCAACTCCGTGCTGGAACGGTTCGTCACTGTCTGCAGGCGCAGACGCGGGTTCTGTGCTGCGAAGGCGTAGAGCAATTCGTTTAGCCTCGGCTCCCGAAAGCTGAACGGCGGTAGCCCAATTCTAAGAACATCTTCGAGCTGATGGCTGAGGGCGGACGAGATCTCCATGGTCTCTGCGAACGCAGCGGCCATTTTGCGAGCCGATGGAATTAGGCGAAGTCCTGCATCCGTTAGTTCGACGTGTCGTGTGGTCCGCTGGAACAGTTCGAGTCCCAAGCATCTCTCTAGGCGCCGCACCTTCGCAGACAGCCAGGACTGATCCATCTGGAGTCGTCGGGCCGCACGCGTGAACGAAAGTTCCTCCGCCACAACCACGAAACAGAGATAATGATAGATATTTACTTTGTCGGGGCCGGCTTCCAACGCAGTCTTCAACATCGGCGCGTTCATAACACTCCCTCCCGTTAGGCGGGTGCCACGTTGCGCGACGAGCGGTCGTGACGTCCCAGAGTCTTCTCGCGTGTCGCCGCCTCGGACGGCTTCGGGCGCCCACAGTTCTTCGCCCAGGATGTTAGCCACCCCCAAACAGTATGAACATTCGGCGTGGTCGCGTCAATCGATGCCCTGAGGCCTCGGGCTTCCATGGCCGGTGGGCCATGCTATGCGTTCGTTCCCCTTAAGGCCGCTCGTTTGCGATTTGGCGGCGACGACGGGGTGAAGGCAATGAAGCGTATCCCAGCGCTTCGCCTCAGAGTTACCGACATGCTGACAGCAATTCCCGCGAATTCCGTATTCATAGCCGGTAGTTGGACTCCGGCGACGGGTGAGCCTGAGCCCGTGATCAACCCGGCAACGGAAGCTGTCATCGGGGTCGCGCCCACCGGCGGTATGTCCGAGGCCGAGCAGGCGGTCGCGGCGGCGCGGCGCGCTTTCGACGCCGGCCCGTGGCCGAGGCTGACGCCCGTCGAGAGAGCCGGATTCATGCAGCGGTTTTACGATGGCCTGCTTGCGCGAAAAGAGCAGATCATCAGCCTGATCGTGCAGGAAGCGGGCGGGGCTCTGCGCATCAGTGGTCGCCAGTTCGACTTCCCAATGCAGCTCGCAAAGTATGCGATTGAATTTGGAGCGCGCTATCGCGATATGCCGTTGCCGCCAGGGACGGTGAACGCAGATCGCGTGCGTCTAGTGGGCGGCGTGATCCGGCGCGAGCCCGTGGGCGTGGTGTCCGCCATCACGCCGTACAATTACCCCTACTTCCTGAACGTGGGCAAAGTGTTCCCGGCGCTGATGATGGGCAACACCGTCATCCTCAAGCCCTCACCATACACCCCGTTCTGCGCCCTCGTGCTGGCGGAGGTGGCGGCTGAAGTTGGGCTGCCGCCAGGGGTGCTCAGTGTGATAACCGGGGGGCGCGATCTTGGGGAAAGGCTCACGTCCGATCCCCGGATCGACCTCATCAGCTTCACCGGTTCAGACGAAGTCGGCGCGGCCATCATGCGCCAGGCTTCTAGCACCCTGAAGCGGCTGCACTTCGAACTCGGCGGGAAATCGGCCCTGATTGTCCGCCACGACGCCGACCTCGACCGCGCCGTGGCGGCGGGTATGGCCTACCTGAACCACGCGGGGCAGGGATGTGCGCTTACAACGCGCCACCTCGTGCACAACTCCGTCCGCAAAGAATATGTCGAGAGGCTGGCCGCCGCGCATCGCGCGTTCAAGGTCGGCGACCCTGCCGATCCGACCGTCGATATGGGACCGCTGATCCGCGAGGTGCAGAGACGGCGCGTCGAAGACTACGTCGAGCTCGGCCGCAATGCCGGGTTTAGGTTGGTGACGGGCGGACGGAGGCCGCCGCACCTCACGCGCGGGTTCTTCTATGAGCCGACGCTATTCGACGACGTCGACAACAGTTCGTCGCTCGCCCAGGACGAGATCTTCGGGCCTGTGGGCGCCGTGATCGGCTTCGATGACGACGCGCAGGCCGTGACGATCGCGAATGACTCCAGGTACGGCTTGTCCGGCGCGATCTGGTCCCGCGACCTCGGCGCGGCCTTCGAGATGGCCCGCGCCATGCGCACCGGTGGCATTTCCATCAACGGGGGAGGCTCGGCGCCAGACTCCCCGTTCATGACGCCCTTCGGCGGCATGAAGCGCTCGGGTTTCGGACGCGAGTGGGGCGAGGAGGGGCTCAACGCGTTCACCGACCTGAAGGCGATCACGTTCCAGGAAGGTTAGGACCATCCGGCGCCCGCGCTCGCAGCTAGGCGAGCCCCAGCATGGCGCGGAGCGCGGGGCGGTCGATCTTCATGGTCGTGGTTCTCGGGAAGGCGTCGATGACCTTGAAGTCGGTGGGGACTTGGTAGGGCAACAGGTTTTCGCGCAGGAAGGCGCGGAGCCCCTCGAGATCGATATCGCGGGCAGCTTCGATGATCGCAACCGGGACCTGGCCGAGGCGAGCGTCGGGATAGCCCACCATTGTCGCATCTCGAACGCCCGCAAACCGGCGCATGATAGGCGCCACCTCGTCCGGCAGGATCTTGAAGCCGCCGCGGTTGATAGCGTCGTCCAGCCGGCCGTGAATGAAGACAAATCCGTCCTCGTCGACCCGCGCCAAGTCATTGGTGCGTATCCAGTCCGGTGAAAACCGCTCCGACTTCAGCTCCAACTGGCCGACTGCGCCGGCAGGCGCCTCCTGCTTGGAATCGGGATTGATGATGCGTAGGACGATGTCCGGCCTCGGACGTCCGACGCTTCCCAACTTGGTCTTCGCGAACTCTCGATGGTCCGCCAGAGACCATCCGGCGACGCCGCCGAGAAATTCCGCGGCGCCGTAGTCGATCAGGATCGGGACGCCGAAGCGTTCCTCGAATTCCAGCTGGGTGGAGGGATCGAGCGCGGCGGTGCTGCTGCGCATCGCTTTGAGGCTGGCGAGCGACTCGCGCTTGGCGTCGGAGTTGAGCACCATACGGATCATCGCCGGCACCAGGCTGGCGGACTTGGGTCGGTAGCGCTCGATCGCCGCGACCCAGCGCTCGACGTCGAACCGGTCGAACAGGATGATCGGACGCGCCTGGTAGAAGGCCATCAGAAGCCCGAAGATGCCGCCCGCGTGCGTGAAGGGCGTGAGCATGATGCTTGGTGAGCTCTTCAGGCGAAGAGCCTCCCCAGCGGAGGTCGACTGCGAAGCTTCGGCCCCTTCCAGGGATGGAAGAACCTTGTCCACGTAGACGGGAATTCGCTTCGGCGGGCCGGTCGTCCCGCTCGAAAGCCGCTCGACCACCATCCCCGGCGCTTCGGCGCGATGCGGCGGTGGCCCAATGGTCTCCAGACCGGGAACCAAGCCGACGGAAAAGTCGTGGGCGTCGTTGTCTATGATGCTCACGCCGGCGCTTCCGACTGCCTTGGCGGCGTCGACGACAGCTTCGGAAACCGACCAGTCGGGGCCGTTTCCGACAATCGCGCACAGCCGCTGGTTCTGGATATCCTCGCAGAGCACCCGGACAGACAGGTTCGGGCGCAGGGGCGCGATTGGACGACCGCTGCGCAGCAGGCCAACGAAACCGGCCACGCCCGCGGGGCTGTTTCGCGCGACCCAGCCGATGGGCGCATCTGCAGGCGCCCCCAGTGCGTGCAGATGCGTCTCGACCTGCCTGGCCGCCTGGTCCAAGGCGCGCCACGAGGTCCACGCGCCGGCGAATTCGACCGCGCCACTATCGGGTGAAAGGGCCAGTACCTCCTGCACACGCTGAGCGATTGACGCCGTCATGCATGGTCTCCAGCTGTGAAATCCACGTGGCGGTCGCCAGCGTCGGCGAAGCGGTATCAGCGGGCGCGTTCTCGAAGGTAGGCGTGGAAAGTTGGGATTCAGGGGATCGCTGGCACAGTCCCGCGGAGGGGCTTCGTAGAAGCTTGCCTCCCAGAGAGACCTATCGCGCTCTTGGCGCGTCCGTCTGCGCATCGCGCGGCAGTCCGAGGACGCGCTCGGCGATGATGTTGCGCTGAATATTCGAGCTGCCGCCGGCGATCGCGAGGCGAAGCGACGTCATGGCTTGCCTGGCCCAGGCGCGGTTCTCGCGCGCGCCAATCCCGTTGCGTCCGGGCGCCGCCAGCAGGAAGTCATCGCCGATGATGTCTCGGCCAAGCTCATAGAGCTCGCGGGCCATGTTGCTGCCGTTGAGCTTCATCATCGCTGGAAACGCGCCGCCGTCCTTGTCAGCGGCCGCCATCGAGAGCTGCCTATAGGTGGAATAGGTCGTGGTCAGCAGCCATCCGTGCAGTGCAGCCAAGCGGTCCCGGATGATCGGGTCTTCGATAATGGGCTTGCCGTCGCGCAGCGTGGACCGGGCCAACTCGACCAAGCGCTGGAACATCCCCGTGTGGAACTCGATCCCAGTCAGGTTGGTGCGTTCGTGTTTCAGGGTCGTGCGGGAGACCAGCCAGCCCTTGCCGCGTTCGCCGACGAGCCAGTGACGAGGCGCCGAGGCGTTGTCGAAGAAAACCTCATTGAACTCGGCGTCGCCGGTGATCTGCCTCAGGGGACGGATCGTGACGCCGGGCTGGCTCAGCTTGACGATCAGGTAGGAGATTCCCTCATGCTTCGGACGATCCGGCTCAGTACGAACAAGCATGAACATGTGCGACGCTTTGTGGGCGTCCGAGGTCCATATTTTCTGACCATTGATGATCCACTCGTCCCCGACGAGCTCGGCCCGCGTCCGCAAGGACGCCAGATCGCTGCCTGCCCCGGGCTCGCTATAGCCTTGAGCCCAGGTTATGGCGCCGTTGATCGTCCCAGGAATGAAATGCGCTTTCTGCGCCTCGGAGCCCCAAGCCAGAAGGGTGGGCACGAGCAAGCCCAGGCCACGCGACTTGAGCTCCATGGGAGCCCCGAGCTTCTTGAATTCAGCGCGAATTATCTCGCTCTTCAGCAGATCGACGGGCTGCTCGGATCCACCAAAGCGGCGCGGGATATCCCTGTAGAGATAGCCTGCGGCGGTCGCCGACTTTCGGAACTCGGACTGTTTCTCGGCAGATACATCGCCGCCCGGCCAATGTTCTGCGAGGAAGCCCCAGACTTCGGCCCGAAAGGCCTCGTAGCCTGGTCCATACCCTAGGTCCATCGTTCAACTCTTCGAACAAGGCGGCGTATACATCGCACTGTTAAGGGGGTTAGACCCTGAGTCAATCCTGCAATGGATGCGCTTCCGCGTTGACCCGATTTTCAAGCGCATACTAAAAACCATCTGTCAGGGGTGCCGCATTGAACTTCACACTCTCGGATGAGCAGGAGCAGTTTCAGCAGACGCTGGCGCGCCTGCTCGCTCGCGCATGCGCCTCGCAGCAGCTCCATCGTTCAATCGCGCAACCGGGCGCCTTTGACAGAGGGCTCTGGCGCGAACTAGTGGCGTTCGGGCTCCACCGGATCGGTATTCCGGAAGCGGACGGCGGGCTTGGCCTTTCGATGATCGATCTCGCGCTGGCGGCCGAGGAGCTCGGCCGGTGCGCGGCGCCGGTTCCCTTCCTGGGGCATGCGCTGGCGACCCTCGCCGTGTCGACGGTCGGGACTAAGCAGCAGAAGGCCCGGTGGCTTCCCGCCCTGGGCGCTGGTGATGCGATCGGCGCGGTTGGGTTGCACGGCGAGGGAGGATGGCTGCCAGAAGGATGGACCCTGACAGCGGGGTCGGCCGTGACGGCGGACGTGGCCAACGTTCCGCACGGCGCGTCGGCCGATCTCCTGGTCCTGGGCCTGCGCGGCGGGAGGCTTGGGCTGGTGCAACTCGACAAGACGGTCGAGCGGGTGAGTATGGAGGGCGTGGACCTTACGCGACCGCTCGATCTACTGCGGTTGCGGAACGCGCCAGTTGAAGTCCTCGGCGCAGGCCGTCGGGGGGGAGAGCGTCTCTGTGACGCCGCGCTCGTGCTGCTAGCCGCCGATGCTTTTGGGGGCGCCAGCCGCTGCGTCGAGATGGCGACCAACTACGCCATGGAGCGGGAGCAGTTCGGGGTGACGATCGCGCACTTCCAAGCCATTCGTCATAAGCTCGCCAACATGGCGGTGGAAGCAGAGCCTTGTCGTGGTCTCTACTGGTATGCGGCCCATGCTTTCGATCATTTTCCGGCTCGTTCCAGTCATGCCGCAGCGCTCGCCAAAGCCCACATTTGCGAGCGGTTCCTGAAATGCTCGCGGGAGAACATCGAAATTCACGGCGGTCTTGGCTACACCTGGGACGCGGACCCGCACATCTGGATGAAACGGGCCATGTTTGACTGGTCATGGATGGGGTCCCCGCGACTGAATCGCGCCCGCGCGGCCGATCTGGCTGGCTGGTGAAACTTGGGTCGAGGAATTCTGAATGGCTGAGAGTCAATTGCGGCTGGGTGGCAAGGTCGCGCTGGTGACGGGCGCCGCGCGAGGTCTGGGCCTCGCGTTTGCGGAAGCTATGATTCAAGAGGGCGCAAAGGTCGTGCTGGCCGCCCGATCGGAAGACCTCCTTCGAGCGGAGGCCAAACGCCTGGGGCACAACGCTTTGGCGGTCCGGATGGACATTTCCGACCCAGAGTCCGTTCGGGCGGGCTTCAGGGAGGCGGCGGTAGCGTTCGGGGACCTCGACGTCCTAGTCAACAATGCCACGTTGAACCACATCCACCGTATCTCGGAGGTGACCGACGAAGAGCTGAAGGCGGAGGTTGGCGTGAATATCCTCGGCTCGATCTATTGTATGAGAGAGGCCATCGCGCAGATGAGCCGCCGTGGGGGTGGCGATATCATCAATATTTCTTCGGAATCTGTCCTGCGTCCATATCCGTTCCTCAGTCTCTACGCCGCCTGCAAGTCCGCGATCGAGAGCCTGGCCGTGGGCATGCGTGAAGAGCTCCGCTCGGAAAATATTCGCGTTGCTACCTTGCGGTCGGGGCTCGTTGGCGGTAGCGGGGACTTCCATGCGGGCGTGCCGCCGGAACGTCTCCAGGAATTCAGGCGGATCTCGCGAGAGCGTTACTATCCCCAGGCTTCTGGCACGGCCATCTCTCCGACAATCACCGCGAGGGCCCTGATCGATCTCATCTGCACCCCTCGCGAAGCCCATGTGGACTTCATCTCCGTAAGGTCCATCTGAAAGCGGGCTTGGCTATCGTGCTTCGCCGCTGTCATCTCCCGATGAACTTCGGCTTGCGCCGTTCCGCCATGGCCTTCACGCCCTCCCGGAAGTCCTCCGTCCGCATGGCGATCTGTTCGTAGAGGTGGCTGAGGTCCAGGACGTCGAGCGCACGGCGACGCAAGATCATGTTGATCGACGCCTTGGTTGTCTTCATGGCGTACGGCGCTTTGCTGCCGAGCTTGGCAGCGATCTCCAGGGTGCGGTCTCGCAGTTTGCCCGGTGGTACGGCGTAGTTCACAAGACCGATTTCGGCGGCGCGTTCCCCGGTAATCACATCGCCGGTCATCAGCAGTTCCTTCGCCCGATTCATGCCGACCAGTAGCGGCAGTAGCAGGATGCCGCCATCGCCCGGCGTAACGCCGATATTGATGTGCGTGTCGCCGAGCGTGGCCTCCGTGCTGGCGATCGTGATGTCCCCCAGAAGAGCCAGGATCAGGCCCATCCCCATCGCCGGCCCGTTGATCATCGTGACGATAGGCTTTTCGACCTCGAGTACGTTGTCGATCAGTTTCGACGCGCCGGGGCGCGCGCGCATGCTCCTATACTGCGGCGGCCCGGCCGCCGCGCTCCGATCGCGTTTGTAGTCCATGCCGGCCGAGAACGCCTTGCCGACGCCGGTGAAGACGATCACGCGGCAGTCATCGTCGCGGTCGAGATCGCGCCAGATGCGTCCGATCTGCCGGTGCGTTTCCGGATCCACCGCGTTCATGCGGTCCGGCCGGTTGATCGAGACGACGAAAATCTCGCCGTCTTCACCCTCACGATCGACCAGAAGAGATGGATATGCTGAATAGTCTTTCATAAGGCGTCTCTCTTCGCGCTGCAGCCGTTACTTAGGTGGTGGCCCGTGAAGGCTGAATGCGGATTTGTGCGCTGCTGTCGAGCGTAAGCGTTGGCCCATTTCCCTTGGGGCGCCAAGAATGGATCGAGCTGGTTGTGGCGCGCCGTTGCGCGTCAAATGCGACAATTCCCCTGAATTCAGCCACGCGCGCTTTTGAAGCGCCCGGCCGGGCCAGCTTATAAGCAGCTCTATCGTAGATGGTTTCAAACGGGGCCGTTCGTTGGCGCCTCAGACAGGGCGGCAAGGGAGCGGTTGGCCCGAAAGGGAGGATCGGATGATCGAAGGCAAGCGAATGGTGGTCACGGGCGTGACAGGGCAGGTCGCCCACGCCATTGCCAAGCGACTCGCGCCCCGCAACGAAGTCTGGGCGATCGCCCGGTTTTCCGAGCCTGGATCGCGTGAGCTGATCGAGAGCTACGGAATCACGACCCGGTTTGCCGATTTCGCCACCGGGGTCTTCGAAGATGTCCCGGAGGACTTCGAGTACGTCCTGCACTTCGCAGCCCACACGCGGACCAAGACGTCCGAGGAGGGGATGGTCATCAATGCCGAGGGGGCCGGTATTTTGATGAATTATTTCCGGCGCGCGAGGGCCTTCTTTCATTGCTCCACAATGGGGGTCTACGCCCCGAACGCCGACCCTTACCACCCGTACAACGAGGAAATTGATCAGATCGGCGGTGGCCGGCTGGGGCACTATCCGCCGACCAAGACCGCGGCGGAGGGCGCGGTGCGCGCCTTCGCGCGCGTTCTGAACCTTCCGACGGTAATCGCCCGCCTCGACGTGGCCTATGGCACGGAAGCCGGAGATGGCGGTCTGCCAGGCATGCAGCTTGACCAACTGGTGAAGGGGGAGCCCATCAAGCTTCCCAAGAGCTGGACCTGCGTTCACCAGCCGATCCACGAGGACGACATGACCGAGCACATCGGCCCGCTGCTGGAAGCGGCGTCTGTCCCTGCCACGGTCGTAAATTGGGGTGGCGACGAGCGCGTGAACGTGGAGGAATGGGTCAGGTATCTAGGGGAAATCTGCGGCATCGAGCCCGTCTTCGAGTTCACGGACGAGAACCCCTTGCCGCAGGGTATTCTCGATAATACTCGCCGTCTGAAGATTACGGGGCCTTGCACGGTGCCATGGCGGGAAGGGATGAGGGAGATGGTTAAGCTCCGCTACCCAGGCCTGAAACTCGCCCGGTAGATTCAGAGGCCGGACGCAGCGGGCTTTGCGACGCAGCGCTGCGTCCCATCAAGCGGTGGTCAGAGATCGCACTGTCTCAGGCTAGGCCCGCGGCGGAGCGCGCCAAACGACGATGCTACTTGTGTAGTAGGGCCGCATCAGCTCGACGTAGTCTCTCATCGTGTGGCGCGCGTTCGCCGGCTGTCCCTCGACGAGATGTTGCGCGAGCTTACGGTGCTGCTGCTTCATGATGGCGCCCAGCCGCTTCAAGTCGGCGTTTATCCGGTGCCGCGAAATGAAGCGCGCAAGAATTGCGATGAATACTGCGATGACCCTGTTTCCCGAGAGATTGCCGATCTCACTGTAGAATTCGGCCGCGGCGCGCCTGCCCTCCGGGGTTGTCCTCGACGACTCCTCCTGTGCCACCGCCGCCAGGAGCTTAGTGAAGTCTGCGTCCGTCCGCTGACCTGCGAGTTGTACAGCGCTCTCGAGAAGAGTTCCCCAGACTTCCGCGACATCCTCCAAGGTGAACTGTGCGAAATGCAAATAGTCGACTGCAAGGTCGACGGCGTAGGCAGGGTTTGGCCGCCCGACGAGGAGGCCGCCGCCTTGACCGCGTTTCGGTCGGACGATCGCATGAGTTTCCAACGTGCGAAGCGCTTGGCGCAGCACCCAGCGGCTGACACCATAGCGCAACAGAAGCTCGCGCTCGCTGCCGAGGGATTCGCCTTCGGGCCAGCCCATGGCCGCGATGTCGTCGCGCAGTCGGTGCGCAATTCCCTCGGCTAATGTCGTAGGCGCGTTGTTGCTTTCGTCTCGCTGGCTCGGATCTGGAGTCCGCCGCTGGCCACGTGTCTCAATGTGCTCCTGCCGCAGCGAGAGACTAAGACGCGTCAACCCTTGGGCAAGCGCGCTGTCCCCACTGGCGATGGCTTCGACGATCTCGTTGAGCTGGTCGCGGATCCGCCTGTAGTGAGCCCAATTGGGGGGAAGCCGCCGTGAAATGACATCTCTGCTCATGATGCGGACCAACACCCGCATAAAGAGCGCAAGGGCGGGATTTGGAATCTGATCCGCGATTGCGACGCGCACGCCCATGCAGCGGCTCAGGTACTCATATTCACTCTCGGCCTTGTCGATCTGCTGGATCAGCGCTCGCAGATGGGCGATGCCATCATCGTCGGTCTTCCGCGTCGCGAGGCTGACGGCCTGCACCTCTATGATGCGCCAAGCGTCGAACTGTTCTTCGAGCGCGACGTCCGAAAGCTCAAGGTAGGCCGAAATTGTTCGGACAATCGTCGTCGTCGCGGGCGCTGTGATCGTCAGGCCCCCACGCGTCCCCCGCCGCATTACGGCGGCGCCGTTGCGCTCGACCTGTCGTATTGCTTCGCCAAGGGTCGCCCGGGAAACCCGGAAGCGGGCAAGAAGCTCTGCCTCCGTTCCGAGAAGTTCACCCACGGGCCAATTGCGGGAGCGGATCTCTGCCATGATTTCGCGCGCAACGCGCTGGCTGAGCTTCTCCTTTGGCTCGCGGACGGCCCTCCTTGCAGACTCCACTATCGAAACCAGGATTTTGGCGCCGCGCTGGGCAGGATGGTATTTGGCAACGCCTAGCACGTCGTGGTCTCTTTCGGCAACCGCATGGCGATTTCGCAGGTTTGTCGCTCGCCAGTTCACGCGAAGCTTAGCTCGACCAAAAAGTCAAGAATGGCTGCGCTATCGGCGGGGTAATTAGGTCGAATTCAAAGCGGCGTCTATGTGTCATCTTTCTATAAGAAAATTATTCCGTCCAAAGGCGGCGAATATCGTGATCGTGCGCCATTGTGGGTTCAATCTCGCATTGTCTTGCGCGTCGCTCTGAGTAAGCTTTTAGCGGGTGGACCTACGCAACCGCGCCGCGCCGGCGCTCGCGGCGACGCGGGACGCCGGTGAAGACATGTCCGATGACACTTGGCAGAGCGCTTTCTTCGGCTTGCAGACACGTGCGTGTGGGACCCCATCCGGATCTGGTGGACGGAAGAAGACATGACCTTTGATCTCGCCGCCCGATTTCGAGCGGTCATTGAGGAAAAGGGCGGCAGTCCGGCCGTGGAGTGGGGCGGGCGCTGGCGCGCCTGGCGGGAGATCGGCCGAATCGTCGCCGCATACGATGCGGCAGCCTCCCAGCATGGGCTGACACCGGGCATGCGGGTGGGATTCGTCGCGAGGAACAGTCCTGCCCATCTCGGCGCGTTGATGGCCGCCTTGGCGAACCGGGCCACGGTCGTGCTGATCAACAGCAGTCAGGACGGTCGGCAGGTTGCACGCGATCTCATTGCTGCGCAGCCGGACGTGTTGATTGCGGCCGATTTCAAGGCGGCGCTTGAGGAGGCGAGCGGCGTCACCGGCGCCCTCCCGATCGCGATCGAGGAGGATGAGGCCGGCGCCGACCTCGCCGTGCTGGGCCGCTGGCGCGGTGCTTCAGTCGGCGCTCCGGATCCTGTCCTGGCGGTCCAGTTGTTGACAAGCGGGACCACGGGCCCCCCGAAACGCGTCAATGTCACCTACGACGGGCTTGCCGCCACGACGGACGCTGCTTGGCGGATCGACGTCGCGACCGCTGGCGGCGACTTTCCGGCCCCACGTTGGGCCGCGGGTTCGATGGGGCATGTGGGAGGGTTCGTGAATGCCTGCACCCTAGCGTCCCGAGGGCATCCGATGTTGATGCGGGAGAAGTTTTCCCTTGCGGAATGGACTAAGGCCGTGGCGGACCACGGGCTGGTCATGTCGACACTCCCGCCGGCAGCCATACGCATGGTCATGGCGTCCGACGTCCCTGCCGACAACCTGGCGTCCCTGCGCGCCATTCGGACCGGCTCGGCGCCGATTTCAGACGACCTGAAGCGCGCCGTCGAGGATCGGTTCGGTGTTCCGGTGCTGAGCGCCTATGGGGCGACAGAGTACTGCGGCACGATCGCGTTCTGGTCGCTTGAGGAGCACCGACGCTTCGGCGGAGCCAAGCCGGGAGCGGTGGGACGAGTCATCCGCGGCGTCGCGGACGTGAGGGTAATCGACCCGAACGACGGGCGCGAACTGGCGCTGGGTGAAACCGGCGTCTTAGAGGCTCGTGTGGAGCGTATGGGCGAGAAGTGGATTCGCACGAACGACCTCGCCAAGCTGGACGCGGACGACTTCCTTTATATCCTCGGCCGGGTTGATCGGGTGATCAATCGCGGCGGGTTCAAGATCTCGCCCGAAGCCCTCGAGGAGACATTGCGCGCGCATGGGGCGGTCGCCGATGCTGCGGTTCTGGCCGTCCCGGACGAGCGACTTGGTGAGGCGCCGATGGCCGCAGTGGAGCTCAAGCCGGGCGCGAAGGTGAGCGAGGACGAGTTGCTCGCCTTCCTGCGCGAACGCGTGGTGAGATATCACATTCCGCTCCGGGTGGTAGTGCTGCCCCAATTGCCGAGAACGCCTGCGCTCAAGGTGGCGACGCATGTCCTGCGGGAGCAGATGCTCCGAAGCTGACGGAAATCAGGACTCGACGTCCATCTGCTTAGCCAGCTGCCAATATCGGTCTGCGCCCCGAGCGAAGAAGTTGCGGAGCCGTACTAAGAATATTTCCGCATGCGGCAGCCCGACGGCAGGTCGTGAGGCAAGCGGCCCCCCATCGGCGATGTAGTCGGCATTCGAATACCTGAGGACGACGGTCTTGCTGAAGCGTGCGTACTCCACCAAGGCTTCGCCGGTCGAATCGGGCGCCTCTTGAAGCGCAACCCCTGCATTAACCAGCGGCGCCATGGTTTCGTCGAACCAAGTCGAGTGCATCGCCCGGCTCGGGACTGTGACGCGGGTGCCGGACAGCATCCCCGGCGCTATCTCTGAAACCGCCGAGAGTGGGTGATCGGCAGGAAAGAGAAAATGGGCCCGCAGCCGCGTGAGCGACTGGATCTCCAGATCCGTGGCATCGAACGGCGCCATGACAATCGCCAGCGAGATGTCGCCGTGCTTCAGCTCAGCGAGAAGGTTGTGCGTGGAGTCATTTGTGAAGCGCAGCGGCAGCGAGGGAAACTGGCGAAAGAACTGCTCGTTTATCCGGGTAATCTTTGCGAGATCGCGGCTCGGCAGACAACTCCCCACAATCGTCTCGACGGCCGCAGCCGCCGCGATGGCCCGGGCCTCATCTTTCAGCGCCATGGCGGTGAGGGACAATTGTCGGGCCAAGGGGGCCAGCCGTTCTCCTGCTGGTGTGAGCACAATCCCCGTGGGCGCCCGAGTGTAGAGCTTGAAGCCGATCTGGGCTTCAAGCTTCTTGACGTGCGCAGATAACGAAGGCTGGCTCATGTTCAGCCTGGCAGCCGCTTTGCTGAAGGAAAGATCCTCCGCGAGCGCCGCGAACAGCACGGCTAAATTCGGACTCATTCTGACTATCCCCTCGCGGGAGGGTCCGCTCCTCGCCAACGTCGTCAACACGGCTGCCCAAAGGCGATGTCGCGATCACCGATGCTCGCGACCGTCCATCTGCTCGCGTGCGCAAGCATAGGCGACGAGTTCGGATTGTCGAATCCGGCCCCTCGGTATGCTGGGCTGGCCTGGATTGAGGGGCTTCACGATACAGTTGGCGGATCATGGGCCAGAACTCGCCACTGCAGGGGGCGTAGGTTCAGCTGGCTCGGGGAGTTCCAGCCGCTGCCTTTTAGGCTGAAGCGAATTCCGACCGTCCAGCGGCGCAAGGGAAGCGCAATGAAATTCACGATCAGCCTGATCGATGCCATGCGTGTGAAGGCGTTCAACCCGCCAG
>Ga0105240_10004417_pt1 | contig 21443 bp, 24 predicted proteins | sample KBSC54metaG_FD_80426 | JGI IMG/M metagenome (GOLD analysis project Ga0105240, IMG submission 80426) | Corn rhizosphere microbial communities from Kellogg Biological Station, Michigan, USA - KBS C5-4 metaG | ecosystem: Host-associated > Plants > Roots > Rhizosphere > Soil | place: Michigan, USA... | reverse complement strand
TTTTGGCAGATTGATATGGCGCTCTCCAGAGAGTTTCGAATCCGCGAAAGTTATACCCTGGAGTTCCGTGCCGAAGCGTTCAATTTGCCCAACAGCCGTCGTGCCGGCGTTGCGCCGCCGAGTCTGCAAGCTGGGAACTCGGGCGTAAATCTTAGCTTTGGTACCGCCCCGTTCGGGACGATTACCAGCTCGCTCGATCCGCGCATCATGCAAATGGCTCTGAAGTTTACCTTCTAATCGCGAGATTAGAGTAGACGCATTCTTACGGGGTTGCCCTAGGGGCAACCCCGTTTTTATTTTGCACCCCGAAAACAGTCCCCGCCGACCAAATAAGGTCACCTAATCGTCTCGAATTTTTCGCTAAGGATCGGTTAAATACAGTTCAACGTGACCGATTTTCTATCTATTCTGTTAGTTGCGTGCATGAGCGAGTCCCAGATGACTTGGCACTCGAACTGCGTAGGACGAGAGTATGAAAATATTCTTCCCCCGTTTCTGGAATGCGGCTTTGCTGGGCGCGGCCCTGATCGTTCCGGTAGCGCTCGCGCCGACAGCGTTACGAGCCGATGACGCAAAATCCCGTAGCTACCACGACAAACAACACAACGACGAGCATACGTGGAACAATAACGAAGATCGCGCGTATCGCATGTACGCCAAAGAGAACCATCGCAAATATAGCAATTTCTCCAAACTGAATGACGACGATCAACAAGCCTACTGGGGCTGGCGCCACGATCATTCAGACACACTGCTCAAGATCAACATCCGCTAGCCGGCTTCACGGTGCTAGTGTGCGGCGCCTATGATAGCTTCAGCACGCGTTCCATCGCGAGGCGCGCCCCGTGGTCCGGATCCTGCTCCACGCGGCTCTGATTGTTAAACAGCATGGTATCGCGAGTCTGGGCCGAATAAACCGGCCAACGCGGCAGCTTCGGTGTATTGGGGTTCCCGGTACGGGCGAACGCGACCCAGGCAGCGCTCACTTTTTCGGCAAGCGCATAGGCTTCCGGCATTTTGGAAATCAGCGGGCCGGCGATCTTAATGTTGTTAAACACGAATGGGATTTCGATGGTGTGCGGCGACCGCATGTGCCCGCCGCCTTCCGGTGTCTCCCAATCAAAGCGATACAAAAACACCGGCGCGCCGGCCTGAACTGACTTCCGGCGCGCGAGTTCGCGCGAATATGCACCCCGCGGATGATCGGTGGCGATCAGAATATACAAGTCCCACGGTGACGCCCCAGGGTTGGCTTGCCGGAAGGCGGCGATCACGGCATCCGGATCGATCCCCAGCCGCCGCGCGGTGCGCTGCTTCAATCCTGCTTCGTCCAGGCTTAATTTTTCCGGAGTGGGACGATCGTATAGCGTCTCCTCCGTGTGTGCCCATCCTATTAATAGTGGAACTCCGGCGGAGAGCGCGGGCGCGGCCGGGTCCCAGGGATGGCTGGGGAGAATCTTACCGTCGACCGTGGGCGAATTCGCGGTCATTCCCGGTTCGCGCAGCGGCATTTTCTTCAACACCTGGGCATTGGCGGCGAGTAGCTGCGCGACGGGAACCTTCTGCAGATCGCGCGCCTGATTCGGCCTCAGTCCCACTTCGCCGAGCAGCAGTTCGGTAGCCTTGATCGCGTCTTCCTGGGTGGTCAGCCGCAGGATAGCGCCGCTCTCGACGATGGCGCGGTGAAACAATCCCTTGGCACCCGGCATCGCCATCAACGTAGCCACCTTGCGCCCTCCGCCGGACTGGCCGAAGATCGTCACCAGATTCGGATCGCCCCCAAAGCGACCGATATTTTCACGTACCCAATCGAGAGCCGCCACAATGTCCAGCATCCCCACGTCGCCCGACGCCGCAAAATCGGAACCCGCCAGCTCCCCCAGATAGGTAGATCCGAACACGTTCAGCCGGTGGTTGATGCTCACCACCACTACGTCGTAGTTGTGCGCCAGACTGGTGCCGTCGAGAATCGGCCCCGAACCCGAGCCGGACGAGAAACCGCCGCCGTGCAGCCACACCATCACTGGCCGTTTACTACCGCCGCTCGACGTAGAGAGGGCCGGAGTAAATACGTTCAGCACCAGGCAGTCCTCACTTTGCGCCGGCCCGTTCGAGTTGTTTTGGGGGGCGCTAGGCCCATAGGCGAAAGCGTCCCGCACGCCGGTCCACGCCAGCGGCTTGCGCGGCGGCATAAAGCGGTTCGTGCCCCCGGTGTTGCCGCCGTAGGGTATGCCTTTAAAAATCTTGACGTCGTCGAGTATCGTCCCGCGCACTTTGCCGGCCGCCGTTTCCCCGACAACAGTATTGGTATCGGCTGCGTAAGCGATCCTGAGCAGTGAGCTCGCTTGTGTTCCCGCGAGCAGCACGGACGCCTGTTTAAAAAAGTTTCTACGGTTGGTGGGGCTGGACATTTCTAATTACCCTCCTCGGGAGTGGCTGCCATGATCGAAATCATTCTATCCAATCTCGGAGGCGCGCGGTTCGGGATTGTCCGCCGCTTGCGTCCCGGACGCCGAATGTATTATTATTCACTCAGTTGAATAAAAATTCACTCCGGAGTTCGCCCATGGCCGCGCCCGTTCGCAAATTCGCCCAGCCGCCCGCCCGGAATTTGCTCTCCGATCTGGATCTTTCGGTCGAGGCCCTGCATCACCTGCTGGAACTCGCCGATCACATCAAGCGAACCCCGTCGCGCTTTGCGAAGACGCTCTCCGGACGCTACCTCAGCCTGCTATTTGAAAAGCCCTCGCTGCGCACGCGTCTCACCTTCGAGTTGGCCATCAAACAGCTCGGCGGCGATGCGGTGAATTACGCCGGACCGATCGGCGAACGCGAGCCCGTCAAAGACGTTGCCCGCAATCTGGAGCGCTGGACTCAGGGAATCGTGGCGCGCGTATTCGCGCAGTCGACCATCGAAGAGCTTGCAAAATGGTCCCGCGTGCCGGTGATCAATGCGCTCAGCGACCGCTATCATCCGTGCCAGATTCTGGCCGACATGCTGACTCTTCAGGAGCACTTTGGAACTCTCAATGGCTTGAAGCTGGCCTTCGTCGGCGATGGCAATAACGTGGCGCACTCCTTGATGTTGACGGCGGGAAGATTGGGAGTTCAGGTCGCGATTGCGACACCGCCGGGCTACGCGCCGGATGCCGCAATTGTGGCGCAGGCCGCCGAAGCCGGGGCGGTGACAGTAACTCATGACCCGGCCGAAGCTCTCGCCGGCGCCGACACTGTCTATACGGATGTCTGGACCAGCATGGGCCAGGAACAGGAATCGGCCGAGCGCCGGCGCGCGTTCGCGCCTTATCAGGTCAACCCGGCGCTGTTCGCGCTTGCCAAGCCCGAGGCGATTTTTCTGCACTGTCTTCCGGCCAAGCGCGGCGAAGAGGTCACCGATGAAGTTATGGAATCTCCTCGATCCGCCGTCTTCGATCAGGCCGAAAATCGCCTGCACGCGCAGAAGGCGCTGCTGGTTATGCTGCTGGGCTGATGCTCGCCCGCCACGATTTTTTCACATTTCTATGAACCCACCTAAAAAAGTTGCTCTCGCCTACTCGGGCGGACTCGATACCTCGATCATTATTCCGTGGCTGAAGGAAAACTACGGCTGTGAAGTGGTCGCCGTTTGCGGCGATATCGGCCAAGGCGGCGGTGAGCTTAAGGGCCTGGAGGCCAAGGCGCGCAAGACCGGCGCTTCCGAAGTTTACGTCGCCGACATGCGCGAGGAATTTCTCACCGATTACGTCTGGCCCATGGTGCGCGCCGGCGCCGACTACGAGCACAAGTATCTGCTCGGCACCTCCATCGCGCGTCCGCTGCTGGCCAAGAAGCAAGTCGAAGTCGCGCTCAAAACCGGTTGCGACGCGCTTGCGCACGGCTGCACCGGCAAGGGCAATGATCAGGTGCGCTTCGAGCTCACCTACAAAGCGCTGGCTCCGCAGCTGCCGGTGATCGCTCCCTGGCGCGAGTGGGACATTATCTCGCGCGAAGATGCCATTGAATACGCGGCCAAACACAAGGTGCCGATTTCGCAGACCACCAAAAAGATCTACAGCCGCGATCGCAACATCTGGCACATCTCGCACGAGGGCGGCGCGCTTGAAGATCCCAAGAACGCCGCGCCCGAAGAAATCTGGATGCTCACGCGCAGCCCCCAGGACGCCCCGAACAAGCCGGAAGATGTAACCATCGGTTTTGCCGCCGGCACGCCGGTTTCCGTCAACGGCCAGAAAATGTCCGCCGTGGCGCTGCTCGAAGAACTGAACCGGATCGGCGGCAAACATGGCGTCGGCCGTGTGGATCTGGTGGAGAATCGCTACGTCGGCATGAAGTCGCGCGGCTGCTACGAAACTCCCGGCGGCACGCTGATCATGGCCGCGCACCGCGAGATCGAGTCGCTCACGCTCGATCGCAGTTTGTCGCACTACAAGCAGGCGCTGGCGCTCGATTACGCCGATCTGGTTTACGCCGGCCTATGGTTTACGCCGCTGCGCGAATCGCTCGACGCGTTTTTCACCAAGGCCACCGAAGATAACACCGGCGAAGTCACGCTGCGTTTGTACAAGGGCAGCTTCCAGCCCGTCAGCCGCAAATCGCCGAACTCGCTCTACTCGCTCGATATCGCCAGCTTCACCATGGGAGCCGAGTACGATCAGAAAGACGCGCGCGGCTTCATCAACCTGATCGGACTGCCCATGCAAGTGCGGGCGGCGCTGAAACAATCGAAAAAAGCAAAGAAGAAAAAATGAAACTCTGGGGCGGGCGATTCGAAGAGGGGCCTTCGGAAGTCTTCGAGCGCTTTTCCGGATCGCTGCATTTCGACCGGCGCTTGATTGACGCCGACATTCGGGGCTCGCAGGCCTTCGCGCGGGCTCTCGAAGCCGTGGGGATTTTAACCGCGGCCGAGCGGGCTCAGCTGGTGGCGGCCTTCGATCAACTCGCTGCCGATGCGCACAAGCCCGAATTCTACGACGGCGCGAGTGACGAAGACGTTCACACGCTGGTGATCCGCAAGCTGGGGGAAAAGGTCGGCGCTCTCTCGGAGAAAATTCACACCGGCCGCAGCCGGAACGAACAGGTTTCGCTCGACGTGCGGCTATGGCTGCGCGGCGAGATCGACCACTCGCTCGAACTTCTCGCGAGCCTGATGCAAGCCTTGCTCGATTGCGCCGAGCGCGATCCCGCAGCGGTGGTTCCCGGCTATACGCACTTGCGGCGCGCCCAGCCGGTGTTGTGGGCGCACTATTTGCTGGCCTATTTCGAGATGTTCGCGCGCGATTGCGAGCGCCTGCAGCAAGCCCGCGCCCGCGTGAACGTATTGCCGCTCGGCAGCGGCGCGCTCGCCGGGAGCGGCTTTCCGTTCGATCGCGAAGCTATTGCACGGGATCTCGGCTTTGCGGCCATTACGAACAACAGCATGGACGTTTCCGGCGACCGCGATTTTGCGCTGGATTTTCTATGCGCGGCTTCTACCGCGATGTTGCACTTGAGCCGGCTTTCAGAGGACTGGATTTTATACTCGAGCGAGGAGTTCGGCTGGCTGGAACTCGGTGACGGCGTTACCAGCGGCTCCAGTCTCATGCCGCAGAAGAAGAATCCGGATTCGCTCGAGCTGATTCGCGGCAAGTTCGGCCGCGTCTTCGGCGATCTCAGCTCTCTGTTCATGACCATGAAGGGCCTGCCGATGACTTACAACCGCGACATGCAGGAGGACAAAGAACCTTTGTTCGATGCGGCCGATCAGCTATGCGGCTCGCTCCAAATGGCGCGAGAAGTGATTGCCACCGCGAAGCTGAAACCGGAACGCCCGGCGCAGGCGGCGGAGGAAAGCTGGGTGGTGGCGACGGATTTGGCGGAAGCCCTGGCGCGCAGCGGGACTCCGTTCCATCAAGCGCATAAGATAGCCGGACGTCTGGTGCTCGAAAGCGTTCGCGCCGGCAAGAAGCCCGCGGATTGGAACGCGGAATCGCTCCAAGCTTTTGCGCCGGAGTTCACGGCCGAGTGCGCGGCGGTGTTGAACCCCACCGCAGGCATGAAGACCCGTGAGATCGCGGGCGGCACCGGGCCGGGCCACGTGAAGGCCGCGCTGGCAGCCGCTGCGTCGCGCCTGAAGCAGCTCCACGCATGAACAAGAGCTATCGCCAAAGCCAAATCCTCAAGTTGATCCGCGCGCGTAATCTGCATACGCAGGATGAGCTGGCGAGGGCCTTGCGCGCACTTAAGATCCCGGCCACGCAGGTTACGCTTTCGCGCGATATCCGCGAGCTGGGGCTGGTGAAAACGCCTTCCGGTTATTCTCCGGCCGGTGCGGAAGCGGCAGTTGCGCCGGGTCCGGATGTGGCAACGCTCGCACGCGAAGTCTTGCGCGACATTCGCCAGGCCCAGAATCTTTTGGTTCTGCGGACGCCTCCGGCTAACGCGAATGCGCTCGCCGCGGCGCTCGATCAGGCCGATTGGCCTGAAATCACCGGCACTATCGCCGGCGATGACACGGTGCTGGTGGTCGCGCCCGATGTCAAAACCGCGGATGCGTTGCGCTCGAAGTTTCTCAAATATCTGAAGTAGCGCTCCTAGTGCGTGGTCAGGATCTGGCCCCACATCACCTGATAGGCTTCGAGGACTCCTTGCAGGTTGCGGCCGGCGCGCACGAACACGTGCTTGTTGACCAGCGGCTCGGATGCCTCCGAATAGCGGGTGTCCGCGCGCAGCAGCAGGGTTCTCGAACCGGTACGCGTCTTCAGCGTGATCTTCGAATCTTCGTTTTTAACGATTAGCCCTGAGTAAGTGAGATAACCGCGGGGAACCCAAGCCTCGGCGGGCTGCACCCGCCGCCGCGGCGACTTCGGCAGAGCATAAACCACCGACAGCATTCGCACGTAGCAAGCGCGCGTGGCGGGCCAACGGTCGGAAACGACTTCCACCGGCTCACCGCCTGTCAGGTCTGTCGCTTGAATCGGCCACTGGTTGCGCTGGAAAAAAGTGTGGTTGTCGTAAAAGCAATCGTATACCGCGCCGTCAGCCTGGCGAACCGAGAGGCTGCCATCTTGCCAAGACACCAAATTTCCGCGCAGGATCCCCACCGGCATGGTCTGCTGCGCATGAAGGGCCGTACCGAAAATCAGCAGCGCGACGGGCAGCCCTCGCATGCCTGCATTATACAGGCACTAGGACCGAGGCCGGGCTCGTCTTGCGCGCGATAAGTTTCGCGGGAAACTGGCGGTGATTTTGGTATGCACGCCGCCGCGCGGCAGGAAGTCGCCGACGAGCGTGGCAGCAATCGGCTGGGCGTATTTAACGACGTCGGTCAGCATGCGGTTCACTACATTTTCCTGAAAGATGCCGAGATTGCGGTAAGCCAGCGTGTACATCTTAAGCGATTTGAGTTCCAGGCACAGCTTGTTCGGAACGTAGCGCAGGATCAGGATACCGTGGTCGGGCAATCCGGTTTTGGGACAGATGGAGGTGAACTCCGGCATCTCGATTTCGATTTCGTAGCCCGTGTCGTACTGATTGGGCCACACTTCGATTTCGGGAAGATCGGCGTCGACGCCTGCGGAGGCGTGAGCGTCGGTGTACTGACGCTTCATGCCCTGGCTCCGTCCCGGGCATCGTCCTTGGTTTCTAGCGCGCGCGCGAGCAAGTCGAGGAACAGTCCGACGTCGGTGACGACGCCGACGGCCTGGCCGGTCCCGCGGTCACTTACTTTCGTGGCCACTGCCGGGTTGATGTCCACGCACACGATCTTCACCCAACTGGGCAGCATGTTGCCGGTGGCGATCGAGTGCAGCATGGATCCCAGACACAACACTAATCCCGCGCCCTTCAACTGTTCGGCGTAGGCGTCCTGGGCCAGGTTCATGTCGGTGATGGTGTCGGGCAGCGGCCCGTCGTCGCGCAGGCTGCCCGCCAGCACAAAGGGCACGCCCGCCTTCACGCATTCGTACATCACGCCGCTGGTCAAGCGCCCGGCCGCCACTGCCTTGGCGATGCTGCCGGCATGATAGATGGCGTTGATGGCGCGCATGTGGTTGCGGTGACCGTGTTCTTCCTGGCGGCCGTCGCTCTGGCGCACTCCGAGCGAGGTGCCGAGCAGCGACGCTTCGATATCGTGCACGCCCAGCGCATTACCGGCGAGCAGCGCCTGCACCCAACCGCTGCGAATCAATTTGGCCAAGGGTCCGGCGCCGCCGGTGTGCACGGTAACCGGGCCGGCGACGACCACGATCCTCTGGCCGGATTCACGGCACTGGCGCATCAGACTGGCAGTCTGGCGCATGGCGGTTTCGACCTGCCGCTCCGATGAAATTCCATTGCTCATGAAGGCGAATGCCATGCGGTCGCGTTCCTTCGATTCAGGCACTACGCGGATGCCGCGCATTCCCACTACGACCTGATCGCCCTGCTTCAGGTCGCGCAGGCGGCGGCAGAACGCGCGTTTGCCGGTAACCACGATCATGGCATCCATGCGCTGGTTCTCGACTTCCAGCCAATCGCCCTGGTAGCGGATAAGCGTCTTGTGATTGGTAGTCGAATAGAAATCTTCCGGCGCGCAGCAATCGCGCTCGACCTGGATGAGTTCCACCGAGCCAGAATCGGCGGGCGTGCAGCCGAGGTCCAGGAGCTGGCTGAGGAGCTGCTCCATGTCGGCGGCGCTTTCGGTCTCTATCTTCAGGCGCAGGCGCGAGTTTTCGGCGTTGGTGCGGCCGATCTCGAACTGTTCGACTTCAAAGCGGCCCTTGTATTCGACCACCGTGTCGAAGATTTGCTCCATCAGGTGCGAATCAATCAGGTGGCCTTCGGCCTCAACGACTTCCTGTTGCATGGGTATCTTTCAGGATAACGCAGAGGTCCCATTGGAGCTTAATCCAGACGGCGATGCAGGGGAGTGCCTTGACCACATAAGGCTCCAGGAATTCGCGGCGCAGGGAGTGCGGGACCAGGTCGGTCGAAGCCAGCATCGAGAACAGGAACGTGGCGGCGAGCAGGGCGAGATTGAGGTGGGTCCGAGGCTGCGAGAAATACCACAGAGCGACGCCCGAGACGGCAATCACGTAGCTGGGCGATTCGGCGGCGTAGTTAAAAATGGTCACGAAGATGAGGACCGAGGCGAGAACCAAGATGCGTGCCTGACGAGCTAGCAGCGCCGTGGCGATTAAGATCAGGGCGCCTGCGGCGACTACGTAGTTCGCAGGCAGATCCAGGTGCAGCCAGGCCTTGAGGAATCCCATGACGGAGATCCCCAGACGGGCGTGGTTGAAGGCCAGAAGAGTGGCGAACCAGTTGCGGTAGAGCAAGTCGAGCTCATTGAAGGAAACTACGAATAACGGACCCAGGGTGAACATGGCGGCCCAGGCGAGCGTGAAGCCGATCAATGGCATTCGGCGCCGGCCGCGAAGCAGGCAGGGCAGCAGCGCGAAGATGCCGAACAGCTTGATGAAGGTCGCGAGGACGAGCAACAGCGCGGGGGCATCGGGCTTGTCGCGCTCATGAGCGGACCACGCGAAGATCATCAACGCCGCCATCAGCGCGTTGCTCTGCGCGTTCGCGACGGAGTTGAGCATGGCGAGAAACATAAACCACAACGCCAGCATTTTCGGGCGGTCGTCGAGCAGCGGCACCCAACGTACCGCCCAGTAGAGCGCCGCTGCATTGAGCAGATTCCACAGCACCGCTCCCAGGGAATACGGGAGCAGCGCAAAGGGCGCGAACAGCAGCGCGAAGGCCGGGCTATAGCGGTAGAAATCCCACTGCTCGAACTGGAACTGGGCGTAGAGATTCTGGTGGTGGATCAGGTGATAAAAAGAATTGCGGAAGATTGCAAAATTTTGCAGTGGCTGGTAGTGGAAGCCGTTCTGCTCGAAGGGTCCAGGCGAGAGCTTGACGATGGTGGCAATGAGCGCGGCGAGGCAGTAGACCGCAAAGACGAGATTCGGGTGCAGGAGAAAGTCCGCGGTCGTCTTGCGTCGTGATGCGATGGGAGCGGGCAACTTGCAGGATAACGTTTTTGGCGGTTCCCGCGCGGCGATTTGTTCACTTTTTATTGCAAATTCGTATTCGAGGCGCCTCTAGCCAGTTTGGTAACCCTGTCCAGCCAGGGATGACGTTATGGCGCGCCATGACCACCACACTGACCTCTACGATGACGGAGGAGCTTAAGACTTCCGCCAGTCGCGATCGGGAGTTCCAGTGGGAGGACCCGACGCTTATGGATTGAAGATATAGCAGGTTTCGCGCGAGACACGCGGGTTAATGCGCGATGTGAGGGAATGAGGGGAGATAGAGTTCGAGGCGGCGGCGTGACCGCATTTACTTCGGTACAATCTCGGATACCCAGATGATCCGGCTATGGCTCTCACGAGGAACCTCGATTCCCATCCGTGAACAGTTGAGCGCGCAATTGATTCTGGGAATCCTCAGCGGGCGTCTGGCACCGGGCGAGCGATTGCCGAGCGTCCGCGAACTGGGCCGCCGCCTGAACCTGCATGCCAATACCATCAGCGCCGCTTATCAGGATCTAGCGAAGCGAGGATGGGTGAGTAGGCGGCGCGGCAGCGGAATGTTTGTACGCGATGTGCGAATGCTGCAACACAATGGCAGCATCGACATGTTCGTGAAAGCCTGTGTCGAAGAGGGCCTGGCACGGGGATTCTCATTTGACGCACTACGGTCCGCCTTTGGAAGTATTGAGCATGAGTCTCGGATGCGGAGCTTCCTCGTCGTGGATCCCGACGCCAACCTGGCGCATATTCTGGCCGCGGAGATTAGCCAGGCGACGGGACGCACTGTATTGTTTTCCGACTTCGGCGAAGCTGCGCCAAGACTCAACCCAGATACCTGCGTGCTGGTAAACGAAGCCCACGTACCCCGGGTTTTAGAAATGTTTGGCCATGTCAGTCTGCGCGCGATTCAGTTGAAGTCGATGCAGGACGTGCTCCCGGGGCAGCAGCGCCCCAAATCGGCGGTCCTCATCGCGGTGGTCTCACGCTCGGAGTCGATTCTGCAATGGGCATCGACGTTGCTCTCCGCGCTGGGCTTCCCAACCGACTCAATCCTGCAAAGGAATCCGCGACTAGCGCATTGGCAGAATGGCCTGGCGGCGTGCGACATCGTCGCGACTGACGTAGTGACGGCGGCGGAACTTTCAAAACATTTACGGCCGACCATCTTCAGGGTAGTATCGGATCGATTCCTTGCTGAAATGCGCGAGCTTGTGACACCTTAGAAACTGTCATAACGCGGCATTTCTCTAGCAACTCTGCTCCATAGACTGTTATTGCAGACGGTGCATAGGGAGGAGGAGAGAATGTTTACCAAGTTTCCGATCGCGCTGATTATACTTGCGATCCCGGCCATGGCGGATTCAGGGCTGTTCCATAAGATCGCCAATAAAGATACCGTAACGCTGGTACTGCCCAACGGCGAATGCGACGCGAAGGTCCTCAGCCGCCGCCTGGATCAACTCACGCTCAGGCTGAAAACAACCACCGATGCTTGTGGGGCGGGCAAATCACGAATGGTGCTATTACGTACCGATGTTCAGGACGTGGTGAATAACACACGCGGGTTCGCACGTGAACCCCGAGTCGCGTCTTGTGCAGCAGCAGCGGTGGCGCTCCTCGGGGCACCCGCTGCTTTGGCCATTGGCGCGAAAACCGGGAATGACCCAGCTGCGTTATTAGTTCTTCTCGGCAGCGGGCTGGGCGGAGCAGTATTGTGTCGCCAAAGAGGTTCCAGTTATACGGTCTTCACCGACCGAATAGCCTTGGCGGAACCGTAACCGCGCTCATCCCGCGCTTCAGATGGTTCCGTGCACGGCGAATCGTCGATCATATTGTGGGCTGGCATGATGCGCACTCAGATCGCATCTTGCGGTCACCAATGTGGTGCATAATGGTGCTGTGGGAGTTATAGAGAAATCTGTCCGGCAAACCGTGACACTTCCGACAAAGATCGCGAAGCGAGTGCGGACGATTGCGAAAAGTCGCCGTCCGAGCGCCAACCGGGTGTTGGTGGAACTTGTCGAAGAAGGTATCGAAGCACGCGAGCGCCGCGAGCGGGAATTCTTCGCATTGACCGAGCGATTGCGGAGCGCGACCGACCCTAAAGAGGTTGAGCGCCTCGGACATGAATTGGGACGGATGGTGTTCGGGCCGTAATGCCCAGGTTAGAAACTTGGGGTCGTTTCCCCCTTTCTCTTCGCCGGCATTTGATTGATCGCATGCGGGAAAGAAGTATCAGTATCGAGGATTTAAACCAGCTGAGGATCTGGGTGGAGTCCGGCCCCGAAGTGGCGAAGGGGATTGGTACAAGGATTTCGGTTCCTTCAAAATGTGCGGCCAGGGGGCATATCCGCGGACCTTTCTCCTTCGTGAACAGGTTGCGATAGGACGAGCTTTATAACGGCCGAATACGAGGCTTCTGCCCTGCGCGCCGCCTATCTCGCGGACGCCGAGGGCTATGACACCCTAGAAGAGATGGGAGCGCCATGATCAAACGCAGCAAATTCAAACTGATTTGAGGACGCCGGTAGCCACCCGCGCAAGTTTCGCCGCGCTGATGGCTTGGCCGACGTGGCGCTGAGTGTGTTCGGCGGTATGGACCAGGAGTCCAATGACAGTAGTTGGAAGCTGCTGGCGGCCGACGGCGCGGGGATGGGCGAGGTGAGCAGGGTCGAGGGCGCGGGCGGTAGCTTCGGCTTTTGCGAAGGCCGCGTCGATTTGAGCGAGCAGCGTCTCGCGCGTGGCGCCGGGCTCCTTTTCAGCTTTTAGTGCGGCCATTTGGGCGGCGGAGAGCTGATCGCCGGCAGCGTAGGTCATCAAGCGGTCAGTCGAGCCCGCGATGTGGCGCAGATGGAAGCCGACAGAACCGAAACCATGGGGCGTGGCCCAGATCTGCCCGGTGGTCAGTCCGGCGGTGTGGCGGGCGAGGTCTTCGCGAGCCATCTGGAAGGAATAGAGCAGCGGCGCGATGAAAGGATCGATGCCGGGGAGCGCGCCGCGGAGCCAAGGCTCAGGTGGGGTTGTGGGTGCCATCAAATCTGATGTTATTACAGGGGTCGAAACAGTAACAGATCCAGACTGAAGGTCACGCGCATCGCTTCGACGGGTTGCGACCGCAGCGGGCGATAGATTGAAAGCAGGACGTCGCGAACGGCTGAGGCGTCGAGGTCGGCGGAAGTGGTGGCGCGGCGGCGCTCTACCAGTGTGAAGGCGTGCGCGAAGGTCTCTATAGTGCGGGCGACGCGGTCACGGCCTGCTCCTCGCAGCTCGATCATATCGTCGGTGGCGGGGAGGGCCACCAGGAGACGCCCGTCCTCACAGAGCACGCGGCGGAATTCAGCGGCGTTCATGCGCGCGGTGATCGACAGGAGCAGTGAAAACGAGCCGCCGGCGTAAGGCAGGAAGCGGTCGGCGTTGGCGACGATCCATTCGTTTCCCGGGTAGCGGCGGGCGGCGGCATCGACGGCGGGAATCGAGATGTCGACGCCGTGTGCGGCGAAGCCATACCGGCTAGCGAGCGAGCCGAGGTAGAAGCCGTCGCCGCAGCCGGCGTCGAGGACAGTTTCGCCAGGCGAGGGCTCGAGGAACTGCGCGATGGCGTCGAGCAGCGGCTGGGTAACGCCTAGATCGTGCAAACGACGGCGCGCCTGGACGGCGGCGGGCGTGTCGCCGGGGCGTTTAGAGCGGCGATCCTGCGGCTGCAGCAGGTTGATATATCCGCTGCGCGCGATGTCGAAAGAATGGCCGCTCGCGCAGCACAGCCGCGGGACGTTTTCACCCTGGGGGCGCACCAGTGGCAGGCGGCAGCCGCGAACCGGGCAAAGGAGCATTTGTCGAGTGTAGCAGCGCTGCATTTTTACTGAGAAATTTTGGTGGCTCACCGGACTAGCCTTTGTGCCCCTCCTTGTATTCATGCTGCTGCTGGCGCAGAGCCGAGCCGAATATGTGGGCGGTACGGTTCCGGCGCTCGCGAGCGGGGCAGGGGGGTCGGTGGAAGTCTCCGATGCGCGCTACTTCGCGTTCTATGCCAAAGGGCAGCAGGTGCGCGTGCCGTACGAGCACATCAATCTGCTCGAATACGGGCAAAAGGTGGACCGCCGGCTGCTGATGGCGGTGGTGATTTCCCCCATGTTCTTGCTGGCTAAGTCGCGCAAGCACTTCCTGACCGTGGGCTACACCGACGATGACGGCAAGCAGCAGGCCCTGGTGTTTCGCATCGACAAAAATGGAATTCGCGCGGTGCTGGTGGGCCTGGAGGCTCGTACAGGATTGAAGGTGGAGTATCAGGACCCGGAGGCGCGCAAGGCTGGGAAAGGATAAACAATGCCTATGATCGCGGTGCTGTTCGGGCTGCTATTGGCGCAGACGCCCGATGATGTTTTGGCGCAGGTAGCCGGGGTTAAGCGGGTCTACGTCGACCGGTTGACCGGCGGCGAGACGGCCGCGCAGATGCGCGATCTGATCATCAGCAGCCTGCAAGGTTCGAAATTATTCGTAGTGACGGAAAATACCGAGCGCGCCGACGCCTTCCTGCGCGGGGCGGCCGAGGACCTGGTTTACACCGATAACTTCCAATCGTCGGAAGGCGTTAATGCGCACCTGGGCGAATCGGACAGAAGCTCGAATAGTAACGGCACCCGATTTAACGGAGGAGGCGGCGGCGTGAGCCGCAGTATCGGGCGATCGCTTACAGCGGGGGTGGGTGAGAACGAATCCACCAACATTCACGAACGGAAACACGAGGCCATGGCGACGGTGCGGCTGGTGAATAAAGACGGCGACGTGATGTGGTCGACCACTCAGGAAAGTAACGGCGCGAAATTCCGGGGCGCGAGCGCGGATGTCGCCGATAAGATCACCCGGCAACTGACGGCGGATCTGGAGCGGCTGCGGAAAAAGTAAAGCTTCAACCCTACTTGTGGCGATTCATGATTTGCAGCAGGTTTTGCGAAAACGCTGAGCGGGCGAGAACCATATCACAACCGGCATCCTGAGCCTCCTGCTTCAACCCCCCCTGAACGTGCGAGACGTAGCCCAAAAGCGTGATCTTGCGGAGATCCGGGTCGGCTTTGAGTTTCCGGATGAGATCCAGCGGATCGATGCTGGTGAAGTTCAAATCCAGAACGATTAGGGCCGGGTGGCTGGCGGCTTCGTCGAGCGCATCGCGCTGGCTCTTTACAAACGCGACACTCAGGCCGGCGCGCTTGGCGGATTCGTTGATCTTGACGGTGAAGAACAGGTCCTCAAGTACGGCCAGCACTTTCTTGGTAACTGCAGTTGACATGTACTGGAATCCTAGCATGGTAACGTGAAATCACGTGCCCGATTCCAACCCTTTTGCCGACCCGCTGCGCTTCGAACGCCAGGTACCGGAATGCGCCATCGTTATCTTTGGCGCCAACGGGGATCTCACCAAGCGTAAGCTGATTCCCTCCTTGTACCGGCTGGCGTACGAGAGGCGATTGCCGGCGACGGTTTCGATTATAGGCACGTCGCGCACGCCCATGAGCGACGACGAATTTCGCGCCAAGATGCACGATTCGGTGAAACAGTTTCTGGAAGACAGTCCGTTTGACGAGGAGCAGTGGATCTGCTTCGCCAAGAGCCTGCACTACGTCGCCGGGGACTTGAGCGATCGGGCGCTCTACACGGCGATCAAGGAGAAATTGACGGCGCTGGGGCGCACCAACGTCCTGTATTATCTTTCGACGCAGCCCAGCTTTTACGCGGATGTGGCGGAAGGGCTGGGAGCCGTGGGACTGGGGAACAGCGGGCCGGACGGCTGGCAGCGAATCGTGATCGAAAAACCCTTTGGGCACGATCTCGCGAGCGCGCGCGAATTGAACCAACGCGTGCACGGCGTGTTTGCCGAAGCCGACGTGTACCGCATCGATCACTATTTGGGCAAGGAGACGGTGCAGAATATCCTGGCGTTCCGCTTCGGCAACGGGATCTTTGAGCCGTTGTGGAACCGGCGCTATGTGAATCACGTGCAGATCACGGCGGCGGAATCGATCGGGGTTGAAGGCCGCGGCGCGTATTACCAGGAAGCCGGTGCGGTGCGCGACATGATCCAGAATCATTTGCTGCAGGTGATGGCCACGGTCGCCATGGAACCGTCGGCGGTGTACGAGCCGGATGCGGTGCGCGATGAGCGCGCCAAGCTGCTGCGATCGATTCGCATCATGAGTCCGCAGGAGGTCCCGCTGTATGCAGTAGCGGGACAATACGCGGGGTTCCGGCATGAGCCTGGCGTGGATCCTGCGACCCAGGCCCCCACTTACGCCGCGGCGACGTTCTTTATCGATAACTGGCGCTGGGCCGGCGTGCCGTTTTACATTCGCAGCGGCAAGAAACTGCCCAAACGCACCACCGAGATCGCGATCCAGTACAACGTGGCGCCGCACGCATTGTTCACGCCCGACGCGGGAGGCGTCATCATGCGTCCGAATTTGTTGATCCTGCGCATCCAGCCGGAGGAAGGGATCTCGCTGAGGTTTCTTTCGAAGCAGCCGGGCAGCGGTATGCGGCTGCGGCCGGTGTCGATGGATTTCAACTACGGCTCGAGTTTTGGCGAGCGGTCGCCCACAGCGTATGAGACTTTGCTCGAAGACGCGTTGACGGGCGATGCCACGCTGTATACGCGGCAGGACATGGTGGAGGCGAGCTGGCGCGTGGTAGAGCCGATCCTTGAGGACTGGGGCAGCCGGAAATTCGAATTTCCGAATTACGATCCGGGGAGCTGGGGTCCGGCGGCGGCCGATGAAATGCTGGCGCGGCAGGGACATCATTGGAGGAACAGTTGAATCCGGCGGTAGCGGCGATCAACCCGGAAAAAATCCTGCGCGATCTGCGCGATCTGTGGGCGCAACTGGCCCGCGACCAAGGCAGCGCGGGTGGCGTCCTGCGGGCGTGTTCCATGACCCTGATTGCGGTGGCCGAGCAACACGATGCGCCGGACGCCGAACATGCGCGTAAGACCATCGGCATATTGATGCACGGGCATCCCAGCCGGGCGATCGTGCTGACTCCGAGCGAAGGCGGCGAGTTCAGCGGACGAGTATTCGCCGAATGCTGGATGCCCTTCGGGGGCCAGCAGCAGATCTGTTCGGAGGGGATCGAGATTACCGCTGACGCGGAGCAGACCGACGAGGTGGCCCGGCTGCTGGTGCCATTAATCGCTCCGGATCTGCCGGTGGTGCTGTGGTGCCGGGGGCCGCGGGCGTTTCTTGACCGGTCACTCGATCCGCTGTTCCCGCTCGCCAACAAGATTATTTTTAATACCCGAGCGGTGCGACATCCCAATTCGGCGGTCGAGTTTCTGCGACGCATGCGCAAGGACGGGCGGCTGGTGGCCGACCTGGCGTGGACCCGCCTGACGGGATGGCGCGAGGCGGTAGCGCATCTGATGGACGCGGCCCCTGAGGGTTGGCTCGCGGCGAGCAGTAACGGTAGGGTTCGAATCGAGCATGGCGGGATTCGTCCGGGGACGCGGTCTCTCTATTTCGCACGCTGGATCGAGCGCGCCCTGCCGGGGGTGAGCGTGACGCTGGCACGAGTGGCCGGGCAAGCGGGAATGCATTCCGTGATTTTCGAGGGCGGAAATGCGGAAATGTCGATCCGGCTGGTGGGGAAGACTTCGCTCGAAGTGCGCACGGGCGAGCGGGTCTATTCTGCGCTGTTGCGCCCCGATTCCGAGGAGTGCTTGATGCACGAGGAACTGTCGATCCTGGGCCGCGACCCGGTGTTTGAGCGGGTGCTCGGTTGACTGACGTAAGACAATTCGCCGCGGGCGCGGCTGCAGCGGAGGCCTGCGGCGAGCAGATCCTCGAATGGCTGCGGGAGGCCATCGAGAACCAAGGGCTGGCGGCGCTGGCGATTTCCGGAGGGTCCTCGCCGCGTCGGATGTTTGAGAAATTCGCGCGCACCGCCTTCGAGTGGAAGCGGGTGCATCTGTTTTGGGTGGACGAACGCGCGGTGCCGCCCGATAACGCGCAGAGCAACTTCAAGTTCACACAAGACACCTGGCTGAGACCCGGTGATTTCCCTCCGTCTAACATTCATCGGGTGCCGGCGGAGCTGGCTCCGGCGCACGCGGCGGCGCGTTACATTGCCGACATCCAGAAGTTCTTCGGGCTCGCGAACAGCGAGCTGCCACGCTTCGACGTGGTTCACCGCGGGATGGGCCCGGACGCGCATACGGCCAGTTTGTTTCCCGGGGAAGCGCTGATCGAAAACCGGGCGGATATCGCTGCCGCCGTCTGGGTAGAAAAACTTCAGCAGTGGCGCATCACGCTGCTGCCGGGAGTGTTGATGGCTGCGCGGCATACAGCACTGTTAGTAACGGGCGGTGACAAGGCCGGAGCGCTGCGCTCGGTGCTCCACGCGCCATTTGATCCGCTGCATTACCCGGCGCAGATTGCCTCAGGCGACGGCACGGTTTGGTTTGTGGATGCGGCGGCGGTGCAGGAACCCCAATAGCACCAGCCCGCTGCCGAGCAGGGCCACGCTTGCGGGCTCCGGGGTCGGCGATTCCTGGCCGATCTCGAAATCATTGAGTTGCAAACGTCCGCCGAAGTTTTGTCCTACAAATACCTGGCTTAGCGGCGTGTCGCTGATGATGCTAAAGAACTGAATGGATCCGCCGGTTGGAATGACGATGCTATAGTTGTTCCCGTTTACGTTGTGGTCACCCAACTCCACGCTCGGATTTCCAAATCCCGAGAATGTCGTGATATTAAAGGCCAGCGCATAGGTATTGGCAGGCAGAGCGATCTCGATTCCGGCACCGCCGCCACCGACGCTTTGGAGCAGCGAACTGCCGGACACGCTCATGCCGGTGTCGATGCTGTTGGCGCTGCTATAACCCGTGAGCACGCTGCCGGTGGGATCGCTGTAAACGCCGCTGAGGAGATTGCCGCCGGCGAAGGTAGCCGGCGACATCGAAAACGTCAGGCCGGCCGAGCCGGGCGCGGTTTGCCAGATCGCGTAAGTGCCGCTGGTGCTACTGCACCCGCTGGAGCACGAAGTATAGGTGATAGTGGCGGAGGCGGGCGCGGCGAGTGCGGCCAGGAACAGGACCAGCATAGTTACTTTCGGGGTAGTACGTGCGAACATCGTCATTTCGGGATCTCCGTTAGCGCAGTGTGAACCCGCCACGGGCCGGAGAACGCTCCGGTACGCCGACATCGGATTCACCGTCGCTAAATGGTTCCGGAATAGGACGAATTCTCTCCCATTGCGGCGTTAGGATCTACCCGTACCCACTGTGTTGAGAGATAAGAAGTCCCTAGGCCTTAGGCACGGGAGGCGGCAAGGCGCGGGCGGGGCAAGCGGATTCAAAGCCGATCTTAGCGTGCGTACCATCGCAGAACGGTTTGTTTTGGGACTGTCCGCAGCGGCACAAGCCGATGGTTCCGCGGCCCGCGAGGTCGAACGCGTTCCCGTCCACGTCGTAAATGGTAAAGTCTCCTTCGACGCGGATCGAGCCGTTGTCGCGGATGGTGATTTTCGTTGGCATTTTTCTGATCGTAGCACGGGTGAAGGTCGGCCTATAATGAGAAGCATTACATGATTCATCTTTCGAGCGACACCGGGGAACTGTTCACGCACTCCTATCAATTCGCGCAACGGCAAGTGCGGAAACTGATCGAGAAGCATCCCATGCTGTATCCCTTGCACACCAAAGACGGAGAGTGGAAGCATGAAGGGCAGGTATGGACTCACTGGTCCGACGGTTTCCTGCCGGGCATGATGTGGATCTTCTACCGGCACGCCGAGCCGGACTCCGCGGAAGCCAAGTTCTGGTATGAAAATGCCGTGCGCTATACCGAGCCCATTGAGGCCCGCAAAAAGGATCGCGACGCACACGATTTAGGGTTTCTGTTTTTGTCCACCTACTATCGCTGGAATCGATTGCACCCGGATGCCGCGCGGCGCGAAGTACTAATCGAAGCTGGACGCACCCTGGCAACGCGCTTCAAGGAGAAGGGCGGCTACTTACGCTCCTTCGTGGCCGATAACTCGGTGTTCATCGACACCATGATGAACGTCGGGATCATTCTTTACGCGGCGCGCGAGAGCGGCGACCGCAAGCTGCGCGACATCGCACTGCGGCATGCCCGGACCACACGCAGGGTGCTGGTGCGCGGCGACGGCTCGACCGGGCATGAGGGAGTTTTTGACACCGATACCGGCGAATTCCTGCGCCAGGCAACGCACCAGGGCTATCGCGGCGATTCCTGCTGGTCGCGCGGGCTGAGCTGGGCCATGTACGGTTTCACCACGGTTTATGAGTACAGCCGCGATCCGCATTATCTTGAAACCGCGCAGGCCTGCGCCGACTTTTATATCACCCACTCGCCGAACGACGGCGTGCCGCCCTGGGACTTCAACGCGCCGGTCGAAAACCGGACTCTGCTCGACACATCGGCCGCGGCGATTTGCGCGGCGGGGTTGCTGCGTCTGTGTCGTCTGGTGCCGGATTCGATGAAGGGGCATCTCTACTGGTCGACGGCGGTGAGCATTTTGCGGTCGCTCTGCGAGAAACACCTGGGCAAGCGAGAGCCTAAGTGGGAGGGCATCCTCAAAGGCGGCGTGTATCACGTGCATAAGGGATTGGGCGTGGATGAATCCGTCATGTGGGGCGAATACTTCTTCTGCGAGGCGCTGGAGCGGGTGCTATGGTAAATGACGTCATCCTGTGTTGACCTTTTTCCATACCGCTGCATCCAATGAAACTCTCTTCCAGACCCTATTAGCGGAAGTAGGTCCGGAGGTTCCGTCCCGCCATATTGTGGCTCCTGATCTGCTCGCTCGCGCGGTGGCTCAGGGCCGCGTCACGGTCGATATTGCCGCGGATACACAAGAGCGGATGCGGGCCGCTCTCAAGGATGGCGCGAGGATGGTCCTTTGCACTTGCTCCACGCTAGGAGCTTGCGCGGATCAGTTGAACGATCCACGAGTGTTGCGGATCGACCGGGCCATGGCGCGGTGTGCAATGGCCAAGGGTGCACGCGTACTGATTGCAGCTTGTGTGGCGAGCACCTTGGAGCCGACGGTCACTTTGTTGAGCGAGAGCGGTCCGCAAGCGCAGATCGAGACACTCCTTATGGCCGACATTTGGCCTCTCTTTGAAGCGGGAGAGGCATCGCTCTATTGGCAGGGAATCGCGGAGAGACTGAGGAAACATGCGGATGGATTCGACTGCATCGTGCTGGCCCAGGCATCCATGGGCGGCGCGGCGGACTTGCTCGGCGACCTTGCGATTCCCGTGTTGTCCAGTCCGCGCCTGGGGCTTGAGGCGGCCGTAGCACAGTATCGGAACTTTAAGTGAGAAACTAGTTTAAACTAGTTTAAAGAGGGGGCCGCTATGGAAGTTGGAATTTTCGAAGCCAAGACTCACCTATCGTCGCTGCTCGACCGCGTCGCCAAAGGCGAGAAAGT
>Ga0105240_10004416_pt1 | contig 21450 bp, 28 predicted proteins | sample KBSC54metaG_FD_80426 | JGI IMG/M metagenome (GOLD analysis project Ga0105240, IMG submission 80426) | Corn rhizosphere microbial communities from Kellogg Biological Station, Michigan, USA - KBS C5-4 metaG | ecosystem: Host-associated > Plants > Roots > Rhizosphere > Soil | place: Michigan, USA... | reverse complement strand
GATAAAGTAAATAACCCATTGAAGAATGCACCTCATACTGCTGCGGTAGTAACAGGTAACGAATGGGAGCATCCGTATACGCGCCAGAAAGCGGCATTCCCGCTGCCTTACGTGGCTGCTTATAAATTCTGGCCATCAGTTGGTCGTGTGAACGATACTTATGGTGACAGGACGCTGATCTGTTCATGCCCTCCGCTGGAAGACTATGAATTTGAAGAAAGCGTGATTGAGTAACAAATGTGCAGATGAGCAGATATGCAAATGTGCAGATGACTTCATCTGCACATTTTTTTTGGATTATTAACACGCAATATCAACCCGGTTGTGGAATAAAACTTTCGGTTTGTGCTTGCTCGATAGTTATATTTTTACTTAACTTGTAGAATAAATTGATTGGTGCGGATTTTTTTGGAGGAATTTAATACTTACAAAACCTTTTAGATTTTGCCCCCGTATAAAGTTACATATGATTAATACTAACGGTTCTGTAAGCATTTTGCTGGTTGATGATGATGAAATAAACAATTTCATCTCGATCAAATTGATAAAGAAAGCTTTGTTGAATACTGATATCATGGCTTGTCTGCATGGTAAATATGCAATTGATCTTTTACTGGATATCCAGAGAAACGATCCTTCTAAATTACCAGATTATATTTTGTTGGATATCAATATGCCCATCATGAATGGATGGGAATTTTTGGATGAGTACACGCGCTTAAATATCGACCCGTTAGGTAAATGCAAAGTGTACATTATCTCGTCATCTGTGTTCAGCAACGATATTAATAAAGCACGCTCATACCCGGTTGTGAAGGACTTTATCTCAAAACCACTAAATGTAGAGAAGATAAAAGAGCTTTTCGAAGTAGCCAACCACGTCTAAGCCGTTGAAAGGTTGTAAAGTTTAAAAGTTGTAAGGTTTACTTTTTATTTTATAACTATCAGTTTAAACATATATCTAAAAACAGTTCCTTTAGTCTTTCCGATCTTATAATACTTTGGTGACAACAAAATGGTCATCATCAATGCTTACATTACCTACTGTGTTCGATTTGGCGTGGTAGAATAAGCAAGTGTAATTTTCTTCAGCTGCCTTTTTTCCATATTCTTCACGCAGTCGCATCGCTTTACGGCCGTCGTAATCATATTTCGCTATAAACTTTCTTAATAGCTGCTCAGGCTCAGGTAGCTCATCGCCACCATAAAAACATTTTTGACCTTTATCGTTTATCCAAAACACCTGGTGAAAGGGACAATGCCCACCTGATAGTTCATATTGTATGCCTGGCTTCAACTCCCCTGATCCTTCCAGGAATTGAATCTTTATTGAACCTTTTAGCGCCTCAAAAATCTCTTTATGATAAGATGATGATTTGCCCTGTATAGCGGTATCCCATTCTCCTTTTTGAATGACATGCGTAGCATGGGGAAAGCTTGGTTCCAATTTGCCATTACGCTCAACTACTAAACCACCGGAGTGATCATAGTGCAGGTGTGACATCAGCACAAGCGTTACATCATCCGGATCGAAGCCATTATTGCGGATATGCTGGTGGATCAACAACTCATCGCGGGTATCCTTAAAGCCAAGCCCGGCATCAAACAGGATCAGGTCATCAGAAGTTTCCACCAAAAACGGATTGACGTGTATAAATAGAGAGCCGGGACGATCTTTTGTATTATCGCTTTGCGGATCGAATGGTATAAATTTTTTGGTAGAATCAACAGAGTAGGAGCCCTCACCCAATGGAAAAATCTGCATAATGCTTATAAATAATACTGTTTTATAAAATTGATGTGATGCTGCTCGTGCCCGGCGATATGGTATACTAAAGCGCGCACTGTAGCGTCATTAAATGTGCCTGTGCCATGACCCACCCTGTCAAGCGATGATTCAGGCAGATTGTTAAAGAGTGCAATAGTAGCATTTCTTACTGCCTCGTACTCCTCAAAAATACTATCCAGGCTGCGACTGTCGGCTTCTGAGTAAATTGCATAGGAGTCCTGGTCGAACCCGATTAAATTATTTTTTTCATTCCGGGCAAAGCGCATGGCACGATAGGAGAAAATGCGTTCATCGTCCACAATATGCACCAATATTTCTTTGATGCTCCATTTACCTGGTTGGTAGCGGTGATATAAAACGGCCTCAGGTAGAGAATAAATGAACTTCTTGTTCTCTTCAAAATTATCCTTCAGGTGCTTTAGGATCAGACCATCGTCGGGGAGCCATTTCATGTACATTTCGGCATATTCCGGATAGTCCCCTTTTTTTGCTTTGTGAATGATGCGCATGGTGTTTTTTAATGTGCAAATGTGTAAATATGCAGATGTGCAAATGAAAAAAAGCTATGACTGTCCGATTTGCGAATGAAAAGCATAGTTCTATAACTTAACAAATCCATCTGCATATCCTCGCATTTGCACATCTGCATATCCACAATATTTGCACATTTACATATCTTTACTTTTTAAAGCGCAAAGATATGGATAAACGGTGGGCGGTAAGAGAAAAGCCTGATAATGCAGATGTCATAAATTTAGCCAATGAGCTGGGCATCGATACCGTTTTGAGTACTTTGTTGATCCACAGGAGGATAAAAACCTACGGGGATGCACGGTATTTCTTTCGTCCTGACCTAAGGCATCTGCACGATCCTTTCCTGATGGCTGACATGGAAAAGGCTATTGAAAGGATAGAAGCAGCCATATCCAATGGAGAAAAGATTCTGATCTATGGTGATTACGATGTGGATGGCACCACTGCTGTATCATTAGTTTACAGCTTCTTCTCAAAATTGTACGACCGGATTGAATACTATATACCCGACCGCTACCTGGAAGGCTACGGCATATCTACCCAGGGAATTGACTATGCTGCGGAAAATAGTTTCAGCTTAATTATCGCACTGGACTGCGGCATTAAATCTGTTGATAAAATTGCCTATGCGAATACCAAGGGTGTAGACTTTGTGATTTGCGATCACCACCTGCCGGGGAAAGACTTGCCTGAAGCTGTAGCCGTACTCGACCCTAAGCGAGTGGATTGCGAATATCCTTATAAAGAACTATCAGGCTGCGGAATTGGTTTTAAGCTGATCCAGGCTTATGCCGAAAAGAATAACATCGATTTTGAAGAAGTAACCCGCTACCTCGACCTGGTAGCCATCAGCATAGCTTGCGATATAGTGCATATAACCGGAGAAAACCGGGTGCTGGCTTATTTCGGATTACAAAAACTAAATGCTGAACCTTGTATTGGTGTAAAAACCTTGATGCAGGTTGCAGGGCGCACAAGCAGCTATTCGATATCGGATGTGGTGTTTGCGCTCGGTCCGCGCATTAATGCTGCCGGGCGTATTGATGATGCCAAACATGCTGTCGAATTATTGATTGCCTGTGACGAAAACGCAGCACTGGAAAAAGGAATGCTGATCAATGGCAAAAACGCTGAACGCAAAGAACACGACCTATCTATTACTGATGAGGCGTTGAGTATGATCGCGAACGATGAAGTGCTGATCAGCAGAAAATCAACTGTCGTATTCAACGAAAAATGGCACAAAGGGGTGATCGGCATCGTTGCATCGCGACTGACAGAAAAATATTATCGCCCAACTATCGTTCTAACACGGTCGAATGGGCATGTGGCCGGCTCTGCCAGGTCAGTATTTGGGTACGATCTTTATGAAGCTTTGTGCGAATGTAAAGATCTGCTGATCCAGTTTGGCGGGCATAAATATGCGGCGGGCTTAACCATGGATCCCGAAAATGTAGAGGCTTTTGCCGCCCGTTTTGAAGAGGTAGTTTGCGCCACCATCAAGGATGAACAATTGGTGCAGGAAATTAAAATAGAAGGGGAACTGGAGTTGAAACAGATCGATCCGAAGTTTTTCAGGATACTGAACCAGTTTGCGCCATTTGGCCCGGAGAACATGTCGCCGGTATTTTTAAGCAGGAATGTGTATGTTAGCGGCTATGCCGGATTGGTGGGTGAAAACCACCTGAAAATGTCGATCATGCAGGAAGGCTCCCCGGCGTTTGATTGTATAGCATTTGGGCAGGGCAGTTTCCTGGATGAAATAAAAAGCGGCAAACCTTTTGACATTTGTTACCATATTGAAGAAAATGTTTGGCGCGACAAGCGTTCGATACAGTTGAATGTGAAAGGCATTCGATTTTAGATTTTAGATTTACGAATTACGAATGCAAAAAATCGTAATTCGTAAATCGCAATTCGTAAATAAAAAATGATTTTAAGAGCAGAAGATCTCGTAAAAAAATATAAGCAGCGTTCGGTTGTAAATCACGTTTCATTTAATGTTTCGCAGGGTGAAATTGTAGGGTTGCTAGGTCCGAATGGCGCCGGCAAGACGACATCATTTTATATGATCGTGGGTTTGATCAAGCCAAATGAGGGTAGAATATTCCTGGAAGACGAAGATATAACCGGCGACCCAATGTACCGTCGTGCGCAAAAGGGTATAGGTTATCTGGCGCAGGAGGCTTCCGTTTTTCGTAAGCTGTCAGTTGAGGATAATATCAAGGCTGTGCTCGAGATGGGTAAAATGACCAAGGAAGATCAGCACCATAAGCTGGAAGAGCTGATTGACGAATTCAGTCTGCATAAAGTCCGCAAAAACCGTGGCGACCTGCTTTCGGGTGGCGAACGCAGACGTACTGAAATTGCCCGTGCGTTGGCTGCTGAACCTAACTTTATTCTATTAGATGAGCCTTTTGCCGGTGTAGATCCTATTGCCGTGGAAGAAATTCAGGCGATGGTTGCCAAACTGAAACACCGTAACATCGGGATATTGATAACAGACCACAACGTACAGGAAACCCTTTCGATAACCGATCGTGCCTACCTGCTTTTTGAAGGGAAAATATTAGAGTCGGGTGTGCCCGAAGTACTTGCAGAGAACGAAATGGTGAGAAAAGTGTACTTGGGAGCTAATTTCGTGCTGAAGAGAAAAACCTTCGTGTAGATTGTCATTGGTCATTTCGCTGGGCTGTCATTGCTCATTGGTAGTAAAATTTAGTATCTTTAGGTCAATTAAAGCTGCGTGTTGACTCACCAACTTCTCCGCTAGCCAGCGGATGGTCGATCCTCTCTAAGCTACGCTTAAAGAGGGTGAAAAATAGAAACCCCTCTTTGCGGCTTGCCGGAGAGAGGGTGGTCGAGCGTAGCAACGACCGGGTGAGTAGAATATGCGACGTGCTTAGTACATTAGACCAATGACCAATCAACCAACCACTCGATGACACTCATCAACTCAGTGTTTACATGGTTCATCAAAAAGCGTATCCACCAGATAGAGCTTTTTATGAAGTATCCTAACGAGGTGCAGGAGGAATGGTTTGAGCAGTTGGTAGCAGGAGCTGAGAATACCGAATGGGGCCGGAAATATCATTATAAAAGCATCGAGAACCTAAACGAGTTTAAAGAGCGTGTCCCTCTTCAGAATTATGATACGCTAAAGCCCTACATAGAACGGATGCTGAAGGGCGAGCAAAATGTGCTATGGCCATCCAGCATCAGGTGGTTTGCCAAATCATCAGGCACAACAAGCGACCGCAGCAAGTTTATCCCGGTAAGCGAGGAATCATTGGAAGAATGCCATTTTAAGGGTGGTAAGGATATGCTTACGCTCTATCTGAATAACCGCCCCAATGCCCGCGTATTTAATGGTAAAACGTTGACTTTAGGCGGCAGTCACCAGGTAAGCCAGTTGAATGCCGATACTTTTTTTGGTGACCTCTCAGCCGTTTTGATGAAGAACCTGCCAATGTGGGCTGAGTTTTTACGTACCCCGCACATCGATATCGCCCTGCTGGAAAACTTCGAGGAAAAGATCGAAAAGATGGCGCATGCCACTAAGGATGTAAATGTAACCAGTATCAGCGGCGTGCCAACCTGGAATTTGCTGTTATTCAAACGTATACTGGAGATCACCGGAAAAAATAACCTGCTGGAAGTATGGCCCAACCTGGAACTATATTATCATGGTGCCGTTAGCTTTACGCCATACCGTGAGCAATTCAGAAAGCTTATCCCAAAGGATGACATGCACTACCTGGAAACCTATAATGCATCGGAAGGCTTCTTCGGTATACAGGACCAGGAAGAACATGGTGATCTGCTGTTGATGCTCGACTATGGTATTTTCTATGAGTTTTTACCGTTGGAGCATTTGAACGAATATAATCCGAAGACCTTAACACTAGACGAAGTCGAACTGAATAAAAACTATGCGCTCATTATCAGTACCAATGCCGGATTGTGGCGGTATATGATAGGCGATACTATACGTTTTACTTCGCTGGCACCATTCCGCATACAGATCACCGGACGTACCAAACATTTCATTAATGCTTTTGGTGAAGAATTAATTATCGATAATGCCGAACGTGCTTTGGAAGAAGCCTGCACACAAACTGGCGCTATCATCAGGGAGTATACGGCGGCACCTATCTATTTTAACGGCGATAAAAACGGCGCTCACGAATGGGTGATCGAGTTTGAAAAAAGCCCTGCTGAGTTTGAGCGTTTTGTCGACCTACTGGATGAAACCCTCCGCAAGATCAACTCCGATTATGATGCCAAACGCTTTAAAGACATGGCCCTTCGCCGCCCTATTGTTCATCGTGCACGCCAGGGGACTTTTTTCAACTGGATGAAAGAAAAAGGCAAATTAGGCGGTCAGCATAAAGTGCCGCGTTTGGCTAATGATAGGGAATATATTGATTCGATATTGTTGATGATGGAGTTGGTGGGGTAGGTTTATGGTACAGTGGCAACACAGACTATAGGCTGAATAATTTTATTTATGAAAGAACATCTAATTGATCTATTATCAAAATATTTATACAGAAAGGATTTCTTTTTTGAAAAGAAGAGCTACAGGTTTACAAGAACGGAAAAAGAAAGAGTTTGTTCCATAAGGCTAGTTTTTGTTCACAACATACAGGTATTTATAGACTATGAAATAAGGTTTAATCTTATTGAAAGATTAATTGATACTTTTTACGGCCGAAAAGGGCGGCCATTAGGTCCCACTATTTTCATAAATGCAGGCGATTTATTAGTAGAAACTGAGCTATACAAATTCCCGGTGGATAGCTTGGGAGCAGTTGATAAATCTGTTGAAAATATAATAAATCTAATAGAAAGTTTCGCATTCAAGTATTTCAACGAATATCAAACCTTGGAGGACTTGCATGAACTTCTTAACGAAATGCCTTTTCAGGCAATGAAAATCAGGAACGATAAATATCACAACGAGGTGTTAAATGGCTTTTTTAGAGGGATTTTGACAGCCAAATTGTTAAATAAAAATATAGAAGCGCTTGCTCATGAGCACATGGATTATTTAACTGCTAATGATTATGGCCCTGAAAATGTGAAACATTATACGAATTTCCTACAATGGGTACACAATAGTTTGTCTGTTCAAGCGTCCTCGCTTGAACACATAAAATTTTGAGCGTCCCGCTCAAGTTTGATATTCTGATAGCCGCATTTTCTCTTGAGCGAAGACGCTCAAAATTAAATTATTCAAGCGGGACGCTTGAACGAGCGGTATTACAAACTAAACCCCGTTTCCAGATTCTTATCGTCAACAGAAACTCCCGCCTCGAACGTTCGGTGTAACCAGCTTTTAATGCGGGTTAGTAAATTAGGATGTGGGGTAATGGAAGTTGAAGCCAGGGTTTGATTATTTGGTCCGTTTGTTGGGTTGTCTGTCTCACTATCTTCGTCGCCAAAATTTTCACGGATCACCAGGTCGCGGATATCGGGTACGCGGTTTACGATCTCGTCCAGTTCGGTGAGTTCGCTAAACGTCGCAGTACCCTCTTTCTGGCGTTTAATGAGGGTATAGTACCGGTCCTGTGAGAAGGTACGACGTTCCAATTTTTTACGGAAGTAAGACATATTCGAGTGCTTGATATATCTCACATCAAACAGAATGCCGATATTGTAAATCATTAATTTACAGTTGTTTAAACTTGTAATTAAGTGTCCGTTTGAATCATTTTGATACATTTACTGTACGCTTCCGTACGGTAGGTAAAATAAAAACAATCAGTCTGTTACACTATGAGTTAGAATGTCGTAATTGATAAAAACGCAATTTATGAGAACAATTCTTTTACTGGCCCTTGTTGTGGTTTGCGCCTTAGCCTGTAAAAAAAGTGCACCTGTTACACCCGGTCTGTTTGGTAAATGGGAGCTGCGGCATAGCTATGGCGGCCTGGCTGGATTTGATTCGGTTTACAAAGCAGGCAACGGCAATATTCTCCAGTTTAATAGTGATAGTACCTATAAACGTTTTGAAGCAAAAAAATTAACAGCAACCGGAGTTTTTCATATAAAGCGTTATACCAGTTCTACAGAAAATCCGGTTACCACCTATATGATTTTTTTTGACAACACAACCTACGGCGATGCCTTTTATATGAAAGGAACTACTGTTACCATTGGTACCACAGCAACAGATGGTATTGCTTCGGATTTTCAGAAAATAGGTAATTGACATGAAAAGATTATTGCCAATATTATTGCTGTGCGGAGCATTTTATGTATCAGCTTGTACAAAAGGCGAACAGGTATCAACAGGCCTGTTTGGTAAATGGGAACTCAGGCGCGAATATGGCGGCCTTTCTTACAGGGACTCGACTTATAAGCCCGGTAACGGTACTTATTATCAATTTAATAGCGACAGCACCTATAAGCATTACACTAAAAATAAACTCGATACGCAAGGTGTGTTCCACATCAGGAAGTTTGACAATAGTAATATGACTTATCTGCCCGACCATCAAATATTTTTTGATAATATACTTTATGGGCAGCCATTTCAGCTGAAAGGATCAACGATCACTATCGGTACAACTGTTACCGACCAGATTGCTTTGGATTATAAGAAAATATCAGATTAACTTTTTGAGCGAAGATATATCTGTATCGCTTCGACTGCTTCCTTTACGTCGTGAACGCGCAGAATATTGGCGCCCTTGGTAAGCGCTATAGTATTCAATGCAGTAGTGCCGTTCAGGGCATCATCAGCGGCTCCACCAATTACACCATACACCATCCGTTTACGCGACACACCTACAAGGACGGGCAAGCCCAGTATATCAAATTCATTCAGGCGGTTCATTAATGTGTAATTATGGTCGGCATTTTTGGCAAAACCAAAGCCGGGATCGATAATGACGTCATGTGCCCCTAATTGCTTTAATTGATGATAACGTACAGCAAAATAATCCAACACTTCGGTAAATATGTCTTTGTAGGACGCGCGCTGGGTCATGTTCTGAGGGTTGCCCTTCATGTGCATCAAAATATAAGGCACTTTCAGTTTGGTAACGGTGGCAAACATGTCTTCGTCGAGCTGTCCGCCGGAAATATCATTGATAATATGAGCACCTGCCGCCACAGCAACCTCGGCTACATATGAGCGAAAAGTATCTATCGAAATAAATGCATCGGGGTGATTGGCTGTGATCAGTTCCACAACCGGTAACAGGCGGTCAATTTCTTCCTGTTCCGAGATATCCTCGGCACCCGGACGCGATGAATAAGAACCAATATCTAAGAAATCGGCACCATCAGCCAGCATCTTATTTGCCTGGAGCAGAGCGTCGTTAAGCAAGGGTTTACGACTGCCGGCGTAGAACGAATCGGGCGTAATATTGATAATACCCATCACCTTCGGCACGCTCAGGTCGATTAGTTTACCACCTGTGTTTATGGTTACCTTTTTCTTAAAAAGTGTATCTTTAGCCATTATTCAGGTTAAAACGAGTAAATCGGTAAAAAGGTTAGCGTTTAGGTAGCCTTTGCTTATAGATAATTATCAGACAATTATAATCATAAAATCTACCTTGGCCAATACAGCAGCAGAATACGACGCGGTAATTAAGATTTGTAAAGGGCTTTTCATGAAGAAAACCCGCGATTATGGCACAGCATGGCGCATCCTGCGAATCGAATCCATCACCGACCAGATTTTTATTAAGGCTCAGCGCATTCGCACCCTCGAGGAAAAGAAAGTATCAAAGGTGGACGAGGATATCAATAGCGAGTACATCGGCATTGTTAATTATTGCCTGATTGCTATGATGCAATTGGATTGTGGTCCCGGTACACCAACAGAGCTTTCTGTTGAGCATGTAAGCGCGATGTTCGACGAAAAAGCGAATGGCACCAAGGAACTGATGTTTGCTAAAAATCACGATTACGGTGAGGCCTGGCGCGATATGCGCATTAGCTCGTTAACCGATCTCATACTGATGAAATTATTGCGTGTGAAACAGATAGAAGATAATAAAGGGCAAACATTGGCATCAGAAGGTGTAGTGGCCAATTACCAGGATATGCTGAACTATTCTGTTTTTGCGTTGATTAAATTGGGTGTGAAATGAGCAAGCTGGTTTGGTTTTGCCGGATTTTTGTCGGACTGCTGTTCATCTTCTCCGGCCTGATCAAGATCAACGACCCACTTGGCTTTTCCTACAAGCTAGAAGAATATTTTGAAGTTTTCCATATTGGTTTCCTGAACAGTTTTGCGTTGAGCATGTCCATCATTCTGTGCTCATTGGAAATCATTTTGGGTTTTGCATTGCTGATAGGAGTGAGAGCGAAATCAGTTGCCTGGGGATTGCTGTTGCTCATCATCTTTTTTGCCTTTCTTACCTTTTACTCAGCTTATTTTAAAGTGGTGCAAACCTGTGGCTGTTTTGGCGATGCTATTCCGCTTACACCATGGCAATCGTTCAGCAAGGACCTGGTTTTGCTGTTGCTGATCATCGTCATATTCATCAACCGAAGATCAATACAGCCTGCATTCAGTAAAAAAACAGGGGATAATCTGCTGATTGGCTCGGCTGTTGTTGCTGTCGGGATAGGATTGTATACTTACAACTTTATGCCAGTGATCGATTTTTTACCTTATAAAGTTGGCGCGAATATCCCTGATGGAATGAAAATTCCGCCCGGCGCAAAACCGGATGAATTTGAGGTCACTTATAACCTGAAAAATAAAAAAACAGGCGCCACTAAAGTGATGACCGATAAGGAGTATTTGAGCAGCAATATTTGGAAAGATAATAACTGGACAGTTGTTGGCACTCCTGAAAGTAAATTGGTAAAAAAGGGTTATGAGGTGCCGATAAAAGACCTTTCGATACAGGATGCACAAGGAAATAACTATACCAACGAACTTTTATCAAATCCATATAATAGTTTGATCGTTGTAGCATACAACCTGAATCCTACCAATGTTGAGGCGATTGGCAAGTTAAATGCTATGGCTGCAAACCTCATTCATGACTTTAATACTCGCACGATCATGCTGACTTCAAATTCAGCAAAAGATGCAGAGGCATTTGCCAAAAAGAATCACCTGGTGATGGAGATATTTTATGCCGATGAAGTGCCGTTGAAATCAATGGTGCGCGCCAATCCGGGCGTTATCCTGCTGAAGAACGGCGTAATCTTAAATAAATGGCATTACCATTCAGTGCCTAAATACGAAGATTTGGTAAAACAGTATTTTCAGAAGTAAATGCTATGATCGGCTACATTCTTCGCAAGTTGGGTTATGGGGTAGCAGTGATGCTGGGGATCGTGGTTGTGGTGTTTTTCCTGTTCAATATTCTACCTGTTGACCCAGCCCGGATGACCCAGGGCCAACGTGCCGATGTGCAGTCGCTGCAAGCTGTTCGTAAGGAATTTGGTCTTGATAAGCCAGTTCCGGTACAGTTTATTTATTACCTGAATGACCTTTCACCGATAGCCGTTCACGCCCGAAACGATGAGGAGCGCCAGCGCTATCATTATGTTTCGCTGATACCTATTTCCAAAGAAAAAACGATTGCGCTAAAATGGCCATATCTGCGTAGGTCATATCAAACAAGGAAGGATGTTGCGTCGTTGCTGCTAGGAGTAATACCTAATACTTTAATACTGGCCACAACAGCAATGATTTTTGCGATCATAATTGGCGTTTTTTTAGGCGTGCTGAGCGCAGTACATCAAAATACCTGGATTGACAGATTGGCCTTAACTTTTTCTACTTTAGGAATATCTGCTCCATCCTTTTTTGCAGGGATCATCATTGCGTGGATATTCGGTTTTGTGCTGAACAAATACACTGGACTTAATATGTCGGGTAGCTTGTATAGTTATGATCCGTTCAGGGGAGAAATCGTCACATGGCGTAATTTAGTGTTGCCGATGATCACGCTGGGGCTTCGTCCGCTTGCTATTATTGTACAGTTAACCAGGAGCGCCATGCTCGATGTGTTGGGGCAGGATTATATCCGAACCGCAAGGGCAAAAGGTTTAGGTGAACGTACTATTATTTATCGTCATGCTTTAAAGAATGCGCTTAATCCGGTAATCACCGCGATTGCCAATTGGTTTGCCTCATTACTGGCAGGTTCGTTCTTTGTGGAGTATGTGTTTGGCTACAATGGCTTGGGTAAAGCAACGGTGGACGCATTGGAGATGTCGGACTTTCCGGTGGTAATGGGCTCAATTTTATTTATTGCTTTTATATTTGTCGTGATCAATATCCTGGTGGACGTGTTATATGTGTGGATCGATCCGCGGGTTAAGTTGAGTTAATTTTTATGAAGATATTTTTGATCGGTTTTATGGGCAGCGGCAAAACTACTTTGGGCCGCAAACTGGCAAGCAGGATGGGTTATGAGTTTATAGACCTTGACCATAAACTGGAGCAGCAGGTAGAACTAAGCATAGCCGAGTATTTCCAACTATTTGGCGAGGATGCCTTTCGGCAATTAGAGTCGCAAGTATTAAAGAAGACCTTGTACCCCGATAACGCAATTATTTCTACCGGTGGGGGATTGCCATGTTTCTTTGATAATATGGATTGGATGAAGGCTAATGGCAAATCAGTTTATATTAAACTCAGTCCTAAGACATTAGCCGACCGACTGGAAACAGGTAAGGAGGAACGACCACTATTACAGGATAAACATGGTGATGCGCTTGTTGAGTTTATCGAACAGAAGCTGGATGAGCGTGAGAAGTTTTATTCTCAAGCCAGTATTATTGTTGATGGCTTGAGTTTGACTGCAGAGAAGTTGGAGCAGGTTCTGTTTGAGCATTAAAAAAATGTCATTGCGAACGAGCCGATAGACAGTGGGGCGGGAAGCGAGTGAAGCAATCGCATGCTATACAGAGCAGTCGTGCATAGTTTGCGATTGCTTCGTCACCGCGTCAGGCCGTTCCTCGCAATGACAGAAATTACTGTTTACCTTAAATAAACCGCATCTTCCTTACCATCTTCATTCAACACCACATCCACATGCTCTTTCAATACAGTCGAAAGTGCTATACCAGAGTAATCAGTAGTTACGGGAAAGCTTTTGTGATTGCGGTCGACGAGCACTACGGTTCTCAGTTTCTTTAATGGAACATCCAGGAACACGCCGAACCCGTAAGCCAAGGTTTTGCCGCTGTTTAATACATCATCAACAATAATAACCACTTTATTATGGCATATCTGGATGTCAGTATCAGTTTTTGCCCTCAGACTGCTGCTCTGCTTTTCCAATTCGATGTTCATCAGCGTGCTTTTGAATGGCGCGATCTTATCGAGTATCTGCTTTATCCTTTCAGCTAAATAATTGCCGCGGGGCATTATTCCGGCGATGACTATTTCTTCTTCGTCAAAGTTATCTTCCAGCAACTGGTAAGCAATGCGATCGATCTTTTGCTCTATCTGGTGCTGATTTAATATCAGGATCTTTTTTTCTGATGATTCCATTTGTATGGTTGTAACGTCGTAAGGTTTGAATTTGTAATGTTAACAATCCTTAAAACTTCATGGTAAAGATAAACTCAACTTTACAACATTCAAACTTTTCAACCTTTCAACTACTCTTTTTATAAGGGAAGTACACAAAGTTTGCTCCTTCGGGCACTACTACAAACAGGCACATAAAATCGTGCGGGTTTTTGTATGATTTGGTAAAGCGCTCTTGTAATTCTTTCTTGATAACACCTTTTTCAACAAACTCTTCCAGAGTAGAAGCGTTGATGCTCCATTCCATATTCAGGTCGTCGCGGTCGAGGATAAGCTCGCCCAGTTTTACGATATGTTGATAAGCAATAAAAATAGGGTAGCTGGACAAACCCTCCACCATGATCTCGATTGCTACTTCATGTATCGATTCATTATAAATTTTAAGGTCTCGCTCAAGGCTTAGTAGCGGACTTTCCTTTCTCTTTTCTTCGTTGCTATTTTCGTTAAGCAGTTCTTCCGGATCCATATTGTCTGAACCATGATTTTTAGGATTCATGGATTTCCTTGATTAAAAATTTATTATTCGATCAACTAACTGATCACTGGTTAACCGGTCACTGATCTCTAAGCACCAGTAACACCACATTCTCCACATGCTGGGTGTGTGGAAACATATCAACCGGCTGTATTTTTTCTATATTGTATTTTTCTTTTAATACCAGCAAATCGCGGGCTTGTGTGGCGGGATTGCAGCTGACATAGACGATCTTCTCTGCTTCAATTTCCATCAATCTCGCCACAACATCAGGATGCATACCTGCACGTGGCGGATCAGTTATAATCACGTCGGGTTTACCGTGCTCTGCTACGAAATCTGCGTTCAGCACATCTTTCATATCACCTGCATAAAATTTGGTGTTGGTGATATTGTTGATAGCCGAATTGATCTTCGCATCTTCAATGGCCGTCGGCACGTATTCTACGCCTACAACCTCTTTAACTTTACCAGCTACAAAGTTGGCAATAGTACCAGCGCCGGTATAAAGGTCGTAAACCAGTTCATCACCCTTAAATCCGGCAAACTCGCGGGTTATCTGGTATAATTTATAAGCCTGGACAGAATTGGTTTGATAGAAAGATTTCGGGCCGATGCGGAAACGGATGCCTTCCATTTCCTCATAAATATATTCCGGTCCGCGTTTTACCAGTATCTCCTGGTCAAAAATGGTATCGTTCTTTTTCTGGTTGATGATGTATAACAAAGAAGTGATCTGCGGGAATTCACTATCGATGTAATTCATCAACGAATCGACCTCTTCTTCGCTCACATAAGCAAAAACCACGATCACCATTAATTCGCCCGTAGATGAAGTACGAATGATGAGATTGCGCAAAGCCCCGGCATGTTGCTTTAGGTCGTAAAAACTGATATGCTGTTTCTTGGCAAAGTCACGAACTTTGTTTCGAATATCATTGGATGGATCAGCCTGTAAATAGCAGTGATGTACATCCAGTATTTTATCGAACCTTCCCGGAATATGGAAACCCAGTGCATCCATATCTGCAGGTTCGTCGGTACGGTTCTCACCATCATTCAGCCAGCGTTTGTTGGAGAAAGTGAATTCCAGTTTATTACGATAGTATTTATCTTCAGGAGATGGCACTATTGTAAGCATATCGCTAACATCAATTTTAGCCAGGTGCCCTAATGCACTGGCTACGGTTTTCTGTTTGAACTGCAATTGCGCATCATAAGTCATGTGCTGCCATTTACAGCCGCCGCAGGTACCGAAATGCTCACAGAATGCTTCAGTACGATAACCTGATGCTTGTTTAAGCTGAATGATCTTTCCCTCGGCAAAATTTTTCTTCTTGCGGTATACCTGCACATCGGCCACATCGCCGGGCACAGCTTTATCTACAAAAAGTACAAAATCGTTGGCTTTCCCTACTCCCTTGCCCTCTTCAGCAATATCAATGATGGAAACGTCCTCAAAAACAAGATTATTCGTAGTTTTATTCATCAGGCTGCAAAGGTACAGTTTTATCGTTGAAAGGGTGAGAGTGTTGTAAGGTTGAAAGGTTGTAAAGTTGAAAGGTTGTGAGGATTCGAAATATAAATTATGTCATCGATAGAGCCGAGTGTATATGTGTACCGGGAGCGAAAGAGAAAACTTGTGCGCGTGCAAAGTCAGCATAGGCGCAAAGGATATCTCACTTCCGTTCGGCATGACAGTGATTAAGAGATGGCAGCTAACAAATCAAATAAACAAGTTCACAATAGCTTCTAAAAGATCATCGCTTTCAACGCTCTGCATATCAGCTATGTCGAACTGTTCATCTATCTGCTCAGAAAAATCGATCAACTCCTGGCTCATGTTGTTTAGTTTAAAGTACCAAAGTATTATAATTATACCAGTTGGTATAATTATAATACAGAATCTTACATTTCGATTAGATAAACTGTAAATGGATGTTAATTGTGCCAATATAAACATACTTATACCAAAAACCAAATTGGTATTTAGGATTTATTAAATCATGGCTTTTCTTCAACAGGGTCAGACTATCCGATTTTCTTTCGACATTGTCGGATTGTTCCATTGCGAGCCTATGTAATTTAGTTTTAATTTTTTATGCAAACGGAAACTACACACAGCTACAATCGTGATTAAACAGATAAGAAAAGGAATATAGGCTTGTCTGAACTTATGGTACTTATTTATCCAGAAAAATATGGAGAAAATCGAAACGGCAAGAAAGAAGTAAACTGCAGAAAGTTCAGCTGGAATAGCCATAAACCATAGTGCCTCCCAGATTTGATCTGAGAATAGTAAATAAACAATCAGCCATGCTGCCGCAAATACTGAAAAGACAACCGAGTCACTTTTAGTCATCCTTTTATATAAATTGAACTTGTTCTGAACCTGTTATCTTTTTCAATGTTTTCAAGTATTTATGCTCCATTTTCCGGGAATACGAATCAAAACTATTTCTACCGGCTTTAAATAATTTCCGGTGCCCGATCCATACCAATGTGGCTGTCATATAAAAGAAATATTTGTAGACGATACGCCTCCAGGCTTTTGAGAAGTTACTTTTGCTTTCATAGATGATAGCTAGCCGTTCAGTTTGAAAGGTGATGTGATAAGCCTCATCTATCAGGATATCATTACAGATTTGTTTCAGCAATTCGCAATTGGTGGCGTCCTTTAGCGACTGGTAAAATATCTGCGCTGTACTTTCAACCACAACCACTGCCAAAGTCCATATCTCCATATTGGTGTTGAAATATCTTACCCTGCGGAATAAGCTATCGCCCCAATTTTTCGTCACCCGCGGCTGACCGATCCGGTCAAGATACATGCCCAGGTTATTGCCGTGCTTCTGCTCTTCCTTTATAAACAATTTCACTGCTTCTATATAGGGTAAATCACCGATTGCATGTGCATATTTGGTTGATGCCGCTATCAGGTGTTTGCCTTCGGATGTTTCACCCAATTGCCATGCCTGCAGTGATGGTAAAATGCTGCACATTTCTGCGGGGGTAATGTTGGGCTTCAGATTCCAGTTGATCCTTTTTTCAAGAGCATTCGCCTTGAAATGCCCTATCCAGTAATTGCTGTTTTTCATGATTGATTTGGTTTATAAGAAGATTTGACAACTTTTTAAAAGTTGTCAAATCTTGAGTTCATCGTTTATTGCCAGTTGATCTTTCTTGAGAAGTACATTAGTATTGCTACCACCAGGAATAGCGCCACACTGCCAACCAACAGGGCCAGGTCTTCCAGTTGGATAATGACATAGATAAATGCATAAAACAAGCTGAGAATTAAGGCGAACAGGCCCGTGGTTTTCACGCTTTTGATAAGAGATCTTAAAAAGGCAGCAACCAAAATTACGGTTGCTGCCGAGGCGATAAGGTAGGCGAATGTGAAGCCCACTTGCTCAGAAAAGGAGAGCAGGAGGGTATAATAAACAATCATGGCTGCGCCAATGAGCACGTAGTTAAATACATGGATACGATGTTTGCTTATCATCTCGGTAAGGAACAACGAGATGAATGTGAGCATGATAATAAGAATAGCGTATTTGCTGCTGCGGGTAGTTTTCTGGTACTGGTCGACCGGCAAACGCAGTTTTACGCCAAATGTGGCGTCATCAGCCTTTTTAGTCTTTAATACATTCAGGTCGTCCACCCATTGCTGTGGGAATGGACGGTTGTAATACAGCATCCGCCATTTGGCATCAAAGGTATTGGCTTTGGTATCGATATTCCGTGTATCTGGCAGATACCGGCCATCAAAGCTGGGACTACCCCAATTGCCTTTCACGGTTACGTCGGTAGTTTTACCAAGATGCAAAAAGCTCAGTTCTTCGCTCCCCTTCAGATCCAGGTTGAATTCAAACGGAATAGTTTTATCCATCATCCCTGTTAGGTTGACTGCCACTTGCAGGCCGTTGGAAAATACGGTATCGCCAAAAGCTGGTTCAGCAATAGCAGTTTGCCCTGCAATTTTTAACTGCGGATTCGTTTTCAAGCCTTTCAGGTCGCTAATGCTAAACAGCAATTTGGCTTTTTCGGGCATCAACTGATCAGCGGTTATCGAAAGTGAGCCCAGATCAGCCTGGATAAAGTTCCCTGATACTTTAACAGTGCTGTTGTAGACAACTACTTCGAATATCCCCCGGTGCAAAATATCGGGACTAACATTTGCATTGTAATCCAGCTCGTTTGGTAATAGGAATAAGTTATTGATTACTTCCCTTGTCACTTGCTTCCCCGTATTGTCGGTTTCTTTTAGTTGCTTTTTATAAGGTATAACTAGCACCGGACCCTGTACCAGTTGTTCGCCAGAGTATTGGTCCGACACCTGTTTCTCGGTCTCATCCTGCCGTTGCGACCGTTCCTGTATCAGGTTTTGCACCAATACGGAGGGTATAAGCAATAGAATTATCAGCAGACCAATGAAGGCCAATTTTACAGTTACCGACTCCTTGAGCCAGTATAAAAATCCCTGCGGTTGTGGTTGTTCGGTTATCATCGTGTTTAAATAAAAGTACTTTGTATTTCAAAGTATATGGATAAAAAAAATTTAAGTGAGTTTTTGCTGCTTTATCAGTTGTTCTAATGTATTCAAATGGTCTTTAAATGCCTGTTTGCCTTTGGCCGTTGCTTCGTAATTGGTGTTAGGTTTACGCCCCAAAAAACTTTTGTGTACCACGATGTATTCCTCCTTCTCCAACGCTTTTAAATGCGAGGCCAGGTTACCGTCGGTAATGTTCAGCAGATCTTTGAGCGAGTTAAAATCGTAGCGCTCATTAGCCGCCAGTACGCTCATGATCTGTAACCTTACCCGGTTCTCAAATGCTTTATCAAGTTTATCGAAGGATATCTTCACTTATCGTATTTTAAGTACATCATGCTGCCGTAGATGATATGCAGCACTCCAAAACCAATGGCCCAAAATAGTAATCCGTATCCGGGTAAACAAGCAGCAATTAGTCCGAGTATAATTTCTAATATGCCCAGGTATTTCACATCGCTAAAAGTGAAATTGCTGGCGCTGATCAATGACAAACCATAAAAGATCAAAGTCGCCGGCGTCACAATACCATAGTGGCCACGAATTAGCAGGATCAGGATCAATAGGCCACCGGTTACCAGCGGGGTTGCCATATGAAAAAACAACGCCTGGCTAACCTTCCCCCAGATAGCCTGCCCTTTACGCCTCGCCTGGCGGCGACTCAGAATAAAACCTGTTATCAGAGATGCTAATAAGACAATAATGGCTATTGATAATAATAAGAAAACCAAATCTGATTTTTGCAAAGATAGGTAGGCTTCCCTCTCAATAGAAAAATAGCGCCTGGTTGTACCACTTAATGATGATGGTGGATTAATGTATAGAATATAATATGCAACTGACGCACCAATAAGTGCGTAAATACCCGCCAGTATGCCTGATAATCCGCTCAGTGAAATGAATTTGGAGGAGCGCTCCATAATACTACGTATGGACGCCAGCTCGTTTTGAATGTCTTTTTCTTCCATTGAAAAGCACTTTGTAATTCAAAGTAAATAATAATTATTTATACTTGCAAATCATTTTTACTAAGTCAGATAATTTTAGCCAATGAAACAGGAAATAGCAGTAAAATGTGTGGCAGTAGTTATCACTTTGTTGTTAGCAAGCTGCAATTTTAATCTGTTTGAAAAAGGCGATAATTTATTAGCAAGCTGCAAATTATCGGACGGTAAAATAATCGAGGTGCATTCCATCGGATATGGTGCAACCACTAAGGATATGACCATTATAGGTATAAAAGAGGCCCCAGGAGGAGAATTGGATACGCTTAAAAAGATCGAGAGTAATTTTGAAATTTATAAAACTGACATAGTAAGAATTAATGACACCACGTTTCAAGTGAAATTTACAGATACTATTTATCATAAAGGCACACCAAAGTACGCCTCATTCAATATAAAGAATAAAAACAGATTATTTAAACATAGAAGAGATTGATTCTAATTCCGAAATCGAAATTCCGCATTCCGAAATCAATCTCACACCGTCAGCGCCGCCTTAACCAAATAAGGCAATATCTCTTTCTGAAAAGAAACGAAGTTTTTGCGAACATCTGAATCGCTTACCGAGGTGAATGCGAAGCTGAATACGATATTCTTACTGCATTTGATGAGGAAGCGGATGCGTTGCATGGAGTTTTCCAGTTTTCGGATACCGCTCAATTGCATAAAAGAGCTTACCAGCATTTCTTCCAATTCGTTCGAAAGATTTTTTAGAAAATCCTGTGAGTTGGCTGATTCGCGGATAAAGTCCCAGCCGATAAATTCGTTGCAAACGGTATAGGAGAGACGGCAGGTTTTCATGATGAGGTTGCTCAGGTGCGTTTCTTCGTCAATCTCCGGGGTATTGCTAATGATCAGTTCATCTACACTGGATTTAATATAATCCATCAGCAACACATGCAAAACCGCCTCTTTACTATCAAAATACTTATAAATAGTGGCCTTGGCAATCTTGGCCTTTTTGGCTATTTCGTTGACACTGGTTTTGTGATAACCGAATTTTCGGAATAATTCCTGTGCCGCCCGTTTTATGCTTTCTTTTATTTTATCAGCTTCCATGTATCAATTAGATACAAATATCTCAAAATTACTCACATTTACATTATAGGCGCGTAATGCTCTTGTTGCCGGAGCTTTTGCAGGCGTACCGTCGGCCAATGAAAATTTCGACCCGCTGCATGGATCGGTACAGGTGAGTGAGTTGCCGTCAAGAGTTACGGCACATCTTTTTTCAGGCTGATAGCTGCTGCAGGCATCGTACGCGGCGTAAGTCAGATCTGGCTCACGATAAATGATCAGTCCGGCTACCCCATAGCCCTTTATAATTACAGCGCCACCCGGACTTTTCAAAGGGGCCAGGCTCGGGTTATCAATATCAGCCTGGAAATTTACTGCAACACTAGGAACCAGGTCACCACTTTTTCCGCATGATAAAAAACTCAAAGTAAAGACAGCCAGCAGGCAAGATGTACGGATCATATGATCTCTGTTTGGAATTGTTTAAGGAAGCGAACGTCGTTTTCAGAGAATAAACGTAAATCGCGTATCACATATTTTAAGTTAGTGATTCTT
>Ga0105240_10004409_pt1 | contig 21468 bp, 15 predicted proteins | sample KBSC54metaG_FD_80426 | JGI IMG/M metagenome (GOLD analysis project Ga0105240, IMG submission 80426) | Corn rhizosphere microbial communities from Kellogg Biological Station, Michigan, USA - KBS C5-4 metaG | ecosystem: Host-associated > Plants > Roots > Rhizosphere > Soil | place: Michigan, USA... | reverse complement strand
GGGGCGCCGGGCGGCGAAGATGGCGGCGGGCTCGTCGATGGGATACGGCCGGCGCCAGGAATCGCGGATGTACATCCCGCGCGGCTATCACGACGTCGGCCGCGACAAATTCACCGCGGTCGCGCAGAACCCGTTCAAGCTGGTTCGCGAGGAGCCGGTCTCGACCTTCTCGATCGATGTCGACACCGCCTCCTATTCCTTTGTCCGCGCCTCGCTGAACCAGAATGTCCTGCCGCAGCCAGCCGCGGTCAGGACCGAGGAGCTGGTCAATTACTTCCCGTACAACTATGCGCCGCCGCGCAACGTCGCGCAGCCGTTCAGCACCAATGTCGCGGTCTTTCCGAGCCCGTGGAAGGCCGGGCGCAAGCTCGTGCGCATCGGCATTCGCGGCTACGCCATCCAGCGCTCGGTGCGGCCGCGCGCCAATCTTGTCTTCCTGATCGACACTTCGGGCTCGATGGACGAGCCGAACAAGCTGCCGCTGGTCAAGCAGTCGCTGTCGATGCTGCTCGATCAGCTCGGGCCCAATGACCGCGTCGCGATCGTCACCTATGCCGGCAGCGCCGGCACCGCGCTCGAGCCGACCCCGGCGAGCCAGAAGGCGAAGATCCGCGCGGTGATCGACCAGCTCGGCGCTTATGGCAGCACCGCCGGCGCCGAGGGCATTCGCCAAGCCTATAACCTCGCCGAGCAGAACCTCGATTCCAAGGGCGTCAACCGGGTGATCCTGGCGACCGACGGCGATTTCAATGTCGGCATCACCAACGACAATGAGCTGAAGGGCTATATCGAGCGCGAGCGCGGCAAGGGCGTGTTCCTGTCGGTGCTCGGCTTCGGCATGGGCAATTACAATGACGCCCTCATGCAGACGCTGGCGCAGAACGGCAATGGCACCGCGGCCTATATCGACAATGTCAACGAAGCGCGGAAAGTACTGGTCGAGGAGGCCAGCTCGACGATCTTCCCGATCGCCAAGGACGTGAAGATCCAGGTCGAATTCAACCCCACTGTCGTCGCCGAATATCGCTTGCTCGGCTATGAGACGCGGATGCTCAACCGCGATGATTTCGACAATGACAAGGTCGATGCCGGTGATGTCGGATCGGGCCAGACGGTGACCGCGCTCTACGAGATCACGCCGGTCGGCGGGCCGCGTGCGATCAGCAATCTGCGCTATCAAATGAGCGCGTCGGTGGCGCCGCAGGCGGTCGCCGGCGAATATGGCTATGTCAAGATCCGCTACAAGCTGCCGAAGTCGGACACCAGCCGGCTGATCTCGACGCCGATCGACCGTTCGGTCGAGGTGGCGAGCTTCAACCAGGCGCCGCAGGACGCGCGTTTCGCGACCGGCGTCGCCGCGTTCGCCGAACTGCTGCGTGGCGGCCGCTACAACGGCACGATGAGCTATGACGATGTGCTGAATATCGCCACCGCGGCGCGCGGCGGAGACAGTTTCGGCTATCGCGCGGAGTTCATCCAGATGGTCAGAGCGGCCAAGACCGCCGGCGCGCTCGCCCGGCTGGAGCAGTGACCGGGCGGCGGCGACGGCAGGGTATCGCCGTCGCCGCCATCCGCGCCAAGGCTTCGACCGGATCGCGGTTGCGGCTATAAGGCTCGCCAATGACCTGCTCACCTGCCTCCCGCGCCAGGCGCGCGTCATCTCGCCAGCCTTGCCCCGCGACGGCCGGCGGAGTGTGGAGATGACTAGCGACGATGATATCGCGGCGCAGCTCCCCGATCCGCCGCCGCCTGCGCCATTGCGGCGCCAGGCAGCCATTGGCGAAGCGCTGCGACGCTATGATGCGGCCCATGGCGGCCAACCCATGGCCGAGCCCTTGGCTGCGGCGCCGGCGAGGGAGGCCTGGTGGGCGAGGATCGGGCGGCCGCAGGCAGCCGCCCTCGTCACGGCCGCGCTGATCGCCCTTGTCGGCGTGCCGGCGGCCTGGCTGTCAGTCAGCCAGCGCTCCGGCCCGGTCAGCCAGGCGCAGCTGGCGAGCGCGGACAGCGTCATGGTCGACCGCGCCGCGCCGAGGCTTGCGCTGGAACCAACGTCCGATGCGGTCGCCAATGAGGCGTCACCCGCCGCCGTGCCGGCGCCCGCCGCAGCGTCGATGCCGCAGCAGCCGATGAGCCTGGCGAAGGACGAAGCCAGGGAGAGCGAAGCACGCGAGATGCCACAGGCGGTTGCTGCACCAGCCGCGCCGGTCGCGCTAGCCCGGGCCGAGCCGGCGGCCCCGGCAGAGACGAACGCGTCGATAATCCATGCCAAGCAGACCTATTCCGAAGATGCGCGGCGCGTGGATCGAGCAGCTGCGCCGCCGCCGCCAGCCGCGATGGTCGCGCTGCCACCACCACCGCCCCCGGCCGTGATGGTCGCATCGGCCGACGCTGTCGGGACGGCGTCCAGCAATTTTGCTGCGGCACCCGCCAAACCGGCGGCCAAGGCGCGCGAACGCGACGACGCGATCGTCGCGGGCAGGATCGCGGCAGGAAGCGCCCAGGCCGGTCCGGTCATCGCGACCGCGAAGCGGCGAACCATGCTGAAGGCTGCCGGGCGCGGAGATTGGAATGCCTGCACGATCGATGATCCCGCCCGCAGTCTCGACAAATGCAGAGGTCAGATCAATCCGGGTGCGGCCGGGCCCGGTGGGCGGGCTGCCGCCCATGTCGCCGATGGCCTGATGCGCGCCTGGCAGGGCGATCTCGACGGCGCGATCGCGAATTTCGACCGGGCGATCACGCTGAGCCCGCGTGATGCCACCGCCTATCTCAATCGCGGCCTCGCCTTGCAGCGTAAGGGCGAGTTCAGTCGCGCCGCCGCCGACCTCGACCGGGCGGTGCGCTACGCCCCCAGCGAGGCGCGCGGCCACTACTATCGCAGCCTGCTTCTGAGCCAGCGCGGCGAGGCCGATCGGGCGAAGGCCGATGCCGATCGCGCCGTGGCGCTCGATCCGGACTATGTTGCCGTGGTAAAGTGACGCCCACGAGGGTCCGAAAAACGGGTCCTCATATACGGATTAGGCGGCGGACGACCCGCGCCGGTTGACCGGCCAGATGGCGTCCGCGAAGGAGACACTGCCGGGATGCGCTCGTTGCAGAGAGGTGGACTCTAGCCCGCACCGACTGCGTATCTGCTCTGGCACGATGGAGAGGAGCGTTTCATGCTCGATCTGAAGATCACCGGCGGCACGATTGTCGATGGCAGCGGAAGGTCTCGCTTCAAGGGCGATGTCGGGGTCAGGGATGGCCGCATCGTCGCGGTCGGCAGCGTTGCCGAAGACGCGCATGAGACGATCGATGCGACCGGCAGGATCGTCGCGCCCGGCTTCATCGACGTTCACACCCATTATGACGCGCAGGTGTTCTGGGATCCGGCGCTGAGCCCGAGCTGCTTCCATGGCGTGACGACGATCCTTGGCGGCTTCTGCGGCTTCTCGATCGCGCCGATGGCGCCGCACGCGGCCGATTATCTGATGAAGATGCTCGCCCGCGTCGAGGGTATGCCGCTCGAGACGCTGCAGATGGCAGTGCCGTGGAATTGGGAGAGCTTCGGCGAGTTCCTCGCCAGCTTCGAGGGCAGGGTCGGGCTCAACGCCGGCTTCTTCGCCGGCCACTCCGCGATCCGCCGCATCGTCATGGGCGAGCGCGCGGTCGGCGAGAAATGCACGCCCGAAGAACTCGAGCAGATGAAGGCGCTGCTGCATCAGTCGCTCGAGCAAGGCGCGCTCGGCTTTTCCTCGACCATCTCCGCCTCGCACAACGATGGTGCGGGCAATCCCGTCCCGTCGCGCTGGGCCGACTACAGTGAGATCGTCGAGCTCACCCGCTGCGTCAGCGATCATGAAGGAACCGGCATCGAGTTCCTCCCCGACGTCGATTTCGGCCCGGGCGTTCCCGAGCTGATCACCGAGATGTCGATCGCTGGCAACCGCCCGGTCAACTGGAACGCGCTGATCGTCATGGGCACCAGCCCCGCCGAGCGGGCGAAGATGCAGCTCGCGGTGAGCGATTTCGCGCGCGCGCGCGGCGGCGAGGTGATCGCGCTGACCGTGCCTTGCACGCCGGCCGCCTATGTCAATTTCCGCACCGGCTTCGCGCTCGACGTGAACCCCGGCATGTGGCGCGAGATGTTCAAATGGCCAGTCGACGTGCGGATCGAGCGGCTGAAGAACGATCCGGCGTTGCGCCAACAGCTCAAGGATGATGTCGCCACCGTCTCTGACGACGCCATGATGTCCTTCGTCTCGCACATCGCCGAGTTCAAGGTCGCGTCGGTTGCCGCTGAGAAGAACAAGAAGCATGAAGGCCGGCTGATCGGCGAGATTGCCGCCGAGGAGGGCAGGGATCCGCTCGACGTGATGCTCGACATCGCGCTCGATGATAATCTTGATGCGACGTTCATCCCCAATTTCGGCAGCAACGATCGCGACTCCTATGTGCTGCGCGGCAAGCTGTGGCAGGACGACCGCACACTGATTGGAGCGTCGGACGCCGGCGCGCATATGGACATGATCGACACCTTCTCCTTCTCGACGACGGTGCTCGAGCAGGGCGTGCGCAACCATGGCGTGATCAGCCTGGAGGATGCGGTCTACCAGATGACCGACCGCGCCGCGCGTTACATGGGGTTGATCGACCGCGGTTTGCTGAAGGAAGGCTATCACGCCGACATCGTCGTGTTCGACGACGCCAAGGTCGCGTGCAAGCCGACCTATCCGCGTTACGACGTGCCGGGCAATCAGTTCCGCCTCTATGCCGAGGCCGAGGGCATCGACCATGTCATCGTCAATGGCGTCGAGATCGTCCGCAAGGGCGAGCACACCGGCAAGCTGCCGGGTACGGTTCTGCGCTCCGGCCGCGACACGCGGACGGTGCCGCTGGATGTGATGCGTGAGACGACGTCAGTGCGCGCCGACGCGGAGCTCGTCCCACAGAAATAGCGATTCGACCAGGAATCGATGGAGGATGGCATGAGTGACTTCGACCTGGTGATCCGCGGCGGCACCGTCCACGATGGCGCCGGCGGTGAGGCGATCGAGGCCGATGTCGCCATCACCGGCGACCGTATCGCGCAGGTCGGCAAGGTCGCTGGCTCAGGCCGTGAGGAGATCGACGCCAAAGGCAAGCTCGTCGCGCCAGGCTGGGTCGACATCCACACCCATTACGATGGCCAGGCGACTTGGGATCAGCGGCTGCGGCCGTCGTCGAGCCTCGGCGTCACCACCATCGTCATGGGCAATTGCGGCGTCGGCTTCGCGCCGGTGCGGCCGGAGCATCACGACATGCTGATCGGCCTGATGGAGGGCGTCGAGGACATCCCTGGCGTCGCGCTCCACGAAGGGCTCAAGTGGAACTGGGAGAGCTACGGCGACTATCTCGACGCGGTCTCGGCGATCCCGCACGACATCGACATCGGCTCCCAGCTCCCGCATTCGGCCTTGCGCGTCTATGTCATGGGCGGGCGCGGCGCGCAGCGCGAGCCGGCGACACTCGAGGATATCGCCCGCATGCGCCAGCTCACCACCGAGGCGATCCGCGCTGGCGCGCTCGGCTTCTCCAGCTCGCGCTCGATCAATCACAAGACCAATGAAGGCGAGCTCATCCCGAGCTACGGCGCGACCAAGGAAGAGCTGCAGCAGATTGCGCTCGGCCTTAAGGATGCCGGCTCGGGCGTGCTGCAATATACCACCGACCGCCCCGGCGACGCCGAGGAATGGGACATGCTCACCGGGCTGGTCCGGCTTTCCGGCCGGCCGCTCAGCATAGCCATGGGCCAGGACCCCAAGCACCCCGATCGCTGGAAGGAGACGCTCAGCCAGATCGAGAAGGCGCGGGCCGAAGGCCTGCCGATCCTCGGCCAGGTCGCGGCGCGCGCGATCGGCCTGCTGATCGGGCTGCAGACCACCGCCCATCCGTTCTCGACGCGGCCGAGCTATCAGGCGATCGCCGATCGCCCGCTTGCCGAGCGCGCCAGGGCGATGCGCGATCCCGCGCTGCGCGCGAAGATCCTCAGCGAGCCGACGACCAGCGGCACCAGCTTCCTCGAGGCGATCAACAGCCGCTATTACGAGATGTTCAACTTCGGCAATCCGCCGGTCTACGAGCCGAAGCCCGAGGAGAGCATCGGTGCGCGGGCGGCGGCCAGCGGCGCCAATCCGCTCGACATCATCTACGACATCATGATCGCAGACGACGGCCAGGGCTTCCTCTATTTCCCGCTGGCCAATTACGTCGAAGGCAATCTCGACGCGGTGCGCGAGATGCTCGCCAATGAGGCGACGCTCAACGCCTTGTCCGACGGCGGCGCGCATTGCGGCAATATCTGTGACGTCAGCATGCCGACCTTCCTGCTGACCCATTGGGCGCGTGACCGCATCGGCGAGAAGTTCGACATCGGCTATATGATCCGTCGCCAGACGCATGACACGGCGAGGGCGCTGGGCCTCAATGACCGCGGCTTGCTCCGCGCCGGCTATCGCGCCGACGTCAACGTCATCGACTTCGATCGTCTGCACCTCAAGCCGCCGGAGATGCGCTACGACCTCCCCACCGGCGCCAAGCGGCTCTACCAGGAGGCCGAGGGCTATATCGCGACGATCTGCGCCGGCCAGCCGATCTATCGCAACGGCGAGGCGACCGGCGCGCTGCCGGGCCGCGTCGTGCGGGGCAGCAGACCGGCGCCGGCGGCGGCCTAAGTCACACGCATGACCGGCTCAGACTGGCTTATTGGCGTCGACGTCGGCGGTACCTTCACTGACGCCGTCGTCATGTCGGGCGGCCGGACCTGGCGCGCCAAATCGCCCAGTACCTATCCCGAGGTTGGCCGCGGCGTGATCGCAGCCTGCCGGCTGGCGGCCGAGCGGGCGGGGCTTGCGCTCGAGGATCTGCTGCCGAAGACCGCGCGCTTCGGGCTCGGCACAACCGCGATCACCAATGTCATCGCGACACGGCGCGGCCTGCGCGTCGGCTTGCTGACGACGCAGGGTTTCGAGGAGATGCTGCGGCTTGCCCGCGCCCGCACCGTGGTGGTCGACGGCTGGCAGCGGCCGGTCGACTCGCTGGTCGATCCGCGCGCGGTGATCGGCATCGGCGAGCGCGTTGATCGCCATGGCCAGGTGCTGAAGGCGATGGACCCGGCCGAAGTTATCGAAGGCGGCCGCAAGCTCGCGGCGATGGGCATCGAAAGCATTGCGGTCTCCTTTCTCTGGTCCTTCGTCAATCCGGTCCATGAGGATGAGGCGGTCGCGCTGCTGCGGAAGGACCTGCCCGGTATCACCGTCACCGGCGCCGCCGGCCTGCGGCCGGTGATCCGCGAATATGAGCGAACGACACTCGCGGTGCTCAACGCCTATAGTTTCGGCGCCTATACCGGGATCGAGGCGCTCGCCGAGGAGCTGCGCCAGGCCGGGCTGAGCGTGCCCGTCTTGCTGTGTCATTCGGGCGGCGGCACGATCTCGATCGGCGAGGCGCGCGAGCAACCGGTCTGGCTCGCGGAATCCGGTCCGGCCGCGGGCGTCACCGCGGCCGCGCTGCTCGCGAAAATGTCCGGCGAGCGCGGTGTGCTGACCTGCGATCTCGGCGGCACTTCGTTCGACGTGTCGCATATCGACGAGCGCGGGCCGGCACGCGTCCAGCGCGGCAATCTGATGGGCATGTGGACCGCGCTGCCGCGGGTCGATGTCGAATCGGTCGGGGCCGGTGGCGGCTCGATCGCCTGGATCGACGAGCGCGAGATGATGCGGATTGGTCCGGCCTCGGCGGGCTCCTCACCGGGACCGGCCTGCTATCGCCGTGGCGGCACCGAGCCGACGCTGACCGATGCGCTGCTCGTGCTCGGCTATATCGATCCGACGCGCTTCCTCGGCGGCGGCATGGTGCTCGATCGCGAAGCGAGCGTTGCGGTCTGCGCCAAGGTCGGCGAGCGGCTCGGCTTCGATGCGGTCGAGGCGGCATGGGGGATCCGCGAGATCGCGCTGGCCGAGATGGTCAAGGCGACGCGCGCCCGGCTTGCGCTCAATGCTCTTGCCGCCAAGGATTTCTCGCTGGTGAGCTATGGCGGCTGCGGCTCGCTGTTCACCGTCGAGATCGCCGCCAACATCGGCGCGCCGCGCGTGCTGGTGTCCGAGCTCGCCTCTGTGCTGTCGGCGTTCGGCGCCGCGACCAGCGATGTCCGGCGCGAGCGGATGCGCTCCCTGCTATGCCCGCTGCCGCTCGATCCGGCGCTGCTCGCCGCCGCGCTGACCGGGCTGCGCAACGAGGTCTGGCAGGACCTCATCAACGATCACGTCCCGGAAGTGGATCGCGTCGTCGAGTTCGAAGCCGACATGCGCTTCGTTGGCCAGCGCTGGGAGCAGACCGTGACGCTTCCGCCCGAGCCTGCGCATGACGATGGCGCCGAGCTGGAGCGGATCTTCCGTCGCGAATATCTGCGCCGATATGGCGCCGCCTCCAAGGGATCGGAAGGCGCCGTCGAGCTCGTCGCCTTGCGCGCGATCGGCGTTGGACGGATGCATTCGGTCGAGCTGCCGCAGGGCGATCAGCCGGCCGGCGCCGTGCGGCAGGCGCGGGCAGTCGGTCAGCGCGCGTTGCATGTCGATCGGTTGAGCCCGCCGATGCCGGTCGACGTGTTCGACGGCACCGATTTGCTGCCGGGCGACCGGGTGGTCGGGCCGGCGCTGATCGACGGTGCCGATACGACGATCTGGATCCCGCCCGCGGCCACTGCTCAGGTCGACGCCAACCGCACGTTGATCGCGGAGTTCGCCTGATGAACGCGCCGTCGCTCGCCAATCGGATCGACCCGATCGCCGCCGAGGTGCTGCGGACGCGGCTCGAGGCGATCGGGCAGGAGGCCGGCGCCGCCGTCGAGCAGACCGCGATCAGCCCGATTATCACCGAGTCCAAGGATTATTCGGTGACGATCTGCGATGCCGCCGGTCGGATCGTCTCCGCGACAGGCGTCGTCGCGATGCACTATGGCGCGGCGGCGCATGCGGTGCGTTCGACCATTGCGCGCTATGGCGAAGCGATCGCTGACGGCGACCTGTTCATCGCCAACGATCCGCACAGCGGTGGCGGCCTTCATGCCCAGGATGTGGTGGTCCAGCAGCCGGTATTCGTCGGCGATCGGCTGGTCGCCTGGGTTGCGTTCGCCGCGCATATGATGGACATGGGCGGCATGGTGCCGGGCTCCTCTGCGGTCGCCGCCACCGAATGTTATCAGGAAGCCTTTCGCATGCCGCCGGTCAGGCTGATGCGGCGCCGCGAGGAAGTCACCGACGTCTGGGACCTGCTGCGCACCAACATCCGCAGCGCGGCGATCGTCGAGATGGATCTGCGCAGCCTTGTGATCGGCGCGCATGTCGCCGAGGCCAAGCTGATGACGCTGATCGAGGCGATGGGGCCGGAGATGTTCGCAGCGGCGTCCGCCACGCTGATCGAAAGCGCCGACAAGGTCCTGCGTGCGCGCGTCGCCCAGCTCGAGGACGGCATCTATGCGGCGACCGGTTGGGTGGAGTGGGGCGACAAGCTGTTCCGCCTGCCATGCGCACTCACTATCGCCGGCGACCGGCTGATCTTCGATCTCACCGAGGCGCCGCCGCAGGTGCCGCACTTCTTCAATTCCAAGGAATATATCATCCGCGCGGTGGCCGTGCCGTTGCTGCGGATGATGCTTGCGCCGAACCTGCCGCTCAATCAGGCGGTCTATGACCTCGTCGAGATCGACTCCCGGCCGGGAACCCTGGTCAACTGCACGCTGCCGGCCCCGGTCGCCGCGGCTCATATGGATGCGGCAGGGGCGGTCGCCGCAGCGGCGACCTATTGCCTGCAGCTGGCGATCCATGCCTCGCCCGATGCCTGGGGTCGGCAGTATGTCACGGGACCGGAAGCCTCGGCCTATGGCACGGCGCGCTGGTCCTATCGGATGGCCGACGGCAGCCGCAACGTGCTCACCATCATCGACGGTGCCTTCGCCGGCAGCGCCGCCGGCGCCGATCGTGACGGCATCGATCTGCAGCGCACGCTGATCCCGGCCGGCATCAACCTCGAATATGCCGACGTTGAAATCCTCGAGACTGCCTACCCACTGCTGTTCCACGAGCGCAGCAGCCGCCGCGGCGCCCATGGCCATGGCCGCTTCCGCTCGGGCGCGGGCTGCCAGGAATCCTTCGGTCCGCATGGCACCGACGAGCTGGTCGGCAATATGACCGGGACCAAAAGCTGGTTTCCGTCGCCCGGTGCGGCCGGCGGCATGCCCGGCGCGACCACGCGGTTCCAGGTCACCCGTGCCGACGGCACGGTCGAACCGGTCGCGATCCAGGCGGTCGGCGTGAGCCTCAAGCCCGGGGATCGCTTCGGCATGCTCTGCGCCAGTGGCGGTGGCTTCGGCGATCCGCTGGATCGCGCGCTGCCGGCGGTCCGTGACGATCTTGAGGACGGCCAGCTATCTGCCGGCGATGCGACCGCGATCTATGGCGTCCAGTTCGATGAACGGGGCGAGATCGCCGAGGTTGCAACCGAGCAGAATCGTCAGGCAATCCGCGCCGACCGGCTGTCGCGCGCGCGCGCCGCGGTGACGCCGCCGTCCGGTCAGGCAGCTCTGGACAGGGGGGCGAGCTGGCCACTTTACCCTGGGGTCGTCCAGAGCGGTGCTCATGCCTTTGCCGAGATCTCGGGCTCTCTGCTCGCGGCCGCGCCGGACAGCTGGCTGGATGGCTGCCCGACGCTCGACACGCCGGTCGAAAATGGCGGCGATCTGGTCAAACGCGCCCATCTTGATCCCGGGACCGGTCGCATCCTCCACCTTGACGTGGTGCCGCGCGACAGCGCGCCGAGCCTGCGGATCAGTCCGCTTCGCTGGAGCCAGTCCGGTTAAGGCGCCCTGGGGTTCGCACCCCCTAGTGGGCGTGCGTGTTCGATCCCTCGAGGACGCAGCGCAACGCATGCTGCATTTCGCGCACGAGGTAGCGCTCATTCGCCTCGAGGTGGCTTTGCGGGCCACCGATCCCGAGAACCATCGGGATACCCCCGGTCTTGGACCGCGGTATGCTGATCGCGATCCCCCAGGACGGCGAGTCGTATTTCACCGCCTCCGGCGGCTCACCGTAGCTGCGCGTATCGCCCGACGCATAGCCGAGCTTGCGGATGCGATTGACCTGGGCGAGCACTTCGTCGCCGGTCAGCTTGTTGGCCGCGACATAACGCGCGCGATGCGCCAGATTGGCGATCTCGCGATCCGTGCAGGATGCCAGCCGGGCGCCGCCGCTGACCGTGCCGATCACCGGAAAACGCTTGGCGTAGACCGTCTCGGGGTCCCATTCGGGTGAGCCGACATAGGAGACGATCTGCATGGTGCAATCATTCTGCACCGTGACGTTCGCCATCTCATTGGTCGCCTCGTACATGGTGCGCAGCAGCAGCGACAGGTCCAGCTCGCCGAAGCAGCCGCCGGAGAACCAGGAAACGAAGCCGTTCAGCCGCGGCGAGGGGGCGTAAACCTTGCTGGCGAAATCGAAGATCAGATAGCCCGAGGCGGTGAGCGACTTCAGCAGCTGATCGATGCTGGACGGCGCGATGCGCAGCGTGTTGACCAGCTCGATCGCGCGCAACGGCCGCCGCTCGCGGCCGAACTGCTCGAGGACGTCGAGCGCACGAACGCCGGTTCTCGCCGTGCTCCTGACCGAAGGCCGTCGCCTCTGGCTTGCCGTGACGGTGCTCATCCTCTCCTTCTCCAACTGCCGATCGGCCGTCGGGAATCTGCCCGCTCCAGATGCCCGCCATGGCGACGGTGCACTGTGCTAAATTTCGCGCGTTGCGGGCAATATGTCCACAGTCAATGTCAAAATGGCTATTTCATCGCCTTTGGCCGCGGATTCATTGCCGGCACCCGCTCTGCGAAAGTAAATGCTATCTGCAACTAATAGGCGAACTCGTTACAAAACCATGTCACGAGATAAGATCACAAAGTGATCCGTAATGAAGAGTCTGATTCCATATATACGGATTACGGAAGTAAACATAGTCCGAGGTCGCAACCAATATTGACCGGGCAAATCTGGTCATGGGAATATGCGGGGAGCCTGGGGCCTGGCAAAGGTGTATTCCCCGTACAGGTTCTTGGCTCAGGCCACTTTCCTCGGGGCGCCGTATGGCGCCCCTTTTTTCGTCGATTGTCATACAATTGCTCGCCGGGGGACCCATCCGCGACTGCGTATTTCCGAAACGGCGTCCTTCTCCCGCTTGAACCAGCAGGACGGAGCGGGAAAAGCTGCCCTGGTGTCGCGTGCCGGCCGGGCGCGCCCTGGAGGGATGTATGGAGCTGGGTCTTCTCTACGAGTTCGATGTGCCGCAGCCTTGGGCCGGTGAGCACCCCTGGGGGCAGCGCACCGCGGAGCGCCAAGCCTATAAGGAGTGCATCGAGCAGATCGTCCATGCCGACAAGCATGGCTTCCATACGGTCTGGTGCGTCGAGCATCACTTCCGCGAGAACCGCTCGCACATGCCCAGCAATGAGGTGGTGCTGGGCGCGCTGTCGCAGATCACCAAGGACATCAAGCTCGGCTTCGGCGTGACGCTGGCGCCGCATGAGTTCATCCATCCGGCGCGGCTGGCGGAAAAGGTCGCCACTGTCGATCTCTTGTCGCAGGGCCGGGTCGAATGGGGCATCGGCCGTTCGACGCCGATGGAGCAGACTGCCTTCAAGGTCGACCGCCCGCGCAGCAAGGAGAAGATGCGCCACGCCGCGCGCACCGTCGTCGGCATGTGGGAGCAGGAAATTTACGAGGAGCATTCGGAATTCCTCGATTTCCCCGCCCGGATGGTGACTCCCAAGCCCTATCAATTTCCACACCCGCCGGTGTGGATGGCGGCCAATGCCGAGGAGGGCGCGCGGATCGCTGGCGGCGACGGCTGCGGCCTGCTTTGCTTCACGCTGCTGCAGCCGCTCGGCAAGTTGAAGCCGGTGATCGACGCCTATCGAGAGGCGCAGCAGACCGCCAAGCCGCTGACCAGCATTCATACCAACAAGGTCGGCGCCTACACTCTGGTCCATTGCGCGGAATCGCGACGCGATTTCGAGCAGAACCGGCTGTGGGACTCGATGTGGTGGTGGTACAAGGGCCAGGCCGAATTCCACATGAAATGGGAACTGGCGAATATGGACGAGGAGGCGCGCAACGCCTTCTTCCCGCTGATCCAGAAATTTTCCCAGGGGCGCTTCCAGCTCAACGAGTTTGACAAGGAAGATATGGTGATCGTCGGCACGCCCGATGAATGCTTCGAGAAGCTCGTCAAATATGAGGAGGCCGGGGTCGACCAAGTACTCTGCTACCTCAACTTCGGCTATCTGCCGCACGCGGCTGTGCTGCGGTCGATCGAGCTGCTCGGCACCGAGGTGATCCCACGGCTGAAGAAGCACCGCGCGAACCGGATCGCCGAAGGGCTCACCGCCCAGATCGAGCATTACCGGAGTCTGTCGGCGGGACCGGGGGAATGATCGATGACATGGTCGTGATCGACAGCATTGTTCATGCCTTCGATTCGACCACGGCCAACGCCATCACCCGCTACGGCAAGGCGATCTTCCTCTCCGCCCAGCAGTTCCAATATTCCTTCACCGCGCCGCAATACCGCATCCCGCCGCGGCGCTATTTCCAGCGGATCGGCGCGGAGGTCGTCGAGGCCGCGCTGTTCGCCGAAAGCCAGGTCGACATCGCGGTGTTCCACACCGTACCGATCTGGGGCTTCATCGCCGATTTCTCCCCGGCCGAGGTCGGATTGGAGCTGCGCCGGCGGCAGCCCGACCGGGTCCATCTCTATGGCGGGATCAGCCCGCTGCAGGGCCAGAAGGCGCTCGACGATCTCGACCGTCAGGTCGAGCAATGGGGCATCATCGGCCTCAAGCTCTATCCGATGGACATCATCGACGGCGAGGTGAGGGCGCTCAGCTTCGCCGACCAGGATGTGATCTATCCGGTGCTGGAACGCTGCCGGACGCTCGAGCTGAAGACCATCGCGATCCACAAGGCCTTTCCGCTCGGGCCGGTGCAGATGGACCCGTTTCGCGTCGGCGATGTCGACTATGCCGCGCGCGATTTTCCCGATCTCAATTTCGAGGTGGTCCATTCCGGCATGGCCTTCCTCGAGGAATCGGCGGCGCAGGCGGCGCGCTTCGACAATGTCTACGTCAATTTCGAGACCACCGCCTCGCTTGCCGAGCTTCATCCGCGGCGCTTCCTGACGGTGCTTGGCACCTTCCTCGCCGCCGGCGCCGGCAAGCGGCTGTTCTGGTCGAGCGCGCTGACCAATTCGCACCCGCGACCGGTGCTCGAAGCCTTTGCCGGGCTGGAAATGCCGCAGGACATGATCGAGCAGCTCGGTTTCCCGCCGCTGACCCGCGAGATCAAGGCGGATATCCTCGGCCGCAACTATGCGCGGGTGCACGGCATCGATCTCGACGCGATGCGGCAGAGGCTGGATGGCGACGCGGTATCGCGCCAGCGCGCCGAGGGCCTTGCGCCGCCATGGTCGAAGCTGACCGATCCGGCCGTGGTCGATCCGCTGGCGCTGGAGGTCGAGGCGAAGCTTGATGTGTGAGGTCCCCGGCAGCGGCGATCCCGCGCGGCGCGCAGCGGCGCTGGCGCTGGTCGAGACGATCGCCGATCCGTGCAGCGCGAATTTCGGGCGGCCGATCGGGCTGGTCAGCATGGGGATCATCGACCGTCTCGACGTGAGCCCAACCGGCGAAATTGATCTTTGGATCCTACCAACGATACCCGGCTGTCTCTTCCTCGGCGTGATCGAGGAGCGGATCGAGGGCGCGCTCGCCGATCTGGACTGGTGCACGCAGCTGCGCTGCCATCACGCCGCGGGCTTGTGGGATCCCTCGCGCATGCGGCCGCTCGCCGCCTGACCGGTTATTTTATCGCCAGCGGGTTGAGCGGCGTTCCCACGGCCCGCGGAAAATTGAGCGGGGCGGCCGTCAAGAGCATCTCGTAGACGCCGTCGGCGGCGCAATCTTCCGCCAGCGCGTCGAGCACGAAATATTCGCCGAGCGCGAGCCCCATGTCGCGGATCGCAACCATGTGGAAGCCGACCGCCGGCTCGCCCGGGCCGGGGCGGATCACCTCGACCGCGGCATTGTCGGCAGCGATCGCGGCGATGTCGCGCGCCTTCAGCCAGCGGGCGCATTGGATCGTGATGCCGGGCTGGTCCGTCCCCATCGGCTCGCCGGTCCGCTGCCAATGGCCGAGCAGGCCGGTGCGCAGCAGGATGATGTCACTCGGCCTTGTCTCGACGCCCTGGCGGGCGAGCACGGCATCGAGATCATCGGGTTCTATCCGATGCCCCGGCGCCAGGCAGTCGACGCCGAGATGGCGAGCGACATCGAGCAACACCGCCCGGCCGATGATCCCCTGTGCCCAATTGCCGATCGCGCAGCGGCGCGCGCCGCCGGCGCCGATCTCCTCGGCGGAGAAGCCGTTGTAGAGCTTGTCGTCGTACCAGACATGGGCGAGCGAATCCCATTGCGTCGAGGATTGCAGGCAGATGATCGCCATGTCGTCGGATGATTTATGCGCCGGGAAGGCGTTGCCGAACGCGTCGTCGCCGCGATAGCGCGTCATCTTGTGGATCGGGTTGAACCGCCCGAACGCCGGCTCCATCGGGCCGTGCTCGTCGAGCGGCAGGGCGAGCGAGAAGACCGCGCCGCGCCGCACGGTGGCAGCAGCCGCTGCGATCGCTTCGGGCGTGATCAGGTTGATCGTGCCGCGCTCGTCCTCGGCCCCCCAACGTCCCCAATTGCTCAGCTCGGCGCCGAGTTGCCGGACCATGTCCATCGGATCCATGTCGTTCCCCGCAAATGCGGAACCGCGACGGCTATGGCATCGCGATTCCAAAATCCTGCCGATCTCGGGCATAACCTCGCCAACCGCTCGGCGCGAGCCATTGGCCGAAGGCGGAGAGGAAAGCCCGTATGCTCTTCGACTATATCATCGTCGGCGCCGGCTCGGCTGGCTGCGTCCTTGCCGACAGGCTCTCTGCGGATCCGGCAACGCGCGTCTTGCTGCTCGAGGTCGGCGGCAAGGACGACAGCCTGTTCATCCATATGCCGAAGGGCATCGGCAAGCTGATGGGCCATCCGAAGTACAACCATCTCTACGCGACCGAGCCGGAAGAGGGGAACGGCAACCGGCCCGAATATTGGGTGCGCGGGATGACGCTCGGCGGATCGAGCTCGATCAACGGCATGGTTTATAACCGCGGCCAGCCCGAGGAGTATGACCATCTCGAGGCGCTCGGCTGCACCGGCTGGAACTGGTCGAGCCTGCTGCCGCATTTCAGGAAGATGGAGGACCATCCGCTCGGCGCCTCGGAATGGCGCGGGACGGGCGGACCGCTGCGCGTGACGCTGAAGGATCATGCCAGCCCGCTGGCGGCGGCGGTGATCGCGGCCGGCGAAACGCTCGGTCTCAAGCGGCTGCGCGACATGAACGAGGATCATGGTGCGGGTGCGATCGGCCTGATGCCGCACACCATCAGCCAGGGTAAGCGCAACAGCGCGGCGGCAGCCTTCCTCAAGCGCGCGACAGGCCGACCCAATCTTGCGATCGTCACCGGCAAGCGGGTCGACAAGTTGATCTTCGCGGGTCGCCAGACGACCGGCGTGCGCTGCGCCGACGGCACGGAATTTCAGGCCTCGCGTGAGGTGTTGCTCGCCGCCGGGGCGCTGGAATCCCCCGGCATCCTGCTGCGCTCCGGCATTGGCCCGGCCGAGGAGCTGGGCGCGCTCGGCATCGCGGTGCTGCATGATGCGCCGGAAGTCGGCCGCAATCTGATGGAGCATCGCGTCGTCGGCAGCCAGTTCCGGGTGAAGTCCTACAAGTTCAGCGAAAACAATGCCTATGGCGGCTGGCGATTGCTCGCCCATACCTCGCGCTATCTGCTGAACCGCACCGGCGTCATGGCGCAGGGTTCCTTCGAGGTTGGCGCATTCCTACGCAGCGGCGTCGAGCCGCATGACCGCCCCGATGCGATGTTCCTGCTCGCGCCCTATGCCTTCGATGTCACCAGGATGCCGCTCGGCATGCAGGACGAGCCGTCGATCTCGATCTTCGGCACGGTGCTCAGGCCGGATAGCCGCGGCTCGATCACGCTGCGCTCGATCGATCCGAACGACAAGCCGGTGATCCGCTCCAACTATCTCGCGACCGACCACGACCGCGCGATCTCGGCCGGCACGATGAAGTTCATCCGCCGGCTGGTCGCCGCGCCGCCGCTCAGCGACATCATCACCGCGGAAAAGCAGCCCGGGCCGTCCTTCCAGTCGGACGAGGAGCTGGTCGAAGCGTTCCGCCAGTTTGGCAGCACCGGCTATCACACCATCGGCACCTGCGGCATGGGCTCGCATCCAACCTCGGTGGTCGATCCCAACCTGCGCGTGCGCGGTGTCGACGGTGTGCGGGTGATGGACGCCGGGGTGCTGCCCTATATGGTCTCGGGCAACACCAATGCGCCGGTGCTGGCAATGGCCGACCACGCTGCCGATCTGATCATCGCCGACGCCCGGCTCAATCGCCAGGCCGCCTGAACGACATGTCGCATCCCTCGCTGGTGCCGGTCCGGCCGGAGTGGCTCGCCCGCTGGCGCGAGGAGCCGCTCGACCGCGACAGGCCGATCATCGACACCCATCATCACTGCATGGATTTTCCCGGCCTCCACTATCTCGCCGAGGATTTCCTCAGCGACATTGCCGAAGGCGGCCACAACATCGTCGCGACGGTCTATGTCGATGTCTGTTATGGCTATCGCAGCGACGGCCCGGAGGCGCTGCGCCCCGTCGGCGAGACCGAAAGCCTCGTCGCGGTGGCGCACGGTTTACCGGCCGGCGGCCCGCGCCTCGCGCTCGGCATGGTTGGTTTCGCCGATCTCTGCCTCGGCGCGGCGGTCGGCGAGGTGCTCGACGCGCATATCGCCGCCGGCGAGGGTCGGTTCAGCGGCATCCGCCAGATCACGCCGTGGGATGCGGACGGCTCGCTGACTCCGGAGTTCCTCCACGGTCGGCCACGCCAGCTGGAGGCCCCCGCCTTCCACCAGGGCTTTGCCGAGCTCGCTGCGCGCGGGCTCAGCTTCGACAGCTGGATCTACTCGCCCCAGCTACCCGAATTGGCCGCGCTGGCCGACGCATTTCCCACCGTGCCGATCATTCTCGATCACTGCGGCACGCCGGTGATGCAGGGCGCCTATGCCAAGGACCGACCCGAGGCGTTTCGTCGTTGGGCCGGCGACATCGCCGATCTGGCGCGGCGGCCGAACGTCTATTGCAAGCTCGGCGGCCTGGCGAAATGGCTGACCAATCTTGCCTTCCACCATCTCGAGGAGCCGCCGACATCGCAGGTGCTGGCCGCAGCCTGGCAGCCTTATGTCGACGTCTGCATCGACCGCTTCGGCCCCGCCCGCTGCCTGTTCGAGAGCAATTTCCCGATGGAGAAGCCAAGCTGCAGCTACGGCGTGTTCTGGAACGCTTGCAAGCGCATGGCGCGGTCGCTCAGCAGTGACGAGCAGGACGATCTGTTCACCGGCACCGCCCGTCGCGCCTATCGGCTCTCGCTCGGCTGAGCGCATGGAACAGGGAAGGGGAGACTGACGATGGCGAATGGCGCGCGGCTCGAGGCACCCGGCGGCGAGATCGATCCCGCGCGCGCCGATCGCATCGATGTCTTCACTGGCACGCCGCAGGCGGCGAACGGCGCGCCGGCCTGGCGGCAGGCGCAGAAATATATCGAGCTGGTTCAGGCGCGCGACTTCGCCGGGCTGCCCGAGCTGTTCACTGACGACGCGGTCATCTTCCCGCCGCTGCGGCGAAGGCCGGCGGTCGGCCGAGCGGAGATCGTCGACTTCTACGTCAACACCGTCGCCAAGGTCTGCCCCCATGTCATCGCCGTCTCAATCCATGGCGAGGGCAAGGAATGCTTCATGGAGCTGGCCACCCAATTCGACGTCGATGGGGAGCTGCGCTATGTGCTGACGACGATTGATCATTTCACGATCGCCGACGACGGGCGTTTCAGCCGGATGGTGGTCTATGTGCGGCCATCGTGAACCTGACGCGGGTCGCGGATGGCCAATAATTTGTCGCTGAATGTCAATGCACCATGGCCAGAAATTGCATAGGTCCGTGATACGAAGCTTGGCGTCCGAACGACGTGCGTTTCGGTCGCCTCGACCGACAAATCTATGAAAAGCTGGCCGCAACTGGGCTCGAGGGTTATTATAGCGACAAAGGTGGTCTGCATGGTCGTCTTCGGCTGTTCCCCTGGCGGCGCGTTTTGCGCTGGCGCGCGCGTCCCTGAACCGCGGTCGGTCCGGCTGTGAGGGAGGCTCTGCCAGCGCCGGTCCAGCTGCCGAACCTGGTGGTCAAGCTGCGCAGGTTCCGCTGGGACAAGACGGAGTCGGTCGTCATGCGCGAGCCGACCTACCAAATCTCCCGGCAGATCAGCGGCACTCAGACGACCACCCGCTGCCGCTACAAGCAGGAAATGTCGAAGCCGCTGGCTAACCTCGCCTTCGTTCCCGCGGATACCGCGGTGCCGCTGGAGATGACGGCGGGCGAGGCAACCTTCGTCATGTGCGAGTTCGAGCGGACTTATTTCGAGCGGCTGGTCAGCGTCAACGAATGGCCCGAGGAGCTGACCTCGGCGCTGGTCAATACCCGTAACGAGTTTCTCGAGACGCTGCTCGATCGTCTCGCCGCCGAGCTGATGCGCGGTGACGATTATCGCCCGGAAGTGCTGGAGGCGCTGACCACGCTGATCGGCGCCGAAGCGGCCGACACGATCCAGCGGGCCCGCTCGGCGCTGAAGCCGGGCAAGCTGTGCTACTCCGAGATCGAGCGGCTATGCCGGGTGATCGACGCTGCGCCGCATGGCCGTGAGACGCGACTGGAGCAGCTCGCCCAGCGCTTCGCGATCAGCCCGCGCCATCTTAGCCGCAGCTTCAAGGCGGCGACCGGCACGACCGTCCACAGCTATATGCAGCGCGCGCGGATCAATCGCGCCAAGGCGCTGCTCAAGGAAAATGCGCTGTCGCTGAAGGAAATCGCCCACGTCCTCGGCTTTTCCGACGCCAGCCATCTCTCGGCCGAATTCCGCCGGCAGGTCGGCTATCCGCCGTCCGAATATCGCCTGCGGTGTGAGAGTGAGCAGGCGACGGAGGGCGCTCAGGCGTCGTAGCCCGGGTTCACCCGATCGAGCTTGCGCAGCAATGGCGGCCAGGCGAGCGTGTCGGCATAGGCCATGCCGTTCGGCCGCCGCGACATTTCCGCGGTCTTGGCGACCGCTTTCGCATCCGGCTGGTGGATCGGGCGTCCGGTCCCCTGCGCACGGATTTGGACCGTGCAGCTGGTCTCCATCATGTACATCAACACGAAGGCCTGGGCGATGCTGCCGCCGACCGCGAGCGTGCCATGGTTGCGCAGCATCATCAGCGGCTTGTCGCCGAGGTCGGCAGCCAGCCGGGCGCGTTCCTCCTCGTGGAACGCCACGCCTTCGAATTCATGATAGGCGACCTGGTCGGCGACCAGCATCGCGGTCTGGTTGAGCGGCAGCAGGCCCTCTTCCAGCATCGACACGGCGATCCCGTCATGGGTGTGGAGATGGATCACGCAGCGCGCATCGGGCCGCGCGGCATGGACCGCGCTGTGGATGATGAAGCCGGCGCGATTGACCTCATAGGGCGTGTCGTGAAGGACATCGCCGTTCATGTTGACCTTGATCAGGCTCGACGCGGTGATCTCCTCGAAGAACATGCCGAGCGGATTGATCAGGAAGTCGTCTTCGCCATTCTCGTTGATCACGCGCGCCGAGAGATGGGTCGCGATCATGTCGTCCCAGCCATACATGGCGACCAGGCGATAGGCTGCGGCGAGATCGCGGCGTAACTGCGCTTCCGCGGGGCTGATCGTGTCGAGCAGGGACTTGGCCCGCGTCTTTTCCATCGTGACGTTCACGGCATCCTCTCCCCGATATCACCCGTGCCATCTTCGCACGGCCGTCCTCTAGCACGCATCGGTCGTGGTCGAAATCCGCAACCGAGCGCCTTGTCCAATATCTCATAGATGTCTGGATTATTCCAATATGGCGGGAGTTTAGGAGTGTTGTATGTCCCAAAATTAAAATTCCGCCTGAAATATACAAATCAAGGTTTATTGTTACGGATGCCCAAGATTCTCTCCTGAGACTGGAGAACTTTGTCCCTTTTCTTCGCCACCGTCTCATTCTTGATAGAAAATGATCTGGTTAGCTTTGTGACGATGTCATTAATATCGCGGACGGTCGGCACTCGAGAACAGAACCGACGCAGCAGCATCAGACGAAGCAAAGGGGAGGGTTAGCGATGTCGTCCAGAGCCTGGCGGATTCTGTCACTGGGTGTATCGATTGTGGCAATGGCCGCCGGGTCGGCGCAGGCGCAG
>Ga0105240_10004406_pt1 | contig 21474 bp, 20 predicted proteins | sample KBSC54metaG_FD_80426 | JGI IMG/M metagenome (GOLD analysis project Ga0105240, IMG submission 80426) | Corn rhizosphere microbial communities from Kellogg Biological Station, Michigan, USA - KBS C5-4 metaG | ecosystem: Host-associated > Plants > Roots > Rhizosphere > Soil | place: Michigan, USA... | reverse complement strand
TACCGTCCCTGTTCGCTGGCGGGGCAAATTCCGCGGCTTCGCGAGCTGTGCGCATGAGGCGTCCGAGCCATGTCGACGAGCAGGGACGCGCGCGGATGGTCGACGTTTCCGACAAGGAGGAAACGCTTCGTGTCGCCCGGGCGGGAGCGACCCTGACCTGCTCGCCCGAAACCGTGGCGATTGTGCGAGATGGAAAGGCTCCGAAGGGCGCAGTCATCGCGACTGCCGAACTTGCTGGCGTCATGGCGGCAAAGCGGACGAGCGAATTGATCCCGCTCTGCCACCCGCTGCCGCTGACCCAGGTGGTAGTGGCGATCGAACCCGATGACGAGTTGCCCGGATTCCAGGTGAGTGCCGAAGCCCGCACCCGCGCGGCGACCGGTGTCGAGATGGAGGCGCTGACCGCCGCATCGGTCGCCTGCCTGACGCTCTTCGATATGTTGAAGGCGATCGACCGGACGATGGTGATTGGAGACATCCGCGTGCTCGCCAAGAGCGGCGGCAAGTCGGGCGACTGGATGGCCGGCGGACAGTGATTTCGTTCGACGACGCGCAAGCGATTCTTGCTTCTGCTGCCCGGCCTATCGGGACCGAAGTCGTCAAGCTGGAGCAGGCGGCGGGTAGGGTCCTCGCCGCGGACGCGATCGCGGCGATCGATTCACCCCGCGCGGACGTATCGGCAATGGACGGATACGCAGTACGCGAGGCAGATCTCGCCCATGCACCCGCACGGCTTCTTGTCAGTGGCGAGAGCTTTCCGGGCCAGCTGCCGCCGCCGATTGCGAGCGGCGAGTGCGTTCGCATCTTCACCGGCGCTCCAGTTCCGGAAGGCGCAGACTGCGTGGTCATTCAGGAGATCGTCCGGCGCGAAGGCGAGTGGGCGATCTTCGAACGGGAGCCCGGACCGGCGCGCCACATTCGCTCCCGAGGCTCCGACTTTCGCTCGGGAGAGCGGCTGCTCGCGGCGGGGACGCTTCTAGACGCGCGGACCATTGTTGCCGCCGCTGGAGCGGACGTGGCTTCGGTTGAAGTTTTTCGTCGCCCCTCGTTTGCAATCGTCGCCACTGGTGATGAACTCGCGCAGCCGGGCAGCGCGCGCGATACGCCCGGCGCAATTCCTGATAGTGTGTCCCTCGGAGTGGCGGCGCTTGCGGAGCAATGGGGCGGCGAGTGGGTGGCTCGGTCGCGCGTTGGCGACAACAGGGAACAGCTGGAAGCAGCGGGCCGCGAGGCACTAGGGGCTGCGGACCTTGTGATCGTCACCGGTGGCGCCTCAGTCGGAGAAAAGGATTTCGCCAAGGCGATGTTCGAATCCGCCGGGCTCGAACTCTTGTTCTCCAAGGTGAGGATTAAGCCCGGGAAGCCAGTGTGGCTCGGCCGCGCGCAAGGCAAATTCGTGCTCGGCCTTCCCGGGAATCCGACCTCGGCGCTAGTCACCGCGCGACTGTTCCTTGCGCCGCTGCTGAGTGGGCTCACAGGCCGGGATCCCGGCGCGTCGCTGCATTGGCGGAAAGCTCCCCTGGCCTCGCCGCTGCCCCCGTCCGGCGATCGGGAGACATTCGCTCGCGCATACTGGGCTGGCGATCTGGTCCAACCGCTCAGCGACCAGGACTCCGGCGCGCAGCGCGCGCTTGCGATGGCCGAGCTGCTGGTGCGGCGAACCGCGAACGCTCCGGCGGCGGCGACCGGCGACAGCGTCGAGGTGCTGACGTTTTAATCCTGTTGCAAAATAGGAACTCGGTTGCTTCCTTCCGGACCGGTCTTTGAAAATCGAAAAATCCCTTTGCGGCCGTCCCCGCGCGAAAGTCACACTTTGTGCATCGCGCACTGAGGGAGAGCGGCTCGATTTTCAGCTGATCGAAGACGAACTTTGTGACCTTAGGCGAACAGCAGCTTGGCTCCGGCGACCGTCAGCACCCCGCCGAGGCAGCGCAACAGCCACTCGCGCGGAAGCCGGTCAACCCCGAGCCAGGTGCCGAACAGTGATCCCGCCAGCACCGCTCCGGCGAAGATGGGCAGCTCGCCAGGCAAATGTCCGACGGACGCGAGGTTCCCGAACAGCCCGGCGACCGAATTGAGAAAGATGAAGCTGGCGACGACGCCCGACGTACGCCGCGTTTCCTCCCACCCGAACAGGATGATGAGCGGACTCAGGAAGATTCCTCCGCCGGTTCCGGTAAGGCCGGCAAGGAGCCCGAGAACCGCACCGGCGGGCAAGGTCACCGAAAGCGGCGGCGGCTTGACAGCTTGGTTCGCAATCCGCTTCGGCTTCCAGAGCAGTCGCGCCGCCGACAGCCACAGCAGGATCCCCACCAAAGGATCGTAATACAGCGGCGGCAGGTGAATCGCCCCGCCGATGTAGGCAGCCGGCATCGCCGTTACCGCGAAGGCGAAGAGAAGCCTCCAGTTGATGAGACCCCGTCTCGAATAACGCCAGGCGCCGAGGCCTGCGGCCAGCAGGTTCAGTGTGAGTGCGGTCGGCTTCATCGTGTCCGGCGCGACAGAAAAGAATGCCATCGCGGCGAGATAGGCCGAGGCGCCGCCGTGCCCGACGCTCGAATAAAGCGCGGCGGCAAGCGCGAACAGAAGCGCGAGCGAGATGATTGTGGCCGTATCCATCTGTGCCCCTCCGCGCCGCATAGCCGCCGCTGCCGTAACGGCAACGTGAAGCTTTCGCGGCAAAGGGCGCTCAGCTATGCTCGCGAGGCGGGAGGCGCTCGATGGACGCAATGGCCACGGGGACAGATGCTTCGAGTGAGGCGAACGCATCGCCGCGCATCGCCTACCGTCACCGCCTCCCGACCCGGATCTGGCACCGGGTCAACGCAATCACCCTGTTCGTGATGCTGATGAGCGGCCTGATGATCTTCAATGCCCACCCGCATCTCTACTGGGGTCAGTACGGGGCCAATTTCGACCACCCCTGGCTGTCGTTCAAAGGCAGACCGATCCCCGGATGGGCGACCATTCCTTCCTATTACAGCCTGGCCGGAGCGCGGCGCTGGCATCTCGCCTTTGCGTGGCTGCTCGTGATCGGATTGCTCGCTTTCCTGATCACCAGCCTGATCAACCGCCATGTCCAGCGCGATCTCGCCCCAACATCCTCCGAATTACATCCCTCCCATATTTGGCATGATGTGAAGGAGCATGCGCGGCTCCGGTTCCCGACCGGTGACGCGGCGCTTCGCTTCAACATTCTCCAGAAACTCAGCTACGTCGGTGTGATCTTCGTGCTCCTGCCCCTGATGATCCTGACGGGCCTGACAATGTCCCCCGCCATGGATGCCGCATGGCCTTGGCTGCTCGTTGTGTTCGACGGTCGTCAGTCGGCGCGCTCGATCCACTTCATTGCCGCGGTGCTGCTCGTCCTTTTCATTTTGGTACATCTGGCGATGGTGGTGCTTGCGGGTCCGATCAATGAGATCCGATCGATGGTCACCGGCCGCTATCGCGTGCCGCCCGAGAGGGGCGAGCGATGATCAGCAGGCGAAAATTCGTTGTCGCCGGAGGGTCGAGCCTGCTGCTCGGCGGTTGCGACAAGCTGGATCAGAGCCCAGCGTTCAAGGGCATGCTCCGCTCGGCGGACACGCTGGCGAGGGGAAGTCAGCGGCTGCTCGGACGCAATGCACTGGCGCCGCAATATAGTGATGCCGATCTGTCCCCGATCTTCCGGTCCAACGGGACCGCAATGCCCGACACGACCGAATACGCACAGCATCTCGCCAACAATTTCGCCGACTGGCGGCTGACGGTCGATGGCTTGGTCGCGCACCCGCTCTCGATCCCGCTGGCGACCATCAGGTCGCTGCAGTACCGCACCCAGATCACGCGTCACGATTGCGTCGAGGGCTGGAGTGCGATCGGCAAATGGCACGGCGTTCCGCTCGCCCGATTCCTCGATGCGGCCGGCTTGAGCACGCGCGCGAAATACATTGTGTTCCATTGCGCCGACCGCTTCGGCTCAACGCCTTATTACGAGAGCATCGATCTCGTGGACGCCTTCCACCCGCAGACGATCCTCGCCTGGGGCATGAACAACCATTTGCTGTCTGTGCCGCACGGCGCGCCGCTGCGGCTGAGGGTCGAGCGGCAGCTCGGCTACAAGCAGGCGAAATATGTGCGGCGGATTGAGGCGGTGGAGAGCCTCTCCGGGATCGGCGGCGGTAAGGGCGGCTATTGGGAAGACGCCTCCGACTACGCCTGGTACGCCGGCATATAAGCCGTACCACGCTTCCCTGAGAATCAGCCGCAACCTTTCTCTTCTCCCGCCGTATTGGGTGACGGAGAGGGGGGCGAAGATGACCGATTTCCGCGCGAACTTCTGATGCCGCAAGCGCTGCCTCCCGACCCGCCACAGCAGCAAGTGATCGTGGTTACGGGAAAGGCTTTGCCCGATACTGTGGCGGCGCGCGCCTATGATGTGCAGACGATCGACAGGAACCAGCTGGCGAACGCGCCTTCGCACCAGATTGAAGACATCCTGCAGCAGATCCCCGGGCTGCAGCTGTTCCGCCGATCCGACGCGACTAGCGCCCACCCCACAAGTCAGGGCGTGACGCTGCGCGCGCTCGGCGGCAACGCATCCAGCCGGGCGCTCGTCGTGCTGGATGGAGTGCCGCAAGCAGACCCATTCGGTGGCTGGATCGACTGGCCGGCCTACGACCCGTCAAGCCTAGAGCAGGTGCGGGTCGCACGGGGCGGAGGGACTGTGCCCTACGGGCCGGGCGCTCTCGCCGGCGTGATCGACATGACGAGTCGCAACGATACCGAAGGTGAAGGCTCGATCGAGGCGGGAAGCCGCGATTCTGTCGAGGCCAGCGGATACGCCGGGGCCGATGCCGGAGGCGGTATTATTACCCTAAGTGGGCGAGACGAGCACAGCGACGGCTTTGTCCCGATCACCGCAGCGACGCGGGGAACGGTGGACCGGCCGGCGGCTTATGACGAAGCCAGCGTGCGCACACGCTGGGTCACTCCGGTCGCAAGCGATATGGAATTGCAGCTGGGCGGCCTCGCCTTCGCGGATGGCCGGAATCGCGGGGTCCCGTTCACCGGCAACCGCACCCGCGGCTTCGACGCTTCGGCCCGCATCGTGAAGCGCGGCAACCTGCAGTGGTCGGCGCTGGTCTATAGGCAGTGGCGCAACTTTCGGAGCAGCTTCGCAAGCGTCAATGCCGACCGGAGTAGCGCCAGCAGGGTATCGCTCCAGGATTCCGTCCCGTCCGAGGGTTACGGAACAAGTGTCGAAATAAGACCGTCTCTTGGGCCCGACCTTCAAGTACGAATTGGAGCGGACGCTCGCTTCACCAACGGCGAGTCCCGCGAATTTTACAGCTATGTATCGGGCGAACCGACGCGCCGCAGAGTAGCAGGCGGATCCTCACAAACGGAAGGCTTGTTCACCGAAGCCAGCCTCGTGCGAGGGCCCCTAACCTTGAGCGCGGGTGCGCGGCTGGATCACTGGCAGATTGCGAACGGCAAATTATTAGAATGGCTGTTGGCCACGGGGTCTTCTACCCGCGACGATCATTATCCGACCCGCGAGGGATGGCTCCCCACTGCCCGGGCGGGTGTAGTGCTCCACGTTGAGCAGGGGCTCAGTGTTCGCTCCGCAGCCTATCTCGGATGGCGGCTGCCAACCCTTAATGAACTGTTTCGGCCATTTCGCGCCGGTGCGGATGCGACCGCTGCCAATCCGCTTCTCAAACCGGAACGGTTGGCGGGCGCGGAAGTGGGCATTGAATATGCGAAAGATGGCGTTTCGGCATCGTTGACCGGATTCGCCAACCGCCTTTGGGACGCGATTGCGAATGTTACCTTCGGCCAGGGGCCGGGTGTTTTCCCCGGTGTCGGTTTCGTGTCCGGCCTCTATCAGCAGCGCGAAAATGTCGATGCCATTAACGTGCGCGGAATCGAGGCCTCTGCCGAAGCGACGCGCGGGCCGTGGTCGTTGCGCCTGGGGGCAAGTCTTACGAACGCGCATGTCTCGGCTAGCGGTGTCGCCGCGCATTTGGATGGTCTTCGCCCAGCCCAGACTCCGCAGCTTGTCCTTACCGGCGGCGTCGGTTGGGATAGCGGAGGCCGTTCGATCGAGCTGCAGGTTCGTCGCGTAGGGGCACAATTTGAAGAGGATCTGAATCAGCGGCGGATTCGGCCGGCAACAGTGGTGGACGGATCGCTAGCGTGGCCGTTGGGCAATCGCGTTCAATTCACCGCCCGCGGGGAGAACCTGCTCAACGAAACCGTGATCGCTGGACTGAACGACGACGGTTCGGTCGAGCGCGCCACCCCCAGGACTTTGTGGGTCGGCCTTCGGTTCGGCGGAATCTAGCTAACTTCGGTCAAGAATGAGAACTGCCGTTGTCTATTGCCGTTGTCCCTCGGTTGACACTGAGGAGCAGATCATGGCGACCAGCAAGAGCGGTTCGAAGCGCGGCTTTGCGGCGATGAGCCCGGAAAAGCAGCGCGAGATCGCGGCAAAGGGCGGACGCGCGAGCCACGGCGGCGGACGGCGGCCGAGCGGGAAGAGCCGAAGCTCGTCCATCCGCTAGCCGCAACCGCCGCTTCCCGCGCGGCGTTACTCGCGCAGGATGTATCGATCGGACCTGAAGCCTAGGGACAAGACGGGCGCAATCGCCGCCGTCGTTGCCGTTCACGCTCTATTGGTGTTGGGCTTGCTGCACCTGTCGGGCAAGATGCCGATCCCCGACGTGCAGAGTGCGCTCAAGATGTTCGATACGGCGCCGGTTCCACCGCCGCCACCACCTCCGCCGCCGCCGGTGCAGCATACACAGCCCAAACCCAAGCAAAAGGAGGCCGCTTCCGCTCCGACCAATGCAAAAAGCCGAGCGACGCCCGTCAAGCGACAGTCCCCGCCGATTCAGTTACCTGTTCCCGTACCGGTCACCACAAGCCCCACCCCCAGAGCTGGAAACGCTCCCACACAGGGCGCTAAAACGCCGGGCGTTGGAACGGGTGCGGGCGGAACTGGTACCGGAAGTGGCAGCGGCTCGGGCGGCAACGGAAATGGCGGCGGAGACGATGGTGGAATAGCCGAACCGCCGCATCTTGCGACACCGGTGCTGGGGGGGCGCGATTTCCAAAACAACATTTTGGAACAGTGGCCGCGCAATGCGACTATATTTCTCCGTCTGCGAGTGGATCCACAGGGTAACGTGAGCGAGTGCATGGTGGACCGCGGGACAGGAGTTCCGTCGATCGATTCGACGATCTGCGATCTCGCCCGCGAACGGCTGCACTTCCGGCCGGCACTAAATCGTGCCGGACAAGCCGTTGCGGGATGGTTCGGTTACGCGCAGCCGGCGCCGCGGTGATTTCGTGCGGCTACTACTTGGATGGAACCTGGGCAGACGTTCTTGAAATCCCCAAACGAGTGTAAAGCCGCTCCATCTCCTGTCCGATGGTTTTGGGGTCAGCCTCTGCGTCTGTTCCAATTTTCAACCGCTCAAGAATGGATTGAATCAGAATCTCCACTGCCGATTCGCTGGCCAGTCCTCCGCGCACGAGGCAGCGGTCGACCAGCACACGACGGAACGCCGGATAGACTCCCGGCTCCGGCGGGATCGGATCGGCCCAAAAGGAATCGAGATGTCCCTGATGGGTCAGGCCATCCATGTCGTAAATCGCTTCTCCGATCGTGCAGACAGGAATGCCGCGTGCGAGTGCCAGCGTGGCGGATGTACTGTTTACACAGACCAGGCCGCGCGCGCCTTCCAGCATCGTGTCGAGATCGCCACCGTCGACAAAGTGGATCCTGTCCTCAATGCCCAGCCGCCGCGCAGCTCTGCCGATAAACCGCGACCAGCTGAAGAAGCTTGGATTTAGGGGATGCGATTTTATAAGAAGATGGTCGTTCGATCGGGCGTTCGATGCAAAGCTTTCCAGTGTGAAAGCCGCGGCGCTCTGCATGTCGGGAAATAGCGAGTGCACCCGAATCTGGGAATCGGTCGAAAGCTGCAGCGGGAAAACGAAATAAGGCTTGCCGCCCAACTTCTGAAGCACCGATTGCGCTCGTTGCTCCTGCCGTCTTTGCCTCGCCAGCTTCCAAAGCCAGCCAAGGCCCTCGAGAATGAGCGAACCACGGCGGTGGGAACGGTAATGCGGGAAAGTCACAAGGCCGGTAACCACGCTGTGGTAATGCCAGTAGCTGTCGCGCGCGCGCCTCCGAAAACTGGCAGTGATCGGCGGCAGATACGGATCCGGTTTCAAGTGCCTGGCTTCCGCTATGAACCATGTCTTGTCCCGGCTCAAAGTGGAGTGGGCGTTCACGCCTTCCGGCTCCAGCGTCATCCAGTTGGGGCGAAGATAGCCTTCTTCAAGGACGTGAATTCGGATGTTTCGCAGCTGGGCGATGCCATGGGCAGAGATGTGGTAAGGACGGCAGTCGCCGAACAGCATCAAGTCAGTTACCCCATGCTCGCGCAGGTAACGGTCGAAAAATGCCGGCCAGTCAGAAAAGCGGCCACGGAAGTTTATCGCTCCGTCGGGCCAATCCCGCGCGTCACCGCCGCAAATATTGATGCGGTGGACGACGACTCCCCGCTCGGCCATTGCTCGACCGAGCCTTTGAAAAAGCGGCCCCGGCGGACCCTGAAGAAAAAGGAAGACGCGACTTTCAATCATTTTTGGCCGAATCGGAATGCCGCAAGACTTCGCTTCCACTTTCCCTGCAATCTCCGCAGTCGCACTAACCGAGTCGATTTGGAGCCGGAGCTCCCTTCAGCAATTCGGCGTACCAATGTTTCCGGCGGACATGGCAGACCCGTAAGAGGATCCAAATATCGAGGGTAGAGCAGCAACGTAGCCGCGACAAGTTCGTCAATGCTCCGAATTGCGGTTCGCCGCCCCGGCACCGGGCCAAAATCCCGGGTTAGTCCCCAGCCGGCATAGAATGGAACCCCGTAGGTTATCACCATTTTGCCGCGCAGCAACGCTTCAAATCCGGCGAGAGACGTGTTCACATGTACTTCGTCGACGAGCTGAATAATGGACGAGATCGGTCCGTTGCGGACGATCTCGTCGGCGAAAAGGCGGCAATCGTCATCCGCAATCACTCCCGCGCGGTGCCCCGCCTCTACGTCAGGATGTGGTTTGTAGATGATATAGACGTCTGGATTGGCTTCACGGACTTTCCGGAGGAGCTCGAGATTAGTTCGGGGGCCGAAACCCGATTTTACGGCGCGATCGTCTTCAACCTGACCTATCACTAGCAGGTGACGTTTGGCATTTCGCCGCTCAAGGGGTGCGTTACCGGCCCCGTATTTGCTGATTCCAAGCTGGACGATCAGTTCACGCAACTGCCTGGCGCGCTCAACCATTTCTGCCGAAAAGCATTTCGTCTCCAAGAGTTGCTCGAGTTCGCTTGGCCGACCAGGATCGAAGTAGATACCGAGTTGGTCGAGGATGATCGATAAAGGCGGAACACAGTCAGCGCCGAGGCCAGTGGAGCGAATGAAGCCGTCTTCAGCTTCGATCGTCTCCGCGCCGCTTGCCGCCAGCCGCTTCAGCACCCGCGCGCTGGTGCGCGTCTTCCAGACTGCCACGCGGTCCTCCGGCTTGAATGGCCGAAACCAGGAGCCGAACGGCACTCGCCCCGATCCATTCCAGAGCAAAGGCGCTACCGTATCCCGCTTCCAAAAGGCAAATCCCAGCGCTGCAGTTAATCCCCGATTGCTATCGATAAGACGGCGCCAGTGCCCACAAAGCTCAATCGTTGCGCCGAGATCCATCTCCTCGCCGTAAAATGGATCACAATAGGTCATTCCGTGGACAGCCGCCGCTCCAAACGCCTTTCGCAAAGCGGAGCGTTTGCCGCTCTCCAGTTCCGAAAAGCGTCCCGAGCCGCGGCATCGAATAGGAATTCCAGCCATCGCTCCGAGGAGCGCCCATTCATTATCAGCGTCGACCAAGAGGACAGCGGCCCTGCTCAGCACATGCCATGGGTCGACATTCGAACCTGGTGCTATCGTCATTCCGCCCAGCTGCAGAGCCTCTCTGCGCGCGCCCTCTTCTCTCGTTACGATCACGGTATAGCTGCTGGTCGGAAGATCGGGTTGAGCTCCCCAGTAACACCCTCCGATTCTTAGCTCGGCGGCCCGCTCGATGAGTTTGTCCAATTGCTGATCGGGGATGAATACCCCCCTACCGGGATATGGTCTTCCCAATTGAACCGGCTTTGCTAGTGGGAATGGTGGAACCCGTAGAAGCGCTGTTGGAGGATTCTGAGGCATCGCTGCAGCTGTCGTGATCAGAGCGGGTCAAGAAGGGTCGTGCCAACGATATTCCGCCTTCGACAATCCAGTTTCTCCTACGGGGCAGCCGATCGATGCCAGCCATTGCTGTACCTGATCGAAATGGGAAACCCAATCCGGCGCCCTGTAGCCCTGCATCTCTTGTAGTTGCCTTTCCCGCTCGAGAGAGTCGCCAGTGAAGTTCATGATGGCAGATTCCCAGCCGACGCCATCAAGGGGATCGAGGTACGTGGGAATCGAACCCGCGAACTCGTGAAAGACAGGCAAGTCGCTTGCAATGACGGGAGTTCCCAGTTGAATAGCCTCTGCTACAGGCATCCCGAACCCTTCCGCGAATGAAGGCATAAGCAGCGCTCGTGCACCTGCGATCAGGCCAGCAAGTGTCTGATCGTCGCAATTGCCCAATTCGATCACGTGATCCTTAAGATCGGCCGCCCGGTCGAGCATTGCCAGGGAATGGCCGGCCTCCCAGCCACGTTGGCCAACAATGACCAGTAACGGCGTTTTGAGACCATATTGTCGAACCAGCCTTTTCCAGATGTGGAGAAGCAGGCTGTGGTTTTTCCGGCCTTCGATCGTTCCCACCGTAATAAAATGCGGCCTATCGAACGACTCGCGGCCCACTAAGCTGGGGATTTGAGACCCGGCTATCCATGCAGCCACTGCAGGAGGCATGGGTAAATCGTGCTCCGCGGCGAAGAATGCAAGATCGTCTATCGTAGCTTGGGAGTTGCCGATCAGACCATGAGCGCTTGTAAGGACGTTCTCCATGCGCCGCCGGTGTTTGGTTTCTTCCCCCGGTCGGCAATATTCCGGATGTAATAGCGGGATTAGATCGTGGATCAGATACACCGCGCGCAAGCTGTTGCGCTCAATCCATCTCGGCAGAGATGGCTCGTCCAAGCCGGTATGACCTATGTTCATATACAGAACCTCAGGCTCTCGTGAGCGACGCCGCGAGGCCGGGAAAGCCCTCGCCGAAAGGCGCAAAAACTTGCGACGAAAGGTCGTCGGGTCTGCGTCAAATAGATCGAAAAGAAGATCGGAATGTTTCGGCGTCAATATATTGTAAGTGCCCGCCCGGTGGATCACCGCCTGGGAGTGCTCCTGGAACCGCCTTACGTATGCATAGCAGACTCGGTCGATTCCCGTCGGCATTCCGCCGCGCCAGAACCGCCAGATAAGTCGCGAAACGTCGATGAGTATGGATCGCTCAGCCACTGCGCGAGCCTAAACGATCTAAGAACATCGAGCGACAAAAGCCATTCGGCTACCGGGTACGTTAGCGGGCGTTGGCCCGCAATAACTTCGGCATCTGATCCGCGAAATCCGTACTCATGATCATGATATCATCGCCGTCAACAACGACAATAATATCTTCAACGCCGATCAGAGATACATGGGGCCCGTCGCTGTCGACCATCACATTGCGACAATCGATCACCTCAACTGGGCCTTGCAACGAATTGCCGAATTCATCTTGGGCGCGAGCGCCGTGCAACGCAAACCAGTTGCCAATATCCGACCATGCTATTGGCGCGTCTATCATCGCCGCGCGATCCGTGTTTTCCATCACCGCGTAATCAATCGATTCCCCCTCAATTGCAGCGAAAGGCTCTGGATCAGGATGAAAAACTTCATCCACCTGCGTCCCGGTCTCAACTGCAGCCCGAGCTGCAGCCGCAAGTGACGGTCGATATTTTTCCAGTTCGGAAAGATAATCCCCCGCGCGAATGGCGAAGATGCCGCTGTTCCACGCAAATTCCCCCGACTCGAGATAAGCTGCCGCCCGCGAAAGATCCGGCTTCTCGATGAATTGCCTCACCTTGTAACCGTAAGGGCGAAGAGCTTCACCGCGACGAAGGTAGCCGAACCGCGTCTCCGGCGCCCGCGCGTGTATCCCAACGCATACCAGCCACCCTTGAGCGGCCACCTCTGCCGCCCTCCGCATCGCGTCCACAAAAGCGGCAATGTCGGCAATGTCGGCAATGTGATGGTCACTGGGGCAGATTAGCAACACTTCGTCGATCGGCACACGAAGGGCAGCAAGAGCAACGGCTGGCGCAGTATTCTTCGCCTGCGGTTCGACGATTATTTGAGCAGCTAATCGCGCAGCCAGATCGCAGCGCGCATACTCCAAATAACTGGCACCGGTGACGATTACCGGTGGTGCAAAGTATCGACGATCATCGCAGCGAGCCAGCGTTTGCTCAAATAGCGTCCCGGAGCCAATCAACGGTAAGAACGGCTTAGGTTTCCCGGCACGACTTCGAGGCCACAGTCGGGTACCGCTCCCACCACAAAGGATTACGGGAGTTATTCCGCCCATGCCAGCTGCCTGCGGTTCCTGCATTCTACTTACGCCTACCTTGCTACGCCCGCCCCAACCCTTTTTGGACTGGCGCTTCGGAGATCGTTTCTATCGTTCATTTACTATTTGTAGTAGTTGCCGCCTAAGCAATCTAAACAGGATTACTAATGCCATTCCTCCGTACCCTCTATTGACCGCCAAACGCAACAGTTCCCTGTGTTCACGACGGCTGAGCACGTGAGGTTCCAAGGACTGAAACAGTCGAGTTGCCTGCTTGCCGGAAAGATATCGCAGCAAATTGAAGGATCCGTGAAACCCAAATTCCTGCCCGGTTGGCGCTGCACGTTCATAGGCGAATAGTTGTGCCACCTCTGGTGGCGCAAACCTTATGCCCAGTGCCTCAAGCATTGGTCGGAAGGTGCGGCAAATGAGCACATCTTCCGCTTCGGAGCCCGCGTAAGGGAGATTTGCAGCTGCTTTTAGTAGCCGCTTTGAGCGCAAGGAAAATCCCCCGTTTCCGACATTTCGGTTGTCCCGAAAGTGCGGCCAAACCGCTCCAACATAATCATAATCGAGGAAAGCAGGATTCCACGCATTTCCATCCAGCACAAACCCGTCCCATTGCACGCAAAGCGCATGGCTGGTGTCGACGTGATCGACCAAATCGTGGAGCAGAAAACGTGAGTAGTCATTCCGGGTTTGTAGAGGCCGGATTGGGCGCCACTCTACCCGTGCATCGAGCGGCCCCCGGGCCGGGCGGTCTGAGAGCAACAGCGCCTTTCCAAAATTAGCGTGTATCAATGAGGCATTGAGTGCTCGCCCCGTGGCATCGAGCGCCACGCTCGTGATAGCGACCAGCGTCACCTCAGGCAGATCGACGGGCATGGCGAGGCTCTCAGCTATTCCGGTCTCTTGAAGAACTGCACAAAATTTACGAGCTCTGCGGCTTCTCGCCTTCAATAATAGCACGGAGGTATGCCGCGTAGTCTGATCTTCCAAGAGCATCCACGATGCGGCCTAACTCCTTCTCACCAATATACCCCATTCGAAACGCGATCTCCTCCGGACATGCTATTTTCATGCCTTGCCGGCGCTCAAGCGTGCCGACGAACTCGGCTGCCTCCAGCAAACTATCTGGAGTTCCAGTGTCTAGCCACACATGGCCGCGACCAAGTATCTCGACATGGAGATGGCCACTTTCTAAATAAACGCGATTGATATCGGTGATCTCCAATTCACCGCGGGAAGACGGTTTTAAATCTTTTGCAATATCGACGACTTGCTCGTCGTAGAAATATAAACCTGTTATAGCCCAGTTTGATTTTGCAAACAAAGGTTTCTCTTCAATGTTTAGTGCTCGCATCGCGCTATCCAGTTCGAGCACGCCGTATCTCTCAGGATCATTCACGTGGTAAGCGAACACTGTTGCACCGGACTTGAGTTCGCAAGCTCTCGTGAGCGCGTCACTTAGGCCATGCCCGAAAAACAGGTTGTCACCAAGTACGAGGCAGGACGGTGCGCCAGACACAAACTCGGCACCGATCGTGAACGCCTGCGCAATTCCTTTCGGTTCCGGCTGAACAGCATAAGAAATAGACATGCCCCATTGAGACCCGTCCCCGAGCAAATCTCGAAATGCAGGACCATGCTGTGGAGTTGTGATCACCAGCACTTCACGGATCCGCGCAAGCATTAATGTCGTAAGCGGATAGTATATCAGCGGCTTATCATAGACGGGAAGCAGTTGCTTCGATACCGCCAAAGTGACCGGATACAACCGCGTGCCACTTCCGCCGGCGAGAATGATACCCTTCATAAATCAGGAATCCCGACTGTTAGTTGGACCCGCCAAACGCTCTATCACTTGCTGCAGCGACTCTCGCCAGTCTGGTAACTTCAGGCGATGCACTCGAGCTAGCCGATCAGAATTAAGCCGTGAATTGGCTGGGCGTTTTGCCTCGGTAGGATAATCTGGTGTAATGATTGGCTTTACTCTAGCGGATGTATGTCCCAGGCTAGCGGTCGTAGCGAAAATCCGTTCGGCGAATTCAGCCCAACTTGCTTCTCCCGAACCAGCCACATGAAAGATGCCTCTCTTATCAGCATCAGTGCTGCCGCGCAGGTTCGCAGCGACGGAGAGAATGGCGTCTGCGATGTCTAGGGCACTTGTTGGAGTCCCCAGCTGGTCGGCGACAACTCGGATTTCCTCCCGATCTTCCGCAAGCCGAAGCATCGTCTTGACAAAGTTGGATCCGAAGGGACTGTAGATCCACGATGTGCGCAAAATTGCGCTATCGTTATGCTCCCCGCGCACCGCTTTCTCGCCTGCTAGCTTCGAGGCGCCGTAAACACTCGCCGGTCTAGCGATATCCTCCTCCACATAAGGGGTCGCCTTGGTTCCATCGAACACATAGTCGGTGGAAAGATGGATGACCGGGACTGACAAGTTGCGTGCCGCGCGAGCAACTGCGGCGGCGCCCCTTTCGTTGACGGCGAAGGCAAGGTCCGGCTCTCTCTCAGCCCTGTCGACGGCCGTATAGGCCGCCGCTGATACAATTATTTCCGGCCGCTGCTCTTCAATTGCCCTGATGAGGGGCGCGATATCTCCGGCCAGATCGAAAGCTGGTCGGCTGAGAGTGACAATCTCATGCCCCCGTTTAGGAGCCAATTCTGAAAGCGAACGGGCAACCTGACCTTCGCGCCCCGTAACCACGATGCGCATCAGCCGTTAACTGCTTCAGACAATCCAAGGCGGTGGCCCGAATAACGTTGCCGAAGCGGGCGCCACCACCATTCATTGTCGAGATACCATTGGATTGTTTTTTCGATCCCACTTTCGAAATTCTCCCTGGCTCTCCAGCCAAGCTCTTTCTCTAGTTTGGAAGCGTCAATCGCATATCGCGCATCATGGCCTGGTCGATCCGTCACAAATTCGATCAACTCGGCGCGGCTTCGATTCGCGGGGGCCACGCGATCGAGCATCTCGCAAATGCAGGAGACTACATCGATGTTGCGCCGCTCGTTGTGGCCACCCACGTTGTACGTTTCACCGACGCGTCCGCGCTCGGCGATCACGTCCAAAGCTCGCGCGTGGTCCTCGACATAAAGCCAGTCTCGAACGTTCTCCCCTCTGCCGTAAACTGGCAGGCGTTCACCAGCGAGGGCATTAAGGATTATCAGGGGGATCAGTTTCTCGGGGAAGTGATAGGGTCCATAGTTGTTCGAGCAGTTCGACACCACCACCGGCAGCCCATAAGTTCGATACCAGGCCTTTGCCAGATGATCGGAGGATGCTTTTGAGGCGGAATATGGAGAACTGGGGTCATAGGGCGTACTTTCGGTGAAGAACCCATCTTCGCCAAGCGACCCATAGACCTCATCCGTCGAAACGTGGAGAAAACGAAAGGCAGTTTTCCGGCTATCCGGCAGATTAGACCAATACTCGCGAGCGATCTCGAGCAGCGTAAACGTGCCGATCACATTTGTCTGGATGAACTCCGCCGCCCCGGTAATCGAACGATCGACGTGGCTTTCCGCCGCGAGATGCATGATTCGGTCGGGCTCAAACTCCTCGACCACAGGTGCAACGGCTCTGGCGTCACAGATATTCGCGTGAAAAAAACGATAATTTGGTAGCCCCTCGACCACCTTCAGAGAGGGCAGATAGCCTGCATAGGTAAGGGCATCCACGTTAAGTACGTGATACTCCTTCTCAAGCACCAGATGCCGAACGAGTGCAGAACCAATGAAACCTGCTCCACCGGTCACCAAAACGCGCATCAATGGTCTCTCATTGAAAAATATGCCGGCAGCTCAGTAAGCGACGGCTGGTTTCTATCCTTTTGCGACAGCGTCTCGGGATCTGCTATTTCAGGCCATTCGATCCCGATGTCTGGATCATCCCATGCAACTCCCTTGTCGTTTTCCGAGCTGTAATGGTTCGTAACTCGATAGCTGATGACGCAATTCGGTTCCAAAGTGCAGAAAGCGTGGCCGAAACCGACTGGAATCCAGAGCTGATTGTTCTCCTCGGAGGAAAGAATGACCGAAAGCCAGCGGCCGTAGGTGACTGAGCCCAGTCGAAGATCCACAGCTACGTCGAATACCTTGCCTGCTACACAGCGAACGAGTTTTCCTTGAGCTGTAGGATGGGACTGAAAATGAATCCCGCGGATGGTTCCAAACCGAACGCTGAGTGATTGATTTTCTTGTACAAAAGACGCTGCGCCAACATGCTCTTCAAACAGGTCCGCACGAAAGATCTCTGAGAAGTAGCCGCGATGATCGCGATGCTTCCTCGGGAACACTTCAAAGGGCCCATCAATGGCCAGATTATGAAAATCCATGCCCTTCTTCTGACTGAGCGAGCGCTGCCGAGGCAGCTCGGCAATTAAACTACAATTTTACCCTCGACGACCTAGGGTATGACGTTTCGGACCGTAGCAATCGGCAGGAATAGCTGACTTAGAAGCTGAACCAACTTGCTGGGCTGGTTAGCGCGGGCGTTGCCAACGTACAACACGTCGCCATCCTGCATCATAAACCGCTGCGACAGAAAATATGCGCCGGGCTTCATCATGTTAAGGTGGTAGACCACTGGTTTTTCGCTTCCATCAGATTGCCCCGTGTAACGGAACACGAAGATCGCGGCAGCATCACCCACATTTGGGTTCGCTCCTCCAGCTAGGGAAATAGCTTCCGCGAGATTGATATGTCCGCGGGGGAAAGGGATTTCATCGGGCTTGTTTGGAGCCCCCAAAGCCATGAAACTTTCTGGACGGCTCACCAGAGTGATCCGATCACCCGGCGCAATCCGGAGATCTCGATCAGGATGGCCAAGCAGATCACTCAGGCGAATTTGAAACGTCTGATCATTTCGCTCAACTATCGCGACCGTGTCTTTTGCTGCACCCTTGTACCCGCCAGCTAAAGCAATGACGTCGTTCAGCGTTTCCTTGCTAGTATTTAGGACTAGCCGGCCCGGCCTCGACACTTCTCCGGCGAGAGTGACACTTTCGGTGATCGACTGCTCCACCGAGACCAGCACCTGAGGGTCTTGCGACATGCCTCGCAAGCCGCTCTGGATCGTCGACTCTAGCTCGGTCACAGTGTGCCCAGCGGCGCGAATCCGGCCGACGAACGGCAGTTTGATAAAACCGTAATCATCCACTCGAATCGGCGGCAGCTTTTCGGCGTTCGAGCTCGGATCGAAGGTCAGCGAGCCGGTAGCGGCTGCTCGCAGGGTGGAACCCCCAAACAACGTGACCCCTGCCTCGTAAATGGTAATATCCAGAATATCCCCCGGTCCGACCAGATCAGTCGGCTGCGGCAAACTCTCAGGCAAATTTGCGGGCACAATGCTCGGTGGCGCTGGCAGTGCGGCGGGCGCGTCTAGCTCAACTACCGTGAACGGCAATTCGCTCACGCTTGATCGGGCGGCTTTTTCCACTTCGGCGCCGGTTGGACCACTCGAAGGAAGTGTCGAGCATCCTGCGAGGAGGACTCCTACGACAGATACAACGACGACAGTGCCACGGAGCGCGTGGCTCCGCCGACAAGCTAAAATACCGTTCATTAACAGACCTTTGCAGACCCCGCTGAGACCAGCAATCCTTGGTGCCTTATCACCACTCCGAAAAGGAAAGCAACGCGGCAAGCATCGTCCTACGGCATCGCCAGCGGCTCACGGCGAATCGGCAAACGATTTCATCTGATTGTGAAGTTGCTCATTCGATCGGTGAATATCGACCAATGCGGCGCTTAAAGTTCCGAGTACACTCTCAATGCATCGCTAACGTCCGGGTATATTGTGCCGTGTCCGTCATCCAACACCAGCGCGGTGTCACAATATTCGTGCACAATATCATGGCTATGCGACGCGATTATGAGGGCGCGGTCACGACGCTTGTCAAATAGTTCGTAGTGGCATTTCTTCTGGAAATTGGCGTCTCCTACCATAATGACCTCATCTATAAGATAGCAATCAAATTCAATCGCTAATGAAAGCGCAAACGCAAGCCTCGCCCTCATTCCTGAGGAGTAAGTCTTCACTGGCATTTTCAGTTGCGGCCCGAGCTCCGAGAAGTCCTCCACAAAATCACGGATTTCACTGTAATCATGTCGATAAATTCGAGCGATGAATCTAGCATTGTCATAACCTGTGAGACTGCCGTGGAAGCCTCCTCCGAAGCCGATTGGCCAAGAGACGCTCCTTTCACGCTTGATTGTGCCAGAAGTAGGCATTTCGACACCGCCGATGAGTTTGATCAGCGTAGTTTTGCCGGCACCGTTGCGGCCCAGGAAACCGACACGCGCACCGGGCTCAACCTGCAGGTCTATTCCCTTTAGCACCTCCTTGCGGCCCTTACCCATCGGGTAGGACTTTGTCACTCCTTCGCAGCTGATCATTCAACCACCAGATGACGCCGAATTCGGCGGCACATGACCAAACCAATCAGCATGAGAGCCATTGATGCGACCAGAGGTACGGAAATGTCCCATTGGGCATTCACCCCCGGTCCGAAGACACCATAACGTATCAATTCCATCGCATGCACAAAAGGCGAATAATATACGACCCTCTGCGCCTCTGGCGAAAGCCATGAAGTCATAGTGAACGTACCCGCGAAAGGAATCATAACATAAGTACTAACAGGAATGAGCTTTTCTATGACCTCCGACAGTTCGGATAACGGCGCTAATACGAGGCATAAAGAAAACGAAAAAAGGCAATAAAGGAGCCAACCTTCTATCAGAGCCCCCATGTCGGCGGGAAACGGGAATTCCCCGAGAACTCCAAGGACCGCCGCGATAAAAACGAAGGCCATCATGGCGCCGATCATCTCAATGAGAAATCTCACTAATATGAAATCGACTATCTTTATTTGGCGGTGATACATCAAACTGCCGTTGACGCTGAATACCCGCAGGCATCGGGATACGACATGTCGGAACAACGTAAGCGGTATGTATCCACTCGCTACAAAAGCGAAGATGTTGATCCCATGCTCTTCGGGTCCTTTCATGAACCGCCAAAGGATGCCCACAAGCCCCGCAAACAGCAGGGGTTCGACCATCATCCAGAGGAACCCGATGTTCTCTCGGCCAAAGCGGGTCAGGAGTTCGCGGATCATAAGCGCGCTGATCACGCGCCGCTGCGTTTCCCACCCTTCTGCAAAGCTAACCACGATCAGTCCTCGGGAGAGTGCTCAAGAATACCCACAACAATCATCCAACCGATGAAATATAAGCAAATGGAAGTCGCAAACACGACCAACACACGCAGTAACCGATGAGGCAACTCCGGGTAGTCAGGAATGTTGGGATCAACCACCCGCTCAAGATAGAATTGCTGCTTCTGCGCTTCTGTTCGCGCTTGTTCTAGGGCGGCGTCGGCAGCAGTTAGCGCCTGAGTGGCAAATTCCTGCTCTACAGAAAGCTTTTCGTAGCTTGCAAGCTTAGATGCGATGCCGGTCGGGGTTCCAACTGCGCGGCCGTTTTGTGCGGCAACTTCCCGACCGACAGCGATTATTCGATTGCGCAGCGCAGGGATCGATGGATTGCGCGGCGTAACTCGCTCCATTAACTGCAGTTCAGCTTCCAGCGCCGCTTGCTCCCCAACAAGTTTGTTCGAAACGTCGAGTACGCCAGCTGCTTGCTTAGACGGATCGATCAGCTCTTGCTGGTTCTGATATGCACTAAGAGCGACCCGCGCATTGCGAACCCGCTGTTCGGCCTGTACAACCCGTTCTTCGGCCTCGAAAACCTGGCGACCCTCGGCTCGCTCATTCAGTCGATTTACGAACCCTTCGCTCAAGTCCAGCAGTTTGGAATTGATCTCGTAGGCGTCTTGGGGGCTGAAAGCCTGAACCTGAACCTGCGCTAGGCCGCTATCAGTATCGAAGCTCGCGCCCACCATCGACCCATAATATTGGTAGAAATTCTCGAACGAGGGGTTTCTAAACAGCGATGGAAAACGGCTTAGGAAGTCCGCGTTATTATCGGAATATTTGCCGCGTACGTTGATCTGGCTTTGCAGATCCTTAAGCGCGTTTCTCGAACGGATATATTGCAGCACTTCTTTTGTCTGTTCTTGGCCACTCGAGAGCCCACTCGTTTGCACGAGGTTTGCTAGCGAAAGGGTAGGCGCCGACTTCTGGCCCGGCGCTTTGATCACGAAACTAGATTGGGATACATAGATCGGGGAAGCGATCAATCCATAATATAATGCGGCAACCAGAGTCGGGAGGCCTACAAACAGGAAGAGCCATCGATGCCGATAGAGCATAGAATGCGGCTTTACCGGCCGCATGGCGGTCCGTAGCACCTCTCGCTCGATTGTTTCGAGGTTCATTATTATCCTTCCAGGCTAGCTACTTATGTCTCGAAAAGTTTTGTAAATCAGCTGGATAATCCAAGATAGTGGGACGCATACCCCTCACCTCCCGGATTTGCCATGCAAATTTGTCTCTCTTCGCGCCCTGACCAGCAACAGCAAATTCCCGCGACCGCGATTATCAGTGCGGGACCGCTCAAGTTGGCTTATTGCAATATCCAATCAGACGCTCGTAGCCTGACTCCTTGCGAAGAGCGACGAACGCATTCGAAATCAATCATCCATGTTGCAGTGCCGCAACACCGATCTTCAAAAAAGAGAGCTCGTATCAAATTTGGCTGGAGTTCCTCGGGCGCTGTCCAGCTTTTGATGTCAAAGCTAAGGTACTGATGTCAGGAGCAGAACGGTGTAGCAATAAACAAAAAGTTCGCTTGTGATCAGTTTCGCTTTGGAAACAAATTCGCTGCTGGTATTGGGAACTCACGTACCGGTTCGGATTTATGCGAACGGGCGGACTTCGTTGAAGTAAACTCAGGCTTGCCTAAGAACGATTAACG
>Ga0105240_10004403_pt1 | contig 21477 bp, 14 predicted proteins | sample KBSC54metaG_FD_80426 | JGI IMG/M metagenome (GOLD analysis project Ga0105240, IMG submission 80426) | Corn rhizosphere microbial communities from Kellogg Biological Station, Michigan, USA - KBS C5-4 metaG | ecosystem: Host-associated > Plants > Roots > Rhizosphere > Soil | place: Michigan, USA... | reverse complement strand
TTTAGGGCCGCAGTTATTTGTTTGCGGCGCGCTACTGTGTCGATACCCGCATCCCGTGCGATCGCATGTACTTCTCAATGCCGTGACGATCGGCGAGAACATTGGGATCCTCGCGCAAGACCTTCAGCGTCGCGTTGCACTCCTGCTCCGCCTGGACCGGATTGCCCAGCGCCTCAGCGGCCAAACACATGACGAAATGACCGATATGGTTGCGCGCATCGAACCAGACCGCCTCTTGCGCCTCCCGCATGGCTGATCGAGCGTCATAGGCGAGCATTCCGGCCGACTGCTGCGCATGATAAGAGGCGACGAAACTACTAAGATCGAAGTCTCCCTCGTACACGAACAACGCGCTGCCGCCAAGCTTCGCCTTGGGCTGGAGGTTGCGAAACATGGCAGCGGTGCGCGCGCCACCGGTGTAGTTCAGTATCCCGGCGAGCGCACTAGCGGTTACGATCACGGTTCCAGAAAAGTGTTGCGGCGGCTCGTCGACCTTGAACTCCGAAGTCTCTCCGCAGGGGATGCCGTAATCGGAATCCATATCGTTGTAGGCGTGGATCATCCAGCAGGACTTCGGTTGCGCCCGGTCGAGATAAGCTTTCGCCTCCTTCATCGACTGGCCCCAATCCACGTTGGAATCGGCCAGGTATCGATAGGTGTTCGAGGGCCCTCCCCAGAACTCATTGCTGTACGCGATGTAGTTGGGGAAAGCATGCAGAGAACTGGCGGCATGCAGGATGACGGCAACGGCACAGACGGCGAGCCCGTTTTTGTATCGAGAAAGAAGCACCCAGGTTCCCGACGCGCCAAACAAGATTAGAAACGGCAGCACCGGAAGGATGTGACGAATCCCCATGTTGATGTTAGACGCACAGCTCGCGGCCAGGAAAATGGCGGGGGGAGCTATTAGAAAGAGCAGTTCCCGCCTGTGTTTTTTCCAGAATCGCCATGAGAAGCAAGCCGCCAGAGCAAAGATCAAAACCATGGCCGAGAACTTAATCAGCGCCGCAACTGGAAAATAGAACCAGCGGCCTCCGCGATAAACCCGGCCCAGAAGAAACGCCGGCCGCGGAATCACTTCGGGATCGACCAGGATGTCCTGAAAGCCTTTCAGGTACGCCTCGGGCAGTAAGTGAGCCCTTTCCAGGCCCGGGATGATGCGGGTAGCGATCATGGAATTTGAATCCGCTACGCTCTCATTGGCCCAGGTCTCGGCGCCATTGGGACGTGCTGCATAGCGAACTCCGTACGTCATCCAGAGCACGGCCACCGCGATTAGACCAACTATCACGACTGCGGCCAGATTCTCCAATATCCGTCGAGCACGGCTTTTTTCTGCGGACGAGACGAACACCGGATCCAGAATGGCGAGCGCGAGCAAGGCCGGGGCCAGCAAGACACTTGAATGCTTCACCGCAAGAGCAATCCCTGTCGCCACGCCGGTGATGATCAGATAAAACCCGACCCGACTCTCGAGGTAGAAATAAAGGGCAAGAACTGCTGCCAGGAATCCGAAAGTCGCAGCCATGTCGGTAGTGACCAGCGCTCCGTGCGCCAGCATGCTCGGGTCAAACACCAACAGGGATGCGGCGATAAGGGCCGCTTCCACTCCGAACATTTTGCGCGCGCCGAACCAGACCAGCGCCAGCAAAGCGAAGACGAATAGCGACGCGGCAGCCCGTCCCGCCATCAGCATGCGCTCCGGATTAGCGAAGGTGAAGTCATGCCCAACGTGGAAATCAATCGCCTTACTGTTTGCCATGCCGCAGGCGCCGGGAGCCGGATCGTTCACCTGCATGGCCAGCAGGGGCAGGGCGGCTACGAGTTTCAGCAGGGGCGGGTGCTCGGGATTCCAGCCAAAATCTCCGCAGGTGAGACAGCGATATCCCGCATGCAGATGATTGATCTCGTCGGAGGTGATCGACCACTGGCGCACGGCGGCTACCAACTGCACCCCGAGGACTAAAGCCAAGCCACAGAGGACCAGGATCTGCTTGCCGGGCGTAAGCCGGAGAGGCGAAGGCGCCGAAACCGCAGGCATGTTTTCCGCGACCATAGGGCTCAACTGTTGGCTCCGGAAGGCACACTCATCCTCCAGATTCTTGGGCAAGCGCCATACCAAAGCCACTTAGTTTTCGAGGCAAATAACTGCTTTCTTGGGAAGCGGTTGCGTGGACTGTACAAATGCCTCTCCTCTGACTAAGGAATCTTGCGTGATATCCCGCATGGGGCGGGGGAATTTTGCGTTTGCTCAGCCTTGGGGCCGTCCCATACTTCGGGCATTCCCACTTAAGCCCCTTGGAATTCAAGGCTTGTGGATGCCGTTCGTCGAGGTGATCTGGCAGGGAGTTTGCAACTGCAAACCTGGGAAAAGTTTGTGCCTGAATCGTGTCCGAACCCGACGAGCCTGGGGCGTGAGTTGCTCGGCATGCTGCAATTCCGGGCCGTGCGCCTGGGGGCGCTCGTGATCCTGATTGCTGGAGTAGGAACGGAGTGCTTCGTCACCAAACTGTCTGTTCTCGACCTGGACATCTGGTGGCATCTCTCCGCGGGAGACTGGATGGTCCAGCACCATGCCTTCCCGCACACTGGAATTTTGTCGCGCACGGCAGCCGATCGGCCGTGGATGGCGTATAGCTGGGCCTACGAAATCCTGTTGTCGCGTTCCTATGCGCTGCTGGGGTTCATGGGGGTGGGATTATTCGGCACGCTTCTCACCATCGGCGTCGCCCTCGGTGTGTTCTGGATGATCCGCCGCCTTTCCGGGCGCTTTTGGGCCGGCTGGATTCTTTCGATCGTGGTGTATTCGGCGTTTCTGTTCAACATCATGCCGCGCCCGGTATTTTTTTCCATGCTGCTCTACAGCGTGACGCTGACGCTATTGCTTGAGGCGAACCGCTCCGGACGAGTTCAGCTGCTGTACTGGCTGCCCCTCGTTTTCTTCCTGTGGGCCAACCTGCACCTGCAATTCATCTACGGACTTTTTGCCGCGGGCCTGTTTGCGGGGATCAATGTTTTGCAGCGGCTTGCAATTTCGCTGGGAATCTATCCCGAGTTCATGGCTCGTCCCAACTTACCGTCCTCAAGACTCTGGCTCGTGGTGGCCGGTTCGGCGGCCGCTACCTGCCTGGGTCCTTACAACTTTCATCTGTATAAAGTTGTATTCGGCTACTCGTCCTCGAAAGTGATCTACTCCATGATCACCGAGTTGCAGGCGCCGAGTTTCGCTGGCATCAGCCATTTTCTGGAACTGTTGCTGGCTGCCGGGGCTTTCTTTGCGATCGGTTGGCAGAAAAAGATCGACCCCTTCAAACTGCTTTTGTTGATGGTGGCCAGCATCTTCGCGTTACGCGCCACGCGCGACGCCTGGTTTCTTTGCATCACCGCGGCGGCCATGATCGCGGACTTTCCGGTCTCGGCGGAGGAGCGCGAGCAGCCTCTGCGATTTCGCGAATTCGCGGGCGCCGGACTGGTCGCGACGATCTTGTTATTGCTGGTTGCGGGCAATGTCGACTTCAACACGCGCGGCCTGGATCGCGTGATCAGCGCCGAGTTCCCCGTGGATGCCGCAAATTATTTGCGCACACATCCCGTGGGAGGGCCGCTCTACAACAGTTTCGATTGGGGTGGATTTCTGTCCTTCTACATGCCCGAATATCCCGTAGCGATCGATGGCCGGACCGATCTTTACGGCGATGCCATGGACTCGCAGTTCCTGGCTTCCGAAGGAGCCGAAGCATCCTACGCCACAGATCCTTATCTGAACGAAGCGGGCGTGGTGATCTTGAAAAATAAAGTGCCGCTGGCCAAGCTGCTGCCGACTGATAGCCGATTCCGCGTCATCTACCGTGACGATGTGGCTACCGTGCTGGCGCGCAACTGACTCACGGCTGTCGAGTGAATACCGCGCCCAGATCGTCACTGTAGGCCAAACGGTACTGCGAACTCAGCGCGGGCAGAGTGGTCAAGGCCTTTACAATTCCAGACTGCTTCTGCAACAGCAGCGTCCGCGCGTTGCCCAGGGCCGGATAGGCGTCGAGACGCTCTCCGCCGGCGATTACTTTGAAGTACCCCTCAGTGAGTTCATCGCCGTACAGTTCCATGCGGCTGTCAATCGCCACGGGATATTCCGGCAGGTACCAGGTCAGAAAACTTCCCCACGTATATTCATTGAATAGAGGCTGCGGCAAAGCATGATCGCGGATGAAGTCGCACGCCTTCACCGGAAAACTCTGGCTGACCCGCGCCTGCAGCGAGTCCTGATGCGGCAGTCGAAGGGCGGCAAGCACGAGGATTGCGGTAACCACCACGGCACAGGCCGCATGCTCCCACCAAGCGCGAGACTGCTCCTGTGATTCCCGATCTTTTGCGATTCGCGCCGTCGCATCGGCAAGAACCGCCACTGCGATTAGCGCCGCCATCCAGGCCTCGCGCTGGATGCGGAAGCCCAGCAAAGTTGCCGCGGTGAGCGCCAGCAATTCGAAAACTCGCAGCGAACGCCGCCTTCCCAGTGCAAGAAACGCCGACATGATCAGCAGCATCAACGCATAATTCTGCGGCTGCCGGAAGCTCATCGCCCGCATCTCGCCGAAGTAAGAAAATCCCGCGGCGCTATATAGGGTCCTGTACGCTGCCGAAAACAGGCGAAATGCATACGGATTGACCATCGTCGCGAGCAGAGAGCAGGCCGAGGCTATGAGAACCGGTTGCCGGGCAAGCGGCCGAATCTCCCGGTCAAGCCAGTTGGTTGCCGATCTGCGCGGCCAGGACTCGATCCAGGTTGAAATGACGAAGAGGATCAGCAGAAGCAATCCGAGCAGAAAAAGCGGGTGCAGGTTTGCCCAAAGCAGAAACAGCGCAGGCAAGGCATACAGAGTCTTTACGTTTCCAGTTCTCCTGCTCGATTCCAGCAGAAGCAGTTCGATACCGAAAAAGGTTACGGAAAGTGCGTAGGGCAGCGACTGGGAGATGGGAATGACATACTGCGCGATGGCGCTCAGGCTGACCGCGGCCCAGAAGCTTGCTTTGGCTTCCGTCGCCAACCAAAACGTCAGCACCGCCAGGCCTGCTTTGAAGAACATCAAGAGCAGGGGAATCGCGCGTAATCCGAACATCTTGTAGCGGGCCGCAAGCAGCACGTCGTATGCCCAATGCGAGTCTATCCACGGCAGAGTCGAATATTGGGAGAAGAGTCCGTTGTGAGGCACAGAGTGGGTCTGTAACATCCAGGCGCCGGTTCGCAAATGTACCCAGACATTGTTATCGGAGAGGGAGGAAAGGTGGACGGACTCGTAGAGCGCCGACGCCGAGAACAGCAGCACGAGAGCCATGATCCGCACGAGCGCAAGCCTTCCTCGAGCAGCGCGGTTCTCGGCGTAGTGTTCCGTTCGCGTCCTGGAGATGACACTCATGCAGGGATGACGAACCTCTCAATTCTCAATTTTGCGCCAGAACCGATCAGCCCCCGCCTCTTACTTCATCGGCTGGACGGTTTTCTGCATGGCGGCCGCGGCGGTTCCGCTTCCGTGGGCGTGACTGTGGCAAGTAAGGGTGCACGAGCCGGTGGCGCGGTTGTAGGAGATCGGATTGGTTCCGTTGGTGCCAACCACCGCGATATCGAAATTCACCATGCGCTCGCCGGAAATCGTGGCCGAACTCGCACCCATGCCATGCGACGTGTGGCAGGCGGAGCAGGAGAATCCGTCATTGATGTGACGCGCATGCTGGCTGAAACTGGTATTCGCAACCAGTTGGGTAACGTCGTGGCATTTGGCGCACATCGAGTAAGGGCCATTGGCCGCTGGATCCAGAATCGGATTGGGGAACAGATTCGTGATGGTGGTTCCTGGAGCCGATCCGGGCGCCACTTGGCTGAACTCGTAGCGGCGCTCCAGCAGGTGCAGGAATTGCGACCCATGCGGACCATTGGGGCCGGTTCCGCCGAACTCGCGATTGTCATCGCTGTTGTGGCAGTCGGTACAGAGAATGCGCACGCCCATGGCGCGTCCCTGCGTGCGCCCATCCAGATTGAGCATGTAGCTCCGGAGACTTGGCTGAGGAAAAGCGCTGCTGCGATCGTGCATCACCGGGTGACTCGAGGTGGAGGTCTGGGTCAGTTGCGGAATGATGTTCAGCGGATCTGCGCCTGCGACCGCCCATATCGGCAGATATCCAAATACCGGCAAAGATTGCTTGCCACTGCTGCTTCCATGGCAACGCAAGCAATTCTCATATTGATTGACAGAAGGATTCAGGACGGTCGTGCCATCGGTCGCGCTGATGCCCGTCACGCCATTTTGCGATCCCCGAATCGCCGGCGCCAGCGGGGAGGTGAATGATGTGACCTGCTGCGATGAGTGCGCGCTATGGCAGTCCACGCAAGTCGCATGACGGTTGTTATTCAGCAGCGCTGCTTCGTTCGTGTCATGGGTATTGGTTCCGGCGGGGTAAGGGTGCGCGATCTTCGCGAACTCGGCATAGACGTTGGGGATGGCCGGAGAGATATTCGATCCGCCGTTATGGCAGGTCATGCAGTTCTGCGTCGCGGAGTCCATGTTGGTGACGCTGGGCACCGGCCCACGCAGCAGCCGCGGCCCCGCCAGCGAATTGTGCGGCATGTGGCACGAGATGCAGGCGTTCTGCGCGACATTAGGATAGCTGCCCAGCGCCGGCGCGTTCGCAATCTTGTTCGCGGCTTGCGCGTGGATGCTCCCGGTCCACTGGGAAAGCGGGTTGCTTTGGCCATTCACCGTTCGCGGGTCAGTGGAGTGGCAGGCCAGGCACATTTGGCCATTGGAGCTGTCGCGCACCAGAAAGTTCTGCGACATGCGATCAATGGACTGCACATGCGGCGAATGGCAGCTGGTGCACTCCACGTTGCCGTTGATCAATTGCACAGCCTTGGTCGGATCGGCGGTAGTGTGAGTGGTGGTAAGCGCAGGCTGCAGATCGGGCGCATCCGTCAGCGGCAGCTTCAGGCTGAAGGGATGCGATCCTTGCAACCCCGACCCGAACATATCGTTGGGAGTCATGCTGCCCGTCATGGTGAACGGGCCGTACGGTTGAGTCTGGCCCACGGCTACGGTGCCGTCATGACAGCTCAAGCAGAGGCTGCTGGAACCGCCTAGTGTGGGCTGCAGCGGCGCATTCTTCAGGGTCGTGCTGGAATACGCGGTGTAGGTCTGCATCGACAAGGTCTGGCTCCACAGCGCGCCATTGGGAGTGCCCACTCCGGAGTGCGGCGCGTGGCAATACAAGCAGGCATCGCTCGGACCTTTGACTGGGCCCGTCCCGCTGGTGGAAAGATTATGTACGCCGAGAACGTCCCCGCTGCTGACCACTTGCGCCGGCGCAAATCTTCCCAGCATCAACAGCAACGAGATGAACGCCCATTGCTTCATGGCTGCCCTGCCTTGGCCTGCTTGGGCAGCCCGTGATAGCGGTAAACCTGCACCCGGCGGTTCAACGAATCCACTACGAAGATCCGGTCCTCGCGATCGATGAACAATCCGGCGGGCAGCTGGAACTCTCCATTGTGCGTGCCGCGCGTGCCGAAGTAATACAGCAGTCTTCCCTGCTCATCGAATACCTGCACTACGCCCCACAGTCCATCGACGACGTACAGATGATCCTCGGAATCGAGCGCGATTCCTTTGGGACGAAACATGGAGCCCGAATAATCTCCGACATGGCCCACTGCGGTTTCGAAGGTGCCGGAACGATCCAGGAATTGCACGCGGAAGTTCATGGCGTCCACGACAAACAGATTCCGCTCCCGCACCAGCACTTCGGTGGGGACGTTGAACTCACCATCGCCCGCACCTTTCTTGCCGATCATCTGCAGCACGCTGCCGTTCATGTCCATCATGAAAATCTTGTCGCGCAGCGTGTCGGTCACATAAATGCGGTCGGCGGCGGAGTCCACGGCAATTCCGGTGGGACGCTTGAACATGCCTTCGCCACCCTTGAGGCTGCCGATGACGCGCTTGAATTTGCCGTTGGAATCGAAAACAAAGATCTTTCCCGCTTCCGAATCGGTTACGTAGAAGTTGTCATGCGCGTCCACGGCGATGCACTGCGGCGAGCGCATCGGATCTTTGTCCTTGTCCCGGCGCTCGATGAATTTGTACTTGTGTCCTTCCAGATCGAATATGTGAATGCCGTTGGCGCCGGGATCGGTGACGATGGCGCGGCCGCGCGAATCCACGGCGATGCTGTAAGGCCGGATCAGATGCGGATGCTCTGGTTCCCCGACGACCACATCCACCAGCTTGCCGAAGAAGCCGCGCTTCTCCATCTCCTTCTCGGAGCTGAAAGTGCGCTCCCAATGCAGCTTGCGCCCGCCCTCGAGCAGCAGGTCCGGCGGAGGAGGCTCGACCGTCTTCTCCTTATGAACCTTGGACGCGAGCGTCGGCGTAATGGATAGCAGAAGAATCCCTGCGCACCCCATTCCCCAACGCAGAAATATCCTCTTCCCGAAGATCAGAAGAAGTTGAACCATCTGGAAATCCCAATGTAATAAGTGGTGACGTTCACCGGAACGCTGCCCACCGTGCCCACATTCTGGTGAAGCTGCGTGTAGCCTCCGTTGACGAAGATTTTGCGCAACCGGTATTGAAAAATCACGTTGTAAAGCTGATTGCTGGAGAAAGTGCTCAGCAGCGGATCGATAGTGCTGCCGCTGCCGTTGGCGTAGCCCGCGCTCAAGGTGAGCCGTCGCATAACCACCGTGCTGGCATTTACTCCCCAGGCTTTCGATCCGTACTCGATGATCGAACCCGGCGCGAATAGCGAAGGCGGCAATCCAACCGGGACTGGAACCAACCCCGTCGGTGTGAATGCCGCCGCACCATTGGACTTCGAGTAGAACCCGTTGAAGCTGTAATTATGATAGGTAAAGGTGCTGGACCACCGGTCGGCACTGCTGGAAGAACCGGCCTGCGCGGTCAGAGCGCTGTGGGATCCGCCGTAGCCTGCCATCCAGAAGATCCGGTTTCCCAATCTCCGCCGGATATTTCCCACGTATCCTACCGAAGAGGTCGTGTACAGCAGGATCATGGTCTGCACATTCTGCGAGTAGCTGGCATTGGCGTCCACTTCCCAACCGGAGAACTTGCGCGCGAAGTTCAAATTCCCAACAAAGCCGAGAGCGGAATTGCCCTCCTGGTTGGCGGTATCGAATGCGCCAACGGAAAACGACAGCGATCCCAGCAAGCGGTGCTGCAGATTGTAATTGGCGCTGCCCCCGAATTGCGTCGCTTCATAGGTCTGGCCCATAAAAGACTGCCGCTCGTGATTCACAATCCCCTGCAGATCGAGATTCGAGAGCACTTGATAGCTGGCCGTAGCTCCCAACAGCACGTTACGGAATGATCCCAGATCGATGGTGTTGACCACCTGTCCGGTACTGAGAAGAACCTGCGGAACGTCGCCCAGCAGGCTGTTGTTGAAGCTGCTATTCAGCGACACGCTCAGCTTGGACGCGGGACGAAACACCAAATTTCCGTTCACGGTGTCGGATTTCCCCGAACTCATGGAGCGATACGAGTCGTGGTAATCATAGCCGTAAGTCGACCGATTCCACGAGAAACTGTAGGAGCCCTGCAGCGGAAACGAATGCATCCCGCTGAACTGGTAGCTGTCGTTGCCGGCGTTGGTTACAACCGGAGCTGTTGTTCCACCCAGCAGTTCCGTGAAATTCGAATCCACATTACGATGCGTGTACCCTCCCGACAGCCGGAATCCCGCGACATTGTACGTCGAGAGCAAAGTCAGGGTGCGGTCGTTCTGGGTGTTTTGCCCTTCCGCCCCGAAGATAGAGGATGTTCCGTCATTGATGGCGTAGCTGGCCGTCAGAGTAGGCATATTGGGCAGCAGTTCGCTCCAGGACAGAGCCAGGCCCTGATAATTGCCGTGCGTGGCCAATCCGAGCTGGGATCCGGGAATGCCGAACTCGCCAGTGCTATTCAGTCCTTTGCTGTAACTGAACGATCCGGGAAAATGGCTCCCGCTGAACAGATTCATGTTGGCATTCACACCCGTGCTATCCGTCAGGGCGCCGTACACGGAATTGGACTGCGTGCGCCCGTAGTAGGGCTGCACGTTGAAGTTCAGGAAGTTTGGATTGTAGTAGCTGCCGTTCAGATTGGCATCCCCGTTGAACCCCATGCTGTGGCCAGAGGTCCCCTGGTTCAGGTTGCCGCGATAGTTGTATCCGACATCCCCGCTCAGACTCATGCTCCAGTTGTCTCCCACTTCCAACTGGGCGGCCGCGGGTGAGACCATCAGCAGCGCCGTTACCAATAACCACCACGATTTTCGAGTCCACCTCGTCCACATCTCCCACCTGATCTCTGCCCCTGCGCGGTTGAGTGGCGCGAACTCACGCGACGCATTGGCGTGGCAAATCACAGCACCTCAATCCTGGCTGTCTTTTTCAGTCTCTTGCTCAACTCCTTCCGGAGTTGCTCATTTTTCTGCTTCTGCAGATCGGTAATCAGCGTCGGTTTCACTTCGTCAAACGGCGACGTGCCGGCCGGGGTGTGCGCGTTGAGCCGGAAAAGCGTGTAAGCATTCCCCAGTTGAATGAGGTCGCTCACTTGGCCCGGCTTGAGGGCGCGCGCGGCGTTCACCACTGGCGGCGGCAACTTTTCCGCTTCCACCGCTTTCCGGTCACCCATCTTGACATGCCAGTCGTCGTCGGAAACTTTCTCAGCCAGGAGGCCGAATTCCTGATAGGTCTTGGTGGCTTTAGCGGCTTTCAGCGCGTCATCGGCATGCTTGCGCGCCTCTTTCTGAATCTCTGGATTGGCATTCGCCGGAGGAATGATCGAAATGGTCTGGATCGTGAACATCTCCGGATGCTGGAATTTCTTCTGATTCGCGCTGTAGTACGCTCGCGCTTCCGCCAGAGAAACCCTGGCTCTATTCGTCACCTCGGATTTCAGCAGATCTTCGATGAGCAGCGAGCGGCGGATCTTCTCGCGCATCAGCTGCCGCGAACCGTGGACCTCGATCTGCAGAACCTGATTAAATTCCTGTTCGCTTGCGAACTGCTTGCGGAACATGGTTTCGGACTTCCTCATCCGCTCCGCGGAGATGCTCATCTTCCGCCGCAAGGCTTCCTGATAGACCAGTTCCTCGAAGATGATCATGTCGAGTGCGCCCTTACGCATCTCCGGCTCCATGCTCTTCGGAACACCGTTGTGGGTCTGGCCGTAGGGGAAAATGGTTTGGATTTCGCGGGCCAGATCGCGGTCAGTCAGGACTGCGCCGTTCACCCGCGCCACTGGCCTGGCTACGGGCAGGCCGGAGGCTTGCGGAGCGACCGTCGCTGTGTTCGCGGCGGGAGCGTGGGAGGCGACCACTTGCGCGCCGCATGATGCCGCGAGGGCCGCGATTGCTACGCTCATCATGATTCGGTGTTGGTGTTGGGCTTTCATTCCCTTCCTCCGCTCAGGTTCAAATTGGGGGAGGAGAGATTCCCCTCCCCCACTTCAGAGCAATTAGAACTGCGTTGCAACGTTGTTGACTCCGAACGTCTCGTTCGCCTCGCCGATGTGGCATTGACGGCAGAACTGCGTCGTCGAAGCGGCCAGCGTCGGATTGGTGTTACCGGTGCCCGGGTTGTAAGGAGCGTTGATGAAGAAGTAGGTCGGATAGCCATTCGCGTTGTTGTTGTTCACGATGGCGGTGGCGGCCTGCTTGCCTCGCGGCGGTTGATAGACATACATCACGTGCTGGTTGTGGCAGGTTGTGCAGGTGATGAATGCATTAGCCGGGTTGGTGTCGCCGTCAGGAAGAACGACGCCCCAGGACCACGGGCTGCCGGCAATAGCCGGATAACCGTAGTTGGCGGCAAAAGTAGCATAGGTCGTTCCGGCGGTCGGAGTAATGCTGCTGATCTTTCCTGCATTGACAACAACCGTCAACGGGCTGGTGGTGGCATTGGCCGTGACCAGGCGGAGTGCGCCCAGCGTAGCCTGCGTTCCCACCGGGTGATCGTTGCCGTACCCGGAGGTGTTGCCGTTTCCATTGTCGTTACCCAGCAACGTCGGGATACCGCGGGTACCATACACGCCTGCGGGAAGAATTCCGCGGGACTGCTCCCACGAGGTTCCCTGCATCATCTGCCCTTTGGCGATCTGGCCGTCATGGCAGGCGAGGCAGAACATGATTCCGCGAAGCTCTTCTTCGTTGGTGGAATAGGCAGCCGCATTGCCTGGCAGGGCCTCAACATATCCGTTGCCGAAGGTCAGCGACACGCCATAGAGAGGAGTGACGTCTTGTCCGAACAGCGCGTTGCTGCCGGAGAGTGGGTCGTTAAAGGCCGCACCGTTGGTGGCCGCATTGCCGCCGCCGCCCGCTGCGCCGCTGTGCGGAGCATGGCAGCCCGCGCAACCGCGGCCGCCATTGTTGTGGGCGCCGAGTACATCCATTCCCTTCAGGCCGCCCACACTGTTTCCGCTGTAGGTCTGCGCTGCCGCAAAACCTACCGCGAGCAGAACTACGAGCATCAACAACATCATCTTTCGCATATAAGGTTTAAAGACCTCCTGTTTGTAACAGCTGTTACATCTACGGCTACTGCTACTGCTTATCAATTCGGAGCCGGTTATGAGGCCAGACTCCCTTTGGCCATCCGCGGAAGGCCAAACTCGATTGCGGCTATCGGGCCGCAGAATTCGTAGCCGCTGCGTTAGTGCTCGGCTTTGCCCCATCTAAGTTCCCCTTCTCGGCTTGCTTGCGCCGAGCCAATTCCGCTCTCGCCTCGTCGTCGGTGAAGTAGCGGAACATCTGCACCCGTCCGGGAAATTGCTCGGAGGTGAAGATCCGGTTGTTCTTGTCGATATAAAGTCCGGCCAGTGTGCGGAATTGCCCGGGCAGCGTGCCGTGTCCGCCCATCCAGATCAGCAGATCGCCTTCGGGCGTAAAGCACTGCACCCGGTCCTGCACCGCGTCGGCGACCCACACATGGCCGTCCACATCGACGGCAATTCCCTTAGGCCGCATGAAGGTTCCCGGACGATCTCCCGCCTTGCCAAATTGCCGGATGAAATTTCCATCGGCATCGAAGATCTCGATGCGATTGTTGTACGTGTCGGAAACGTAGAGATTGCCGTCGGAATCCAGTGCGACATTGGTGGGCACGGCAAACTGCCCAGGATCGACCAGGGTGTGGTTCTTGCCGGGCGTACCGATCTTGCGCAGCAACGTCAGCTTGTCCGCGTCGTACACCAGCACCAGGTCCTGCGCCGCGTCCGCCACATAGAGGAAGCGGTTCTCGTTGTCCACCGCCATCCCTCCGGGATCGACCAGGCCTTGCGCGATGGTTCCCTCCACTTTGTGGTTCTTATCGAACACCAGAATGCGGTGCATTTTTGTGTCGGAGACGAACAGGCGGTCGGAATCGTCAATAGCGAGACCGATGATGTCGCCGAAGCGCGCCTGCAGCCCGTGCTTGATCATCTGCAGTTCTTTGGTTTCAGTATTGAAAACAAAGATCGCCCCGACTTTGCCGTCGGCCACGTAGAGATTGCCCTTGGAGTCTTCCGCCAAACCGTAAGGCGTCCACAGCGCGAACAGCGGTTTGTCGGCCATCTGCTGTTGCTGGGTCTCGCCGCCGGCCATGCGATCCATCCACGAATTCTTTTTCTTTTCCGCAGTGGGCGTGAACTTGTCGCAGCAGAAGTAATTCAGATACTTGATCCTGGTGACGGCCGGCGGATTGGGCCAAACGATCTTGGAATAATCCAGAATGTCGAGGATGTTGGGCTGTTTAGGCGCTGCTTCCGCCTTTTTCTTCTTACCGGCATAGAGCGCGGAGGGATCGGCCAGAGCCAGCATGATCGCCACTCCAGTGATCACCACCGCCAATCTCATCGCTCTTTGCATCGCTCTGAACATCGTTCGCTCCACCTACTTCGAAAATCCCGTATGGCAGGTCATGCAGAACGCCATATTGTTCGCTTGATCTTTGATCAGCAGGCTTGCCTGCGCCGAAGAATGCGGCTGGTGGCAGGACAAGCAGTTGACCGTTTTAAGAACCTTGCTCACATCGGTCGGGTCCATGACATCGGTGACCGGGTGCCCCTCGGTCGGGTGCCCACGTCCGTACTTCAAGGGCAGCACAGTCACTTTTTGGAAGTAGTCTTCCGGCAGCTTCACTGCGCCATTGAAGATCGTGACCAGGTGTTCGCTCTCCAGCTTCTGCGGATTGGCTTCGGGGCCGTGGCATTCAAGACAGAGTTTGTTGGGACTCGCCGCGCGCAGCAGATGCTGGTTCTCGCCGCCGTGCGGCTCGTGACAGGTCGCGCATCCTTGCACTGCTGCAGGCTGGTGCAGGTGTGCCTTCTTCATCTGCTCGGTCTGATCGCTGTGGCACGCGAGGCACGCGTTCACCGGATCGGGCTGAATGAATCCCGGCGACTTTCCACCATGCGGGTTGTGGCACGAGATGCATTCGCCCTGCGCTCCCGGGTGTTGCACCTTCGCCGACTCGATCTTCTTTCCCTGCTCTTCGTGGCAGGTGAGGCAGAGCGCGCGGCTGTCAGCATTGGCCAGAACAACTTTTCCGTCCTTCGCGGCCTGATGGCAGCTGTCGCACATCTTGCCTTCGAAGGGCGTATGCAGGAAGGTTTGCATCAGCTTGGGCTTGGCCGATTGGTGCGGGTTGTGGCATTGCAGGCAGTTGGCCGTGCCGAATGGTTGATCCAAATGCGCCTTCTGCAGCGCGGCATCCTTTACGTCGTGGCAGTCGATGCAAATCGCCGGCACATCTTTCTTCAGGTGCGCCGCGAACTCGATTTTCCCTTTGTCGCCGTTCTTGTGGGTTACATGGCAGGTGTCGCATCCCATGTCGAGCGCCGCGTGCCGGCTACCCTCTTTGGGGATGTCCACTCCAATCTTGTGGCAGGACAAGCAGAGATTCTCATCGCGGGTCGCGCCCGACGAAGCCTTCAACAGCTGATTGGGATTGTCTGACTGATGCGGATCGTGGCACTTCACGCAATCCCGGACCGCGGGAGGATGCATCGTCTTGGCCGGATCGGCTTTCTTTTCGTCGTGGCAGCTCAGGCAGAGGGCCTGGGTAGTCGTAGTCGTGAGTTTTACGCGGGTGACGTCTTTGGTGACGCGGACTTCATGGCAACTCAGGCAGCCGGTCGCGATCGCCGAATGCACCGCCTTGCCTTTGGTCTTGTCTGCGTGGCACTCCAGACACTTCGCAGCATCAACATTCTTGTCCAGCGGAACCGGATGCGTCTTCCCAAAGGCCGGGAGCGCTGCCATGGCGACGAGAAAAAGCGCCGCGAAGACTTGGGGGAGAATTCGCCGCCTCAGCGAATCATTTTGAGCCGTGCGCCTTGTGACCTCTGGGACCATGCCACTTTGGCTTTTGCACGAGCATTTCCTAATCTGGATCGACCTGCTGGCGCAGATTAGAAATCTGTAACTGTTTGCAACAGAAGCAGTTCACGGCTGAGCCGATTCCTACTGAGAATTTCCACAACCACCTGGCCCTGTCCGAATGGGCTTTCTGCCGCACCGTCAGTGGTGGAAATAACGCATGGCCCTGTCGAGTTTTGTGATTGTAATCACAGGGTTTAGAGCACGTGCGTGAAATTTCAATCGCTGTTCTTCTGATTGAGTGTTATGGCTCAACTCGCGCCGGCTTGAACCCAGACGTGATGCCACAACTCGTTGAGATCACTTCATTTAAAGGCCACGAACTAAATGGTGCCGAACGTGCATTGCGGACAAGCGAGGAAGAAGAAGTTATGGCCCTGTCACTCGGCTCCGCACTTCGCAAAAGCTGGCAGACCCTGAGCTCGATCAAGACTGGCGTGGTTCTCATTATCCTGGTGGTTATCTTTTCGGCGGCCGGCACTGTGATTCTGCAGCGCCCGATGACGGAACCCGATGACATGGCGCGTGCCTACTCGCCCGCCATGCTGCGCTTCCTCGATGCCACGGGACTCACCGATGTCTTCCACGCGCGCTGGTTTGTGGCCCTGATGATTGTGGTCAGCCTCAGCATCATCGCGGCGTCGGTGCAGCGCTTCCCCAACGCATGGCGATATTTCTCGCGTCCTTATAAGAGTCCCGATCAGAATTTCCGCCGAGCACTTCCCCTGCAAGCCAGCATCCCGATCAGCGATGAGGAACAAGGATTGGGCGCAGCCGAGCGCATTCTGCGCAAGCACGGCTTGAAGTCAGAGCGCATCGTGCGCACCAACAGCTTCTCCCTGTTTTCAGAACGCAACCGCATCTCCGAGATGGCCGTGTACATGGTGCATGCCAGCCTGCTCCTGATCTTTCTCGGCGGAATCATCGACGCTTTGGTGGGCTGGCGCGGCTTTCTCATGCTCACCCCGGGCAAAGCCGGCAATCAGATCGAAATGAAAACGGGAGTTTCGCGCACGCTGCCGTTCTCCATCCTGTGCAACGCTGCCGGTGAAGAAACCTATAGCGACGGCACGCCCAAGAAATACTGGTCCAAGCTCGCCATCGTCGAGAACGGTCAGGAAGTTTCCAGCAAAGAGATCGTGGTCAATGATCCCCTGGTCTATAAAGGAATCCGCTTCTACCAGGCCAGCTACGGACGCACGGGGAAACTCGACGAACTGGTTCTGAATGTGACCCCGGCTAAGGGCGGGTCCTCGCAGCAAATCTCGCTGAGGATGAACCAGGAACTGGCGCTCGATGCCGACACGACCGTGCAGTTAGTGGAATTCATCCCGGATTTCGTGGTGCAGGACGGACACGTGTACGCCCGCAGCAATGATGTGACGAATCCAGCGGTACACATGGTCGTCACTTCGAAGAAGACGAACGCCACCACGAATTACTGGCTCCCGGAAATCTCCGGGGTCGCCGAGAATGCGTCCTCCCCGTACATCTTCGAACCCAAAGATTTGAAGACCGGAGTCTTTACCGGCCTGGAAGTCTCGCACGAGCCCGGACAGTGGGCGGTGTGGGCCGGAGTCGTGCTGATGGCGGTCGGTCTGACTTTTGTGTTCTACGTCATTCACATGCGGCTGTGGGTGGTCCCGGTACAGAACGCGAATGGAAGTCTCAGCCTGTGGATCGGCGGCTCCGCCAATCGAAATCGGGACGCATTCGAAGAAAAGTTCAAAGCTTTAGTGGAAGACCTGAGGAAGGAATTGAAGCCGGTGTCCGTGCTTGCTGGAGTGCAGGCCACATCGATTGCCGGAAGGTAGTTCCGGCGCAGATCAAAGAAAGGAAGCATCAATGTCACGCGCAAAAGTAGAACAGCATCCCGCGACCGGAATGACCCTGGTCGTCATGGTGGGACTGAGCATCCTCTTCCTGCTGTTCATGGCTTTTCTGAATGTAGTTAAGACCGGGAACATCCTCAACGAAGCCAACCTGCTGTACGCAGCGCTGGTATTTTACGCGGGGGCGGGAGCGCTCTACCTGGGATTCGGCGTAACGGCAACGGACTCTTACATCAAGTTTGCGTCTCTGGCCACATGGGCCGGCCTCATCGCTAACACGGCAGCGGTGGCGCACCGCTGGTACGAGGCTGGTCATCCTCCATTCGCCAGTGTTTACGAAATGTTGTTGAGCTTCGTATGGACCCTCGCTGCTCTCACCCTGATCGCAGAAAAACGCTACGGCGTGAAAGTGATCGGCACGGTAACGATGCCGGTGGCGATCGTCGGGGTAGTGTTGATGCAGCTGCTGCGCAGCGACGTGCGCCCGCTGGTGCCGGCATTGCAATCCACATGGCTGCACGTTCACGTGACGCTCGCCATGCTGGCCTACGCGGCTTGTGCATTGAGCTTTGCGCTGGCCATGATGTTCCTGATCCAAGACAAGATGAAGACCGAAACTTTCCTGGCGGCAACCAGCATCTTTACCGCGGGAATTTACACCGCAATCCTCGGCCGTTTCGAAGGCTGGGGCGGCTTCAACGTGGTGGCCTGGGATCTGGAGAACAAGCAGGAAGTCTTCCTCTCGCGCGGCGTTCGCCTGTTTGTGACCATCCCCGACCTCGGCTGGCTGATGCTGCTGGTGTTCGCCGCCGTGCTTGCGCCCATGGTGTTTTACCTGCTCGCGGCGTTCAGGAAAAAAGAAGTTTTCCTGTCGATAGCGAATCGCGCAGTATTCATCAGCATTCTTCTGCAGACGCTGGCGCTGATCTTCTTCTTGTTGCGCACACGCGATGGGCAGTATCCTTCGCTCGATGCCGAGGGCCTCTACCCGACTGCCCTCGCGGCCAGTCCATTCATTCTTGCCGCATTAGTGGGTGGCATCTTCGCCAACCTGCTTTACCTGCTGCTTCTCTGGCGGCGCGAAGATCTCGAGCGCCTGCTTCCCAGTTCGGAGAATCTTGACCGCATCACCTACAAGACGATTTGCATAGCCTTCCCCCTACTCACCCTGATGATCGCCGCCGGCGCTTTCTGGGCCAACCGTGCCTGGGGTTCCTACTGGAATTGGGATCCCAAAGAAACGTGGGCGGCGATTACGTGGCTGGTTTATGCGGGGTATCTGCATATGCGCATCACCCGCGGCTGGCGCGGACGCCGCGCCGCCTATTTCGCCATCCTGGGATTTACGGTTGTGATGTTCACCTTCTTTGGCGTGACGTACCTGTTGCCTGGGCTGCACGCGTATGCCTGACACTGCGAAACAACGTATGACGAACCCGGTGCCGCAACCCGAAGTACCCGAGCCAGTACCCGTTCCGGCGCAACGCAAGGCCTTTTACAGCACCGGATCGAATGAGCCGGACGAGCAAATTCCGGATCCCGTGACGCAGCTTGACGCTCCCCAAACTCAGGATCCAGAACTGCCGTGGTTCCGTATCAACTGGGAAATCAAGGCGCTGGTTCCAATCGCGTGCGTGCTGTTAGGCGGGATGCTGCTGTTCCTGCTGGCGACAATTTCCTGGCGCGATCCCGAGCGTCACCTGGTTCTGCTAGTCGCGGGTGCGGGCGCGGTCGCAATCTGCGGAGCGCTGCTGGTTGTGCTCACGTACATGGTGCAGCGCCCCATGGTCGAACTGCAGCAGAAGATCGCGCAGCTGGGCAGCGGCGACCTGAGCGTCTCGGTCAGCTTCGCGCACCGCAACGACGAGATTGGAGACCTCGGGCGCAACTTCAATCACATGGTCGAGCAACTGCGGGAGAACCGCAACGAGATCGAGCGCCTGCACCGCACGCAAATGTCACGCGCCGAGCACATGGCAACTCTGGGCGAAATGGCCACTGGCCTGGCGCACGAGATCAGAAATCCTCTGGCCGGAATCGCCGGCGTTATCGAAATCATCGGCCGCGATCTGCCCCCAACCAGTCCCGCACGTTCGGTAGTGAAAGATGTTCGTCAGGAGATCACGAGAATCAATCGCATCGTGAGCGATCTGCTGCAGACCGCGCGGCCGCATCCTCCGAAAGTCCGCAAGAGCGACTTGAACACGACCGTGGAACATGCGGTCATGCTGGGTCGCCAGCAAGCTTTGTCGAAATCCACCGAGATCGCGCTGCGCAAAGATCCGACGCTTCCGGAAGTCGAGCACGACAGCGACCAGATTCATCAGGTGTTGCTCAATTTGCTGCTCAACGCCCTGCAGGCGATTGACACAAACGGAAAGATCGCCGTCACGGTAGAACTGCAAGGCAAGAACGCGGTCATCGAAGTTGCCGACAACGGCCGCGGCATTGACCCCGACCACCTGCCCAACATCTTCCGCCCCTTCTACACCACAAAAGGGGACGGCACAGGACTGGGCCTCTCGCTGGCCCGCCGCATTGTAGAGGACCACCAGGGGCGCATCCAAGTGACCAGCACGGTGGGCAAAGGCACCACGTTCGCGGTAATCCTGCCGCTGCAACGGGCCACAACCGCTGCTGTCGTCTGAATGGTACGCAGTTCTCGAACCTGAGACCGGAACCACCGCCACTCGCAGTGTGTGACTCTCATCAGTCTCAGTGCTAAAACCTGATTTCGACAATTACTCATCCGGTAGTATTCTTCGGCCCACTGCTGGAGGAGAGGCAATGAAAAGACTAATGCTTGCAGGGTTGGTTCTTGTGGCAATCACGTTGATGTGGGGCGACACTAAACAGAAAGACATCATCGCATTCACCCCCCTGCAAGTGCGATGGTTCACACCCTCGAACTACACTGACGGCCGCCAGCGAGCGCAGCTGCTCGGCGACTCAAGTCAGGGGGGCGCGTGGATCGATCGTGTAAAGATTCCCCCCGGCAAACGTGTTCTCGCGCATACGCACCCGCAGGACGAACCCGTCACCGTCATCGAAGGAACCTGGTATCTCGGCGAGGGGACCAAGTTCAACTCCACAAAACTGAAAGGCTACCCCGCGGGTAGTTTCATCTTGATCCCCGCCGGTGTACCTCATTTTGTTGCGACGAAGAAAGACCCCGTCGTTGTTCAGCTTAACGGCAATGGGAAATTTCAAACGGATTACGTCGAGGAATAGAGCGTGATCCCAACAACCAACTTTATGTTGACCGGTTTAACCGTGGCACTTGCAAGTGTGCCGATTGTTGCAAGCAGAGAAGGTCTAAAAGCTGGCAAGAATGGGAACAAGCTCTCGACTACGAGATTTGTGGCGACTACAAGATTTTTGATCCCATGACTGGCCTAAAAATGTTTGCATTCTTTCCGTCGGTCATAGTGGAAATCACGATCACCGCGTTGACACAGGACCGTGGGAGTAGAAGATTGCTGCAAAATGGCCATCACACTCATCATCCGAACGGACTCATGCGAAGTAAGCCGAAAGGAATCGGAATTTGAGTGTTAAGGCCTGATTACGACAGTCATTCGCGCAATATAATTCATCTCGATGTGCCGCATCATCGCTGGGCTGATCCTAATACTTGCGATTGTCCGAACATGTGTTTTCGCGCAGATCACCACTGCTCGCGCCGTTAACTATCCGCGCATCGTTTTAGAGTTACCTGACAACATTGTGTCTGACACCGTCACCATTTGGTACTTTCTCATGGCGCAGCAAGGCAAGACAGGGCCGGTAAAGCCGCAGCGAAACGTTCGGCAGTACATCATTACTGGCGCGATCGCAGGCCAATCTGCGCGATCTGCAACACTCTACGTCTATTCGCCAGGATGCCAGTTCAAGGTGTATGACTTCGCGTTGAGCGACAAGTCTGATGTGGAGCAATGGTTTGAGTGTGTCCCTCTTCCCCAAAAAACTATCCGCGGTTTCATCGCGCCAACGGAACCTCGCGCTTCTTTTTCCCACCAAACAGAACTCGTAATCTCGGCGAAGCTCCAAGCGAACTGGATTTGTGGTGATGCCTTTCGTCGGGTTGGAGGAGGTGGATCCTGCGGCGTTCCATCGATTCCGCTAGGCAAAGTGGGAACGCTCAATCCGATTGACCGTGGGAACTTCGAGCTAACAATTCCCGATTTCACCGAAGATCCTGTGTTCAGGAGTAATTCTTTCAATTTCGGCTTCCTAATTT
>Ga0105240_10004401_pt1 | contig 21482 bp, 17 predicted proteins | sample KBSC54metaG_FD_80426 | JGI IMG/M metagenome (GOLD analysis project Ga0105240, IMG submission 80426) | Corn rhizosphere microbial communities from Kellogg Biological Station, Michigan, USA - KBS C5-4 metaG | ecosystem: Host-associated > Plants > Roots > Rhizosphere > Soil | place: Michigan, USA... | reverse complement strand
TTTAAACTCGATAGGATAATCGCGTTTGCTAAGATGATGAATATAGCTGTTTACGCCATCGGTATAAGCTTCTATCACGGTTTTCATCACCGGGTCTTTCATGATACCTTTTAGTGTATTTTCGGCACCGTAGGTCATACCCATCCGGCGATGATATCGGTCTACATCCAGCGCTTTTGGTCCGACGATCTCTGAAAGTCTCCCGGCGGCACTGCGGGTTTGTATATCCATTTGCCATAGCCGGTCGCGGGCAGTGAGGTAACCCTGGGCATAATAAAGATCATGGTCATTCTCCGCAAAAATGTGAGGGATGCGATGTTCGTCGAAACGGATAGTTACTTTTCCCTGTAAACCTTCCAGGTGCAGTTCTTCATCAGCTTTTAAGTTTTTGCTTTCCGCATTTTTCCAGAAACCGGAAACTGGGTTAAGGAAATCACCGATAGGAGGAATATCGCCAAATTTGGTCTGCAATGCCCAAATCAATACTAAAGTAACAGCTACGGATAATAAGGCTTTAAAGAGTTTCATCAGGTTGGATTAGCCTTGACCAAGATAAGTAAAAGACCTGATTTTAAATTTAAGCAGATAAGAATTTTGCATTGTGTTTTGTTAAATTTACCTAAACACAACTCATCACAAAAACGCATATGACAGTACAGGAAATAATGGATGACCTGAAGGCTCATGGCAGCGACAGCATCAAAAAGATATTACTGAAACATGGTGTAAAAGAACCTTTCTTCGGCGTCAAGATCGAGTATATGAAACCGATACAGAAGAAGGTTAAGATGGATTACCAGCTAGCCAAAGACCTGTATGCAACCGGCAATGCCGACGCGATGTACCTGGCCGGATTGATTGCCGATGATGAGAAAATGACCAGGGCTGATCTGCAAACCTGGGCAAAGCAAGCCCTTTCAACCAATATTAGCGAATATACCGTGCCCTGGGTAGCAACAGGGAGCGAAAACGGATTTGAGCTTGCTTTGGAATGGATAGACTCACCCGAAGAATATATTGCTGCCTGTGGATGGTCGACTTTGAGCAATATTGTTTCTCTTAAGCCAGATAGTGAGTTAGATATACCTGAGTTAAAACGTCTATTGGAAAGAGTAGCCAAAACTATTCATACTTCTCCCAATCGTGTGCGCTCAACTATGAACGTATTTCTGATCGCTTTAGGTATCTACGTTACTCCATTGCTGGACGATGTTATCGCGGCAGCAAAAACAATCGGCACTGTGATGGTAGAAAAGGAAGGGACAAATTGCAAAGTGCCCGATGCTACTGAATATATTAGGAAAGCAGAAAGCAGGGGGAACCTGGGTAAAAAGAAAAAGACCGTGAAATGTTGACACGATTTAAAGATTTGAAGGATTGACAGATAGCAAAAAGCCATGATTTTTAAATCATGGCTTTTTACATTATCAAATGTGTTTTTATTATCGTAATCCGATTTAGGCGATCAAAATCTTGGTAATCTTTTAAATCTTAAAATCGTGTCCTTATTGTGGACGAACTTTTACCGCGAACCTGTTTTTACCAAATGTGGTGGTATCGGCAATATTCAAATCAAAATTGTAAGTAGCGTGCACAGATAGATCCAGCGAATCTTTCTTTAACTGGTCCATCAGCCATACGTGGTATCTTGGCGGAATTGAATCACTTTGCAGTAAGCTCAATTGATATGTTTGCGTTGTTTTGCCAAATACACCTAATTTGATGCAGTCGCCACGTTGTTTTAACGGAAGTTCGTTTACAGCCAGCGGAATGCCATCGGTTGATATACTGGTTATATTTTCGCCACCGAAGCCCTGGAAGAATGGTGCATCTTCACCCGGTACATAGCTTGCTTTTGATTCCGGGGTAAAGTATATAACAATGTTATCCTTGTTGATGGGGTCTTTCTTTAACTCAAGTTTTATAAAGCCGGTGACATTTACAACGGTATCAGTACTTGCTGTATTGCCGGGAGCTAAAGAGCCGCCGCCTGGAGTAACAGCAGTGGTGCCGGTTTGAGTTTTGGTCTCAGGAGCAACCGACTGATCTTTTCCGCATGACGCCAGAAGGGTTACTGAAACTACAGATAGGAGGTAAAATATTTTTTTCATTTTCGCTGACTAACAATTGCCGGATTGTGATTTTGGTTCCGACACGGTGTTATACGCAGCTGATTTGAAAAGGGTTATATAAATCTGACTAATGTCTTGAAATCCAGCTTTTTTTAAAGTCTGAGGGGTTTTGGCCTACTATCCTGTTAAACAGCTTGTTAAAGTACGAAAGGCTCTCAAAACCCACAGCGTAGCATGTTTCGGTAATATTCCGGTCCTGCATCAGGTGGTTTTTGGCCATATCTATGCGGTATTGATTGACAAAATCGGTAAAGGTCATATTGGTTTGCCGTTTAAAATACCTGCAAAAAGCAGGCGTGGTTAGATGTACTTTTTCGGCAACTACATTCACATCTGGTTTGCGGTTGTAATTGGCATCGATGTATTCGTATATCGCACCCATCCTGATCTTATCCTTTAAAAAGAACTGGATGCTCATATCGTCATCATTCAGCAGCTCGAAATCTTTGGCATTGGCCAGAATTTGAAATATATCAATAAGACCAATTAATTGCTGAAAGGAATTAAGCTGCTCGAGCTGCTTTAGCTTTTCAACTACCATGCTTTTGGTATCTGCACCAAAAGCAACACCTGATGAGGCTTTTTTAAATAGCTGCTGAATAGTTGAGAATTCAGGTGCAAGGGTTATCGCTGATCCCAGGAAATCCTCCCGAAGCTGTATTACGACCTGGTGATAATCGCTTCGCAGGCGGTAATCAAAGTTCAGGTGGGGGATATTGCTACCGATAAAAACCAAATCGCTTTGGGTATAGCCTGAGATATGCGAACCCACATGCCTGATACCTGCATCGGCCTCAACATAAACCAGCTCGATCTCCGGATGATAATGCCACAGGAAAGTATTGCGCAAACGGGGCGAAAACAACTTAAATGACTTCCCCGGCTCAAATTCAACCTTCTCTAACTGGATCTCATTCATTTTGTATTGCCCGTTAATTCAATATAAAAATAACAATTATGTCAATACAGAGCAAAAATTGGTTATTGCAAAGGAGAAAAGCCTTTTGCAATCCATCTACTTTTGATTTGTAAACCAAGACATAAACAGATTATGGAAAATAAGACAATGGCAGCTACCATGACGCCAACCATGAACCCCGAAAATGCACATAAAGAAATTCCCGGCAACCCATCTACAGCAAAATCAAGTCAATTACGTTTAAACGACCGCAGCAATGGAAAACCACTGCGCGTATTAAGCGAAGATGACTGGAAATTCTGGATAGAGAACGGATATGTAGTGATAAAAAATGCCGTGCCGAAAGAACAAGCCAAACGCATGGCCGATTATTTATGGGAATATGAAGGCAAAGATGCCAACGATATAGAAACCTGGTACAAACGACCCAATGCTCAAATGCAGATGACTGAACTGAACAACACTGGTATGGTTGAGATATATAATCACCAGTACATGTGGGATAACCGCCAGACTCAAAAAGTACATGATGCTTTTGCTGATGTATGGGGCACCGACAAACTATGGGTTACCATCGACCGCGCGAATCTGAACTTTCCGCTAAGACCCGGTTTTGAATATAAGGGCTTTATCCATTGGGATTATGATCCTGAAACCAGGCCTCAAAACGTTCAAGGTGTATTAGCATTAGCCGATCAGACTGATGAAAATATGGGTGGCTTTCAATGCATACCTGAATTATATCGCACCTATGATACCTGGAAACTAACCCAACCTGAAGACCGCGATCATTATAAGCCCGACACAACTGGATTCAATATCGAGAAGGTAAAACTGGAAGCAGGTGACCTGCTAATATTCAACAGTCTTGAACCGCATGGCATTCGTGCCAACACCAGCGGCAATAAAGTGCGTATTGCGCAATACATTGCCATGATGCCCGCACAGGAAGAAAACGAAGAATTACGTCAATGGCGCATCAACAGCTGGCAAAGCCGCGAAGCTATGCAAGGCTACGCTTTTCCGGGCGACCCGATGGAACGCGAGAAGAAAAATCCGGTTGCTGAATTGAGCCCGTTGGGGAGGAAACTATTGGGGTTGGATAGGTGGGACACGATTTAAGGATTTTAGGGATTTGTGGGATTATTTGAATTTTATAATCAAATTAATCCTACAAATCCCTTAATCGTGTAATATTATTCCTCATGCAAACTCCAAGAGTTCCCGTCCGGATCTTTTACCGTAGCAAACTTACCCCACGGCGTTTCGTCAGCCTTGCCTACTTCGATTCCTTTGGCGTTTAATGCTTTTATTTCCTCATCCATATTGTCGATGTGGATCACAAAACCTTGTATACTGCCTGGTTTCAGTTCGGGGAACCAGGTCACTAAAGTAATAGAAACAGCTTCCTGCCCCGGCAGGGCCATTTGGACCCATTTTTGTGTTTCGAAAGGCGCTTCAACCAATAAATTAAAGCCTAGTTTCAGGTAGAATTGTTTTGCCGCTTCCTGGTCCGTAACCGGGATGGAGATGATAGAGATAGCTTTCATGATTTGCAGATTGGTACACGAAGATAAAAATGAAAAACCGTTTTACCGGGATTATTAATAGCTTTATCGCATGATCGATTCCTTCATCAATTTCCTGCGCCTGTTTAAGAATATCCCCGACGGTGATGCCGAGCTTATCAGGGACGGAGTAAGTTTTCGCAAAGTGGGAGAAGGAGAAGTGCTTTTTGAAGAGGGGCATATTTGCCGGGAGATGTTTTTTATCTGCAAAGGTGTGCTCCGTATCGTTGCCCAAAATGATAAGGGAAATAAGATGACCTACTTCTTCCTGAAAGAAAACCAGTTTTGCAGCATCCTGAACAGCTTTAATAATAATATCCCTGCCCCTGAAGGAATAGAAGCGGCCTGTGATGCCGAAATGGTTGTACTGAAAAAGAAGAGTTTGTTCGATCTGTATGAAAAGCTCCCATATTTAAAGGAACTGATCACCGGAATAACCACGCAATCCCTACTGGAAAAAATAAATGTGCGCAATTCGTATCTGGGTGAAGACGCAGCCACCCGTTACCGTAATTTCATGATGCGCCAGCCAGATATTGCCTTGCGTGTTTCATTAAGCGATATCGCCTCTTATCTCAGCATCACCCAACAGTCCTTAAGCCGCATCCGAAAAAATATGCGCTAGATCCTTTTTTACCATTTGTTAAATGCGCCCTTGTTTCTGTTGGGGAACTTTGCCTGTCAAAAATAACAGATCATGAAAGACAAAGAAACATTTGTAAAAAGCAGTTTAAATGGTAAACGCATAGTTTTAATAGGTGGAACTTCAGGTTTTGGACTAGCCACCGCAAAAGCAGCAGCAGCTGAGGGCGCCGACCTGGTAGTGGTATCCAGCAGGCAAAGCAGTGTAGATAAAGCATTAAGTATTTTACCTGACAATACTCAAGGTTATGCAGTTGATGTATCCGATGAGCAGCAGGTAGAAGAATTATTCAAAAAGATCGGAGAATTTGATCACCTGGTATTCTCAGCAGGAGAGACCTTGCAGATCGGTAATCCAACCGATGTGAACATTGAAGATTCACGCCAATTTTTTAATGTCCGCTACTGGGGCGCTTTAATGGCGGCTAAACATGGCAGTCCTCACATACGCAAAGGCGGCTCGATCATTCTCACCAACGGCATTGTGGGTATCCGTCCGTGGAAAGGCTGGTCTGTAGCGGCAAGCATTGGCGGAGCGGTTGAATCATTGACCAAAGGTTTGGCCATCGATCTCGCACCAATCCGGGTAAATGCGGTGTGTGCAGGTATGGTAAAGACCGATCTGTGGAATAATATTCCGGAAGCTGAACGCGAAGCCATGTACAATGAAGTAGGAAGCAAACTGCTAACAGGCAGGGTTGGAGAAGCTGAAGATATTGCCGAGGCTTATATTTTCCTGATGAAGGGGAATTATACTACGGGACAAGTTGTTGTCGTAGATGGCGGTAATGTACTGGTTTAAGATTAACCGGTTTATATAAAAAGGCATAGCAGTATTGTTATGCCTTTTTACTTAAAATCGTACTTTAGTGTTGACCATGGAAAGAACCGAACCTGTCAACCCCACACGAAGAACTAACTTATTGCTGAAAATACTGCTATATCCACAGGTTAGCGCATTTAAAATAGTAAAAGCGATACCGGCAGTATCAAATTACCGGAAAAACTATCATGACGTATCCTTTAGCATGGTTATAGTCTTTTCTGCAGAGTTCTTTCTTTTCAAAAATTTTGACCCTAATCCTAAAGAATTTGTCTTTGAGCGGTTCTTTTTTATTCTGCTTCTCTATCATGGGTTCTTTAGCATCTTCTTCTATAAAAAGACATTTGAAATGGCATTTGATTACTATGCCTATTACAATAAGGCATTGCTGTATCTCTTCCTGGGTTTTATGCTGATCGGCTTTTTCGGAATCGGTTATGCTTTCTATAGCGAAATAGGGCACGTACCTAAATAATGTCCTTTCGTTAATCATTTTCACTTTTTCCGGCAGGCAAAATATTTTATATTAAATTTGAGACGCAGTAACCAGGTGTCTTGTACCTTGTTATTTAAAGAGCCTGATTATGAGAAAACAATTGTTTCTTACTATTTGCTGTTTCTTTATGATTTACCATGTGTCTGCACAAGTACCCGCCCTGGAACGCGTTGAACCGATGTTTTGGTGGACAGGGATGAGCAACCCAGATCTGCAACTCATTGTACATGGTAAAGACATTGCTTACCGGAGTGTCGAACTGCATTATCATGGTGTACAAGTGGTTAAGGTGCATAAAGTTGATAATCCAAATTATTTATTCATCGACCTGCACATTTCTTCTTCCGCATCTCCGGGAACGTTCCCGATAAATTTTACCAGAGCCAAAGCAAAGACTTTAACTTATCAATACGAACTTAAAAAACTTGACCGTTCTAATGGTAGAGCGCAGGGTGTGACGAATAAGGATTTGATCTATCTGATTATGCCTGACCGGTTTTCAGATGGCGACCCGCGCACTGATTCATTTCCCAACATGCGCGAAAAGGGCATTCACCGGGATTCAATGTTTAGTCGTCATGGGGGGGATATACAAGGAATCATCAATCACCTTGATTATTTAAAAGATTTAGGCGTTACCGCTATCTGGCTGACGCCGGTTGTTGAGAATGACGAACCCAAAGCTTCTTATCATGGCTATGCAGTTACCGATTATTACAAGATCGATCCACGTTATGGTACCAATGAGCTGTATAAAGAGTTTGTAGAGAAATGCCACAAAATAGGCTTGAAGGTGGTTATGGACCTGGTGCACAATCATGCCGGTACCGAAGGTTATACTTTGCGCGATATGCCAATGCGCGACTGGGTGCACCGCTGGCCTGAATTTACCAAATCCAATTTTCGTGATGCCGCGGTGATGGATCCGCATGCTTCAGAAGCCGACCGCAAACAAATGCTGGATGGTTGGTTTGACCGCAGAATGGCGGATATGAATCAACGCAATCCATTTGTGCAACGGTTTCTTACCCAAAACCACATCTGGTGGGTGGAATATTCAGGCGTAGATGGTTTCAGGTTAGATACTTATCCATATAATGAACCGGAGTTTATGGCAGACTGGGCCAAAGAGGTTAGGAAGCAATTTCCGAACCTGTCTATTTTCGGCGAGACGCTGGTATGGTCAGTACCTAACCAGGCATTTTTCACCGAAGGCAATACGGTAAACCGGGGATTGGATACGCATTTGCCTGGAATAACGGACGGTGTACTAAAAGAAGCAATTTATGAGGCTTTGAACGGCAATGAAGGCTGGACAGACGGTGTGAACCGCTTATACTCTGTTCTGGCGCAGGATTTTTTATATAAAGATCCGACGAAAAACACCATCTTTTTGGACAACCATGATATGAGCCGTTTCTTCTCGGTGGTTGGTGAGGATATTACTAAGTACAAATCGGGTATGGCTATGCTGATGACGCTGCGCGGCGTGCCGCAGATGTATTATGGCGACGAGATACTGATGAAAAATTTCTCTAATCCGGATGGGCTGGTGCGTGAGGATTTCCCGGGGGGATGGGCCGATGATAAAGTGAATAAATTCAAGACAGAAGGCCGGAACGAAAAGGAAAACGATGCCTTTAATTATGTTCGGACGCTGGCCAATTATCGTAAGAATACCACCGCCCTGCAAACCGGCAAATTGATGCAGTACGTACCCGAAGATGGCGTTTATTTGTACTTCAGGTATGATGATGTAAAAACGGTGATGGTGGTTTATAATAGCCGCGATAAAGAGCAAACGGTTTCAACCGGGCGCTATGTCGAGCGCATCAATGGGACATTGAAGGCCCGGAATGTGATCACAGACCAGATACTTGAAATATCTAAATTAACTATTCCAGCCAAGGCTACTTTGGTGCTGGAATTAATACCTAATAACACACACTAATTAAATAACTGCACCCGCAAGCTTCTGCGGATGATCTAAAAACAAATGGCTACTATAAAAGCATGCATTTTTGACCTTGACGGAGTGATCGTCGATACGGCGGTTTACCATTACAAGGCCTGGAAACGACTGGCAAACGAACTCGGTTTCGATATAACCGAGGAACAAAATGAAAACCTGAAAGGCGTAAGCCGTATGGCTTCTCTCGACCTGATCCTTAAATGGGGAGGCGTTACCAAAACAGAAGCAGAAAAAGAAGAATTAGCTACCCGCAAAAACACCTGGTATGTAGAAATGATCAACAAAATGACACCGGATGAGATTTTGCCCGGTGCAGCGGAATTTCTGCAAACCTGTATCGATGCCGGACTGAAAACGGCCTTAGGTTCAGCCAGTAAAAACTCGGAGACTATACTGAACAAAGTAGGCATCGCCCATTTTTTTAATGCGATAATCGATGGCAATAAAGTAAGCAAGCCCAAGCCTGACCCTGAAGTGTTTTTAAAAGGTGCTGAAGAATTAGGCATCCCCGCTGAAAATTGCGTGGTATTTGAGGATGCAATTGCAGGTATAGAAGCGGCACACAATGGTGGCATGAAGGCTGTTGGAATAGGATCGCCACAGGTGCTTACCGAAGCAGATCTGGTAGTGAGTGGGTTGAATAAAATGACATTGGAGAAATTGAAAGAATTATAACCTGTCGTCATTGCGAGGAGTGAGCGACGAAGCAATCCCAAACTATACAGGGCGAAGATGCAAAGTTCGGGATTGCTTCGTTCCTCGCAATGACGATAACATAAGATACAAATGAAAAACTATATCAAAGTTGATGAGTGGAAGATCATAGAAGAGGGGTTTGATCCGAAACATAACTTAATATCCGAAAGCCTTTTTAGTCTGGGTAACGGGCGCATGGGACAACGTGCAAATTTTGAGGAGGCCTATAGCGGCGAAACACTGCAGGGAAATTATGTTGCCGGAGTATATTATCCCGACAAGACCCGTGTGGGCTAGTGGAAAAACGGTTATCCGGAATATTTTGCCAAAGTATTAAACGCAGCTAATTGGATCGGGATAGATGTAAATATCGATGGCGAACAATTAGATCTGGCCAAATGCGAAGTAAGTAATTTCAGACGCGAGCTGAATATGAAGGAAGGTTATCTGAAACGTACTTTCCGTGCCAAGACTGCTAAAGGCAAAGAAGTAGATGTAGAAGCCATCCGTTTTTGCAGCATGGCTGATGATGAGACCGGAGTTATCCGTTATGCCATCAACCCGTTAAATTTCAGCGGTCCGGTTACGATCACACCTTTTATAGATGGCGAGATCAAAAACAAAGACTCTAACTACGATGAAAAATTCTGGGACGAAGTAACAAAAGGCAGTTGGAATGATGGTGGCTATGTACAGCTTCGTACTAAAAAGACAGGCTTCGAAGTAGCAACAGGGCAGAAGTTTACCATCTCACAAAATGGATCGATCCAAGGCATTGAGAAGGAAAAATACGTGGCGTCTGAGATAAAATTAGATGCAGTTCAGGGTCAGGCTATCGTTTTGACTAAATATGCCGCCAATCTCTCCTCGCAGAATTACCCGGCAGATACTTTGGTGGCTGAACTGGAGAAAACTCTGAATACCATCATCGCAAAAGGCTTTGAAAAAATGTTGACTGAGCAAGCTGCGGCATGGGATAAGAAATGGCAGCATAACGATATTATTATCGAAGGTGATGCATCGGCGCAACAGGGGATTCGATTTAATATTTTCCAGTTAAACCAAACCTATACAGGCGAGGATGATCGATTAAACATTGGTCCGAAAGGTTTTACAGGTGAGAAATACGGCGGCTCAACCTATTGGGATACCGAGGCATATTGCGTGCCGTTCTACCTGGCTACTGCTGACCCGGAAGTGACCCGCAATCTGCTTTTGTATCGCTACAAACAATTAGGCAAGGCAATTGACAATGCCAAACTACTAGGCTTTAAAGATGGTGCGGCACTCTATCCAATGGTAACCATGGATGGTACCGAATGCCACAACGAATGGGAAATTACTTTTGAAGAGATCCACCGTAATGGTGCTATAGCTCATGCTATATTTAATTATGTACGCTATACTGGTGATGAGCAATATTTGGTGGATTACGGTCTGGAAGTACTCATCGCGATAGCAAGATTCTGGGCGCAGCGGGTGAATTGGTCGGATGACAAGCAGCAATATGTAATGCTGGGTGTTACCGGGCCAAATGAATACGAGAACAATGTCAACAACAACTGGTATACCAGTACGATTGCCACCTGGTGCATGAAATATACTTTGGAAGTTATTGAAAAAGTAGAGGCGTTAGACAAAAGAAAACACGATTCTTTGATTGAAAGGATTAAATTCGATAAAGAAAAAGAGGGTGCAAAATTCAGGGACATTATCGAAAAGATGTATTTCTCTTATGATGAGCAAAGACAGATATTTCTACAGCAGGACGGCTATCTGGACAAAGAGCAAATACTGGTAAAAGACCTGCCTGCAAGTGATCGCCCATTGAACCAAAAATGGAGCTGGGACAGGATATTGCGGTCATGCTATATCAAACAGGCGGACGTATTACAAGGACTGTACTTTTTTGAAGAGAATTACGATACCGCTACCATTCGTCGCAATTATGATTTTTATGAGCCGAGGACCGTGCATGAATCGTCACTTTCACCATGTGTACATGCGGTTATTGCTGCCAAATTGGGAGATGAGGCACGTGCCTATGAGTTTTACTTGCGCACCTCGCGATTAGATTTGGATGATTATAATAACGATACCGAAGACGGATGCCACATTACTTCGATGGCCGGTACATGGATATCAGTAGTTGAAGGTTTTGGGGGTATGCGGGTTCGGGATGGAAAGTTATCTTTTGATCCTTTCTTGCCTGAGAAATGGCAATCATTCTCATTCAAAGTAGGGTTTAGAGGAACTTCTATAAAAGTTACCGTCATGAAGAAGCAAGTGAATATAGGACATTTATCAGGGCCTGATATAAAAGTCTTGATTAGAGGCAGAGAACATAATTTGACAGCTAATACAGCGATAAATACAGTATCGGTAACCGTTTATCCTCCTTCACCAAAAATGTCACAGGAGGGTTAATGCTATGGATCAGTTTTCAGACCACAAACTCACAATCTACCAACTTTTACCACGCTTGTTTGGGAATACCAATCAGGCCAATAAGTTCTATGGTTCCATAGAAGAAAATGGGGTTGGCAAGTTTAACGATATCAATGATAAGGCCCTGCAGGAAATAAAAAAGATGGGATTTACCCACGTTTGGTACACGGGGGTAATAGAGCATGCCACGATGACGAATTATTCAAAATCCGGCATCAAACCCGATGATCCGGATGTAGTAAAAGGTCGTGCCGGTTCGCCTTATGCGGTGAAGGATTATTATGATGTCGATCCTGACCTGGCAGTTGATGTGCCAAACAGGATGAAGGAATATGAGGCGTTGATCAACAGATCGCATCAAAATGGCTTAAAGGTAATCATGGATTTTGTGCCTAACCATGTCGCTCGCACCTATGCCTCAGATGCGAAACCTGCCGAAGTGCGTGATTTTGGCCAGGATGATGATAAAAGCAAAGCGTTCGATCCCAAAAATGATTTTTATTATACACCGGGACAGACATTTGTTGTGCCGCAAGGTTACAACCCCGGCGGTGATGAATTTAATAGCCCCCTGAAAGATGGGAAGTTTGATGAAAATCCTGCCAAAGCAACCGGCAATGATGTGTTCAGCGCATGGCCATCTATTAATGACTGGTTTGAGACAGTAAAGCTGAATTATGGCATCGATTATCAAAATGGCTGGCAAAAACACTTTGACCCCATTCCGCCGCTATGGAATAAAATGCTGGATATCCTGAAGTTTTGGGCAGCAAAAGGTATCGATGGTTTCCGTTGTGATATGGTGGAAATGGTTCCTTTTGAGTTTTGGGGGTGGATCATTCCCCAAATAAAAACCGATTATCCTGAACTGATCTTCATTGGTGAAGCTTATGACGGTGGTAAGTATCATGATTATATCGTCACTGGAAAATTCGATTATTTGTATGATAAGGTGGGCCTATATGATTCGATAAGGAAGCTAACCCGCAACGAATACGGTGCATCAACCTGGGACATCAATTTTGTATGGAATAACGACTGCAAGAATATCGACGCACATATGCTCCGTTTTATGGAAAACCATGATGAACAGCGCATTGCATGTCCGGATTTTGCAGGTAATCCTTGGATGGCAGTACCGGGAATGATCATAACGGCTACCCTTCATCGCGGACCGGTAATGATCTACTTCGGCCAGGAGGTAGGAGAGCCGGCATCAGGTGCTGAGGGTTTTAGCAGCAACGATGGTCGAACCAGCATATTTGATTACTGGGGCGTGCCTGAACATCAAAAGTGGCTGAACAACGGTAATTGGGATGGCGGACAATTATCCGATGACCAAAAACGACTAAGGGAGTTTTACAGCAAGCTGCTGAATGTGGTTCGTGATAACGAAGCATTGCATACAGGAGAATTTTGGGAATTGATGGTCGCCAATGAGCATCAACCCGGCTTTGACCAGAGATTGTACTTCTTCCTTCGTTATACCGATAAACAACGTATATTAGTGATAACCAATTTTAACCGTGACGAACGCAGGATACAAATACAGCTTCCTGTCGACCTGCTTGGCAAACTGCAAATAAGCGGCAAAGCTGAATTTACAGACTTGATGAGCGGAACAAAATTCGTAACCGATCACGTTGCTGATGGCATAGGAGTAAACCTGGCGGCAATGAGCGGGATGTTATTGCAATTCTGATTCAGACAAATAAACTATAAACCAATCACCAATTATGACGACAGTAAGTATGACCCATAAACCACGGCTGAGCTTTTGGCAGATATGGAACATGAGCTTTGGTTTTCTGGGCATCCAATTTGGCTGGGCATTGCAAATGGCCAACATGAGCGCCATTTACGAATACCTTGGTGCCAAGCCTGATAAAATACCGTTTCTGTTCCTGGCAGCACCTTTAACAGGACTTATTGTTCAGCCTATTATTGGTTATTTCAGCGATCATACCTGGCATAAAACACTGGGGCGCAGGCGGCCGTATTTTTTGGTTGGCGCTATCCTGAGTACTATTTGTCTCTTTTTGATGCCGCAATCGTCAACTTTATGGATGGCTGCCGGGGTTCTGTGGATATTAGATACTTCTATCAATGTGAGTATGGAGCCATTCAGGGCATTTATCACGGATAAACTACCTGATGATCAGCGCACCCGGGGATTCTCTATGCAAAGTGTATTCATCGGTCTGGGGTCAGTTATAGCTTCCATATTACCATGGATGATGGCCAACTGGTTTCATGTATCCAATAAATTGATCGATGGCTCACACATCCCGGCAACGGTAAGATATTCGTTTTATATCGGTGCCGTTGCGTTTATTACCGCTGTATTATATACGATCATCACCAGTACAGAATATCCTCCCGCCGATATCACCGAACGTCAAAAAAAGCGAGAGGAAAAGAAAGGTTTTGGAGGTGGTGCAGGCGAAATTATTCATGCCATTCGCACTATGCCTAAAAGGATGCGCAAACTGGCCGTCATGCAGTTTTTTACCTGGCCGGGTTTGTTTTTGATGTGGTTTTACTACTCGCCCGCAGTAGCGCGGAATGTGTTTGGTGCTTTGAGCGAAAAGGATGATCTGTATACCAAAGGGATTGAATTTGCAGGTTTAACCCTTGGATATTACAACGTTGTAACTTTCGTATTTGCTTTCTTTTTGCCTTTAATAGCGACAAAAATTGGTCGGAAATACACGCATATGATCTGCCTGCTCTGCGGTGCTGCGGGTTTAATATCCGTCGCGTTTATTCATACACCAAACATGCTTTTTGTCTCCATGACGGGTGTGGGCATAGCTTGGGCAAGCATTCTTTCTATGCCCTATGCCATGCTTGGCGGCTGTTTGCCGGAGAATAAAGTAGGTATCTATATGGGCATATTTAATTTCTTTATTGTACTACCCGAGATCATCGCATCGTTATTCTTTGGCTGGATAATGGCACATCTGCTGAACAATAACCGCTTATTAGCCGTTGAAATTGGTGGCTGCATGATGATACTGGCAGCATTACTGGCCCTCAGAGTGAATGAGCATGACGAGTAATTTGTCAAGTTAACACTTAAATAAAATTTTAGTACTTTGTTTATTAACGTCGATTATTATATTGCGTATAAATAACACAACTAACATATTTGCAGAAGAGACGATAAATATTAATGGAAGAAAAAAATACGTTAAACCCCGAACTACTACCCGCAAAACAGATTGAAGAGGATGATGAATTTCACCACGTCAACAATCCGGCTGCCGGAATAAAACCAATTGTTAAAAAATATTTGGGCGCGCCAACCGGTGCCGTTCAAAAAGGAAATAAATTCTTTTTTACTGACGGCGACGCAAGAGTAGAAGTTACCGTAGTTACCGACGAAATTATAAGAGTAAGGCTGGCACCTCACAGCGTTTTCCTGGATGAGTTCTCTTACGCGGTGCCAAAATTGGAAAATAAAGTATCCCTTTTTGGCTTACGCGAAGAAGAGACTGAATACATAGTTTATACCAATATTGTTAACTGCCACGTCCGTAAAAAGGATTTCTTTATATCATTTTCTGATAACCAAAATAATGTGACCAGTACTGATGCTGTACAGATGCACTGGGAAGAAAATATCAAGTTTGGCGGCTATTATGTATACTGTACCAAGGAATGCCAGGCTGAAGAAAGCTTCTTCGGACTAGGTGATAAAGCAACAGAGTTAAACTTGAGGGGTAAGCGATTAAAGAACTGGAATACAGATGCTTATTCGTTTGCCTGGAACCAAGATCCTTTGTACCGCGCTATCCCTTTCTACATCAGTCTGGATAAAGGAATAGCCCACGGTATATTCTTCGATAATACCTTCAAAGCTGAGTTTGATTTTGGCGCTGAAGACCCTACCAAAACAAGTTTCTGGGCCGAAGGTGGCGAGTTGCAGTATTACTATATCCATGGTCCGCATATGATGGACGTGGTAAAACGTTACCACGTAATTACAGGTACGCACCCTATGCCACCGCTTTGGGCTTTGGGTTATCACCAGTGCCGCTGGAGCTATTATCCTGAATCAAAAGTGCGGATGGTGACCAAAACCTTCCGCGAGCAAAAAATACCTTGTGATGGTATTTACCTGGACATCGATTACATGGATGGCTACCGGTGCTTTACCTGGAACCGCAAATACTTCCCTGATCCGAAAAAGATGATCAAGGAATTAGCCGACCAGGGATTCAAAACGGTAGTGATCATCGATCCGGGTATCCGCGTGGATGATAATTATTCGGTATTTAAAGAAGGAAAAGAAAAGAAATATTTCTGTCGCCGTTGCGATGACTACTTTATGGAAGGCCACGTATGGCCGGGACGCTGCCAATTCCCTGATTTCACGAATCCAGAGGTAAGGGAATGGTGGGGTGGATTATTCGATGAACTGGTGCAACTAGGTGTAGCAGGCGTTTGGAATGATATGAACGAGCCTGCAGTGTTCGGTAACGGCACTTTCCCGGATGATGTTCGCCACCAATATGATGGTCATCGCGGGTCGCATCGTAAAGCACATAATGTTTACGGCATGCAAATGGTGCGTGCAACTTATGAAGGTTTGCGTAAGCTGATGAAAAATAAGCGGCCATTTACTATCACCCGTGCGGGTTATTCGGGCGTGCAACGTTATTCATCCGTATGGACCGGCGATAACGTGGCGTCATGGGAACATTTGAAACTTGGAAATATCCAGATTCAACGTTTATCAGTGTCCGGAATATCATTCTGCGGTACAGATATAGGCGGTTTCAGTGGCGAGCCTGATGGCGAGTTGTTTACCCGCTGGATTCAGATGGGTGTGTTTTCGCCATTTATGCGCGCGCACTCGGCAGGTGATACCAAGGAGCGTGAGCCATGGAGCTTTGGCGAGCCGTTTACTGCTATCAACCGTAAATTCATTGAGTTGCGTTACAGGCTGATGCCATATCTATATTCGGCATTTTGGGAACATCACCGTTATGGCTTCCCGATCATCAGGCCGCTGGTACTGCAAGAGCAACATGAGGAAGGTAATCAATACCGCCAGGATGAATTTACCTACGGTGATAAGATATTGATATGCCCGGTGTTAGAACCAGGACAGAAGACACGGACAGTTTATCTGCCAAAAGGCAAGTGGTACGATTTCTGGAGTCACGAACTGATTGATGGCGGTAAAGAAATAGTAGTGCCTACGCCACTGGATATCATACCGATCTTTGTAAAAGCAGGTTCGATTATTCCTGAATACCCGGTAATGCAATACGTGGGCGAAAAGGAAATAGACGAAGTGAAAATGAATGTTTATTTCAGTGATACCGAAGTGAACTCTTTTATTTTTGAAGATTACGGCGAAACCTTTGCCTACGAGCAGGATATCTATCTCGAAAAGAAATTTGTGGTTAGAGGCAAGGAAAATAAGATGACCATACAGCAAAGTATGGAAGGCCTGTATACGCCACGCTATGAAAATTATCATCTGAATATTATCGGTCTGCCGTTTAAACCGACACGTGTGATAGCTGATAATAATGATGTGAAGGATTTTGTGATCTCAGCAGATAAATCCATTCAACTGAAGTTGAGGAAAAACTTTACGCAGCTGGTTATCAGCTAATAAGCGCAAAGTATTACCCGGAGTGCCGATTAAATTCCCATTTATTTGCACTTCGGGTAATTATATGATAAATTTATATCAACGACCAATTTTTTAACCGGACCTAACTTCTTCCTGATGACTAAACAAGGCTTGCAAAGGGTTATTGTTGAACATGTAACGCCTGAAATTGATGCAGGTCGTTATTACATTAAAAAGATTAAGGGTGATATGCTGACGGTAGAAGCTGATATTTTTACCGATGGGCACGACCATGTGCGGGGAAGAATATTATACAAACACGAAGGTGAAAAGAAATGGACGCATACAGGTATGCATCCCACCTGGAACGACCGCTGGCAGGGCGTATTCTATTTACCGCAAACAGGATTTTATCATTACAAAGTAACAGGTTGGGTTGATCATGCACTGACCTGGCACGAAGGCTTTTTAAAAAAATACCAGGATGCCCAGCATATGGGTGTGGAGTTGATGATCGGCGCTAATTTTTTGGAGGAAATGCTGCCACACGCTAATACTTCCGATCAGAGGCAGATCACCAAACTGATCGAAATGCTGCGCGATGAATCACGGTATGATCTGGCGATTAACGCGGTATTAGGAAAAGATATTCATTTCTTCATTAACTTATATCCCGATCTGACCAACGCAACGGTTTATGAGCGCGATCTGCGGGTTTTTGTAGATCGTGAAAAGGCAGGATTCAGTAGCTGGTATTGTTTCTTCCCGCGTTCAGCATCACCTGTAAAAGGTAAGCATGGTACATTTAAGGATTGCGAATTGCTGCTGCCAAGAATAGCGGAGATGGGGTTTGACGTGTTGTATTTTCCGCCCATACATCCGATAGGAAAGACCTTTAGAAAAGGGAAAAATAATACGGTAAACGCCCTGCCGGGCGATGACGGCGTACCTTACGCAATAGGCTCAAAAGATGGTGGTCATAAAGACATTCTCAAAAAGTTAGGCACCTTAGAAGACTTCAGACACCTGATAAAAGAAGCTGCTTCACATGGACTGGAAGTAGCGATGGATTTTGCGATACAATGCTCACCTGATCACCCTTATGTGAAGCAGCACCCGGCCTGGTTTAAATGGCGCCCGGACGGTACAGTGCAGTATGCCGAAAATCCGCCTAAAAAATACCAGGACATATTGCCGATCAATTTTGAAAATGACGACTGGCAAAACCTGTGGAACGAACTCAAGAGTATAGTAGAGTACTGGTGCGAACAAGGTATCCGCATTTTCAGGGTGGATAATCCGCATACCAAATCATTCAACTTCTGGGAATGGTGCATTGCTGAGGTGCAGAAGAAATATCCGGATGCGATCTTCCTTGCCGAGGCTTTCACTAAACCAAAGGTGATGAAACATTTGGCTAAACTCGGTTACACGCAATCGTATACCTACTTCGTTTGGCGAACCCAAAAGCACGAGATCGTTGAATATATGAACGAGCTCACGCAGACGGAAATGAAGGATTACTACCGCCCGAATTTCTGGCCGAACACGCACGACATCAATCCATATTATTTGCAGGATGGCAATGAGAACAGCTTTATCATCCGCTTCTTTATGGCGGCAACGCTGTCATCCAACTATGGCATATTCGGGCCAGTGTATGAACTGCTATACCACGATCCATATCCCGGCAAGGAAGAATATCTGAATTCGGAAAAATACGAAGTTCATCATTGGGATTGGGGCAAACGGAACCGTCTGACCGAGGTAATCACTAAAGTAAATGCTGCACGAAAAGTGAATCCTGCCCTGCAAAATACAAACAATATCAGGTGGTGCTCTATAGATAACGACCAAATGCTGGCCTACTATAAGAAGACGGGCGACAATTGTATCCTGTGTATTGTGAAGCTCGATCCGCATAACAAGCAATTCGGGCACGTGCAGGTGCCTTTGTTTGATTTAGGTCTGCATCCTGGCGATGAATTCCACGTATTTGATATCATAACAGGTAACACTTATACCTGGAACCAGGAGTGGAATTATGTACAGCTGGAGGCCTGGGACTTGCCTGTTCATTTATTCAGGATAGAAGTGTAAATTTATAGACATGGGCAATGTAGTTGTGATAGAGAAAACTACTTCGGTAACGCTGAAAAAGCCTTGGACGCAATTTGCCCTCGATAAAAAAGCCATTTCCTGGCTTGAAGAAAACGTACTTTATGATTACATGCGCAAATGCCGCTGGTTTGCCGGCAAAGCGCGCATGATCAAATTCCTCAAGGTCCAGCAAATGCTGAATATGCCGATGGATGGCGGAACGGCCTATCTCATCATTACCCATGTCGGTTATACTTATGGCGACGAAGAAAAATACGGAATGCCTGTTTCCTTTGTAGCTGATGATTATGAGTTGTTGGATCAGATCAACCCCAAAGGATTTATTGTAAAAGCGATTGTCGACGGAAAATCGGGCTGGCTGATAGATGCTATTTATGATTTTCGTTTTCAGTCGGAATTATACAGAAGCATTTGGAACAATGCTGTCGTGAAGCAGGATAATGGTCATCTGGCTTATCATAAGGGGAAAGGATTGGCGGCGACGGACGAGGATATGTGCTATCTATGCGTTATTCCCGACCTGGAGCAAAGCAATTCCTCGTTGATATTCGGCAATAAATATTTCTTCAAATTTTACAGGAAGCTTTTCCGTGAGATCAATCCTGAGGTTGAGATGCTTCAGTTCCTGACCGAAACAGGAGGATTTAAAAATATCCCCGCCTTTTGCGGCAGCCTGATCTATGAGCGACCTGAAACACCACCGGTTACGCTCGGTCTGATGATGCAAAAGGTAGCCAGTAAATCAGATAGCTGGGTAGCTACAGGGGATGACCTGAACAACTTCCTGTTCATGTTCGTGGATAAGATATTCGGGATACAAGACCAGGTTTTTGAAAAGGTTGAATTGCTTGGTAAACGCACCGCCGAAATGCACCTGGCTTTATTATCCGACAAAAAGAACAAAGATTTTAAGCCGGAAAAATACGACGATACCTACGTAACCTGGCTTCAGGAGCATTTGAATAAACTGGTACATAAACGCATCAATCTACTCAAAGAAAACTATGCACGGCTGGATAAAAACTCCAAAGCCCTGGCGGATGAGTTCATCAAAAGTGAAAAGATAATACGCCACTTTTTCGATAAAATAGCTGGTGGCGACCTTAAATCGCAGCGTATACGCATCCACGGCGATTACCATCTGGGTCAGGTGTTATATACAGGGGTAGATTACCTCATCATCGATTTTGAAGGCGAGCCCGAAAGTTCGATTACCGACCGCAAAATAAAACATTCGCCGATGAAGGATGTTGCGGGTATGATACGCTCATTTCATTATGCGGTTTGCGCCAAATTGTATTTTAGTAATGAAACTAAGAGTGTTGATCCGCTGCGATTGCAAAAATCAACCGACCGCTGGTATAAACTGATCACGGATGCTTATGTCGACGCTTATTTACATACAATGGGCGATATATCTCCTATATTTGGTAACCGCACCGAAATGAATTTTTTGTTGCAGTTGCATTTGCTGGAAAAGGCGGTTTATGAATTGGGTTATGAGCTGAACGGTCGGCCGGATTGGGTAAGGATACCGCTTAAGGGTATTCAGCAAGTATTATTGGAAATAGAAAAATTTAACAGTTAACGCCTGCAGGCACAAACATATGGCTAAAAAAACAAATGATACCGGCAAAGAAGCTACTGCTAAAAAGGCAGCTCCTAAAAAAGCCACAACCGTTGCCAGGAAGCCGGTTGCTGCTGAAACAAAAACAGTAAAAAAGGCAGCTGAAAAGCCTGCCGCAAAGGCCAAAGCTGCCCCGGCCGCGAAAACGGCAACTAAAAAATCGACAACCAAACAATCTATGCCTGCACAATCACTTGCTAATGCCGTACAGTCGTACAGCCGCTTTACCGAATTTGATGTCAGCCTGTTCAGATCGGGCAAACATTATAGATTATACGAGAAGTTCGGCTCCCATGTAATGGAAGTCAACGGCGTTGTCGGTACCTACTTTTCAGTATGGGCACCTAATGCGCAATATGTGTCTGTGATAGGTAATTTCAACTATTGGGATAAAGGTACCCACCAGTTGTTTGTGCGCTGGGATTCTTCGGGAATTTGGGAAGGT
>Ga0105240_10004397_pt1 | contig 21498 bp, 20 predicted proteins | sample KBSC54metaG_FD_80426 | JGI IMG/M metagenome (GOLD analysis project Ga0105240, IMG submission 80426) | Corn rhizosphere microbial communities from Kellogg Biological Station, Michigan, USA - KBS C5-4 metaG | ecosystem: Host-associated > Plants > Roots > Rhizosphere > Soil | place: Michigan, USA... | reverse complement strand
TGGACCGCTCCTGGTACAACCGGGCCGGCGTCGAGCACGTGCTCGGCTACTGCACGCCCGAGCAGTACGAGCTCTTTCTGCAGCAGGTTCCGGTGCTCGAACGGATGCTCGTCGACGACGGCATCATCCTGCTCAAGTACTGGTTCTCGGTGTCGGACGAGGAGCAGGAACGCCGCTTCCGCTCCCGGCTGAAAGACCCGATGCGCCGGTGGAAGCTGTCGCCGACCGACCTGGAGTCGATCACCAAGTGGGAGGCGTACTCGCGCGCCAAAGACGCCATGTTCGCCGTCACCGACCTGCCGGAAGCACCATGGTGGACCGTCGAGAGCGACAATAAGAAGGCGGCGCGGTTGAACGTCATCCACCATCTGCTGTCGCAGATCCCGTACGCGACGGTCAAGCCGAAGAAGATCACGCTGCCGGACCGCCCGGCCGCCGACGACTACGACCGCCCGGGGCGCGAGCTGTACAAGTACGTGCCGGATATCGCGGCGGAGCTGCCGCAGAAGTAGGTCGGTCGCCGCGTGGGGTGACGACAGCGAGTTGGCGGCCGTCTACGGCAACACCCGGGAGAGCTCTCCCCCATCCCGCGTGCTCGCGAAGTTGCGTGGCAACCCGCGGTTCTCCAGCCCACGCCAGCTGCCACGCAGGTTGCGGAGTTGCTAGCGCACAGGACGCTGCTTACGTCGGCGCAGGACTTTTCTCGCCTTCCACTGTGCGCCGTCGGGGGTGCCCGCGCGGCTCGCCGACAATGGAACGATGCCCCCCGCCACCGCCCACGACACCTTCACGCTCACCCGCCGCTTCGAGGCATCCCCCGATGCGGTCTGGCAGCTGTGGGCCGATGAGCAGCTCTGGCGCCGATGGTCGCGCATGCCGGGATCCGGCGCGAGCTACGAACACGACTTCCGGGTCGGGGGCGGCGATCACGCGCGCAGCGTCTTCACCCAGCCCGACGGACGCAGTGAGCAGCTCGAGAACCGCGCCATCTACTTCCACCTCGAGCCGCCGCATCGGCTGGTCTTCGCCTACGAGTCGATCGTCGCCGAACTTCCCCGCTGGGCGTCGCTCGTCACGGTCACCCTCGAGCCGGCGGCGGCTGCAGCTGGAGAGCCGACGGATGCCGACGCCTCCCCCGCGACCGACCTCACCTGGACCGAGCAGGTGACCTTCATCACCCCGACCGGAGACGGCAGCCACGACCTGCCCCACCTGCGCGGAGCCGTGCAGCTGCGGTTCAACGCGATGGGTCTCGCCCTCGCCGGCTGACGCCCCTCGCCCGGCGACGCCGCTCGCCGGCTGACCTCAGTCGTCGTCGGGCCGATCCACGGCATCCAGTGAGATCTCCTCCGAGTCGAGCGAGTTGCGCACCCGCTCGATGGCCTGCGACGAGAAGGTGCCGCGCTCGTAGGCGTCGCGCAGGGCGTCGCGCTCGGCGGCCACCTCGATGCGACGCAGGCGCTGGTACTGCGCCACCTCGTTGGCCGGGTCGTCCAGATCGGCGGTCGACCAGAGCTCGAGACGGCTGATCCAGGTCTCGCTCTGGTTGTTGACCTCGGTCAGCGCCAGGGGCGCGATCGGGGTTCCGGATGCCGAGGCCGCCTCGACCGCGGACGCCACCGCCGCATCCCCCGCCAGCTTCATCACCTTGCGCAGCTCGACGACCTCGGTGCGCTCACTGCCCGGCGCGTCATCGACCGGACGCAGCCGCCGCACCACCGGCGGCAGCAGCAGCCCCTGCACGACCAGGGTGATGATCGCGACCGCGAAGGCGACGAGCACCAGCGAGTCGCGCATCCCGGGATGGGCGCCCGCCGGGATGGTCTGCACCGCCGCGACCGTGACCACGCCGCGCATGCCCGAGAGGCCCAGGATCACACCGTCGCGCCATCCGAGCGCCTGGTCGCGCTCGGCGGTGAGATCGTTGTTCTGCTGGTCGAGCCGCTTGCGGAAGTTCTGGAACGCCTGCGAAAACCGCGCCCGGGTGGTCTCGTCGAGCTCGATCGGCTCGGTGGGCGGATTCGTCTCGAGCTCGGCCAGCTGGGCGACGATCTTGTCGCGCGCCGCCTTGTCTTTCTTGGTCGTGATCCCGAGTGTGGCGCGCACGCCGCGCGCGACGCTGCGCACCGGCGAGCGCTTGAGGCCGAGTTGCTGAAAGCTCGCGGCGCGCTGCTGGAAGTCCTCTTCGGTGAGCTTGTCGAATCGCTGATTGGTCTGATCGGCTCGCGCCGCGTTCCGACGGTAGCGCCGACGGATCGACCAGAGCAGCGACGGCATCGCCGCGAACCGGATGCCGACCAGCAGTACGATCACGATCCCGGCGACCCCGAGGGTGCTCCACAGCTTGCCGCCGGCCGCGACCTCGCCCACCACCGGCCAGAGCTGGAAGCCCATGAACAGGAACACCGCGTTCTCGACCAGCAGCGTCACGATGCGCCAGGTGCCCGCCTCGGTGAGCCGGAACGAGGCCCGGATGCGGTACGCGCCCCGGTTGCCCACGATGATGCCGGCGATCACCACGGCCACCACCCCCGAGGCGTGCGCGAGCTCGCCGGCCAGGTAGGCGATGAACGGGACCGCCAGCGAGAGGGCGGCGTCGAGCACGGGGTCGGTGATCCGACGTCGGAGTGCGACGGATGTCACCCCCAAGACCCCGCCGATCAGCACCGCACCGATGACGGCCCAGGCGAACGAGAGGGCGATCATCCATCCGTTCGGGGTGGCAGCGTGACCGGCCGCGCGCGTGTCGACGATCGCGAGCACGGTGGCCAGCAGCACGAGCGCGGTCGCGTCGTTGACGAGACCCTCGCCCTCGAGGATGGTGACGATGCGGGGCGGCAGGCCGATTCGCTTGCCGAGGCTGGTGGCCGCCACCGCATCCGGCGGCGCGACCACCGCGCCCAGGGCGATCGCCAGCGCGATCGGGATGCCCCACAGCAGCGCGACCGCACCGCCGACCAGCAGCGCCGACGCCACGACCAGCCCCACCGCGAGAAAGACGATGACCCGCAGGTTACGACGGAAGTCGACGAACGGCACCTGCCGTGCAGCCGCGTACAGCAGCGGCGGCAGGATCACGGTGAGCACCAGATCCGGATGCACGTCGAAGTGCGGCACGGCCGGGATCGCCCCGAGCCCCACCCCGACGACCGTCAACGCGAGCGGAGCGGCGACGCCGATGCGACGGGCGAAGAACGACACCACGCCGATGACCAGCACCACCGCGACGACCACGAGGGTGACGAGCTGCGTGGTCTCCATGCGTGCCAGGGTAATGCGACCCGAACGCGGCTCGTGCGCGCCCCGATGACCGCCGGTAGGCTGGCGGTGGCTGGGGCCTTGGGTGAGAGGACGACTCGGCATGTCCGACGTGACAACCGGCGTCACAGATCGCGCGGGTGCGGCCGATATCGGCTTGGTGGTCCCCGACCTCGGCAATCCGTTCTTCCCGGCGTTGGTGCAGGCGGTCGAGAAGGCGGCGCGGGCGCGCGGTGTCGGCGTCTTGATCGTCGACGCGAACAACGACGCGTCCATCGAACTCGACGGGGTCCGGATGCTGACCGACCGCCGGGTGGGCGCCATCCTGATCTCGGCCACGCACCACACCGAGAGCGTCGAGACCGTGCGAGAGGCATCGCGGATGGTGCCCACCATCCAGATCGACCGTGTCGCCGACGACGCGCTTCCGTGGGTGCGCGCGAACCAGGCGGAGCCCATCCGCGCCATCGTGCGCCACCTGCAGAACTCGGGCCGGCACCGCCTCGCCTTCATCGGGCAGCAGGTCACCATCCCGACCTCCCGCGAGCGCGAGGCCTGCTTCGCGCAGCTGATGGCCGACGACTACCCCGACCAGCCGCTCCGCCTCGTCAAGGAGGCCATGTCACCCGAGATCGGCCGCGCGGCCGCCCGCGAGATCACCGAGACCTGGCCCGAGACCGACGCCATCATCTGCGCCAATGACCTCATCGCGGTCGGCGTACTGCAGCAACTAGGCGTACAACCGGGCCGCCGCGAGGTCGCGATCTCGGGCTTCGACGACAGCCTGCTGGCGAAGGCGCTGCGCCTCACCTCGGTGCGGCAGCCGCTGGAGGGGATGGCCGAGGCGGCGCTGGCCGCAGCGCTCGAGCCGGCGGGGCTGGCGGGCGGGCTCGCTGTGGAGTTGCAGTCGGAGGTCGTGCTGCGGTTCTCGACGGCGTGATGCGCCGGCCGTAGCGCGCCCGACTCAGACTCAGGTCAAGAACGCCGACAGCAACAGCGTCATGGCGAGACCGATCACCGAGATGATCGTCTCCATCACCGACCAGGTCTTCAGCGTCTGACCCACGGTGAGTCCGAAGTACTCCTTCACGAGCCAGAACCCCGCGTCGTTGACGTGCGAGAAGATCAGCGAGCCCGCACCGATCGCGAGCACCAGCAGCGCCAGGTGGATCGGCGACAGGTGGGTGGCGAGCGGTGCCACGATGCCGGCGGCGGTCACGGTGGCGACTGTTGCCGAGCCGGTCGCGAGCCGGATGAGGGCGGCGACGATCCAGCCGAGCGCGATTGCGGTGAGGCCGGTGGCGAGGGCGACCTTGGCGATCGCCGTGCCCGTTCCGCCGTCGACGAGCACCTGCTTGAAGCCTCCCCCGGCCCCGACGATGAAGAGCACGCCGACGATCGGCAGCAGGCTCGCGCCGATTTTCTTGCTCAGCGTCGCCGCGTTGAATCCGACACGCAGGCCGAAGGTCACCATCGCGAGCAGCACGGCGAAGAGCAGGGCGAACACCGGGTCGCCGATGAAGTCCAGGAAGGGACGCAGCGGGGCCTTCGCCGGCAGCCAGAGGTCCGCCCCGGCTTTGAGCAGCATCAGCACGAGCGGCGACAGCAGCGTCACCAGGGTGATGGCGAACGACGGGGTGCGCGTCGCATCCGGGTCCTGGGCCTTGCCGTTGGTGGTCTTCGGCCCGGGCGCGTCGGGCGGGGTGTCTGACGTCGCTCCGACGACGGCGAGACCGGCGCCGGCCGCGCCGATGGGCACCCAGCGGGCCGCGAGCATCCCGAACAACGGGCCCGCGACGACGACCGCCGGGATGGCGATGAGCAGGCCGAAGGCGAGGGTGACGCCGACGTTGGCGTGCAGGATGCCGATCGCGGCGAGCGGGCCGGGATGCGGCGGAATGAACCCATGCAGCACTGAGAGCCCGGCGAGCGCCGGGATCCCGAGGCGCATCGCGGGGCCCTTCGAGCGATGCACCGCGAGCATGACGACCGGGATCAGCAGCACCAGGCCGATCTCGAAGAACATCGGGATGCCGATGATCGCCGCAATGAGCGCCATCTTCCACGGCAGTGTCGCTGGTCGCCCCCGCAGCAGCGTGTCGACGACCCGGTCGGCTCCGCCCGAGTCGGCGAGCAGCTTGCCGAGCATCGCCCCGAGTCCGATCAGCACGCCGACGTAGCCGAGCACGCCGCCCACGCCGGTCTCGAACGACGCGGTCACCTTGTCGAGCGGGAGGCCCGAGGCGATCCCCACGAACAGGGCGCCGATCGTCAGCGCGAGAAAGGCGTGGAACTTCAGCCACACGATCAGGGTCACGACGATCGCGATACCGATGACGGCGACGATCAACACCTGGGTGTCGTGCGGCGCCCACGGCTGGTCGGCCGGATTAGCCGCCGCCGCCGCGGTTCGTGCCAGTGCGCTGAGCGAGATCATGGCGTTGCCTTTCCCTTCTGCGAACCCTCCAGGTGAAGGATCGTACGAATCTGATCGGCGATCTCGGGCGCGGGCGGCCCGACCTCGACCCTGATGCTCGGCTCGTCGGGCGTCGGCTCCTCAAGGGTGGCGAACTGGCTGTCGAGAAGCCCGGGCGGCATGAAGTGCCCCTGCCGGGCGGCCAGCCGCGCGGCGATCAGCTCTTTCGAGCCGGCGAGGTACACGAACTCGACCCCGTGACCACGGCGATCGATGAGGTCACGATACGAGCGCTTGAGCGACGAGCACGTGATGATGCCGCTGCGTCCGGAATCGAGGCATTGCTCGACCCACTCGGCCACCTTCTCCAGCCAGGGCCAGCGATCCTCATCATCGAGCGGATGCCCGGCCGCCATCTTGTCGATGTTGGCCTGCGGATGCAGCGAGTCGCCCTCTTCGAACGGCCACCCCAGCTCGCCCGCCAGCAAGGCGGCCACGGTGGATTTGCCGCACCCGGAGACGCCCATGAGCACGAGGACGACCGGCTCGGGCTCGCCTGCGCCCACCCCACCATCAGAACCCACGTTTCGATAGTGGCACTCGGGCTCGGCCGCCCGCCAGCGTCGCGCGCGCGGCTGTCAGGCAGCTCGCAGGTCAGGCGGGTGGGAAGCGGAGAGCCAGGGCGCGGAAGACAGCCTCGATCTCGTCGCCGCCGAACTCGCCCGGGCTCGTCACGCGCGACACCGCCTTGCTCGGCCACAGCACGTCGACGTCGTCGATCATGAAGTCACCGCCGAGAAGCGGCCACGCCGCCTCGACGAAGCACAGCATCCCGAACGTCGGGATATGCGCGAACCCGCCACTCTCGAGCGCATCGTCGACCAGGCGCACCTGCTTGTGGACGCCGGCGACCAGCGAGGTGTGGTCACGCGATCCGATCATGAGCGCCTTGTAGTGCTTCGCGTCGATCACAAACACCCCGCGCGGCCCGATGGCGATGTGGTCGATGTTCACCTTCGACCCCGGGCAATGAAGTCAAGGCTGCGCCTGACGCATTGTGTCCGCTGTCGGCCCTAGCTTTACGGCATGACAGCCGCAGTCGCTATCGGGTTCGCAACGACGGGGGCAACCCTTCTTGTCACCGTGGCCCTGTTCACTATCGAACGGGTGCTTCGCATTCGTGCTGCTCGCGTGGAGGCTAGACGGCAACTTGTGTCGCGAGTTCTCGACGCCCTCGAGGTAGCCACGAGGACAAACGTCAGGCCACCTTTTGCTCAAGCTTGGACAAACCCCGAGATTGAATACCTGCTCTTGGTTCCGCGCCTGTTGCTCGAGCTGGGAAAGCATGATCGCGTCATCGCACTCTGGGTTCAGCGTCAGGTCCAGCTGATGCAGGCGACTCCTGCCAAGAAGGGGCGTGTCGCTATTCAGGCCGGCGTCGCAGAGAAGCTTGTGCTCTGGCATCACGGCGAGATGAATCGAACCTGGTTTGCGATGCAATACGCGGCTGATCCACTTCCACCAAAGTTTGTCATTCCGCTGAGGGTGCGAGCGGACAAAGGGGCCCGGGAGTCGATGCAATGGATGTTATGGATCGCCGTCTTCCTCGGCTGCGCATTCCTCGGCCGTCAAGTTCTCACCGGCAAGTCAACTAAGTGAAGTCAGTGCTCTGTCCAGGTGACAACGTACTTGATCGACCATTTCGCGCTCGGCCGCCTCGGGCGTCGCCGCGGACACATTCCAGGACGCGTAGCCAATGTGGATGTCGCCCACCTGCAGCTCCTTTGCGGGCGCTGACTGCGAATCTCGGAAGCCCACAATGAGGCCCAGCGGAGCTCGGTAGGCAGCGGCGAAAAAGACTGCTTGCGCCAGGTCTGGCCGGTTCCAAGCGACTCGACCGACCTTGTACTTGATGTCGCCGGTGTAAGGAGGGGGACCGACCTCAAAGTCGGGATTCACTGTCAGGCTCGAAGGCTTGAGTGCGCGGCTGTGACGTCCCACGTAAGTAGGCGACAAGCCACGTTTGAGCATCACCCGGATCCCGGTCTCAATCAATCGGGGAGTGGAGACGAGAAAAGACTGAGACCTCAAGCGACCGTCACTCAGCTCTCGACCCGTGGCGACGAGTACCTGCCTAGCGAGCTCCAAAGCTGGCCCGTAACGCACTTGCCCCCGTCGCGGCTTGGCTTCGAGGTCACCGCGCTGAAGCCCGCCAACCCCGACCATTCGGCGTGTCAGTCGGTCCGCTCGGCTTCGGGTCTCGGCAGAAAACCAGGCCGTTGCGGAAACCGCTCGTGTTGCGCTGCGGAGCAGTCGGTTGAGGGGCGTGTCGACCTCAAACTCGTCGTAGGCGGCCTCCACTAGGGAGGAGCCGCTCAACCAGCCCATCACAGTTTTCGTCAGGTCAACCTTCCCTCGCACGACTGACGAACGGTCAACGACCATTGCGTAGTCGCGCTCCAAGCCCCGTTGAATCAGCACTTCTGTCGCCTGGAGGAACCAGGTTGCAACGACCTCAGAAAACTCGATTCCCTCACCCAACCAGGCCTGGCTTTCGTCTCGTCGGAAGTCGTCAATCAGAGCGAAGCGGGCGATGTATGCAAAATGTGACACGTCGATCTTCGGCCGGACGACGAGGGTAAGACCGGGCAATCCAATCGCTCCCACGGCGTTGTGAACCCGGACCGAGAAAGCACCGCCGCCCCTCGCTTCAATCGACACCACACTTCGTGGCGGGGCGACCTCGTTCTCGCCCCACCACGAGCTCGATCCAGCTAGGTCATTTCCGAGTCGAACCAGTTCTGCAAGCTGCGGCTCGTTGAGACGCAGTACCCGGGGCTGCGACTCGACCAGCTCGATGAAGTCAGACAAGCGGCCAGAAGGAATCGAAGTCGTAATCAGCGGTGAGCGACGGCCGATCGAAGAAGTAGTCCTCGATGAGGGGCCAAATCTGATGATCCCATCGGCGTTTCAATTCAGCGCGAGTCATTGATGACTTCATGAAGTAGCTGTGTCCGACTGAGAGGTGGCGATCGAGCTGCGCAGTGAGCGATTCATTCAACGCCTCGAACCCAGCGAACAATGACTCCCCGAGCGCGTTGACGTTTCCCGGCAAGGCATAGAAGCGCCGCAATATCTCGGCACTCGGTCTGATGTCAAAAAAATCGAATCGACGCCGAAGCGCGAGGTCAAGGCCGTTGGCGCTTCGGTCCGCAGCGTTCATCGTGCCGATGATGTAAAGGTTGCGGGGAAGGCTGAAACTCTCGCGGTGCATTAGACGAATGTCTTGATCTCGGTACTCGAGCAAGTACATGAGTTCGCCAAATACCTTCGGAATGTTTGCGCGATTCATCTCGTCAATAATGAGAACGCGGGGATGGCCATCGATAGCCATTTCGTCTGCCAAACGAACCAGTACACCGGGCGTAGCCTGAAACTCCAGTCCGCCTGCTTCTCCTGGGATTGGGCGCAGTCCTTCGACGAAATCTTCGTACCCGTAACTCGGGTGGAACTGGACGATCTCGATGTACGGGTTGTTTTCGATCTCGCCGGGCATACCGAGCAGATAGGCGGCGAGGTGCTGAGCCACAAAGGTCTTTCCAGTCCCTGGGGGCCCCGTGAGAATAACTTGGGGTGACTCGTCCATTAGACCTTCAAAGACGGCAGCCACCTCGTCCTCCGTCCACAAGATGGCTGACGTCAGGGTGGCGAGGTCGTCCACCGGGATAGCGTCCGAACCGTTGTCCTCGACCTCTTCCAGCGGGGGGAGTACCACCAGCTTCTCGACAAGCCAGCTGAGGTCTCGGACTAGCGTCTCGTCGTCGGGCAGACGATCGGCTGAATACTGAAAGCCAGTCAAATGGCCCTTTTCATACCTCCTGCCGAGGCCGGGGTCTTGGAGTTGAATGGCCTCCACCGGTGGACTCGCTGGGAGTTCAGGCTCCGAGCGAGCTGCGAGAAGTCGACGCCCCTGCGTCACTCGCTGGGCGATCTCAGTGGCTGACAGCCGCGTGACGCCCTGATTCAGGCTCAGTGCAACCGACGACCCGTCCGCCGCGAACAACCACACAATGTACCAACCCATGGTCGCCGTAGGGGATTGAGCCGGGTCGAAGACTCTCACCCACGGCACCTTCGCCGGATTGCCAATCCCGCTGCTGCCCGCGACGCGTAGGCTCCCGCCTGGATCAACCTCGCGGACGCTCTCTTCGACCGTCGGGACCAGCCTGTCCATGATGAGCTCTCGGCGCTGCGACATTGCAAGGCTTGGCTGGGCCGAATACTCGAGCTGAAGGCGCAAAACCTCGGCTAGTTGTTGCTGTAACTCACCCATCAACGCCTCCTTGCCAGAGCCTAGGGCGCCAGTCGCCGGATACACGGACGCAGTTCCGAGTGAGATGCCGTTTATCCGAAACCTGAGTGGATTTTAGAACGCTGGGATGAACTCCCGCAGGTGCTCGCGCAGTGCGCGGTCGCAAACATAGACGTAGGTTCCACGGATCCCCCGCGTCATCAGGACGCAGTAGATGTTGGAGACGAAGCGAAGGAGATCCTGGTCACTGTAGATCTTGCCGAGCACGGGATTGTTCTCCTTGCCCTTTTTATCGCGGTATGAATCGCGGTCGACGAACAGACTCTGGGAGGCCGGATCGAAGCGTAGATCCGGGCCGATGATGACGCCGGCGTGGTTGAGGTCATAGCCCTGGACGGTGTGGATCGAGCCGACCTCGTGCAACGATCCCGGCTTAGCGATCCAGTCGGTCTCAGAGCTGTTCCAACGCAGTGAGACGCCGTCGAGTTCGATGTCGAACGCCGTCTTGTCGGTCTTGGTTTTCCATTCCCAGGCATACCCGGCGACGATCCTCGAGAGGCCATCGATCGCATCACGACGCTCGATCTCGCTCCGCATGTCTTGAAGCGAATCGAAGAGCCGGAAGTCGTAACCGAGGAAATTCGTCGGCTCCAGGGGCACGGCCGCGGACTCCGCGCCCAGCAGGCGCCGCACATACGAGACATAGTCGGCACCGCCCTCGACGCGCATCTGGGTCGCCAACCGGTAGTGCCGGCCACTGATGCGCGAGCTGTCGACCAGGGCCGACAAGATCTCAATTGGCAGGTCGGCGGGTCGCACGCTCTGAGCCGAGTCGAGAAGAAGGATCTGGTGGCGACTCTTCACCCGAATCCAGTCCAACTGCGTCTTAGAGACGTCGTCGATGCCGAAGAGGCGTTCGGTTATCTCCTTGAACTTCTTGTTCTGCATTCCCGACGACTGGTTGGCGCGCTGATTGAGGCGATGCGCCTCGTCGACGATCAGAACGTCGAAGTCGCGATCGCTCTCTCCTACGTCGTACGGCGTGAGAACCATGTCGGCCCGCAACCCCGGTGTCTTCCGGAACACGCGTTTGACCGACTCGCGGAGGGATTGCTGCGGAATAACGAGGCCGATCTGAAGGTCGGCGAGTAACTCGCGGTATCCCTCCGTGAAGAACTCCGAGAAGAACGAATCGGAGTCGAGATCTTCAAGGTCGGTGGAGACCTCGATGTCCTTGAGCAGCTTAAGCAGGAAGATCGCGACGATCGTCTTGCCTGTCCCCGGGTCACCCTGGATGACGATCGTGCTCGAGTCGCCGGACCCGAGGTCGGCAAAAAGCCCCTCGACGATGTCCTCGACAGCCGCAGCCTGATCGTCGGTCAGCGCCTTGAACGGCGACAGCTTGAACAGGTCGCTGTTCTCGATCTCGCGGATCGTCCGAGTGAAGACTCCTTGGTCCTTGAGTTCGTCGAATACTTGGCGAAATGTCTCGCGATACCTCTCGCGGTCGAAGTAGTCGGCGTCGGTGATGCCGTCGTTCCGGTTCATCACCCGGAAACCGCCATCCCCTGCGAGCATCCGGATCAGATACGACTCGAGGTCGAGACACACGGATTTGTTGAAGCTCGGATCGACGATCACCCGCAGCTCGGTCAGGAGCGTCTTCTCCGGCGACTCGAGATGCTGCCGCATCCGCGCTGCAGCGTTGATCGACTCACCGACGTAGACGCTTCGCGCAGGCTCATCCTTCTTCGCGAAGGGAGTTGCACCGTCGAGGACATAGACAACGGGCCAGTTGGTATTGCGCCGATCGAGAGTGGCCCATACATTGACCTGCTCGCGGACAAAGCGAAGCCGCTGGATCTCAAAGCCGGTCATACTTGTCGCTTCTGCCGCGTGACTTCTCGACCGGGTACTTGGCTCGCGTGCGTTGCAGCTTGTCGAGCACAATCTGATCGGGATCGACGCCAATCCGATCAGCGAGCAAGAAACAGTAGGTCAGCACGTCCGCTAACTCATCGCGAACCTTGGCCAGGTCGCCATCGGAGCTCCACTGAAAGCACTCGAGCAGTTCCCCTGCCTCGATTGCGATGCTCTTCGCGAGGTTCTCAGACGTGTGGAACTGCGCCCAGTCTCGTTCGGCGACGAACGTTGAAAGGGCGTCTCCAACGGGGCGGTCGATCATGTCGTCAAGCTAGCAGCGACACCCCTAAAGGGCGCTAGCGGAAGTCGCGACGCACAGGTTGAAAGTCCACAAACGGCATACGGCGCTCGGATGCAATCAGCAGTAGAGCGGGAGACCAGGGTTCCGAAAAAGTGGTACACCCGATTGCGTAGACGACGAGCTCACTTCCGTCAGCGCCAGCGGCGGCACCAGCCCATTTCGCCCTATCAAAACGTAGGTCAAGCCAAGATAGATGGCCAATAGCGATTGTGATCTGCAAGGAAGCGCAGCGATTGCCGCGCGCGATCTTCAGCTGACTGAGTCGGGATCCAGAGGCCCGTGTTGTGAATTTCGCGAACTGACACTGCGCCTAAACCCTTCATCTCGACATCACGAGGATCTTGCAACTCAAACGGGCTGTCGAGAGCAGTCCCGTCAACTCCGGGCTCAAAGGGCAAGACTGACCGGATATCACGAGTCCCCCATTCCGACGAAGGGACAACAATTGTCGAGGAAACTACCTTGTCCTCCCCGATAGGTTTCACGGCAGCGCATCTCGCGGCTAGCGCAACGGGCGCCCCGAACACGGACACGTCGTACCTGAACGCCGTCCCCGCGTAACCCACAACAACCGGTCCTGATGCAATCCCGATGTGCGGGGAATATGCATGAACATCGCGCCGGCTCATTGCGGCTGCCGCACGGATGGCATCTTCGAAGGGATCGGATGAGCCGAACTCACTCGAAAACACGACCATTACTTCGTCGCCGATGTACTTGTCGACGATGCCGGGCCTGCCGTGCAAGGCTTCCGCGGTGACCCAAGCAAAGAAGTTCTGGACGAAAATCAACGTCTCAGTCGGGGTCATCGAAAGAGTACGAGTCGAGAAACTACTGATGTCAGCGAACAACACTGTCGCCTCAACCTCCCGGCCCTTGACTGGAAAACCGAAGCCGAAGCCATCGTCTATGACGCCGTCGACCGTACTCATTGTTGACGCCAGATAATCCTCTAGTGAGTTAAATGCTCGCTCATCAACCACGGCCCCATGGTCGCGCAAAAGTCGACGGCAAGAAAGCCTCCGAACGAGGCTGACCCTGTAGGGGTACTTGGCTGATGTCCGCAGCAAGACGACAAGACGTGATTTTCTCAAAATGGGACTGTTTCTCGATTGTCGACTTGAGTACCTTGAGATCAACTAACAGCTGGGAGCCCGACCCATGCGAGTCACAGCGAACTACGGAATCGGCCGTCCCGTTCCGTTTGTCGACGTTCACGTTGAGCGAGACAACGCCCTCTATCTGGATCCAAGTGCCATTCGAAATGGCACGGATGCTAGATCCAAGCGAGCCCACAAGATACTCGTCGATTTCTTCACGGAGGTTCTGCGGCTGCGGAGGAGTGCTTCTGCGGCAGACCAGGCTCGGGGACTCGGACTTCTTCAGAATCTTCATGAACCCAATCAGACCCGCCTCGGTGTCTCAGCGATTGGCAACATTGGGGGCAAGGCCTTCGGACCAGAGCTAGCGAAGGACTTGTGGGATGAGCTTGGTGTCAATCCGGCCGCCCGCGCCGACGTCCTCACTCGCCTAGAGCATCTGCCGGTATTTCTGAACAAGGTTGGCCCCGACTTAATATCGGACCTGACGACGCGAATCATCTTCGAGGTCCTCGTGGACTTCACCCACGACATGATGACGAGATACCCGAGTCTGACTACACGAAAGTCAATCGAGCGGGTTGCTCTGTACAACTCGTCGACGACAGCTTGGGTACCGACTGATGTCGAACTTCCTGTGTTGGCACCCCACCAGCTCCTACTCATCCCGAAGGAGTGGGTGTACTGGAGACTGGTCATGTGGTCTGAGCCGTTCTACAACCGATTCGCAACCCAAACAGTTCAGACGGAGCGAAGTACTAGGGATGGCCGTGGGCGACTTATTCGTCCGTCAAAGAAGTCACTCAACCAAGAGTTTTCTGATCACCGCCGTCTGAACAACACTCAGGCTGTGAAGTACAAGCAGAACCGCGATCTCGTGGGCGAATACCAAGAGTTTGTTGATCGAGAGTTCGAGCCACTTAGCGACGATGAGATCGAACGCCGGACGGGGTCATAAGCGAAGTCGGGCGCCTGTCCCCGTTCGTCGCTGGTGAACGCCGATCTGTTTAGGCAGCACGGAACCCTCGACCAGATCACGAGTTGCACCATCCTGGTGCCGAAGGGTGCTGGTGAAAGGGCCATAAGCTCACCCCCATGGCAGCCGGCGCAGTGATGTACAACTTCGCGGTGCAGCTCGCCGACGTCGATCGCGGCGTCTACGAAGATGTCACGCTGCGGGCCGCGCGGCATCCCTCCGAGACCGACGCGTACATGATGACGCGCGTGCTCGCGTACTGCCTCGAATACGTGGAGGGGATCGCGTTCAGCGAGGGGATCTCGTCGACGGCGACCGAGCCGGCCGTGCTCGTCCGCGACCTCACCGGCAGGCTGACCACGTGGATCGAGGTGGGCGCCCCCGACGCGGATCGCCTGCACTACGGCAGCAAGCTAGCCGACCGCACGACGGTCTACACGCACCGCGATCCCGAGAAGGTGATCGCGGCGTGGGCCGGCAAGCGCATCCATCAGCTCGAGCAGATCACCGTACAGAGCTTCGACCCGGGCTTCGTGGATGCCGCGGTCGCGGCGCTCGAGCGGCGAAATGCGATGACGGTGACCGTGACCGACGGGCAGCTGTATCTCGACCTCAATGGGGTGGCGTTGAGCAGCGGGGTGCACGTGCATCAGTTGGGCTGAGCGCGCCACAGCCGAGAGCTCCATCGGGCCGCGCACCCCCTTACCGCGTCGGCAGGTAAACGCCGATTCGCTCCGCCACCCGCCGCAACAGCCCCCGCAACTCCTCCTCCTCGCGACCATCGAGCCCCAGATCCATCCCCGCATCGCGCTCGGCCGTGACCCGCTGCACCTCCAGCAGCAGCTCCGCCCCGGCATCCGTGATCCGCACATCCAGCCGCCGCCCGTGCCCGGGGGACGGCTCGCGCGCCACCAAGCCGCGCGAGAGCAGCCCCGCGAGCGCGGTCGACATCGACTGCGGCGTGATGCCGGCGCGGTGGCTGAGTTCGGCGCCCGAGAGCGCGCCCGGGCGGGCGACGTGCAGTTGGGCGAGGGCCGACAGCTGGCCCTGCGTGATTCCGTAGGGGCGGAGGTCGTCATCGAAACGTTGCGAGAGAGCCCCGTCGATGCGGCGGAAGAGGTACTGCAGCCGGTTGCCGAAATCCGAGATGTCCGAGAGATCCGAGGCCATGGCAGCACATTATCAGTTGCCTGATATAAGTTAACTGACATGAATGAAACCAACACGGAAGACACCCAGCTGAACCTCGCCGCCACGCGCATCTTCACCGACGACGTGGATGCCCTGCTCGCCTTCTACGAGCGCGTCACCGGCGTCGCGGCCCGCCGCATCCATCCGCTGTTCGGCGAGATCGGCACCCCCTCGGGAACGCTCGCCATCGCCAGCACCCAGACCGTCGGCCTGCTCGGCGCCGGCTCGGCCGAAGCCGCCGCCAACCGCTCGGTGTGCCTCGACTTCCTGGTGGATGACGTGGATGCCGACCACGCCCGCCTCGCCGCCATCGTCGCCGAGTTCGGCGCCGCCTTCGTCAACGAGCCGACGACGATGCCGTGGGGCAACCGCTCGCTGCTCTTCCGCGACCCGGACGGCAACCTCATCAACGTCTTCACACCCGTGACGCCGGAGGCGCGGGCGCGGTTCGGGATGTAGGGGCGTCAGGGACGCTGCCGACGCGGCGTCTCTGCTGAGCCGCGGCGCTTATCACGCCGCTACCCGCGCACCCGGATCCCGTCGAACAGCAGGTCGAGCATCCGGGCTGCCTGGGCGTCGCGTTCGGCGGTCGGGGCCGAGCGGTCGAGCGAGAGGAAGGTGCCGACCAGGCTGGCCGCGACATCCTCGGCTCGCACGTCGTCGCGCAGCGTGCCCGCCTGGATGCCGGCCTGCAGCAGCCGCTCGATCGTGCTCGTGACCCGGGCGCGGGTATCCAGCGGCGAGACGACCCCGGCTCGCATCAGGGCGCGGAGGCTCTCGGCCATGCCGCGCTTGCCGGCGACGAATCGGGCGTAGTCGTCCATCCAGAGCCGCAGGGCGCGATCGGGCTCGTGCCGGGCCAGCAGCTCATCGGCCTTCGCCAGCACCGCGTCGAGCTCGGCCGCGTGCACGGTCTGCACCAGGTCGTCGCGGGTCGGGAAGTGCCGGTAGAGCGTGCCGATTCCGACTCCGGCGTCGCGGGCGATGGCCTCGAGCGAGACCGGCGTCGAGCCGTCGGCGGCCGTCAGCGCCCGGGTCGCGACCTCGAGGATGCGCTCACGGTTGCGCGCAGCATCCACTCTGGCCATGCGGAGGCCCCTCCGTTTCTGCTACGGTCTGGATGCGGAGGAACCTCCGCTTTTCAGAAGTATGGCAGAGAGAAGACGCGCATGACCGACAACTCGACCCCTCATCCCGGCGGCATCTGGACGCTGGCCGGCACCCCCGTGGCCCGCATCGGCTTCGGCGTGATGCAGCTGGCCGAGCTCAACGGGCGCCCGGCCATCCCCGCCGAGGATGCGATCGCGATCGTGCGCCGCGCGGTCTTGTTGGGCGTGACGCACTTCGATACCGCCGGCTTCTACGGCGACGGCGAGGCGAACCGGCGGCTGCGAGACGCACTCCTCCCCTACGCCGACCGGGATGACATCGTGCTGGCCACCAAGATCGGCGCCGTCGATGGCCGGCCTGCCGCCCGGCTCGTGCCCGCCCAGAAGCCGGCCGAGCTGCGCGCGCAGGTCGAGAGCAACCTCGCCGAGTTGGGAGTGGATCGGCTCGGCGTCGTCAACCTGCGCCGCGCCGACAACGCGCCGGGCATCATCGCCACCGGCGACCAGCTCGTCGACCTCGACGACCAGCTGGCCGAGCTCATCGCGCTGCGCGACGAGGGCAAGCTCGCCGGGATCGGGCTCAGCAACGTCCGACTCGACCAGCTGCCGCAGGCGCTGCCGGCCGGCATCGTCAGCGTGCAGAACTACTACAACCTGCTCAACCGCGAGCACGAAGACCTGCTCGAGCTCTGCGAGCGCGAAGGCATCGCGTGGGTGCCGTACTTCCCGCTCGGGTCGGCGTTCGACGGGATCGCGAAGGTCATCGACCAGCAGGAGGTTCAGGATGCCGCGGCTGCGGTTGGCGCAACCCCCGCGCAGATCGCGCTCGCGTGGCTGTTGCAGCATGCGGCGAACATCCTGCTGATCACGGGGACCAGCAACCTGGAGCACCTGGTCGAGAACGTGGGCGCGGGGGGCGTTCGGTTGGATGAGCGGACGGTGGAGCGGCTTGACGCGGTGGGGAGGGTGGGGGTGGGAGGGTGACAGGCCCCTTCTCCCTACCACTTCACCCTCCCCCTCGCCTCTTCCCGGCTCGCGGTTTCTCCCTTCCTCCACCGCATAAACGTTCGATAGTTATCCACCAATATGTAATCTCCTCTCGTATTCTTGTTCTCCCTCTGGGAGAATGATTCCGTGACCATCACCGCGACCGTGGCCCTCGAGGTCCCCTCCCTCGAGGGCATGTCGCGCGCCGACGACCTGGTCGTCATCGAGGCCATGCGCGCCTGGGGTCGGGCTCGGCGCGAAGTGGATGCCGGGCTCGCGACCCTCGCCGGCATCGTGGCTGCGCGTTCCACCCTCGAGCTCGGCTACGACGGGCTGGCGCAGCGCTCGGGCGCTCGTACGACCGACGCGCTCGTGTCGCAGCTGACCGGCACCTCCGGTTCCGAGGCGCACGCCCTCACTGCGGTCGGCTCGATGATGAGCGATCCGGCGCCGTGGCTGGGCGAGGTCGCGAGCCGCGTGAGCGCGGGCGAACTGTCGGTCGGGGCGGCGGCCGCGATCCAGAACGGTTTGGGTGCGCCATCGTCGACCGTTGCAGCCGACGACCTGGCCGACGCAGCCCACGACCTGCTTCTCTCGGCGGCCTCGCTCCCACCCGAAAAGGTCGCGCAGCACGCCCGCGAACGGCGCGACGAACTCGACGAGGCCGGCGTGCTGGATCGCGAGGCGGCGCTGCGCGAGAAGCGGTTCCTGCGACTGACGCGCCAATCCGACGGGATGACACGGATCTTCGGTCTGCTCGACCCCGAGTCGGCGGCTCTGGTGACCGACGCGGTCGACGCCGTGACGTCGCCGCGCCGCGGTGGCCCGCGCTTCGTCGACCCGAGCGCCGAGGCTCGTGCCGAGGCGATCGTGAGCGACGAGCGCACCACCGAGCAGGTGGCTCTCGACGCCCTGGTCGAGATGGTCCGCATCGCGGCGTCGGCCGACGACGGCCGGATCTTCGGCACCCGCCGCCCCTCCGTCCGCGTCCACGTCACGGCGGCCGATCTGGCGCGGCGCTCGGGCGCCTGCCACGTGGAGGGCCAGACCACGGCGGTGTCAGTGGCGACCGTCGAGCGGATCGCGTGCGGCGAGGGCGTCCTCGCCATCGATTTCGACGGTCGCGACAACGCCTTGCGCCTCGGACGCAGCCGGCGCACCTTCTCCGACGCCCAGAAGACGGCTCTGGCCGCCATCTGGGGCGGATGCGCGGTCGGGGGATGCGAGCGGCCGCCCTCCTGGACCGAGGCCCACCACATCGACGAATGGGAGCGTGATCGCGGCACGACCGACGTGAGCAACGGAGTCCTGCTCTGCCGGCATCACCACCTGCTCGTCCACAACAACGGGTGGAAGGTGCGACGACGAGGCACCGACTACCTGCTCGAGCCGCCGCCCTGCGATCGACTGCACTCGTGTGCCCTGCCCCTGATTCCGAAGAACCCGGTCTTCCGACGCGCTCGCGCGACGGCGGAATAGAGCGCGTCGGCGCCGCGCAGTACCGTGTCGCCATGCGCATGCTGCTCACGTCAGAAGGCGTCCACAACCAGCTGATCCGCGACAAGCTGGTCGAGCTGCTCGGCAAGCCCATCGAGCAGGCGAACATCGTCGCGGTGATCGACGCGATCCTGCCCTTCGGCGGCGACAACACGAAGACGCTCGCCGACCTGCAGCGCCTGCGCGACCTCGGATGGGCGCAGTTCGATCTGCTCTCGCTGTTCGCCGGGCCGGCGTCGCTGGTGGAGTCGCGGCTGCGGTCGGCCGACGTCATCTTCTGCTACGGGGGTAGCAACCACTGGCTCGCCCATGCCTGGCACGCCTCCGGGCTCGCGCCGGTGCTCGCCGAGCTTCTCGACGTTCAACCCGACGATCCGCGCCACGATCTGCCTCACGGGCTGCACCACGATCCGCCCCACGGTCTGCCCCACGAGAAGGTGTACCTCGGATGGAGCGCCGGCTCGATGATCTTCTCGCGCCGGCAGGCGGACTCGGTCGAAGCCTTCTCTGATCAGGATGAAGTGGCTCAGTTCGAGCTGTCGACGGTTGCGCCGGCGGCCCCGCTGTTCGACTGGACCGTGATCTGCCATCGCGGCGCGGAATGGCAACCGCAGGTCACCGACGAGGTGATCGCCCGCTGCGCGGCGCGGCTCGGTGGGCCGGTCTATTTTCTGGATGACGACACGGCGCTGCTGGTGCGGGATGCGGCATCCGCCCCCGAGGTCGTGTCGAGCGGCCAGTGGCGGCTGTTCGACGGGGAGGGGCGGGTTGCCGAGCAGAGCGCGAGCTGATCCAGGAGCCATCTTGACCTCAAGCGCTTGGAGTGTGCTCCACTGGACGCATGACTCTGCTCACCATCCAAGAAGCCTCGCGTCAGACCGGCCTCAGCGAGCCGACGCTGCGCTACTACGAGGAGGTCGGCCTGATCGGGCCCGTCGCTCGCGATGACAGCAGCGGACACCGTCGCTACCGCGAGAGCGACGTCGACGCCCTGCAGGCTCTCGCCTGTCTGCGCGCGATGGGCGTCGGCATCGAGGACATGCGCGCCTACCAGGCCAACCGGGCGCTCGGACACGCGGCGGCTGGCGACCAACGCGACATCCTTCAACGTCATGCCGAGCGGGTCGAGCTCGAGATCGCGACCCTGCACGTGCACCTCGAGTACCTGCGCCGCAAAGCCGCCCTCTGGGATGCCCGCGAGCGCGGGGATGCCGTGGCCGAGGCAACGGCTCAACTGCAGGTGAACGCGATCCTGCCCGAGTTGGAGCATGTGATGCGCGCGGCTTGACTTCAAGCGCTTGAGGTTTGTTCTGCTGGACTCATGACTGATTCAGAGAACGCAACCACATCCACTTTTCTCGTCACCGGCGGCTCGGGGTACCTCGGCACCCGGGTGATCGCCGACCTGCTGCAGACCGGCGCGCACGTGCGCACGACCGTCCGCTCGCTCGACTCGGAGCCCGCTCTGCGCGAGGCGGTGCGACGAGGACTCGCGGGGAGCGGCGCCGACGGCGCCGGCCTCGAGGTCGTCGCCGCCTCTCTCACCGAGGATGCCGGGTGGGATGCCGCGGCATCCGGCGTCGACGGCGTCTTCCATCTCGCCACGCCGATGACCCACGCGACCGAGGATCGCGAGCTGGTCGTCACCCCGGCCCGAGACGGCACCGTGCGAGTGCTGCAGGCTGCGATCCGGTCGGGCGTGCCCCGGGTGGTCTTCACGTCGTCGTTCGCCGCCGTCGGTTACTCCCCCAAGCCGCTGAACGCGCAGGGGGCGCGCGAGTACGACGAGACCGACTGGACGGATCCCGACACCGACGGACTGCCGGCCTACCCGCTCTCGAAAACGGTCGCCGAGCGCGCCGCGTGGGACCTCATCCAGAGCCAGAGCGGCACCGAGCTCGTGGTTCTCAACCCGACCTGGATCGCCGGGCCGACCCTGACCTCCGACGCGCGGTCGTCGCTCCAGGCCTTCAGCGCGATGCTCGGCGGGCAGATGCCGCTCGCGCCCCGGCAACGGTTCGGCATCGCCGATGTGCGCGACGTGTCGTCCGCTCACCTGGTCGCGATGGCCACGCCGCAGGCCGCGGGCAAGCGCTACCTGCTGCTCGCCGACGGCCCGACCATCAGCTGGCTCGGCGTCGCCGAACTGCTGCGCTCCCACTTCGGCGAGCTGGCGGCCAAGGTACCGACCGAGGAGGTGCCGGGCGATGAGCTGCCGCCGTTGATCATCCACAACGAGCGAGCGAAGGCCGAGCTCGGTTTCGCCCCGCGATCAGCCGAGACGACGATCGTCGAGACGGTCGAGAACATGATCGAGCGGGGGATGCTCGGCTGACCCGGCGTAGACGGTGCCCCTGGAGGGACTCGAACCCCCAACCCTTTCCTTAGGACGGAACTGCTCTTCCATTGAGCTACAGAGGCTGACCGG
>Ga0105240_10004396_pt1 | contig 21501 bp, 15 predicted proteins | sample KBSC54metaG_FD_80426 | JGI IMG/M metagenome (GOLD analysis project Ga0105240, IMG submission 80426) | Corn rhizosphere microbial communities from Kellogg Biological Station, Michigan, USA - KBS C5-4 metaG | ecosystem: Host-associated > Plants > Roots > Rhizosphere > Soil | place: Michigan, USA... | reverse complement strand
TTTTTTCAAGTTCCTCCAGGTCCGATTGCGCCAGTTCCAATATCCGAATGCTGCGACGGTATTTCTCGAGCGATGTGAGTTGCCGCGGCGTCGGGTCCAGAGCCGTGAGCGTGTCCACGAGCTGAAGTTTCGATTGAATCGGTGAGGCGGTGTGGCGCAGCGCAGCTCGCAGGAACGCGTTCCGGGCAGCCCTGTAATGGCCGCTCGCCAGCTCCGCGTCTCCCAGCGCGACGAGTAACTCCGCGTCCGGCGGACCCTTCTGCTCCAGTTCCCTGTAAATATTGACGGCGCGCGCGGGCGATCCGGCGACCATATAGAAGTGAGCGATGCGCCGGCGAATCCGCGGCTGATCGCTCGTCTCCGCCTCCAGAGAGATCAGCTCCGCAAGCATTTCCTGGTATCGCTTCTGCTCCGCCAGCAATTGCACCAGCTCCATTCTTGCCGCAGTCCGGCTTAGAGCCGCGTCTGCTTTCCATTCTCCGTAGATGGCGCGGTGAAAATACCAGCTTGCCTCCTGCAACGAATTTTTTCGGAGCAATAATCGCGCTTCCGACAGGTTTGCCTCTCCATTGTTCGGCTCGCGATTCAAAGCGTCTGCGATCAGCGGCTCCGCTTCATCCACTTTTCCCGCACTTGCAAGGGCATTTCCCAGTTCCAGCGCATACCCGGGATTGTTCCTCTCAAGAACCCATGCTCTGCGCAGCGGCGCGATGGCCTCCGGGGCTCTGCCCTGCTTCAGCAGAACACTGCCACGCTGGAACGTATCCGCCGCCTCGCGGTGAACTTCCTGGTTTTCCGTTCTGGCAAGCAGGCCGTCAATCATCGCCAAAACGCCTGCCAGGACGACGATGGCGAGGGTAGTCCGAACGATCCGCGTCCGGGTCACCTAACCTCCAGCACAGCCGAGCCGACTCCATATGCCGCCAGGATCTGCCGCAGTGTCACCACCCCGCGCATCTGACGAAGATTGGCACGGCTAACTACCGGCAACACATCTAAACCGGTTTCGCGCATTCGTTCCAGAGCGTGCGCGGCGGATTGGTCCGGATGCACGAACGCAATTTCTACCTGTTCGCCCATTACGCGCGAGAGCGGAAGATTGTCGTCGCGTTCGAGGTCTGTTTGCCGGATCATGCCAGCGAGACGATCTGCCTGACCGACAGGCCAGGCGTTGCAGCTTTCCCTTTTAAGCACTTCCCGAGCGGATTCAGCTGTGTCGTCCAATGACAGCATCCGGGCGCCAATTCGCATAATCTCTCCCACGCGAAACGCGGCCTGTACCTCGCGCGATTCGAGTGTTGGAAGAAATACGCCCTCCTGATGCGCCAAAGCCTCATAGATCGGTTCGGGCTGCAGCCTTTGCGAAACAAAAAAGCTCACCAGATTCGATATCATCAGCGGAACGATAATCGAGTAGTCGCGCGTCATCTCGAAAATCATGATTACGGAGGTGAGCGGAGTGCGAACAATCCCGGCGAATGCCGCGCCCATGCCTACCAATGCGTATGCCCCCGGGTTCGCAGTCCACGCGGGGAATAACGTATGCGCAATGCTGCCGACTGTTCCTCCGATCATGGCCCCAATGAAAAGGCTGGGCCCAAAGATGCCGCCCGCGTTTCCAGAGGAATAGCAAACCGGAGTGGCGATTATTTTTAGTACACCCAGCAAGACAACCGTCTTAAGGGGAAAATCGCCCCCCAGTACGAAATCCACGTACCCGTAACCAACTCCCAGAACCTCCGGGACAAACCAGCCGAGCAACCCAATGAGTAAGCCGCCGGCAACAGGTTGAAACCACACTGTGGAAGCCGGCAGGCGGCGGAACAGGATCCGCAAATAAAGTAATAGTTTTACGAAGCAGACCGAACAAAGGCCGCCCACCAAGCCAAGGACCGCGTACACCCCAAACTCTGCCGGGCTCACCAGCCTGTATGCGGGGACATGGAACAGCGGCTGATCGCCCAATATGAGGTGCAGCACCATCCAGGAAGTGGCGGAACTCAGAACGACAGAGCCCAGCACCGGCGCATGCAGATCGCCCAGAATTTCCTCCAGTGAGAAAAGAACCGCGGCGATGGGCGTGTTGAAGGCGGCGGCAAGCGCGGCGGCCGCTCCCACCGGCAGCAAGGCCCGCACGTTCTTCGGGCTTAAGCCATAACGCCGGCCGATTACAGATGCGATGCCGGCGCCAATCTGCACCGACGGACCTTCGCGACCGAGCGCTATGCCGCTCGCGAGCGATATGCAGCAGCAGATCAGCTTACCGAAGACGGTGCGAAGCCCAATGTATCCGTCCTCGATAAAGAGCGCAAATTTCGCTTGAGGAATTCCGCTCCCTCTGGCGCCGGGGAAATAGCGAAACAGCAGAACGCCGCTCACCAGCGCGCCAGCGACCGGCACCAGTACACGGCGCCAAGCCGCACTTTCGGGCGGATACATCCGGGCGCTTAGGCGACCGGTCAGCAGAATGAACGCGACAACGGTCAACCCAACCATCACGCCGATTACCAGACTCAGGACGATTAGAAGCTGATCTTCGCGTTTGGCGAAACCAGTCCAAGTCAGACTTGAGGACGGCGCGGATTCTTTGTTCATCCTTCAAACTACCGAATGGCGGGTTGCAAAGTGAATCCCCCGAATGCACCAGAGCGAACCTTTTCGCCCAGCTGTAGCCAGCCGAAGGCCGACCCGAGGCGACGAAGTCGACAGGACCACCAGGACACCGAAGGCGAATGAATGAATGGATGGATAAAAATTGGCGGGCCTGAACTTTCTCAGAGCCCGCCTTAAAATCCGAAAAACTACTTCTTTTTGACCTGTTTCTGCTGACCGACGCGGACCTTGTTCATCGCCGCTTTGGCATCGTTGAAGGCCTTGTGATCGTGGCGTGAAACCGCATCCGCGAGATAGGCGTCAACGTTCGCCTGGTTGGGCAGAACGGCCATCAAAGTAAACGTATCGTTGCACGTGGGGCAGAACGGACGGAACCGCTTCACATTAGGGATTGCCATAACAGAAGTAGTTTAGCAGACCGGTTTGAGAATCCCGTTCAGTTGCTCTCTGGCTATACCCGTCGTCTCCAGTGCCGCCAACTTCCGCATGTTCGACCAAAGGTCTTCGCCCGCATCCTCAGCCAGATGAACCACGGCGTGCAGTGCCGAACGGGAGCTTTCGGGCCGATGGTGGTGCCGGACCGCCTCCACAATCGCCTCGGGCAGTCGCCACGCGCCCAGCAAGTCTGCTCCGAAAGCGGCATGGTCGCTTCCGTAGGCCATTGTCTCGGCGTAAATCAGAGGAAATCCGGCAGTCCGCCAATATCGCTCCGCCGCCTGCATTTCAGCCGGAAAAACCGTGAAAGCCACGCGCCCAATATCATGCAGCAGCCCGGCCGCGTAGGCCGAATCGGTATCCGCTCCGCAAAGCCTGGCGAGCAGTTGGGAATGGACGGCTACCTGTTGAGAGTGGTCCCAGATCTGACCCAGGGCGCCGCTGGCGAAAAGTTTGGAAAAACTGGCGGCCATCAAAGTTTTCCGCGCGATCGGCACTCCTACGCGCATCACCGCGTCCCGTAATCCGGTTATCTCATTCCGCGGACTGTAAAGAACGGAGTTCGCCACGCGAAGCAATTGCGCCGCAAGCGCAGGGTCAGACTCCGCAATCGATCTCAATTCGAAAACCGTAGCTGTTTCATCCGTTGTGCGAAGCAGTTGCGCCGCCGCTCGCGGCAGTACTGGCAGGTTCGGCGGAATAAATCGGGCCGCCGGCGTAACCAGTCGGGTGAGCGCGCCGCGCGCGGGGCCCCAATCGCTCGACAGAAACTCGGAGATCGCGGTTGAAACCGGAACTCCTTCGCAGGCCGCGAATTCCACCGTTTCATCGAACGCGGTGCAAATTTCGAGCGCGTGCGCGGCGCTCGCATCGGACGTCAGCCGGGGTAAAATCGCGGACAGAAGCGCCGAGATCCGCTGATTCCGCGACTCTTTTTCGCTCGGCGTGTGATCCAGGACTGGGCTCATATAACAGATCTCCTCATGCACAAAGATCTATCGGAAAAAAGTTTCTAAAACTTTAGCGGATACTGCCGAGTGAACGAAGGTACTACCCTCGCGACGTTTTCCAGGCGCGCTAGAATCGACGACATGACCGGTCGAACCGCAACTCCACGTCTGAACGGCGATGATCTTATCGGGGAAGTCCTCCGCAACATGGAAGAAGGCTTGTTCCGGATCCGCCGCAAAACCATCGTGCCGGCCATTTATCGCATCTATCTGAGCTCGGCGGACTACGAGCCCTTCCGCGACGTAGTGCCCTTTATCTCCGGCGAAATTCGCGCTGCGCTCGACGAGCGCCTCGCGCGCTGGAACGGCTCAAAACGCAAGCTTGCGCAATCGTTGCTGGGCAAAATCGGCGTTGGCGAAGCCGCGGAACCTACCGAATACGTTCGGGTGACCGACGCCTGGACAGTCGAGATCTATCCCGATCTTGACGAAAAACTGCATCCCGGCGAAATCGAGGTTTACTCAGATCTTGGCTCACCGGAAAAGCCCGAATACGGCGCCGGATCGCTTACCCGCCGCATCTTCCCAAAAGGCGCGGAACCTCAGCCCGCGCAACCTCAGCCCGCGCAACAATCTCAGCAGGCGCAACCTCCCGCATCGCAGGCACCTCAAAGCCAGGGAACTGTGACGGAAACCGAAACCCCGCCCGAAATTGCAAACGACACAGAAGACACAGAACAAGGCGGCACAAAAGCGCGCGCGTTCGCGTATATCCGTTATGTGGATCATGAGGGGCAAAAGACTTTCGAGGTGACCAAAAATCAAATGGTCATTGGCCGCGGCGGCAGATCCTATTGGGTGGATCTAAAGCTCGAAACACTTCCCGACGTCTCCCGCGAGCATTGCCGCATCCGCCGCGATCCCGAAACCGGTCGTTTCACCATTGAAGATGCGAGCCAGTTCGGTACCGCTCTTAACGGCAAGCCCGTCTCTCAAAGTAACCCCATGGAAATCCCCCGCCGCGCCACCATCAGTCTCGCCGGAGTCATCGACTTGCAATGGGAGGCCGTCTGAAGCAAGGCAGCCCCGCAATGAACTCAAATGCCACGTGGCGCACGTACCGGTGCGTACGCAGCGGCAAGGGCGTGCGGCCGAATGTGGGGCGGCCAATCCTGGGCGCGTCAACGCACCCCTGGTCAACGCACCCCTGGTCAAGAGGCAGAAATGCATGACCTCCTAACCGGAAGAACCGTAGTCCTAATCGCCATGCTGACCGCCGTAGCGCTAATCGCCGCCTTCGCCATAGCCAGGGAGAAACGCTGATGGCCGTCCGCGCCGGCCTGCTCTCCGCCGCCGCCAGCGACATGGGGCGCCGGCGCACAAACAACGAAGACCGCTATTACATCGACCCCGAGCGCGGAATCTTCGCAGTAATCGACGGCGTCGGCGGACACGCCGCTGGTGAACAAGCCGCCGAAACCGCCGTCGAAGTGATTCGCGAACGTCTTGAGCGCCCCTCGGGCAAACCTGAAGACCGTATCCGCGAAGCCATCGCACTGGCCAACAACGAAATCTTTCGACGGGCCAAATCGCACCCGGAATGGACCGGCATGGCCTGCGTCCTCACAATCGCCCTCATTGAAGACGATATCGTCACCGTCGGCCACGTGGGCGATTCGCGCCTCTACCTGCTGCAACCCGGGTCCATCCGGAAGATGACGCATGACCACTCTCCGGTAGGCGAGCGTGAAGATCGCGGCGAGTTGGACGAATCCGACGCCATGCGCCACCCGCGCAGAAACGAAATCTATCGCGACGTCGGCACAGGGGAGCGCTCACCCGACGATCCGTCCTTCATCGATATCCTGACGTTTCCGATGCCTTCGGATGGCGCCCTGCTGCTTTGCTCCGATGGCCTGACAGACCTGATACCGAGCGCCGAAATTCGCGCCGGCGTGGAACGTTACGCCCCCGATTACGATACCGCCATCAAAGCCCTGATCGATGCCGCGAATCACGCGGGCGGCAAAGATAACATCACAGTAGTGATCGTCGCCGCGCCCGGATACAGCCGCGTGGCTTTCGCCAAGCCCCCCGTCCCGCTACCCTCCAATTCCACCCTCAAATGGGGCCAAATTGTTGTGGCCGCATTGGCAGGCCTGCTGGTTGGCGGCGGTATCGGCCTGCTCGTCCCAATCCTGAAAGCACGTTACTCGGTCGATGGCCCGCGCACTCTCGTGGTCGGCCAAGCGGGAATCAATGCGACTCTCGCCCAGGCTCACTCAGGCGACACCGTCATCATTCCCGAGGGTCGCTTCAAGGAGAAGATCGAACTTCGCGAAGGGGTCGCCATCAGGGCTGGCCAGGCCGCGGCAGTGACACTGATCTCTCCCGATGGCGGACCGCCCGTCTCAGCTCACAAAATCGAAACCGGCTCGCTCGAAGGCGTCTGGATTCAGGGCGATTCCCAGGCCCCCGCTTCAGTGGGAATCGATCTCGTGAACTCCAGCCCCAACATTCTGAACGTTTGGGTAAGCGGCGCGGGAACGGGCATCAACATCAGCGGCGCTTCCGCTCCACTCATCAAATCCGGCAAGATCGCCAACAACCTCGGCCCCGGAATCGAGATCGGAACCGGCGCGAAACCGCGCATCGAAAGCACCATCATCGCGGCTAACGGTAATGGCGTTCCCGGCGCTCCGAAACCCGGCGTGGAAGCGCAGGATCAGTCGAAGCCCGTGCTCAAAGACAATCCCATCGTGGACAACGCCGCGGAGCCGGTTTGGATCCACGGCCACACATGGCAACCCGCCGATTTCCAGGAAAACTTCTTCGGCGGCTTACCTCTCAAAAAAGCCGTCCGCCTGATTGACGAACCGCCTTCACCCTCAAAACCGAAACAGGGGCGACCGTAATATGGATCCCAAACTCTTCGGCCGATACGAGATCGTTCGCAAACTTGCCGGCGGTGGCATGGGGAGGGTTTATCTGGCCTACGATCCAGTGCTGAATCGCCACGTGGGCCTCAAGCTGATCGACGCCGGGTCCGATCAGGATAGTCTCGATGCGGTGGCGGCAGAACGCCGCGGCGCGACCCTGCAAGACCAACTCGCCAAGCGTGAACCCGGCGGCAGAGTCGCCCAAATTTTCGATGTCGGTGAACGCGAGGGCTATTTCTATATCGCGATGGAGTACATAGAAGGCGAAGACCTTTCCGAACTCGTCGCGCGCGGTCCTCTGCCCCCCGATCGGGCCGTCTCCATCGCCCTTGACATTCTCGATGTCCTCGTCAAAGCCCACAGCTTTCAGACCATCATTGAGGACCGCGCCCACCGCGGCATCATTCACGGCGATATCAAACCTCGCAACATACGCGTTATGGCGAATGGAAACGTGAAGGTGCTCGATTTCGGAATTGCCAAGGCCGTCTCCATGACCCGCAGCATTACCTTTAACCAGTTCGGCAGCATTCCGTACTCGTCCCCCGAACGCCTCCAAACCGGCGACATGGATGCGCGCTCCGACGTCTGGTCCGTCGCCATCGTTCTATTTGAAATGCTCACTGGCAAGCCGTTTTTTGAAGCCGAGGCATCCTCCAAAATGGAATGGCTGATTCGCAACTATAAGGCGCTGCCTCCCTCCATGGCGCAGCTTCCGCGCGGTCTCCGTGAAATTCTCTCGCGCGCGCTCGATCCCGATCTCAACCGACGCTTTCCCAGCGCCGCTCAGTTCCAGGCGGCGCTTCATGAGTGGCAGCACCTTGCCGAGCCTTCGGATCAATCGGCATCTCAGGATCCCGAGGTCACGCGCCGCACCGCCTACGCCCCGACGGAAGAAAAAACACGCCGCACCGCTGCCCCAGTCCCTCCGCCGCTACCGAAACCGGTCTTGCCCTTCAGTCCGATGGTCGCGCAAGCGCGGCGCGCATTCCTCATATTCGCCGTCTTCGCATTCTTCGTGGCCGTCTTCACGTCTGTCTACGAGATCCGGCTCTGGAATCAGGCCGAAGCTCTTCGCAAGCAAATCGATTCCGGCCAGATGAGCCCCGATGATGGCGCGAAGGCGTTCAAAGTACTTTCGGCCAAAACCTTCTTTGCCTTGCCTCTTTCGCCCGCGCGCAACAGCCTGCGGGATCGCTACGTCGCGGAAGCCGACCGCGTCATCGCCGATTACCGTGAAGCCTCCGAGAGCACTCCTGTCTACCTCAAGGACTGGCAACGCGCACAACGCGCCCTCATGCAAGCCGTTTCCATTGCCCCCGACGATAAGTCCATCCGCGGCAAGTCAAGGCTTGTCGACGGACACCTTCGGCTGCATGCGCGCTCACCCGACGGTAAGAAAGCGCGACCGGACCTTAAAGGCGCCCGCTCGGCCTTCGAGGAAGCCCGCACCCTGCTTCCCAACTCGCCCGACCCGCACCTCGGTCTTGCACTCATTCATATGAATGACAGCGAACTCGACAGAGCCGAAGACGAACTGCACCAGGCCCAGCGAAACGGCTTCAGGCCCGGACGTCGCGAACAGAAAGCGCTGGGCGACGCCTATAAAGAACGCGGCGAGCGCTGGCTGGCCGATGGCAAACGCGCGCACGACATCGCCAAAATGCAGGAGGCGATTCAGCACGCCGACAGCGACCTCGATCACGCACAATCTCTGTACAACTCAGTCGCTCCGTTCCTGCATGGAACCGAATTGGCGGAGGCGGTAGCGCAGGAACGCGATCAAGCCCGGAAGACCCTCGCCGCCGCACAACAAGCCCAGATGCCGCCGGCACCCGCACCCTCCAGGGAGACTCCTTAATGGCTGAATGGAACGTGACGCCCGTACTCGACCAGAAGCCGCATTTCGGAATCAAATCCAGCGGCTCACGGTGGATTGTGTCGGCTCTAAAAACGCTTGCGGCACCCCAAAGGGAGATCTCCTAAAATGGCGGTAACCCGCAGCACCCCCGAATCCCGCCAGGCCGGCCAACGCCCCGCCCGCCGCGCCCGCTCAGGCAACCGCCTAATAGAGCTCCTCTGGCTCATCCTCGCCGGAATAATCGTCTGTAGCGCGTGGAGCCTCGTCTACACGGCCAAACTGCGCCGCTCCGCCTCGCCTGCGCCACCCCTGAACATCTCCCGCATCGACCGGGCCGAAACTCTGTATCCGGTATTAGCAGTCTTCCAAAGCCCCGCCGACCGTGAATATGTAGCACGCCGAATCTTCGACACGCTCGCCGAAAATAGCGCCATCCCCAACACCGGCGCCATCGCCCGGATCCGCATCCCCCGAGCCGACCTCATCGGCGACAAAAAGGTAGACGAACTTCGCACTCGCGCCGAGGCCGCCAAAACAAATACAATCGGGCTTCTAACCCCCGCCGAATTCGCACAGCTCAAACCGCAAATCGCCGTTCGCGACCTCGCCGATTTCAAACGCTCCTTCGCCCTTTGGGCCGGCGCGATTCTGGCCGCATTCCTGCTCACGAACCTCATTTGGATGGTCCGCGGCTTCACCGGCCCCCTCGTATTCCTGCCCTTGCTCCTGATGCTCACTGGCATTGGCTTCGCCCTGATGGTCGCCCTGCGCGACCCGATCCGCGATACCCTGATCTTCGTCCCCTTCGCCCAGGGCGTTGCCGGCGGCTGCACCCTGATGCTAATCGCGAGCTTCATCAACTGGGAATCGACCACGGCCAGCTATAGCTTCGTGCCCCTGCTCGGTGCGATTGTGCTCTCACTCGCGCTCATCTTCTTCGGCTCAGGCCCAAGCGGCAGCGATGCCCGCGTCAACCTCGGCCCCTTCCAGCCAGTGGAAGCAATCAAAATCCTGCTTGTCTTCTTCCTCGCCGGATATTTTTCGAAACGCTGGCCTTTGCTGCGCCAACTCCGCGAAAAGCGCTTCGTGATACCCGGGGTGCAGTTGCCGCCATTGCAGTATGCGGCTCCCGTCATGGTCGGCGTTGGCGTCGCCGTGCTGTTCTTCTACCTGCAGCGCGACCTCGGCCCCGCGCTCGTTTTCGCCGCCGTGTTTCTTACTCTCTACGCCATTGCCCGCAACCGCGCGCCTCTGGCGATCATCGGCATGACCGCCCTGCTTGGCGGCTTCATGGCCGGTTATTTTCTTGGCACACCGAAAACCGTTCATGACCGCGTATCCATGTGGCTCTCGCCCTGGAGCAACACCGTTCGCGGAGGCGATCAGGTGGTGCATTCCCTCTGGGCCATGGCATCCGGCGGCCCTCTTGGCACCGGCCCGGGGCTTGGCGAATCCGACGTAATCCCCGCCGGCTACACCGATCTCATCGTCTCTGTTCTTGGCGAAGAATGGGGCTTCCTGGGCATCGCCGCGGTTTACGCAATCTTCGGAATCCTCATCTGGATGGCACTCAGAATCGCACGCCGCGCCCGCACCGACTACGCCTTCTTCCTCGCCCTCGGGCTCGCGTTATTGGTAAGCGCCGAACTCCTCCTCATCTCCGGCGGCATTCTCGATCTATTTCCGCTATCCGGCGTCGCCACACCGTTCCTTAGCTACGGCCGTACAGCCATGCTCGCGAATTTCCTGATCGCCGGAATTCTTCTTGCTCTCGGACGCGAGCAAGCGCCCACTGAGAGAACCGCTCCCTTCCACGCCGGTCTGCGCTGGGTAGAAGTCGTGCTCGGCGTACTCGCGCTTTCCATCGTCGCCAAGGCCGGCTACGTTCAACTCGCGCGCGCCGACGCCATCGCGGGCGAAGGCACTCTCGTCCTGCAAGCTGACGGAGGCCGCCGATACATTTACAATCCGCGCCTCATAGCCGCCGCCCGCGATCTGCGGCGCGGCACTATCTCAGACCGCGCCGGTCTGCCCCTCGCCACCAGCAGTTGGGCCGAACTGGAACAGCATCGCGCCCAATACAAAGAACTGGGCATCGATATCGATCAAGCCTGCAACCGCGCCGATTTCCGCCATTACCCGCTCGGCAAACTCACCTTCCATTTATTAGGCGACCTGCGCACCCGAGCCAATTGGGGCGCGCCCAACAGTTCGCTCGTCGAACGCGATGAAGCAGTGCGTCTGCAAGGCTATGACGACCGCGCCAGAGTCGTCGAACTGAAAGATGAATCCGGCAAACCGTTCTACACCATTCGCTATGATTACCGTGAGCTGCTCCCCTTGCTCCGTCATCGCTGGGAGCCCGAAAATCTCGCCGTGAAAAAGATCCGCGACCGCGAGCGCAATGTCCACTTGTCGCTTAGCGCCGCGCTTCAGGTGAGCGCCGGTCAAATCCTGCAAACCCGCCTTGCCGAACAGCATCTGATACACGGCTCCGTCGTGGTGATGGATCCGGCTAACGGAGATCTCCTCGCCTCCGTCAACATACCCTCACCCGAACTCGCTCAGGAACGCCTTGCGGTGGGTGAAGCCGCCGGCTCCCTGCTGGACCGTGCCCGTTATGGACTCTTTCCGCCCGGCTCCACTTTCAAAATAGTGACCGCCATTGCAGCCCTGCGCGCCGACCCTAATCTCGCGCATCAGCAATATCAGTGCGTACGCCTGCCCGACGGTCGCAACGGCAACTTCATCGGCAACTCGAAACGCCCCATTCGTGACGACGTGGAAGACGCCAGCCCCCACGGGACCCTCGATATGAACCGGGCTCTGATCGTTTCGTGCAATGCCTATTTCGCACAGCTCGGCACTTATAAGGTCGGCGCGCAACAATTGCTCGATACCGCGAAAGTCATCGGAATCTCCGTTGCGAATCCACCCACCGTTAAGAATCTCACGCCGCAAATGCCCCAGATTTCATACGGTCAGGGCCAGGTCGTCGTCTCGCCGTTCCAGATGGCGCGCGTTGCCTCGGCAATCGCAGCGGGTGGCGCGCTGCCGTTCGGTCGCTGGATTACCGACGACAGCAACAGCCGCACGACCGCCCCGCAACGCCTTCTTCCAGTCAACATGGCGGACCTGCTCGCGAAAGATATGCGCGGTGTTGTCACAAGCGGCACAGGCCGGCGCCTTGCCGCTATCACTCCGGCCATCGCGGGCAAGACCGGTACGGCGGAACTCGCGAATGCGCCATCCCACGCCTGGTTCATCGGTTTTGCGCCCTACACCGAAGGTCCCGCGCCGAAACGAATCGCATTCTCTATCCTGGCGGAGAATGGTCATTACGGCGGCACAGCGGCGGCACCGGTGGCGGGCGATCTCGTCGCGGCGGCACAACGGCTGAAATTAATCCCATGAGTATCCTCCGGCGCATTGAAAAAACTCTCGATGAACGGCTCCGCGGCATCTTCGGCGGAGGCGCCTCGCCCGGTTCGAGCGAAGCCATTGAACTCTACCGCGACGCGCTCGATCAGATTGCCGCCCGCGCCTCTGTCGGTGTTCGTGGCGACCGCGTCTTTCCGTTCGATCGAATTCGTGTGGAACTGAAGGCCGATACGCCGGAACGAAAGGCGATACTCGAGGCCCTGTTCATCCCGGAACAGGTTGCTTCCGACGTTCGGGCCACTTTGGTTGAGGCGGGTGTCGCGGCCCCCGCGGTGCTTGCCATCGAAATCGAATATCCCGAAAATCCCGCTGTCGAAATCCGCGTGATTTGCGACAAGGCCACAGCCCCAACCGCGGTGGCCCCGGTTGTATATCCCCTGGTGCCGGTGCGGCTAGTGACTTTGGCGGGCGCTTCTTCGGAACCGGATTTCCTGGTGGACCGCCCGAGGATCAGCATTGGCCGCGTCAACGAAGTGCTCGATTCCCTGGGGCGCGCGATACGCCGCAACGAACTATTCTTCCCCGAGTCGGAAGCGGAACCCAACGCCAGCGTCTCCCGCGCCCACGCCCACATTCGCTTCGAGCCCTCCTCGGGCGAATGGCGCATTTACGACGATGGCAGTTCTCTCGGCACCTCGATCTTCCGAGAAGGCCGCCGCATAGACGTTCCCGCCCACGCCAGCCGAGGCGTGATGCTCCGTCTGGGAGACGAAATCTACTTAGGGCAAGCCCGCCTAAAATTCCAACCTGCGCCCTGAGCCGCAAGGTACACGCGACTTCAGCCGGCTACCGAAACCTCCGTCCAGCCGCATCCGCTGCCCGCAAGGCCTCAACAACCATCTCGGGCCGAACCTCAAAAGGCTCGTTATGAATCGTTTCCCCAACCGCGGTCGCGCGCCGCGCAACACGATCCAATTCAGCCTCACGCAACCCAATCTCCGCAAACGTAATCGGCAAACCAACGCTCGTCGAGAATGCCAGCACCTCGTTGACCACCGGTGCCGATTGCCCTTCCAGCATCAACTGCGCCACAACACCAAAAGCCACCTTCTCCCCATGCATGAACCGATGCGTCCCTTCAGCCGTGGTCAAACCGTTGTGAACCGCGTGGGCCGCCGCAAGGCCCGAAGACTCGAATCCGAGTCCCGACAGCAGCGTATTCGCTTCCACCAGCCGCTCCAGCGCGGGCGTTGCTTCCTGAGCGCGAAGCGCATTTAACGCCGCCGTCCCATCGGCCAGCAGCGTCTTGTAACAAAGCTCCGCCAGTGCCAGCGCGCTCCGAGTCGAAGCGCCGCCCCGCATATTCTTCACCCCGCCCGCCGCACACACCTTTGCCTCGAACCATGTAGCCAGAGCGTCCCCCATCCCGGCCACCAGAAATCGTGCGGGGCTCTTCGCAATCACATCGGTATCCACCAAAACCAAATCCGGATTCCGCCGATAAATCCGGTACTGCTCGAACTCTCCGCTGTCCGAATAAACAACCGAAAGGGCACTGCAAGGCGCATCGCTTGATGCAATCGTAGGGCAATTCACCACAGGCCAATCTAAATCCGAAGCAATCGCGCGAGCCGTATCCAGCACCTTGCCCCCGCCCGCCCCGATCACAAGCCCTGCTTTCATCGCCCGTGCCGCAGCCTTGCCGCGCTCGATCTCAGACGAAGAACATTCGCCATTGAAAGCGAACACCGAATACTCGATACCAGCGTCCCCAAGACTCGCCTTCCAAGTCTCCGAGAGCAGCCTAATCGCGCTCCGCCCCGCAATCAAAATCGCCGGCCCGCCCAGCCCAAGCCCGACAATCTCTTCACCCAGGTGAGCGGTCGCATTTCGCCCCTGCGTGTACCGGCTGGGAGCACAGAAAATCTGCAGCATGTTCAGAATTGTATACGGGGTTCGACAAAAAAAATCCGGCCAGCCCAACCTGTCAATCCACGAGATTCATCTTCCTGTGATGGTTCAGCCTGAAATGGAGAACTGGCGTTCCCCGTTAGCGAGTAGAACGCCATTTTCGGCGAGCCAGTTTGGGACGACATCTCCAAACGCACTGGCTGGTGGTGGAACGGGCGGCGGTGAAACGACAACTGGTTTCCAAGAAGGAAATCACGTTGGGTGGTCCGGGCTCATACAGGCCGGGACATGGATGAAAAAACAAAACTGGCTACAGAAGAAATATTGACGGCCCGAACGCTCACACTCCTCACGACACGCCTCCCATGTGGGCCACTTTCCGGATATGCGGGTTTCACCGCCCCGATCCTGGGGGCACGCCCCCGCAGCCCTGCATTTCAACGATGCGAGAGCCATCAACCGACCTGCGATTCCGGCCGGTAATTTCCGACGATCCGTCCGCAATCCGGTGGCTCCTCTGATGGTTTCTTTGTTAGCCCGCGTGCGCGCTATTGTGGCTGGGCATCCAAGCTTTTGAACGGCAGCGGCAGGCTTTGGCGACGCTCGCCGGCGGAAGAACTGGAAGCCGCGAAGGCCCGCATGAGCACCGCCGCGCAGAGGCCTTGACAGGCCTTGACACAATTCTGACAAACCCGAAATCCCGCCTGTACAATTGCAGAGTATTGTCGAGAATTGGCGAACGATGCGTCTGCGCGAATGGTTTCGGCCCCCCCGTCACGCCCTGATTCTATTTCTGGGGGTAGCCGTCGTTTGCGGTGTGGCCCTCGGGTGGCTGGGATGGGTATTGCTGGAGCAGGACCAGGCCGTGGAAGTCACGCGCCGAAGGGAGCGGTTTGAGGAGGCGGCCGACCGCGCAGTCGCCGTCATGCAGCGATCGCTCGCGGATCTGGAAGGTCGGCTCTCACAACCGGTAACGTCCGGGCGACTGCCCGCTGGCGTTGCGCGGGTGTCGGCGGGCGAGAACGGAATCGCCGCTGTGCCGGGGCTGGTTTATTATCCGCAAGCCGCTCTAATGCCGGAGGCTGCGCCCGAGACCTTTGCAGACGCCGAGCGGCTCGAGTTTACCGTCAGCGACCTGGCGGGTGCAGCGCGGGTTTATGAACGGCTGGCAGCCAAAGCGGACGGCCCAATACGCGCCGGCGCGCTCACCCGGCTCGGCCGGGTCGAGCGCAAACTGCACGACACCGCCGCCGCGCACCGCACTTACGAACGCCTGTCGCAAATTCCGCAAGCCGGTGTAGCCGGGCTTCCATCCTCTTTGATCGCGCGTGAAGCTCTCGCCACGTTGTTCACGGAGATCGATCGCCCTGGCGCACTCGCGCGTGAAGCCGCCGCCCTTCACAACGATCTTCGCACCGGACGCTGGCAACTCACCAAGCAGCAATACGAGTTCTATTGGGCGGAGACCGTCGCCTGGCTCGGGCGACCTCCGCAGGAAGACGAAGACGGACGGGTGATCGCAGAGGCATTCGACAGGGTGTGGCGCAGCCGAACCGGTGGCGTGTCGTTGGCTCGGCGGTTGATTCCCGTGGAGCGGACGACAGCGCTGGTGATGTGGCGGCAGACCGGCGATCGGTTCGATGCGATTGTGGCCAGCCCCCATTACCTGCGCACGCTATGCAGCGAGGCGTTTCCCGCTACGAGCCTGCGTTGGGCCTTAGCCGATCCGGAGGGTCGCACGGTGTTGGGTGAGTCCCCGCCGGCGCGCGATGCAGCGCTGCGGACGGCCGACGTTACCCAATTGCCGTGGACGCTGCACGTTTTCGACTCGGGCTCTCCCGTGGGTGTCTCGCCACGGCGGAAATTTCTGCTGTGGGTATTCGCGGTTTTGGCAGTGGTGCTCTCGTCCGGCGCCTATTTCATACTTCGCGCCATTTCGCGCGAGATGAGAGTGGCGCGTCTGCAATCCGATTTCGTCGCTGCCGTCTCGCACGAGTTCCGCAGTCCACTCAGCTCGCTGGCGCAGATCTCGGAGATGCTGGCCCGCGATCGTTTCGGGTCCGACGAACAACGCCGGAAGTCCTACGATGTGCTGGTGCGGGAAACGGAGCGGCTGCGGCGGCTGGTGGAGGGGCTGCTCGATTTTGGACGGTTCGAAGCGGGGGCCGCGGCGTATCGCTTCGAACTTCTGGACGCCAACGCGTTCCTGCGCGGGATCGTCAACGAGTTCCAGGAGCGTCTGGCCGCGCTGGGCTATTCCATCGAGTTGCATGCGCCGGAGGGTGAAGTGCGGGTCCGCGCGGACCGCGAAGCGTTGGCGCGTGCGATCTGGAACCTGCTGGATAACGCCGTGAAATACTCGCCGGAGTGCCGCAAAGTGTGGGTGGACGTGGAGCATGAGGCCAGCCGCATTTCAATTGCGGTGTGCGACCGCGGGTTGGGGATTCCCGCGAACGAGCAGCAGGAGATCTTCGAGAAGTTCGTGCGAGGCGCGGAATCCAAGGCGCTGCGTATCAAGGGTACTGGCATCGGCCTCGCGATGGTGCGTCATATCGTGCAGGCGCATGGCGGCGAAATCCGCCTGGCCAGCGAACCGGGGCAAGGAAGCCGGTTCACTATGATTCTGCGCGAGGCTGGAGGCACATTGTAAATGCGAATCCTGGTAGTGGAAGACGAGCCCGGTATCGCTTTCGCGCTGGAGGCGGATCTGCAGACGGAGGGGTACACTGCCACCCTAGCGGCGACCGGCGATGAAGGACTGCGCCTGGCGCGCGGCGGCGAGTTCGATCTGATCCTGCTCGACATCATGCTGCCCGGCAAAGACGGGTTTGAAGTGTGCCGCGAGTTGCGGCGCGCAGGATCGCGCACACCGATTATTCTGCTGACCGCGAAGGCGCAGGAGGCGGAAAAAGTGATGGGCTTGGAACTCGGCGCGGATGACTACGTGACCAAGCCGTTCAGTCCTCGGGAACTGCGCGCCCGCATCAAAGCCGTACTGCGGCGCGGCGCCGGCGAACCGGCGTCAGAAGTATTTCGCTTCGACAATGCGGAAGTCGATTTCGTGCGTTGCGAAGTGCGGCGCGAGGGAGCGGTGGTGGACCTGAGCGCGCTGGAGTTCAAGCTGTTAACCGCGTTCGTGCGGAATCGCGGCCGCGTGCTGACCCGCGACCAATTGCTGGACGCCGCCTGGGGGCGTGGCATGGCGCTCAATGACCGCGTGGTGGACAACCATATCGTCAGCCTGCGCCGAAAGCTGGAGCCGGACCCGGCGCGGCCGCGCTATTTCCTGAATATCCGCGGGATGGGATACCGTTTTGATGGTTAGATCGTGCACAAGCTGTACACTAGCGCGGACGTCGCCGTACAGTCGCGCCGTAGTCTCGAAGGCGAGGAGAAACACTAGCATGCAACTTCGTACAGGGTATTGGATGCTGGCATTCGTGACCGTCGCCGGACTGATCGCCGCCGATGGCGCCGATTCCGCCAACGTGATGATGGAGGCCGCCCACAAGAAGGAAGTAGTGGACGGCGATTTGAATGGCGCGATCAAACAGTACCGCGCCATCTTGGCTAAATATGCCGCTAACCGCGCAGTGTCCGCGATGGCATTGGTTCAGATGGCCGAGTGCTATCAGAAGATGGGCGATGCCGAGTCGCGCAAGATCTATGAGCGGGTGTTGCGGGAGTATGGCGACCAGAAGGAAGCTGCGGCGACTGCGCAGGCGCGATTGGGGGGCGGTGACGCGGGGAGACAAAACAACTCCGGCGCACTGGCGAAGCGCCTGCTGTGCACGGAGTGCGGAGAGACTGACGCGGACTTCAGCTCCGATGGGCGCCTGATGGTGTTCACCGACTGGGATAGCGGCGACCTTGCGACCCGGGACATGTCCACGGGACAGGTGAAAAGGCTGATGGCCAAACCCGGGACGTGGAAGGATTCGGATGCCTACGGCGAATACCCCGTGCTGTCACGGGACCTTCGCCAAGTCGTCTACAACTGGGAAAAAGACGAGAAGAAGTCACCGCGCGATCAGTTGCGGATCATGCCCAACGAGCCTGGTGGCAAGGCGCGGGTCCTCGTGGAGAATCCGGAATACACCTACTACCAGCCGACAGCCTGGTCCCCGGACGGTAAATCAGTTTTGACCTTGCTCTCGAAACGGGACCGGACGAACCAACTCGCACGGGTGTCACTGGCGGATGGCGCGGTGACAGTGCTCAAGTCGTTGGACTGGCGGATTAAGTTCATCGGTAGCCATCCCAACTTCTCTCCAGACGGCCGCTACATTGTGTATCATGCGCTGGCGGCGAATCCGAGTAAGCTCCCTGCTGCCGCCACCGATCCCAAGGATCAACACATTTACATCCTGGCCTCCGATGGCTCTACCGAGACGGAGATTGTGAAGACCGCCGGCATCAACCGACACCCGTCCTGGACCCCGGATGGGAAGCACATTCTATTCATCAGCGATCGCCTCGGCAAATCCGATCTCTGGTCGATTGCGGTGCAGAACGGCAAGGCCGTTGCCGCCGCGTCGCTTGTAAGCGACAACATAGGGGACGTTTTTGGCGTTGGAGTGCATGGCAATTCCTACTACTTCACAAATTATGTTGGTGCTGAATACGTCAACATCGGCGATTTTGCACGGGGCGGCAACAACCAGAGCCGCATCGTCCATGCTACTGACACCTTTATCGGGCTCCGGCCAACTTGGTCGCCGGATGGCAAATCGATTGGCTTCAAGAGGCACCACCCAGGGACGGTAAACGAGTATGATTTGGTGGTCCACTCCCTCGAAACCGGAGACGAAAAGACATACCTCACGAATCTAGGCACCACCGGGAACGGCGGACCGATGTGGTTTCACGACGGCAAAACCGTCACGATCGGAATCTTCGATCCCACCACGCGTTCCCTTTCGCCGTACCGCGTCAATCTGCACACCGGAGAATTCACAGTTTTGCCGCCCCACGGAGGTCCGACCGGTCCGGCCGATCTTTCCCCGGACGATACGACCGTGTACTTCTCTCTGAACGATCCTAAGGATTGGGAAAAGCTCCCAGGGCGCGTCCTGGCCGTGGATCTGAGCAACGGACACGAGACGAACATCTTCACGATGCCGGAGCCTGGCTATGTCCAGTTCCGGCTGACTCCGGACGGGCGAACTCTTGTCGCGCGCCGAGAAGATCGGAACACGCTCATGTTCTATTTCTACCGGCTCAATCTTGACGGCACGGGGTACCGCGAGATCTATACCATTCCTTTTAGCGAATTTAAGAGGAATAATTGGGTGCTGAGTAAAGATAGCCGCTCGATTCTCCTTGCGAAGCGAAGCAAGGACGAGAAAAACTGGCAGCTTGTGCGAATTCCGATTGAGGGCGGCGCGCCCGAAGCAACCGGTGTGGAACTTGACGAGAATCTCCTCGACAGAAGCATCGAACTCAGTCCCGACGGTTCGCGCATCGCCTACTCCACGTTAAAAAGGGTTGGAGAACTCTGGAGCCTCGACAATGTCCTCTCGGTGCTCAAATGAAACCTCTCCTTCTGCTGACGCTGGCGTTGCGGCCCCCGCTCGGCCTGGACATCTACATGCCCGTGCCGGAGGCCAATCCGCTGACACCCGCAAAAGTCGCTCTGGGCAGGCGCTTGTTTTTCGACAAGCGCCTTTCCCTCGACAGAACCGTCGCCTGCGCGACCTGTCACAATCCTAAGCTCGCGTTCTCCGACGGTCGCACTGTTGCGCGCGGCATCCATGGGGCGGAAGGCACTCGCAACTCTCCGGCGATCGTGAACCGCGGTTATGGGAGGGCGTTCTTCTGGGACGGCCGCGCGCCCTCGCTCGAACGCCAGGCGCTGGAGCCGATTCTCAATCCAAAGGAACTGGGTTTGAACGTCCCCGAGTTGGAGCGACGGACGGGGCTCACTGTTGCGGAGGTCACGGGCGCGCTGGCGAGCTACGTCCGGACCATCCGCTCCGACGACTCGCGGTATGACCGTTATGCCGCGGGAGAGGTCCGCGCGTTGACCGAGCTGGAAAAGGCCGGACTCGCGGTCTTTCGCGGCAGAGCCGCTTGTTTCAATTGCCATCTTGGTCCGAACTTCACCGACGAGCGATTCCACAACACCGGGGTCGCCTGGCGCGATGGGAAAGTAGCGGACACCGGTGCGGGGCGCGGCGATTTCAAGACGCCCACTCTGCGCGAGATCGCGCTGACCGCTCCCTACATGCACGACGGGAGCCTCCACACGCTCGAAGACGTGGTGGACTTCTACTCCGAAGGCGGCCGGCAAAATCCGAATCTCGATCCGCAGATTCAGGCGTGGCATTTCACCCGGGACGAAAAGCGGGCACTGGTGGCGTTCCTGCGATCGCTGACCGGCAAAGTCCGTGAGGGCAAATAGGGGACGGCAGGGCACGGAGTTAACTAGTAAGTGTTAGCCCGAAGCGTTCGCGAGGATAGCCCAAGCGAAGTGTCACATCCCGTATGAGGTATCCGGAAGTTGGCGGCCTTGCAGAATCGATCCTCCCGCACGCCGTAAGTGTTCACCGGCGTCCGCTCACTTGACCGAAAGTGGGCTTCTCGTAGAGTGCCCCCAAAGCCTATCACGCAGTCTGCTGCCGGTGAGCCTGCCGCTGTTTTCGGCGTGAATCTCCCGCTGACGCCCAGCCAGCATGTCCTTAGGCGTGATGAAGCCGACCGCGCTGTTCAGGCGAACGTTGTTGTAATGCTCCACGTAGCCCTCCAACAGTTGCCGCGCATCCTCAAGCGTTAGCGGCGTTCCCGACCGGATGCACTCTCCTTTCAGCGATTCGTGCCAACGTTCTATTTTTCCGTTCGATTGGGGATAGTAAGGCGAAGTTCTGACGTGGGTCATACCCGAGACCCGAATAAATTCTTTGAAGTCTTTGGCGATGAACTGCGGCCCGTTATCGGAAATGATCCGAGGCCGCGCTTCCGGGTGAAGCTCCTTGGCGCGCTCCAAGATGATCTCGATGTCCGCCTCGGTCATCGACTGCCGCAGATCCCAGTTCACGATGTAGCGGCTGCAGCCCTCCAGAATGCTGCACAGGTAGTAGAACGCCCCTCTGACGTTGATGTACGATACGTCGATGTGCCAGTGCTGATGCGCTGCCAGCGGCTGTTCAAAGCCCGTGCCCTTCTTGGACGGCTTGCCGTTCCACTTGGACAAAAGCCCCGCCTGCCCCAACACGCGCCATACGCTGGTCGGACTCACCGCCACGATGTCTGCGTCGAGCATCATGAACGTCAGCCGGCGGTAGCCTTCCAGCGGGTTCTTCAGATGAAATTCATGATGGCCTGCTTCTCCCAATCCTCCAGCCAGAAATCGCGCGGAAGCCAGCCGTTGTGCTCTCACCTTGCGGTAGCGTTCCCCGCCAGTCGTAGAACT
>Ga0105240_10004394_pt1 | contig 21511 bp, 19 predicted proteins | sample KBSC54metaG_FD_80426 | JGI IMG/M metagenome (GOLD analysis project Ga0105240, IMG submission 80426) | Corn rhizosphere microbial communities from Kellogg Biological Station, Michigan, USA - KBS C5-4 metaG | ecosystem: Host-associated > Plants > Roots > Rhizosphere > Soil | place: Michigan, USA... | reverse complement strand
GCTGGGCTGAAGGCGCGGATTCGCGGCGGCAGGCGGCTTGGGCGAGCCCGGCCCCGCCAAGGTAAGCTCAGCCATAACGCAAACCTGAGCTCACTGCAATTTCGCGGCGTCTTTTGGTATGTGTGGCGGCCCAGCCGCACCATCAACAAAGGACACCGCCATGCAGGAAGCGTCGGACGTGAATTCAGGTGATTCCGCGGCGGCAGCGTTGGCACTGCCGGTCCCGTCTCCCCGCTTCGCCGCGTTGGGCCGTGACGCATCGGCTGCACTGGTGGTGAGTCTGGCGGCCATCTCGTTTTATGTCTCGTCCGCCTCGCTGCTTTTCCAAGGCGCTTTGGCCGGGTACGTGCCGGTCGCAATCGGCGCTGCCCTGCTCGGTGGGGCCATCCTGGCGCTGTTTGCGGCGCTTGGGGGCTCGCTGCCGCTGGCGTCCGCGGGCGCCGAGCCTGCGACTGTTCCCGTGCTTGCGGCGATCACGGCGGCCGTCACTGCGCAGACTGCCACCCTGCCTGCGCCCGCCGGGCTGGCGACCGCGGTCATGGCGCTCGCAACGACGGCGCTCGCGATCGGTCTGACCTGGTGGGTGATGGGCCGAAAAGGAGCGGGAGACGTCATCCGCTACATCCCTTACCCGGTGATCGGCGGGTTCCTCGCGTCGATCGGCTGGTTGATGTTTACCGGCGGTCTGGGTGTCTCCATCGGCGAGGCGTTCAGCCTGGGCAATGCGTGGGCTTGGTTGACCGGACACGCTGACGCGCGGCTGCTGGTCGGACTCGCACTCGGCGTGCTGATCTGGCAGATGATGCTGCGTTTCAAGCACGTGCTCGTGCTGCCGGGCTTGATCCTGGTGGCAGTGATCGGCATCCATGCAGGGCTGCGCATCTCGGGCGCCGACTTGAACCAGGCGCGTGAACACGGCTGGCTGCTGGCGCCGTTCAGCAAGACCATTCCGCTCTGGCCGGGATTGCCCACGGTGTGGGCGCAAGTGCAGTGGGCTGTGGTTGCGCAGCAGGCCGGATTGATCATGTCGGCGGTGATCGTCGCGACCATCGGACTGCTGTTGTCCGAGACCAGCCTCGAAGTGGCGTGGGACGAGCGCGCCGACATCAATCGCGATCTCACGATGCTGGGTGCAGCCAACGTCGTGGCGGCCGCTGCAGGCGGTCTCGTCGGAGGCATATCGATCAGCCGCTCCGTGCTCAATCACGCCGCAGGCGCGGCCACTCGCTGGTCCGGATTGATCAAGGCGGGCATTTGCCTGCTCGCGCTGGTGTGGGGCGGGCCCGTGCTGGCCCTCGTGCCGCGGCCCTTGCTGGGCGGGCTGTTGATATACCTGGGCCTGGGCATGCTCAAGGCCTGGGGTGTCGACAGCCGCAAGCGATTGCCTCGCGCCGACTACGCCACCATCGTAGGGATGACGGCGGTTACCGCGCTGGTCGGATTCTTACCCGCCGTGTTCGTGGGAGTGGTCGCATGTTGTGTCAGCTTCGCGGTTTCTTCAGGGCGGCTGACGCCCTTGCGCCGCGTGACGCGGCGCGGTGCGTGGCCCGGCAGAGTGGAGCGCAGCAGCCGTGATGCGGAACTCTTGCAGGGCTGCGCCGAGCGCATGTGCATCGTCGAATTGCAGGGAGTGCTGTTTTTCGGATCCATCACGCGCCTGACCAAGGAGGTGCAAGCGATCCTGCAAGGCGCCGGCGCCCCCGAGCGCATGCTGTTTGATTTCAGCCAGGTGCACGGCATCGACAGTTCGGCGGCGCAGTCCCTCGGCGGCATCTTCAAGACCGCGAGGCGGCTGGGAGCGCAGGTGACGATGAGCAAGCTGTCCGCGTCGCATCGCAGAGCCCTCGTCGAGGCTGGGTGCTTCGCCGGCGCTGCGCCCGCTGAACACGACAGCATCGACGCCGCGATCAATGCCTGGGATGAAGAAGCGCTCACGCGCATCGGTCCCGCGCCATTCACCTTCGACGCATGGCTGGAGCAGGCCATCCCAGGCGAAGCAACGGCGCATCGCGTCATCGGCTATTTCGAAGCTGTGACCTTGCCCGCGGGGGACATGCTCTTCTCGCAAGGCGACGAGTCGGACGCACTCTATCTGGTGCGAAGCGGCCGCTTGCGCGCATATGCAATCGTCGGTGGTCATGAAATGAATGTGCTCGCGATCCTGGTCGGCGGAGCGATCGGCGAGATGGGGCTTTTCCGTGCCACGCGCCGCAGCCTGACCATTCGCGCGGAACATGACAGCGTGCTGATGAAGCTCAGCCGGGCGCGGCTCGACGAAATGGAAGCGCGCGACCCGGAACTCGCCGCGGCGCTGTACCGGCAATTTCTCAGGCAACTCGCCAGCCGGCTCGATCAAGCCACAGCCCGCGCCCATGCCTTGGCTGTGTGACGTTCAGGGGCTGCAGAGCTTGCTGTTGGGGCATAATTGCTCCCACCTGGAAACGTGACCGAGTGGCCGAAGGTGCTCCCCTGCTAAGGGAGTATGGGGTGTAGAGCCTCATCGAGGGTTCGAATCCCTCCGTTTCCGCCAGATTCCCAAAAGCAACCCGCCGCAAGGCGGGTTTTTCCGTTGAGCAAGGCCCATTGACATGTCATCTTCGCCAACCGTCGCGATCATCGGAGGTGGCATCGGTGGTTTGTTCGCCGCCAATGCACTGATCGCGCACGGCATTCGCGTGTCCGTCCACGAGCAGGCACCCGAGCTCGGCGAGATCGGAGCCGGCGTCTTCGTCACTCCCAACGCGGTGCGGCAGCTCGAGCGCGTCGGTTTGCTGGCTGCCGTCGAAAAATTCGGCGCGCGGGTCGGGCCCACTTCTTCCTATTTTCGCCACGATGGCACGCGGATCGCCCCGGTGCAGGTGAAGGATGCCAACGGCTGGAACGCGTGTTTCGGCATGCACCGCGCCGATTTCGTCGACCTGCTCGCCAGAAAATTGCCGGCGAACATCGTTCACACCGGGCATCGCGCGATCGGCTTCGAGCAGGACGGCGATACCGCGCGCGTGCGCTTCGCCAACGGCGAAACGGTGCAGGCAGATGTCGTGGTGGGCGCGGATGGCATTCACTCCGAGTTGCGCCCATTCGTCTTCCCACCCTCCAAGCCGGTCTTCCACGGCACCATTTCCTATCGCGGACTGATTCCACTTGAGCGCTTGCCCGGCTGGCCCACCGACCGCTGGCAGATGTGGGCCGGGCCCTCGAAGCACTTCCTCGTCTTTCCGGTGCGCCACGGCACGATGGTCAATTACGTGGGCTTCGTGCCGGCCGACCAAGAGATGAAGGAATCGTGGTCTGCGCCCGGCGACCCAGCCGTACTGCGCCGCGAGTTCGAGGGCTGGGACCCGCGCATCGGCGAGGTGCTTGCCCAGGTGGACAAGACTTTGCGCTGGGCCCTGTATGACCGCGAGCCGCTGCCTGGCTGGAGCAAGGGCAGGCTGACGCTGTTGGGCGACGCGGCGCATCCGATGCTGCCGCACCTGGGGCAAGGCGCCAACCAGTCGATCGAGGACGGCATGGCGTTGGCGGCGATCCTTGCACACGCAGATGCTTCAACGGTTCCAGCGGCCTTGCTGGCGTACGAGCGGCTGCGCCGCGAGCGGGTGGCCGAGGTGCAACTGGGCGCGCGCAAGCACGGTCTGCGCGTGGACTCGGCCTCCGGCGATCTGGGAACTCGCGACTCGGAGCTCGCGGCGCACGCCGAGTTCAGGAAGCATCTCTACACGTATGACGTGGTGCCGCATGCGCGCGCGGCAGCGGCAGTGCTGGAGACCTAGCGGCGCATGGCGGCATCCGGCGTCATTTCAGGAGGCCGGTTTTTTTCGCAATCTCGGTGACGCGCGCGGACTCCTCGCGGATTTCCGCAGCCATCTGTTCCGGACCTTCGTAGCTTTGCAGGATGCCGAGAGGCGCCAGCCTGGCCGCGACGGCGGGTGCCTTCGCCGCTTGCTCGATCGCGTCCACCAGCGCCTTCTTCACCGGATCGGAGATGCCCGCGGGCGCCAGGAAGCTGAACCAGACGCCGAACAATTCTTCCGGGTAGCCCAGATCGCGCAGCGTCGGGATGTCGGCAAAGTCAGGCGCGCGGTTGGACGTCACCAGGCCGCGGAACACGCCTGCCTTGATCTGAGGGCTGAGAGCGCCGAGCGCCAGCGCCACCGCGTCGATCTGGCCGCCGCGCAACGCGAGGACCGCGGGTGCCGCGCCGGTGTGCGGAACGCCCACCAGCTGCGTGCCGGTGAGCGCATTGATCAGGCGCACGCAGAAGTCCCCGACCGAGCCCACGCCGGGATGGCCGATGTTGACGCGCCCCGGATTTTTCTTCGCATAGTCGATGAACTCGGCGAAGGTCTTGTACGGCGCATCGCTGCGCACCACCAGCACGGTGGGCGTGCGCGAAGTCCTGCCCAGCGCAGTGAAATCGCGCAGCGTGTCATACGAGGTCGTCTGTGGATTGAGGGCAGGGCGGAACGTCAGCGCGCTGTTCTGGGCAAAGAGGATGGTCTGCCCGTCCTTCCTGGCCTGCGCGACGGCGGTCGCGGCAACTGCACCGCCTGCGCCGGGCCGGTTACTGACCACGACCGGCGCGCCCAACGCTTTCGACATCTCTTCGCCCAGCAGCCGCGCAGTCGTGTCGGCTGCGTCGCCGGGCGCGAGCGGCACCACCACATTGACCGGTCCGCTGGGGAATGCCTGGCAGAAGGCGCCCACGGGCACGCAGAAAAAGCAGATGGCGAGCACCAGCTTGTGCACAACAGCCTTCATGGGCTAATTCGCCGACAGAGGCACTGCGGCTTGCGGGATGCGCAGCACGAACACCGTTCCGTTCACCGCGTCCGAACTCACGTCGAGAGTGCCGCCGTGCCCGGTTGCGACTTCGCGCGCGATGAACAGCCCCAACCCCAGGTTGGTCGATGGTGTCTCGATGCCGATGGCTGATTTTTCCGACAGTTGAACCAGGGGATCGAATATCACCTGAAGCGATTCCGGCGGAATCGGCTTGCCCTGGTTCTTGATCCGGATGGTGAGTTGCGGGCCCTCTTCGACAGCCACGGACAAGGCGATCGGCGCGGCAGGGTCGCCATGCTGCACCGCGTTGTTCAGCAAGTTGGACAAGGCCTGCCGCAAGCGGGCGTTATCGACCAGCCAATCGGTGTCCGCTGCCATCGCAAAGTCGAACTGCCGCTGCGAATGCGCGGCCCGCACCTCGTCCAGCGCTTCCCGGCAGATGGCGGCAATGGAGCACCGCTTGGCGTGGATCGGTATCCCCTTGCCCAGTTGCGTGCGCGTGTATTCGAGAAGGTCGCGGATCATCGCGCCCATTTCCTTCGCGCTGGTCTGGATCTGGCGCGCCTGTTTGCGCGCGCCATCGGTGGGCGCGCTCCCCTCCAGCATGTAGCTGAGCATCGCGATCGCGCTGAGCGGGCTGCGAAGGTCATGCGCGAGGATGGCCATGAATGTATCGCGTGACAGCGCCAGCTCCGCCGCATAACGCGAAGTCGATTCGGCCACCGCCTGGTCCACCGCTTCGTTGAAACGGATCATGTCTTCAAACACCGCCGAGTCCATGTGGCTTTGGTGCTTCAAGGTCCATAGCCGGATGACGCTGGCGCGCAGCGCGCGGTATTCCGCGCCCAGCTGGTTCAGGTCGAACCCGCTGAGATGCCGCAGCGCGCCGTGGGTGGCCGCGGCCGTTTCCCGCGCGGACAGCGGTGGGGCCAGGCCCTTGGATTTGTCGGATTGCGCCAGAGCGGTCTGGCTCGACTCCAGGTCCTTCGCGATGGCCAGCAGGATCGGCTTCGCGTGGTCCCGCAGGGACAGCGCGCTCATCGTCGAAGCCGCGGGCTCCATGGTGGTGGCGAACGCCTGCCACTCCGTGACGATGTCCTCCATGTTTTCTGTGATGAAGCGAGACAACGTCATAGGTTCGGTGGGTGATTTCCAGGGATTCTAGACTTCAGCGCGACAGGAAAACTCACGGAAGGGCCTGCTGTCCTACAGCAGAGCACGTTGGCCGGTCCCTATGGACGGGCTGATTGACTACACAGCAGCCTGGCTGAGCAGTGAATGATCAGGCACTTAGAAAAACAAGCCACGGATGAGGGGATCTCCAAGACCCCACCAGCCCGTTCCGCTGAGGCACTGTCCGGCCGACCAGCGTTGTTCTCCATCACGGGCATCACGGTTCGTCCACCTCACAAGGCATCCACATGAAACATTTCGCCAGCACCACAGTCCTCTTGGCCGCCGTCGCCCTCACCAGCCTGGCCGGCTGCGCATCCACCCAAAAACACGAAGGCACCGGCCAGTACATCGATGACAGCGCCATCACCACCAAGGTGAAGGCCGCCATCTTCAACGAACCCACGCTGAAATCGGCCGAGATCAACGTCGAGACATTCAAGGGCCGCGTGCAATTGAGTGGCTTCGTCAGCTCGCGCGCCAACATCGAACGCGCTGTCGTTGTCGCCCAGGGCGTCAGCGGCGTCACATCGGTGGCCAACGACATGAGGATCAAATGAAAACCAACTTCAATTTCACGGCTGCATCGGTGACCCTGTTCGCCTTGATCGGCCTGGTCGGCTGCGCCGGAATGTCGGCGCGTGACCAGAACACGGCGGTGGGCGCGGGTGTGGGCGCCGTCGGCGGCGCCATCCTCACGGGCGGCAGCGGCGTCGGCACCGTCGGTGGCGCAGCCATCGGCGGCATCATCGGCAACCAGGTCGGAAGGTAAGGGCGAACGCCCGAACGGAATCCATATGAACAAGCAAACCAAAGTCGCGCTGGCGGCCTTCCTGCTGGTGCTCGCGGGTCACGCCGCCGCCCAGATCACTTTCTATGAAGGCGAGGGCTATCGCGGCCGCGCATTCACGACCGACAAGGCCGTCGTGAACTTCGATCGCATCGGCTTCAACGACCGCGCTTCATCGGTGGTGGTGGACCGCGGCCGCTGGGAAGTCTGCGAGGACGCCCGGTATCGCGGCCGCTGCGTGGTCCTGCGCCGCGGCAGCTATGAATCGCTGGCCGGCCTCGGCCTGGAAAACCGGATCTCCTCGGTTCGCGCCGTGGACAACAACAAGCAGTATTCCAATGAAGCGCCCGAGCCGGTGGCTGCGCCCAACTACGAGTACCGCCGCAGGGCCAACGAGCGTGTGTACACCGCGCCCGTGATCTCCGCGCATGCGGTGGTGGGCCAGGCGGCGGAACGCTGCTGGATCGACCGGCAACAGGTCAGCCAGCCGGCACGCGGTGCGCCCAACGTCGGCGGCGCGATCGTCGGCGGCCTGCTGGGCGGCATCCTGGGACACCAGGTGGGCGGCGGAACGGGCAAGGACGTCGCTACCGTCGGCGGCGCTGTTGCCGGCGCGGCGATCGGCTCCAACGTCGGGCGCAACGACGACACGGGAAGCTATTCGCAGGACGTGCGCCGCTGCGAGAACGTCGCCAGCACCACGCCCACCTATTGGGACGTGACGTACCGCTACCGCGGCACCGACCATCGCGTCCAGATGAGTTCGGACCCGGGCCAAAGTGTCTCGGTAAACCAGAACGGCGAACCGCGGATGTAATCGCGGTCCGGCGAAAAGGCGGCGACGGCAACGTCGCCGTTTTTTTTCGTCAGCGATACGCGCAGTCAGGTCATCGCTGCCTCCAGCTGACCGCGCACTGTTTGCGCAGCTGCCGCGCTACTGCGATCTGTTGATCAGTGGGCGGCGCACCGGCTCCCGCGAAATTGGCTTGGAGGCGATTTCAACTTAGCCTTGGCCGAGGGCCTGGTCCAGCGCCGCTGCGACGGCGGTTGCGTTCGCAGCGACGAGCTCCAGGTGCTTTCCGGGGACCTCAAGCACAACGAGGCCCTTGCGTGCGACCTGTCGCCACAAGGGCATCGGGTCCACGTAGTTGCCCAACTGGATCGCGGCGCGAATATGAAACATCGGGCTGCCTTCATAGGACTGCGGGCGGTACGTGGCCATCGCAGCCGACATTCGTTCATAAACGGTCTGCCACGCCGGCGTGATCGTCGAATCCTCGGCGTCGATTCGATCGGGCGTCGGCGCCAGGCGTTGCGGAATCCGGCCAGTGGCTGCTGCGAGCTTGTCCGCCGCATACCCAAGCAGCTCTCTCACGGTCATCTCGCGCAGCCTGCGCTGAACGCGTTGGCACCGGTGCCAGATCCGGCCGGTCCAGTTGAGGTCCTGGTGCACATACGCATCGAGCAGGCAAAGGAAGTCGACCGGCTCGCCGGCGCGCCGCAGTTGCTGCGCCATTTCAAGCGCGACCAATCCACCAAAGGAGTAACCGACGAGTCCGTACGGCCCGGCGGGTTGCGCGATTCGAATCTGCTCGATGTATCGGGCCGCGATGTCTTCGATCCGGTCGGGTGGCAGTTCCTCGCCGTCAAGTCCGGGTGCCTGCAGTCCCACCACCGGCCGTGCGGTTCGCAAGGCGGCAACCATCTCCCTGCATTCCAGCACCGATCCGCTCAGGCCGTGCACGAGGAACAGTGGTGCGCCCGCACCCTCGCGCATCGGTACCAGCGTCGGCGACGTGGACAGCGGCTCCTTGCCATGCTCGATGAGTTCGGCCAGCCGGCGGATCGTCGGCGCGGCCAGCAGCGTTGCGAGCGGCAAGGCGCGGCCGGTCGCCCGCTGCACATCGGCAAGCAGCCGCGCAGCCAGCAGCGAATTGCCGCCCAGCTCGAAAAAGTTATCGTCCAGCCCGATCGGCGCAAATCCGAATCGCAGTTCCCACTGTTGCCGCAGCAAAGCTTCGAGCTGGCCGGGAGCGGGGCAGGCCATCGGCAAATCGCGCATGGGAGGGCGCAGCGCCGGGTGATTGCGGATGGCATCGAGGCAGCCTGGATTGCGCAGTGCACTGGCATTGTCGACCGGCAATCCATTCACTGCATTGCGTGCCGCGGCTTCGGACAGCTTGCCGCTGTGGGTGACCGGCAACTCATCGACCGCGATGATGCGATCCGGCACATGTGCGGACGACAGGCGGCGCCCCAGCTCGCGGCGCACCTGAGCCATTAGCGCGTTGTTCAACGTGGTTCCGGTGCGCAGCGCCAGCAGCAGCACCAATTGCTGTTCCACGCGCTCCTCTCCCGGCTGCTCCGGCGGCGCCTCGCGGGAGTGCTGTTCCACCAGCATCGCTTCGCGGATCTGCGGCAGCCGTTGCAGCACGCGATAGATCTCGCCGGGCGTGATCTTGATCCCGCGGACGTTCAGCACGCCGTCGGAGCGCCCATGCAGGCGGGCCGCGCCTTCGCGAGAAACTTCGATCAGGTCGCCATGGGTCCAGCAGCCCGGGTTCTGGCTGAAGTAGGCGGCGTGGAACGCGCTGCCGTCCGCATCGCCGAAGAAGCCTAGGGGGCGCGAAGGGAATGGGCCAGCGCACACCAACTGGCCGACACCGGCCGTGCGCTGGCCATCGGCCCAGGCCTGCACGTCCAACCCGAGGCTCTTGCACTGCGCCTCTCCCGCGACGACCGGAAGATTCGGATTGCCCAGCACGAAGCAGCCGATGATGTCGGTGCCGCCCGAGATCGACTGCAGCGGCAGTGGCTTGACATGATCGCGCACCCACTGGAACTGCTCGTCGTACAGCACCGAGCCGGTGGACATCATCGCCCGCAGCGCGCCCAAATCCAGCTCGCGTCCGGGAGCCAGTCCCGCGTCCTGGCACATCCGCAGATAGGCGGGGCTGGTACCGAACACCGTGACGCGTTCCTGCGCCACCAGGCGCCACAATTTGTCGACCGAAGAAATGGGGCCGTCGTAGGTGACGATCTCCACGCCGCAAGCCAGGGCCGACAGCTGCCAATTCCACATCATCCATGCGCAGTTGGTGTGGAAATACATGCGATCACCGGGCCTGAGATCGGTGTGCAGCCGATGTTCTTTCACGTGCTCGAGGAGAGTGCCCCCGGCTCCGTGCACGATGCACTTCGGCTTGCCGGTGGTGCCGGACGAGAACATGATGAACAGCGGATGATTGAATTCGAAGCGCCGCCATACGAAGCGTTCAGCCTTGCCGCTTGCCAGCAGCTCATCGAGTGCATAGCTCGCTTGTTTCAAACCCGGCACCACGCCTTCGTCCAGGCGGAAAACCGCTTGCACGGAAGTCAGGGCCGCTGCGAGCTCCGCGATCGTCTCCGCCAACGGCGCGCCAACATCGAACGGCCGCGCTGCGACATGCGCAAACAGAAACCGCGGGGCCAAGGGCGTGAATCGATCGAGGATCGCTTCGACTCCCATTTCGGGCGCGGCCGTCGACAAGCTGGCGCCCAAGGACGTCACAGCCAACGCCACCAGCACCGCGCATTCGTCATTGCGCATCACGCAAACCGCGCGATCGCCTTCACGCACGCCAAGAGCCGACAAACGTTGCGCCAGGCGCGCGACGCGGTCGCGCAGTTCACGCCGATTCCAGCGCACGCGAACACCGTCGGCGTGGCATGCGGTCACGGCCGGAGCGTCGAGCGGCATCGACGTGTTCAGCAGGCTGTCAGCGTAGTTCAGCCGCAACTCGGGAAAGAAGCGCGCGTGTTCGCATTCGTCGCCGATGCACACCGGCTCGTCCTTGCCTGTGAAGGCCAGCTGCGCCTGCGCCCAACGGGCGACAAACTTCCAGAAGCTGCGGTATTCGCGTACCGAAAATTCATGCAGCGCTTCATGGCTCTCGAACCTTCGGCCGCAATGGTTCTCGAGCGCGCTGGTGAAGGCCGTCATTTGCGAGGCGGCGATCTCCTGGGAACTGGGCGAATAGATCACCTTGCGCGCATGCCCCGCTTGAGCCGGCGCAGGAGCTGTCTCGCTGAGCGTCGCCCGGCCGGAGCGGAGCAATGATCTCAAGCTAAGCACGATTGGTGTCTTTACCTGCGATGCGGAGCACCACAGTATCGAGCGCGAGATCGCGTCTTTGTGTCGCTACGCCGCACTCGTAAAAAAAATGGACACGGGACTACATTTGCGTCGGCCGTCTTCCGACATGAGTGTTGCGGCAGTGGCTCAGCAGGTTTGCTCGCGAATGCTGCCACAACGCCCCGGGGCGAGCTCAGGCTCGTCCGTTAGCAAGCTGCCTGGGCCAATCTCGGCCAGCCATTGCAGCTGGCCGAAAGAGCGCAGCGCCTGCGAGGCGCTCGCGATTAATGCTGGACGGCGGCGCTATCTCGCACAGGCTCGTCAGGAGACGAGCCCGAGCGAGTCGATGCGCTCGAGACGACTTGGCCCGCACGAGCCGTCGAAGAATGCCCCTGTCCCCCAGCCGGCAGGCCGTACGACGCGGCGGTGACCGCGAGGATGACGGGCACGCGCTGCAGGATCGATGGGGTGGTGTGTTCATTCATGGCAAGGCCTCCGGCTGCTGCAACCCGCGCAGTATCCGGTGCCACCATGCAATCCGCATGACAGAAACGGCCACGTCCGCGAAATTTGGAAGGCGGACTACGCGCCGGGTCAGCCGTTTCCCACAAGGTGTTCAGTCGGGTGCTTGCGTCGTGTTCGCGCGTGCTCGGACCTCGCACTCGCACGTCGCGAGCGATCAGTTCTTGTCCGTGTCGTCCACCGAAGCGCTCCAGCGATCGCCCCAGCGCCGCGCGTCATCGAGTTCGCGCCGGCCTCGCTTCGTAGGGCGTCCTTGCTCGATGGAATGCGCCGGCTCAGGGGACAAGCGCCGCTGTTCCGCCGCCTGCTCGCGCGCGGCCACGCTTGCCGCCGTTTCTTCGTACAGCTGCTGCGCGACGGGCGCCGGGCCTCTCGTGCCCGAGAGTCCCTTCACGACCACGCTTCGTACCACCGGACCTTGCCGCAGCGACACGGTGTCGCCGATCTTCAGTTCGCGCGCGGGTTTGACATCCTGGCCGTTCACTTCCACACGTCCCTTGACGACTTCGTCACTGGCCAGTGTTCGCGTCTTGTAGAACCTGGCTGCCCACAGCCACTTGTCGATGCGCAGTTTTTCCATCTGCGGGAATTGTCGCCCAGTGGCGGCAGGCGCGTGTATGGAAGCGGCACTGGCCGCGCTGCGCGCTGAACTCGCCCGCGCAAGCGTTAACATCCGTCGCATGGAAGTGGACAATGCGCTCCCGCGTGACGGACAGAGCATCCTCGAGCTGGCGGCGCGCTCGATGTTCCACCTGTTCTCCAGCATCAGCCAGGGCATGTTCCTGGTGGACCGCAGCGGCCGCATCGTCTGGCTCAATGAAGGCTACAAGCGCTTCCTGCCGGCGCTCGGATTCGATTCGGTGGACCAGGTGGTGGGCCATATGGTCGAAGACGTGGTGCCCAACACTCAGATGCGGCGGGTGCTGGAAACGGGCCAGCCGATATTGATCGACCTGCTCACCAACCGCGCCGGCACGTTCGTGGTCAGCCGGCTGCCGCTGCGCGACGAGCACAGCAACGAGCTGATCGGCGCGATCGGTATCGTGCTGTTCGACCATCCCGAAACCACGCTGCAACCCCTGATCAGCAAGTTCGCGCACCTGCAGCGCGACCTCGATGATGCCCGGCGAGAACTTGCCAGCCAGCGCCGCACCAAGTACACGCTGGCCAGTTTTGTGGGCGCCAGTCCCGCCGCAGTGGAAATCAAGCGGCAAGCGCGCCGCGCAGCGCAATCGTCAAGCCCCGTGCTGCTGTTGGGAGAGACCGGCACCGGCAAGGAACTGCTGGCGCATGCGATCCATGCGGCGTCCTCGCGCGCCGCGGGGCCGCTCGTCAGCGTCAACATCGCGGCAGTGCCTGATACATTGCTCGAGGCCGAATTTTTCGGCGTCGCGCCGGGTGCGTTCACCGGCGCCGATCGCAAGGGGCGTGTGGGCAAGTTCAAGCTGGCCGACGGCGGTACGCTGTTTCTCGACGAGATCGGCGACATGCCGCCGAGCCTGCAGCCGAAGTTATTGCGCGCGCTGCAGGAGGGCGAGATCGAGCCCCTCGGTTCGAACAAGGTGATTCCGTTCGATGCTCGCGTGATCGCCGCCACGTCGCGCGACTTGCAGGCGCTGGTGCGCGAAGGCAAGTTCCGCGAAGACCTCTATTACCGCTTGAATGTGCTGCCGATTCGCGTGCCCGCGCTGCGTGAACGGCGCGCGGACATTCCGGCGCTGGTGGAGGTCCTGGCGGAAGACATTGGCCTGCGCAGCGGCTCGGCGCCGCCCGAGCTCAGCGCGCAGGCCCGCGAGCTGTTGTCTGCGCAACATTGGCGCGGCAATATCCGCGAACTTCGCAATGTCCTGGAGCAGGCGGCGATGCGAAGCGATTCGCAGCACATCGAAGCGCATCATCTCGAGGAAGTGCTGCGCGAGTCCGGCATCGAGCAGGTTGCGAGCGTGGGCGCTGCGGTCCAAACTCTTGCAAGTGCGGGGTCCGCACCGGCACTGCGTCCCTTGGCGCAGCAGGTTGCCGAACTTGAACGGCGGGCCATCGAAGCGGCCTTGTCGGCCACCAAGGGCAACAAGCTGGCGGCAGCCAAGTTGCTTGGAATCTCGCGGGCGAAGCTCTATGAGCGCCTGGAGTTGGCTGCCTGAAATTCAGTCAGTGACTGGAATTCAGTCAATTAAGTGACTGAACTTGATACACTGCGCTCGGTCTTGCTAAACAAACCCCTTTGAAATCAACGATCTTCAGAGCTGGCACGCGCTGTGCACTGCAGGGCTGCCAGATCGCAGTCATTACAAGGAGACATTCCATGCTTCGTCGCACCTGGGTCGCGCTTGCCGCGCTCGCCGCTTCTTCCTTCGTCCTGCCGCACGCGTTCGCGCAAGGCAAGGACATCAAGATCGCCCACGTCTACAGCCGCACCGGGGCGCTGGAAGCCTACGGCAAACAGACCCAGACCGGGCTCATGATGGGTCTTGACTACGCCACCGGCGGAACGATGACGGTTGCCGGCCACAAGATCGTCGTGATCGAAAAGGACGACCAGGGCAAGCCCGACGTCGGCAAGAGTCTGCTGGCCGCTGCGTATGGCGATGACAAGGTGGACCTCGCGATCGGACCGACGGCGTCGCCCATCGCGCTGGCGATGCTGCCTGTCGCCGAGGAATACAAGAAGATCCTGTTGGTCGAACCTGCGGTGGCCGACTCCATCACCGGCGACAAGTGGAACAAGTACATCTTCCGTACCGGCCGCAACAGCAGCCAGGACGCGATCGCCAACGCGTTCGCCATGGACAAGGCGGGCAACGTGATCGCCACGCTCGCGCAGGACAACGCATTCGGCAAGGACGGCGTGAAGGCATTCAAGGAGTCGGTCCACAAAGCCAAGATCGTGCACGAGGAGTACCTGCCGGCAGGAACCACCGACTACACCGCGGGATTGCAGCGCATCATCGACAAGCTCAAGGACCAGCCCGGCAAGAAATACATCTCGGTGATCTGGGCCGGCGCCTCGCCGCCGTTCAACAAGATCGCCGAGCTCGATCTGCAGAAGCGCTACGGGATCCAGCTGGCGACCGGCGGCAATATTCTGCCGGCGATGGTCGCCTACAAGCAGTTTCCCGGCATGGAAGGCGCGCTGTACTACTACTTCGGCATCCCGAAGAACCCGGTGAATGATGCGATGGTGGCGCGCCACTACCAGCAGTTCAAGACCCCGCCCGATTTCTTCACGGCCGGCGGTTTTTCCGCGGCGATGGCCATCGTGACGGCATTGAAGAAGACCGGCGGCGACACATCGTCGGACAAGCTGATCGCCGCCATGGAAGGGATGAGCTTCGACACGCCCAAGGGAAAGATGACCTTCCGCAAGGAAGACCACCAGGCGATGCAGAGCATGTACCACTTCAAGATCAAGGCCGACCCGGCGTTCGCGTGGGGCGTGCCTGAGCTGATCCACGAGATCAAGCCGGAAGAAATGAACATCCCGATCCGCAACAAGCGCTGAGCGCAGGAGGCGGGTCGCCATGAGCCTGCTCGCCACCCAAGACCTGACAGTGCGCTTCGGCGGCCATGTCGCCGTCAACGCGGTGACCTGCGCCTTCGAGGCGGGCACGCTCACCGCCATCGTCGGGCCGAACGGCGCAGGCAAGACGACCTATTTCAACTTGATCTCGGGGCAACTGAAGGCGAGTGCCGGGCAGGTGATGCTGGACGGGCACGACTTGTCGCGGCTCTCGCCCTCGAAGCGCACCCGGGCAGGATTGGGCCGCGCGTTCCAGCTGACGAATCTTTTTCCCCGGCTCACGGTGCTGGAGAACATTCGCCTGGCAGTGCAGGCCACACGCCCGGGTCGACACAGGCACGGGCTGAACCTGTGGAGCATCTGGAGCGATCACCGCGAGCTGACCGCGCGGGCCGACGAGATCCTCGTTGCCGTCGCGTTGGGCGAAAAGGAGAACGAGTTGGTGGCGAACCTGCCGCATGGCGATCAGCGCAAGCTCGAAGTCGCGCTGCTGATGGCACTGGAACCGCGGGTTTTCATGTTCGACGAACCAACGGCGGGGATGAACGCGGTCGAAGCGCCGGTCATCCTGAACCTGATCCGCAAGCTCAAGGAAGACCGCACCAAAACCATCCTGCTGGTGGAGCACAAGATGGATGTGGTGCGCGAGCTGGCCGATCGAATCATCGTGCTGCACAACGGCGCGCTCGTGGCGGATGGCGAACCGGCGGACGTGATCGCGTCGCCGATCGTCCAGGAAGCTTACCTGGGGATCTCGCCCCGGGACGGCACGGCGCAGGATGGGTCGGCGCCCTCATCCGGCCTTGCGCCTCGAGCGGCAAGGAGCGAAGCCCCATGACCGCCGATCTGCTCACGCTGCGCGGCGTCCACACGCACATCGGTGCGTACCACATCCTGCACGGTGTCGATCTTTCGGTGCCGCGCGGACAACTCACGATGCTGTTGGGCCGCAATGGCGCGGGCAAGACAACCACGCTGCGAACGATCATGGGGTTGTGGCACGCGTCCAAGGGCAGCATCAGCTTCGACGGCCGCGACATCACTGCCACGCCAACGCCGCGGATCGCCGGCCTGAACATCGCTTACGTCCCCGAGAACATGGGCATCTTCGCGGACCTCACCGTGAAGGAGAACATGTTGCTGGCGGCACGCCAGGCCAAACACGCAGGGCAGATCGACGACGAGCGCCTGAAGTGGATCTTCTCGCTGTTTCCGGCCGTGGAGAAGTTCTGGAACCATCCCGCCGGCAAGCTGTCGGGCGGACAGAAGCAGATGCTGGCGGTTTCGCGCGCGATCATCGAGCCGCGCGAACTGCTGATCATCGACGAGCCGAGCAAGGGGCTGGCGCCGGTGATCATCAACAACATGATCGATGCGTTCGCGCAGCTGAAGGCAAGCGGCGTCACGATCCTGCTGGTGGAGCAGAACATCAATTTCGCCAAGCGGCTGGGCGACACCGTCGCCGTGATGGACAACGGTGTCGTCGTGCACGCGGGATCGATGCAGGCTCTGGCCGAGGACGAGGAAACTCAGCATTCGCTGCTGGGGTTGGCGATATGAACGCTCTGGATTTCGACTGGAAGCCGATGGCGCTGGTGCCCGTTTTGGCGCTGCTGGTGCTGCCCTTCATCGGTTCGCCGTCGACGTGGGTCACGCTCACCGTCGCCGGCCTCGCGATGGGGATGATCATCTTCATCATCGCCTCGGGCCTCACGCTCGTGTTCGGCCTCATGGACGTCCTGAACTTCGGCCACGGCGTTTTCATTGCGCTGGGTGCGTTCGTCGCGACCAGCGTGCTGGGCAGCATGGGCGACTACACCTCATCGGAAAGCTTGTGGCAAAACCTGCTCGCGGTCTTTCCCGCGATGGTGATTGCGATGCTGGTGGCGGGCGCAGTGGGCCTGGCCTTCGAGCGCTACATCGTGCGGCCGGTGTACGGCAATCACCTGAAGCAGATCCTGATCACCATGGGCGGCATGATCATCGGCGAGGAGATGATCAAGGTGATCTGGGGCCCGCAGCAGATCGCGCTGCCGCTGCCGGCCGGCATGCGCGGCAGCCTGCTGCTGGGGGATGCGGCAGTGGAGAAGTACCGCGTGATCGCCGTGGTGGTCGGGCTGTTGGTGTTCGCGATTCTGCTGTGGGTGCTGACCCGCACCAAAGCGGGACTCTTGATTCGCGCGGGCGTGCAGGACCGCGAGATGGTGGAGTCGCTGGGCTATCGCATCAAGGTGCTGTTCATCGGCGTATTCGTGGCCGGCAGCGCGCTCGCCGGCCTGGGCGGCGTGATGTGGGGCTTGTACCAGCAGAGCATCACGCCGCAGATGGGCGCGCAGGTGAACGTGCTGATCTTCATCGTGCTGATCATCGGCGGGCTCGGCTCGACCACCGGCGCGCTGATCGGCGCGTTGCTCGTCGGCCTGATGGCCAACTACACCGGTTTCCTGGTTCCGAAGGCGGCGCTGTTCTCCAACATTGCGCTGATGATGGCGATCCTGCTGTGGCGCCCGCAAGGCGTCTACGCGTTGGGGAAGTGATTCGCGCATGCTCAAGCGAATCCTGTCCAACGACTTTCCGCGCAGCCGGGTGCTCGCCGTGATCCTGGTCGCGCTGCTGCTCGCGCTGGCCTTCACCCCGTTCGTGTTTTCGGGGGTGAAGGCGCTGAACGTGGCCGCGAAAGTGCTGATCTTCCTGGTGCTGGTGGCCAGCTTCGACCTGTTACTGGGCTATACGGGCATCGTGAGTTTTGCCCACACGATGTTTTTCGGCATTGGCGCATACGGCATCGCCATCGCGAGTGCGCGAATGGGACCGGGTTGGGATGCCGTCATCGCCGGTTTGCTTGCCTCCCTCGCGCTCTCTTTCGTGCTGGCGCTGTTGGTCGGCCTGTTTTCCCTGCGGGTGCGCGCAATCTTCTTTTCGATGATCACGCTGGCCGTGGCCGCCGCCTTCCAGACGCTGGCCTCGCAACTGTCGGACATCACCGGCGGCGAAGACGGACTGACGTTCAAGGTGCCGCAAGTGCTGTCTCCGGGATTCCGGATCTCGGAAACGCCTTGGCTCGGTGTCCATCTTGACGGCAGGCTGATCTGCTATTACCTGCTGTTCTTCACGGCATTGGCGGCGGTGCTGGCGATGCTGCGCATCGTCAATTCGCCCTTCGGCCGGGTCTTGCAAGCGATTCGCGAAAACGAATTCCGCGCCGAAGCGATCGGCTATCGCGTCGTGGTCTATCGCACCACGTCGAGCATCCTCTCAGCGCTGTTCGCCACGCTCGCCGGTGCGATGCTGGCAATCTGGCTGCGCTACAACGGCCCGGATACCTCGTTGTCCTTCGAGATCATGCTCGACGTGCTGCTGATCGTCGTGATCGGCGGCATGGGGACGATCTACGGCGCGGCAATCGGCTCGGGCATCTTCGTCGTCGCGCAAAGTTACCTGCAGGACCTGCTGAAGCTGGCCAGTGATGCGACCAGCGCGTTGCCGTGGCTTTCGGCGCTGTTGTCGCCGGACCGCTGGCTGCTCTGGCTGGGCTTGCTTTTTGTTCTCTCGGTCTATCACTTCCCCACCGGCGTAGTAGGGCGCTTGCGCGCTGCGCGACACAGCGCTTAGTTCGAGAAATTCACACAAGGAAACAGCCATGAAGAAGCGAACCTCTGGCGCACAGCGCGCTGCACGCATTGCCTTCACCTCTTTGGGGGCCTTCGCGCTCGCCGGTTGCGGCGGGGGAAGCACGCCGCGCGGCGGCGTACCCGGCGCGGCGCCAGCCATCACGGCTGCCAACGTTCCGCCGATCAGCGCGGCGCCGGCAGCGGCGAACCAGATCGGCTTTTCAGGAACATCGCTGGCGGTGCCGAACTAGTGCCATGAAACCCGGGATCAGGTGAACGCCATGCCTTACAGCTCACGATACGCGACCTGCGCGGGCCGCGAGATTCACTACACGGAGTGGGGCTCCCAGCACGGCCGAACCGTGGTGGCCTGGCATGGCCTCGCGCGCACCGGGCGCGACATGGACGAATTGGCGCGACACCTTTCGACTCGCTACCGCGTGATTTGCCCCGACACCTTGGGCCGTGGATTGAGCCAATGGAGCCCCGACCCCGGCAACGAATACACCTTGGCCTTTTATTCGCGGCTGGCTGCCGAACTGTTCGATCAGCTCGACATCGGCCAAGCGCATTGGGTGGGCACTTCGATGGGCGGATCCATCGGCACGATCTGCGCCGCGGCGCTGGCGCAGCCGCAGCTGCAGGGCCGCATCAAGAGCCTGGTGCTCAACGACAACGCACCGCACCTGGCCGACGCCGCCCTGGCGCGAATCAAGGCGTATGCGGGCAGCCCGCCCGCATTCGACACGATGGCGCAGATGGAGACGTTCTTTCGCCAGGTGTACAAGCCCTTCGGCTGGCTGAGCGACGCGCAATGGCGGCGGCTCGCCGAGACGTCGGCGCGCCGCCTGCCCGACGGCCGGCTCACGCCGCATTACGATCCGGCGATGGTGCGCCAGTTCACCGATCACCCGAACGACTATGAACTCTGGCAACACTACGACGCGATCACGGTTCCCGTGCTGTGCCTGCGCGGCGCCGAGTCCGACCTGGTGCTGCGCGAGACCGTGGAAGAGATGAAGACACGGGGACCAGGGCGCCGTGGCTTGCTCAGCGTGGTGGAAGTCCCCGGCTGCGGCCATGCGCCCGCGCTGAATGTGCCGGCGCAGCTCGATCTGGTCACATCGTTCATCGACCGGCACGATGGTAATCCGGCGGATGCCCAACCGCCATCAGCCTCCGCTGCGTTTCCGTGAAGCGCGCGCGGCGCGTCGTCGAGCTACTGCGCCGCGCCCTTGGCCCGGGCCGTCTCGCGTGAACGAGCCAGCGCCTCGGCGTCAAGAGGCTCGCGCGTAGGCCAACCCGCGAGATTTTTCTCCGCCAGTGCTCCCAGCGCGCCGATCCACGCGTCATCATCGTTCAGGCATGGGATGTAGTGGAACTCCTTGCCGCCGGACGCGAGGAACGCCTGCCGTCCCTCGATGGCGATTTCTTCCAGCGTTTCAAGGCAATCGCCGGTGAAGCCGGGACAGACGACGTCCACCCTCGCCACGCCGCGCTTGGCCATCGCGCGCAAGGTCGGCTCGGTATAAGGCTCGATCCACTTGGCCTTGCCGAAGCGTGACTGGAAAGTCAATGTGTACTGGTTCCTGTCCAAACCCAGTTGCAGGGCCAGCAGCCGCGCCGTCTTCTGGCATTCGCAGTGGTAGGGGTCGCCCAGCCGCAAGGTGCGTTCGGGGACGCCGTGAAAGCTCATGAGAAGGTGGTCGCCGCGTCCGTTGGTCATCCAATGAGCGCGGATCCTTCGGGCCAAGGCCTGCACGTACGCACTGTCGTCGTGATAGCGATTCACGAAGCGCAGCTCCGGCACATTTCGAATCGCTCGCGACCACGTCGATACCGCATCGATGATGCTGGCGGTGGTGGTGCCCGAATACTGCGGATAGGCCGGCAGGATGAGGATGCGGTTCGCGCCGCCGGCCTTCAGCGCGTCGAGCTCGGAGGCGATCGGCGGATTGCCGTAACGCATCGCGTAGCGCACCGTGACCCGATGCCCATGTTCGCCCAACCAGCCTTGCAGCCGCTTCGCCTGGTGCTCGGTCCACCGTTTCAGGGGCGATCCCTCGGGAGTCCAGATCGCGGCGTACTTGTGCGCCGATTTCGCGGAGCGCAGCGGCAGGATCAGTCCATACAGAATCGCCAACCAGGGCAAGCGGGGAATTTCGACGACCCGTGGGTCACTGAGAAATTCCGCGAGGTAACGCCGCACCGCGGCCGGCGTCGGCGCGTCGGGCGTGCCCAGGTTGCAATACAGGACCGCGGTCTGCGCCGCCTGCCCGTGGGTGAAGGGCGGCTCGGGCCTGAACGAGGGGGTCGAAGGCATGCGGTATTCTCACTGAATGATCTCCCAACGGAAAATCTGAGTGCTGGACCTCGCAAGAATCAAAGCCATTTCCTTCGACCTGGACGACACCTTGTGGCCGATCCTGCCCATCATCGAGCGGGCGGAAAAGACCTTGCATGACTGGCTTGCCAACCATGCGCCGATGGCCGCCGCGCTTTTCTCCAGCCCGTCCGCGCTGCGCGAGATCCGCGACCATGTGGCAACCACCCGCCCCGAACTGAAGAACGACCTCAGCGCGGTTCGGCGCGAGTCGATCCGCCTGGCGCTCTATCGGGCCGGCGAAAATCCGCTGTTGGCCGAGCAGGCGTTCGACGCTTTTTTCGCAGAGCGGCATCGAGTGACCTTGTTCGAAGACGCGCAGCCCTCGCTCGAGTTCCTGTCCGCCCGGATGCCGCTGGTGAGTGTGTCCAATGGAAACGCCAACTTGGAGTTGGTGGGGCTGTCACATTTTTTCCGTGCCAGCATTTCCGCGCGCGAATTCGGAGCCGGCAAGCCCGATCCGCGGATCTTCCATGCGGCGGCCGGCGCGCTGGACCTGAGCACGCACGACGTTCTGCACGTCGGCGACGACGCCACGCTGGATGCCTTGGGAGCGCTCAACGCCGGCATGCAGGCGGCATGGATCAACCGCTCCGATCACTTATGGCCGCACGAG
>Ga0105240_10004392_pt1 | contig 21521 bp, 17 predicted proteins | sample KBSC54metaG_FD_80426 | JGI IMG/M metagenome (GOLD analysis project Ga0105240, IMG submission 80426) | Corn rhizosphere microbial communities from Kellogg Biological Station, Michigan, USA - KBS C5-4 metaG | ecosystem: Host-associated > Plants > Roots > Rhizosphere > Soil | place: Michigan, USA... | reverse complement strand
GCTCCCCTACGTCGTGAAGTAAGGAGACGCCCCCATGGAAGTGATTCTGCTGGAGCGCGTCGAGAAGCTCGGCGCCATCGGCGACATCGTCACCGTGAAGAACGGCTATGCCCGTAACTTCCTGCTGCCGAACAAGAAGGCGCTCCGTTCGAACGCCGCCAACCGCAAGGTCTTCGAAGCGAACCGCGCGCACCTCGAGGCGGAAAACGCCAAGAAGCGCGAAGTCGCCGTGACGGAATCGAAGGACATCGACGGCAAGTCGGTGACCCTGATCCGCCAGGCGTCGAACACCGGCCAGCTCTACGGATCGGTTTCGGCCCGCGATCTCGCCGAGCTGCTGCACGCCGATGGCGCGCACGTGAACAAGTCGCAGATCGTCCTCGACAAGCCGATCAAGGCGATCGGCCTGCACGAGGTCCGCGTGACCCTGCACCCCGAGGTGTCGGTGACCGTGAAGGTCAACGTCGCCCGTTCGCCGGAAGAGGCGGACCTGCAGGCGAAGGGCGTCGATGTCATGGCCGAGATGTTCGAGCGTGACGAAGCCGGCTTCACCGAGGATTACGATCCCAACGCCGAGCCGGGCGCCACCGCCGAGGCTCCGGCCGCCGAGCAGGAGGGCGAGCAGGCCGAGGCCTGATCGCGTCCCTCTCGAGGCTGACCATGAAGAGGCCGTCCGCAGCGATGCGGGCGGCCTTTTCGTTGGCGTCGAGGCCGGTGAGACGAGCGCTGCGATGCCGAGGCTTGGACGGTGATCAGACGCCACCCCGCCGGTCATCGACTGCATGGGCGGGAATGAAGGCCTCCGCGGCGACGTATTCGGGAAATGCCCGCGTACCGACAGATCAGCGGCGGACTGCGACATCCCCGATTTTCTTGCCGATGCGGTTATAGCGCAGCCTGCTGCCGGCAGTCGGCATCCCCGATGACGGATCAGACCGCCATCCCTTGATCGGCACGTAAGTGTCCGTCACCGGATTGTAGGCCATGCCTGGCCGCGCATGGCCGGGACGCGGCACCGGCGGGGCATCCGGAACCAACGTAGGGGCCTGGATCGCCATCAAGAGCGCGATAGCGGAAATCGTCATGCGCTTTCCCTCCCCTCCATCGGTCGCCAGCATTCGGGGTCCGAACGAGGCGGTCCGGCAGTTCTAGCACATGTGCCGCGCCGATCGATCATCGCGCGCGATTGCTCACCGGCGGTCCATCCGACCAGCCGACCACCATGAAGCCAAAACTCTAGGAGAAGTTTGGCGCGCCCGGAACGATTCGAACGTCCGACCCTCAGATTCGTAGTTGAAAAATCCGAGCACGATGGGGTTTCTTGCACTGCGCTGGAGTGCGGTCAATCCCTATTATAAGCAATTGGTTTTACTTACTTTATCGATTGTGGTACAACGTCCTCGTAGATCGACGCTCAAACTCGATAATCGGCAATCACCGTTCTAACACCGTTTTAAATTGCCGATTGTCGTTTTAGAATGAGGACTGGCCGATGGCCGAAAATCGGATGGCCCTGACCGACAAATCGGTCGCCCGCCTGCCAGCGGCGGAGAAGGGGCAATACATCGTGCGCGACGACGAGCTGAAAGGCTTCTTCGTGGTCGTGGGGCGAAAGAAGAAGACTTACACGGTCCAGTACGATGCTTGGATCGATCGCAAACGGAAAACGGTTCGCGTTGCGCTTGGCGCTTCGCACGCCATTAATGCCCGTGATGCTCGCAAAGAGGCGATGGTTGCCCTGGGTGGCATCGCGAAGGGCGACATCACTTCGGCCGCTGCGAAGCATGCGATCGACGCCGGGCAAGACCCTGCCGAGCCAAAAGCCACGAGTGCTACCCTAATGGAGGCGTGGGAGCGTTACAGGACTGCGCTTGTTCGCAAAGGTCGGTCGGAGCGGACGATCGAAAGTTACCGGGATCATGTCGAACGTCTTTTCAAAGGATGGGCGAAGAAGCCGCTCCGAGAGCTCGGCGATGATCCCGATACGGTCGCGCAGAAGCACGACAGCCTTACGGAAGTGAATGGCCCCTATATCGCCAATGGCGCGATGCGGACCTTCCGAGCGATCTACAACCACGCGAAGAAGAAGGACCGCAGCCTTCCACAGAACCCTGTCGATGCCATCGATTGGAACGAAGAGACCCGGCGAAACACCGGGATGGGTCCGCGCGACCTGCCGGCGTGGTTCGAAGAACTCTATCCACTCGAGAATCCGCTTCGTCGTGAGTTTCACCTGTTCAGCCTGCTGTCGGGCTGCCGACCCGACGCGCTGAAGCGCGCCGAGGTCGTACACCTCAACTTCCGCCGGCGTGTACTGCATATTCCGGCACCGAAGGGCGGCGCGAAGAAAGCGTTCGACATTCCGCTTTCGACCACGATGGTTCGCTGCCTGATCCGCGCCATTCGCCTGTCGCGTCAGATGTATCCCGATAATACGCGATGGGTTTTCGCGGCGGACAGCGCGTCTGGCCATATGGTTGAGCACAAGGAGGATCGCTCGGTCTTGTCGAAATGGGCGAACGATCTCCGGCAGAGCTTCCGGACCTGCGGTCAGGCGGCGCTGGTCCCGTCGCTCGATATCAAAATTCTGATGAACCACGCGCTCCCGGGCGTGAATGAGGAATATATCACGATCATGGCGATCATGGAGGATCACCTTCGGAAGCAGCAGGAGAAAATCTCCAGCGTAGTCGTGGAGTCCGTCCGGGCCGGGAAGGGTCAGCGCCGAGAGGCGATCGTCAATTGGCTCGTAAGCGGCCGTCTTCCAACCTCGTTGGGAGAGTCCAGTCGAGCAGTTGAGCAGGATTTGCAGGAATCTCGGCTCGCGGCCTGAGGGGTTCAAGAAACACTGCCGGCCGCGGATATCCGCGCGTCATACGAATAGGGCGAACGTCAGGCTGATAGGCCTTGGCATTGAGAGGACGCAGGAGCATATTATGAACATGGCATCGCGCGCAGATTCTTCGGTTTCAAAACCCGCGAAGGAAACGTCTACGGTCCTCGGCCGCAGCGCGGCCACCGGCATGTTCGTTCTGAAACCCTACCCTGGCAAGGGCACTGTTTCGCGGCGGGCGGTGCAGAGCGCGATTAAGACGGTCCTCGCCAAGAAGAAATAGGCTTTGGCCCGCTCGCCTACGACGTCGACAAACGACGTCTTCATCAACTGCCCCTTCGACCGGGATTATGCGCCGACGTTTCAGGCCCTGATCTTCACGATCTTCGCCTGCAAATTTCGGCCGCGATCCGCGCGTGAGCTCGACGATGGTGGCCAGACACGCATCGACAAGCTCTTCCGGCTGATCGGTGAGTGCCGATACGGCATCCACGACCTGTCGCGGACCGAGCTCGACGCCGCCAACCAACTCCCTCGGTTCAACATGCCACTGGAGCTTGGGATATTCATGGGCGCGCGCCGCTACGGCGGTGAGGAGCAGAAGCTAAAGCGCATCCTCATCCTCGACATTGAGCGGTTTCGCTATCAGCGTTTCATCTCCGACATCGCTGGCAGCGACATCCACGCCCACGGCGGCGACCCCTTCGTCGCGCTTCGAGAAACTCGGGATTGGCTCAAGAATGTCTCGCGGCGCCAGATCCCAAGCGCCGCTCGCATAGAGCGCCTTTATCGAGAATTCCTCGCCGCGTTGCCCGACCTCGCGGCCGCACTCGAGTTTGAGCCCGATCGAATTCCCTATGTCGATTTCGAGACGATCGTGACCGATTGGTTACTCGCGGTGCCGGCGGCCTGATCTAAACGCTCGCTGTTCGGCTCAAAAATGATCAGGCGTCGATTGGCTCGGCCGCGTCTGTAAGCCCGACCCGTTTGAGGCCCACAGCTTGGAGCTCGGTCTCAAATTCATGGAGGCAATTGTCCGGCACCGCTAAAACAAAAAGGTCGCGTGCTCGAGTCAGCGCAACGTAGCCGATCCGACCGTCTTCCGTGCCAGTGCCGTTCAACAGCGACCTTACATGCCCCTTCTGCGCCACATAGAGAACCGCTTCGAGGCTCTCACCTTTGACCTTATGCACGGTAGAGGTGCGGAAGGCGGGGCCAGCATCAGCGGCAAGACCCACTGCCGCGACAAGGGGGCGAGCCTCAAGATTGGTCTTGGCGAGCCTGCGCCCAAGATTTTCCGCAGCTTCAAACCCGAAATTCGCGACGATCCTCGCAATCAGAGCCTGCGCTCTGACAACGAGCAGTGGATGCCATTCGGTGTCAGCAATGAGCGTCGCTGGCGGAAGACCGGTCGCTGGGTCACGCACGAACGACCAGATTATTCGACGCAAACGGCGCATGTCGTCATCTGCCGGGCGTGTGAGCAATCCTGAAAGCGACCGATGCTTTGCGGCGAGCAGGCCACTCAACCCCAAGCATGTCTGAAGGAAGGCGTGCTGTCGATCCTTTCGCTGATCGCGGCTGATCGCAGCATCGGCAAAACACCGCACAACTCCGACGCCCTGGCCATCAAGCTCTCCGGCCCATTCCGCGGTCAGAGGCTTTGATCGGCACAAAATGACTCCCTTTGTGGGGTCTATGCCAGCTGCACCCATGAGACTTCGAAATGATGCCAGCGCATGGTCCCTCTCAGCTGCCTTGAAGGGCATGTAATATGCGATCGTCCGACCCTCTGGAGCTGTCCGCTTGGCAGTGTCGGAGCGCACTGTGAGCTTGTTCGCAACGCTAACAATGTCCGGTAGCGACCGATAATTGACCGTCAAACTGCACGCTGACACGCCAACTCGAGTGCCATAATTCCGCAAGAACGCGCCATCGGCACGCGCGAACTCGTAGATGCCCTGATTTGAATCACCAATTAGGGATACTTGCGAACCAGCATCTATCAAAAGCTGAATGATCGCCTGGTGCTCGGGGCCTATATCCTGTGCTTCGTCGACGAGAATATGAGGATAGCGCCGTGCCAGCGCACGCAGCACAAATGGTTTCTCACGCAACACTCGCAAGACCCAGTAGCGCCCCCCAGAGTGGCTGTATGCGCCGACCGCGGCAAGTTTGGCTAAGGCCGGTTCAGCCCATTTCGAAGGGACGAGCGAAGCGGCCCGTCCAATCGTATAGCGGTAGCCCGCACCATCACAGGATATCTCAATGTCCGTCGTAGGCCGCGAGATTTTGCCGTCATAAACCTTAAAACTGGCCAAAAAGCCTTCGCGGCCTTCAACGAGATATGGTGCTCGGTCACACGCCATCACGCGGTGTCCGTGAGGCCGAAGGACGTTGCACGTAATGAAACCGTCCATTGTGTCGATCTCGACCGACGAAGATCGTCCGACTACCGGCAGCCCGCGTAGCAGAGCCGCATATTCCATACGGAACGTATCAACGGCGACGTTGGAGAATGACAAAAGGGCAACGAGGCCTGGCCCATCATGTTTCTTTCGCATCGCGGCAAGTCGATGGACGGCTGTTTTCGTTTTGCCGCTTCCAGCGCAGGCCGTGACCGCGATCGGGCCCAGCGGCAAGTTGACGATGTCGCGTTGCTCGGGAGAAAGCTCATCGATCATTGGCACGCGTGCTCAATCGCGTCGAGGATATAGCCGGGCGCTTCGATTTCGAGTTTCTCATCTTGAATCTTGGCCGCCAGCGCCTGCGCGAACTTTCCTTTAGACACGTTGCCGCTGCTGCGTTCGAACATGCCGCGAAACAGGGTTTCAGCCTTAGGCTGGTCGCCTTCGACCCCATCGATCAGAACCTTGAGATCGGCGCTGATCTGCGGGTGGATATCCGCAAGCGCAGCAAGCATAGTAGGCCGGTTTTTGGCGATCAGCGCGAGATCGTATTCAAAGGTCTTCTGGCCGTGAAATATCTTCACCAGCGCGTCTTGCATTTTAAGCATCGACTTGGCGGTATCCGATGGATCAACGGCATCACCCGTCGCTGGATACAGAGCGACGGCCTTACCTTCCACTTTCGTGCTCGGATCGGCATCTGTGATGACGGAAACCGGGATCGGTATCGCCTTCTCGCCGAACAGCGGCATGAAGCAGTCGAAATTTAGACCCTCGACGCTGATCAAGCTGACGCCATGGTCACGCAGGTCATGGCCATGGCATTGGGCGAGCACGTTGACCAAAAGCAGTTCGGCAGCACCTTCGACGAAGATTGCACGCCTGGCGAAAAACAACTCGGCCCGCGTGACATCAAGGTAGCGAGCGAGCTTCTCGCGTTTGCCCTTTTCGAATTTCACCGACCGAGGGTGGAAGGCCGCCGCCTTGCTTTCACCGGCATCGATCAAACATACGACTGAATCGAGATCGGCAATGCTGGCGAAATTTGGCGAATGGCTGGTGACGAAAACTTGAACGGGTTTCTCATCGGGCTCATCGGCATCGATACTCGATAGATAGCGCAGCAAGACCGCCTGAAGCTGAGGATGTAGATGCGCCTCGGGCTCTTCAACTATCAGGCTCCTGAACGCTGCATCGGCATTCTTGGCAAGCTCGCTCAACACGACCGCCATGAAGATCAGATTGTTATACCCGAGGCCATTCCGCTCAATGTCGAAAGTGTCGACGACGATCGACAGGCGTGCGGCGAGTTTGCCGAAATCGGTTCCCGCCAGTCCCACGTCCACTGCTTGGGCCAGCTTCGGCCCGAGCATCGTCAGATGTCTCCCCGAAATCGCACCGTGCGTATCCTGGATAGGTTTTTGCCCCTTTAGCTTGTCGTCCAGTTCCTTCAGAGCCGCCGCGATCGCATCACGACCGGGTTCATCTGAGAGCAGGTGAAGAAGGCGAGAAAGCTGGCTATTGCGGCTCGGCCGCAAACCCTGCTCAGCATCTCGCAGCGGCTGGAGATACACGCTTCGCACGTTCTCAAGCATTGACGACGTCATGGCGATTTCGTCGAATTCGCCGCACCAGCGCCGGGGTTTTAGACGGCCCGACTTGTCCGCATCGCCATAGGTGACGCCCATGATTGCCTCTATCTTGCCGTCGGCGCCTTCCCGGATCGCATGCATAAACTCCGCCTCGTCATCGAGGCTCAGATCCTTGAAGATATATTCGAACCGGATTTCACCAGTGGCCGGACCACTCGCCGGCAGGTGAATGTCGTCGCAAGTAAAACGCGGATAGGGATCGTCTGCGCCCGCGAGCAGTGCCCGCAATCCATCGACGACCGCCGTCTTGCCAATATTGTTAGGTCCAACGATCACGTTGAGGCCCGGGCGAAAGAACAGCGTAGCCTCTTTTACTCGCCTAAAGTTCTTGATCGAAAGCTGCGCCAGATACACGTTCATCCCCCCAATGTTCTCGGGACCGGCTTTCCAAACGACGCCAGCCTTGGCGCCCCCGGATCCTGATACGCGCGGGCATGCGGCGCTTGTTGCCCCTAGTCGACTGACCTGCTGTTCGAAGCGAGATCGCGCGCGAATGCCCTCAGGCTGTCTGTATAGGCTAGATAGCCGTTTCGTATCGCCTCCGTATTAAGCGCAAACAAAGTCGCGGTCAGCACTGCGGCGTCAGAAATGGCGGCGGCAACTCGTTCTTTCGGTTGATCGGCATGCAAGCCGGCATTCAGTTCATCAACGACCCGATCGATCTCTTTTCCGATCGTCGCAAAGCGCGCCGGATCGTTTTGGGTGTGGTCCTCTGCGAAGGCCCACAAACGGTTTCGATTTGATGCCTTGTCGAGCTTTCGCTTTCCCCTCGGCGTATCGGTCGGAGGGAACAGCGCGTCCGCCAACTGCTCCATGTAACGGCGGCCAGAGATAGCGACCTGAGCGACTTCCTCTTCATTTTCGGCATTCGCGAGCCGCTCGGCCGCTGCGCCCAGCGCGTTGAAGAGCTTCGGGCTCAAATCCTCCAGCATCATCGTGAGTTGAAAGGCATCGTCTTCACCGCCCGGCAGTGAGGCGATCAGAATCTCGCGGAAGGCGGCAACCCTCTCAAAATGTCGCGGGGTGTCGAAATCATCCAAGATCGTGCGGCTGGCGCCGGTGTCCTCAAACTCGGCATCCGTGTAGCCGAGGCCACGCATGTCCTCGAGATCTGACGGGTCGCAGCCATCTTGGCTTCCCATCGAGTAGAAGCTCCGGAGCTTTGTGCCCTCCAGACGATATTGCGGCGGCAGGCTCGACCTATAAAGCGCTAGGTGTGGGGGAAATTCGAAGTGGACCGAGATCGCGCCTAGATAGCCTGAATAAGAGAACAACGCTTCGTGCAGCTCGGCTGCAACATGCCTAGGCATGTTTTCGAACACCATGCCGAAGATGGTTGGGAAGCCATCGACCAGACGTTCCTCATGCACGCGGGCCCATTCGCTCTTGCCGAACGCCGCCATGAAGAGAGCCCTCGGATCTTGGCCACGCTCAATGCCGACGAGAACGTCGCCAATGGACAATTTCATGTGCCGGCCGGACCGTTGAATGATGTTCGTCGAGAAGACCGCGTCGCGGATCTCGTGCCAGTAGTTTAGCGCCTCCGGGTATGCCCGCCAGTTGAAGAGAAGCGCGATAATCATGGTCAACCGAAGTCAGGCTCATCGCCAAAATCGATATCGACGAAGCCAAAATTGACTGAGCCCGGGTGCCCCTCTGCCTCGATGGAAAGCACATCCGGATCTGGCCCATCATCATCTCGAGCAACTGCGACCACTAGCTGAAGATCGAACGTCTTCTCACGGGAAGCCTGGTTACCACCGATTGTAATATAGTCTTTGTCGATGCCATCTTTAATCTCGAAGGAGAAATTTGCATAAAATGTAGCTGAAACTGAGACTGTGAAAGCTAGTGTTACAGATTCATCGTCAGAATCGATGACGTCGAATCGATTTTCGTCGATTTCCCAATTATCGATAGTGGCGTACTCGTCCTCAGTTTCGTAGTAATAGTGCGTACTTGCGTCGATTTCGAAAGTTTCTACCGAAGTTTCGAGAATGGATTCGATCTGGTGACTAATTTGAGCTGCGGTTCCGGCAGCCATGTTCGCGGACAGACGGCCGGCAACCACCGCGTCGCTTCTATTGAATAGGCTGAGGGCAGCGGCGAGCTGCGGTACGCAGATGATATACTCCGATTCTGCGGCGAAGCGTTTCCAATCGCCATCGCCGCTGACCGCTAGAACCATACCGCCATGCTCCGCTGCCCAATGCTCCAGCGACAAGAGAGCCATTGCGTCGGGAAACTCGCTCTTTTTCTCTGCTTTCTTTGAGAACGGCGGCTTGGCGGCAAAATACAGATCGTGGAGTTTTCGCGACGTCGCGCCTTCATCCACCAGGATGCGCTCACCCTCAATCTTATTGATGAATGCGTCCAGCAGCTCATTCGATCGAGCCGAGGCGTCAGGCAGGCGGAGGTCGGTCATAAGCTGCTGGACGTCCAATCCGAGACGAGCCGCTTTGCTGACCTGGTTCAGGCCGGTCCGAACGAGCTCTTTTTTCTTTTCAATATCGTCGCGAACATCCGCACGCACTTCGCTCAGAACGACTTCAGAGAAAATCACGGTGATATTGGTGCCGGCAAATTGGCCCAGCGCTTTGAAGCTCGGCGTCTCGTAATTGTATCCGACGTGGAAAAATTCGGTCGTATCGAGCGTCAGTCCAACGATCCCATTCTGATCGACGAGATCTTCTAGCTCAGCCTGGGTGAGGGTTGGCATATTGGAACCGCCTCGTGATCAAGCGCGACCGAACAGGCGACCGAAGAATGACTTCGACTTGGGGACGGCGGTGAGTGCCGCGGCGGCCGTCTGGCCGATCACGTCCGTAAGTGCGCTCTCGAAACTTCGTGTGACATCGTCGAACCCAGTTCGTGCGTGGACGATCTCATGCAACAGCGTTCCCGCAAAACTCGATACCGATGATAGCTGATCGCGACGAATGACGATGGAGTTGGTCGACCCGTCCCACAGACCCAAGGCGTCACTGCCGGTCGCGAAGTCCACGCGCATCGTATTGCTCACTCGAACCGATTTGACGCGGTCGGGTAGCCCGCCGACCAGCGCGGCGATGGCACCAGCCCTTTCGAAGACCGAGCGCTCCGCCGTCGACAAGGCGACCGTTTCGACGAAATCGAAGACGAAGCTGTCGTTCCATTCCGACTGATAATGACCAAGGTCACGGATTGGCTCGCCACTGAGGTCTGTCATGCCGACGACCTCCTGCTGGATGCTGTCGGGTATCGTGATGATCTTGATCCCGTCGTCGCGCGCATGATCAACCGAGGACGAATTGGTCATCAACTGATCGGCTGTGACGAACAGATAATTGCCGCTCCCGCTGAGTATGCGGACCGCGTGGATCGCGACTTCCTTCCAGCGAACCTCATCGCTGCCAAAACCCGATTGAAGTGCCTGCAGCTGATCGGCCAACTCCTCGGCGATCTCCCCTTTGGTGGCATTGAGAAGCATCTGCTTCACGCGGTCGGTGTAGGCGGTGCGGCCGACGTTGGTGCGCTCTCGATTCAGCGCCTTGCGCATCGGCTCGGTCAGCGCCGTTATGTTGTAGGAGAAAGCAAAGTTTTCCTCTTCCGCGACAAGAAGGCCCGCAACGTAGATACGCGCCGCCTGACCCGACTTCCGGCGAAGGATGTCACCTATCCGAGTGGACTCGAGCATTTCCTCTTCCGAAAATCGAAGAAAAAAGCCCTTCGCCCTCGCCATCTGCTCGTCGCTCAGGCCGCGTAGGGTGATCATCGTGCCGACCATCGCGGGATCGCGCGGCGGTTGGACCGCTGCGTGAAGCGTTACGACATCGTCGAAATCGCGCTTGGCAACCTGAGCGAGTGTGATCTCACCATGCGCGGAGCGAATAACGACGGCGACCTTATTGCGGTGGAGTGTGGCCATCGCATCTTTCAAGCCCACGCCGAACTTGCCGATGACCTTGCCGGAGTTCTGGAGCTTCTCGACGTTCTCATTTTGCGTGAAATGCTCGTACCGAAGCCCGCGCCCAAAATCGCGGATAACCCAGTCGCCATCATCAGCCTTAGCCACCTGGATGTCGACGGTTTCGCTCAATTGCTGCTCGTCAATCGCATTGGCAATGAGCTCGCGCACGGCGTGTGCGCTCTCCCACGCTTCGAGAATCTTCTCGATGTTCAGATCGAACAACCGTGCTTCGGTCATGATTCCCCCCCGCCGTCAGGTTTCCAACAAAGCCCCTTTGAAAGGAAGCCGAAAAGCCGATCCTCGTCTTCGGCCATGCGGAAGCGTGGATCAGTCCGCATTTCGACCCGATACTCGGCGACCTTCCTTTTCCACTTGCCGCTTCGGTCCAGCTTCGCGAGGAGATGATGATGGCCATATGCCCGCAGAAGGTATCCGAAGCCGATGAGCAGTTCGGGATGCTGATGCAGGAGGTGGTGCGCTACTTCGAGGATGTTATGGTAGCCGAAGCCAACGGGCTCGCCGGTGCGGGCGGTTTCAATGACCCACACCATGCGCATCGGCCGAAGCACGTCACTACAAGGCTCGTAAAGGTGGTAGCAGAAAGCGACTAGGTCATAGTTCAGTCGCTCCCACTCCCGCTGATGGGCAGTGGGGTTTAATTTCTCAGGATCGGTCAGCGCCCAATCGAAGAATTCGGTCCGGATCTCAGCTTCGATCCGTGCGATCGATTCTCGGTGAGCGACTTCTGCTGCCAGCCTTCGGGTTTCACGAAGCTGTCGGAGTTCGGCCGCGCAGCCGGCCTGCGCGGACGCAAAATCGAAAGCGCAGATCGTCTGCTTATCGACATCGATCGATAGCTCATCCCACGGGACGAGACGCTCGATCCAGTCGTCAACGATCGCGTCATGGTCAATACGCGGTTGCCGATACCAGACGCGGAATATCAGGCGGCCAGCTTTCTCAGATGCTGCAACGGAGGCCTCATCGACGACCAGCACATTGGAGTTATTGCCGAACAGGATATCGTCTGTCGTCATACGACGGTAATTTGGATCGAAGCCAGGCAGGATCCACACGAGCGCCGCGCCCCGCTCACGGTAGAAAAGCTTCCGACCGAGAACCACGTCGAGAAATGTGGTGCTAAGTTGCACCTCGAAGGCGACCCGGAGCGCATCCACCCGTGCAGCAACATCAGGCCGGCGTAGCCCCGCGAGACCTTCGCTTGCACGCCACGTTTTTTCGACCACCACGTCGGCAAACTGCGGATCAGCGTTGAGACTACGAACCAGCAGCGCCTTGATGTGCAAGTGCGCTTCGCTCTCCTGGGCACCGCGATATTTCATCGCCCGAATATCGGCCTCGGTCAGTCCTGTGCGAGTCACAGCTGGACACGAACCGTCCTCGGATCGATGGCGGAGATAAAAGTTCTTGTACATGCTGCTCGCAAGAAACAGCGTTACGCCGCACATTGGGCAAATCAGGCGTGGGTTTCCCGCAAATGCGGCGATCTTCAACTGCTCTCGGAGCCTGATCGCAGCTTCATAGGGAAAGGCGCTGATGAGGCGCTTCGCATCGAGGATTCTCCCCGTGCGCCGGCTGCGGGCCTGCGGGATGGCGGGGTCGTCGACCGGGGTGGCATGCTCCCTTGGTGCTCTGGTGACGTTGCCCATCGCCACTCTCAAAACCGCTCGAGACGGGCGCCAGGGCGATCAAGTCCCCAGCGGCGATCCACATAGAATGCCAGCGCCCGCCTTGTTTCAAAGGTTAGGAAATCGCCTTCGAAACCATATTCTCGCTGCACAGCACGCTTCTGATCGGCCGTTAAATCGTGCCTTGGGCGGAGCCGGATCTGGACGATCGTTGCCCAATCCGTGTCTGGCGGCAGAGCCGCCTCAAGCGGGCGCATGTCAAAGCTGCTCTCGGCCGAAACCCGGATGGGTAGGAAGTCACGCCACTCTCCCCGATCGGGACTCCACGCGCGGACGTGCAATCGCTCACCGTCGCTGGCGATATGTGCCGGCGCGATCCACTGACGATCTCGCCTTCCACTGATCATTGAAACGTAATCGATCTCGATGAAGCACTGCCGCTCGATCGCCTGATTGAGCGCACGCATAACGCCTTGCGGGCAACGCCGCGATGGGCCGGGCAGCCGGTCGAATTCTTCTCCGTGCGACTGCGCATAAATCGCTTCGAGCGATGTTGGCGTCGGCGTATCGTCGAGGCCCACATGGTCGCGGGCTGCGACATAGGTTTTGCGGACTGGATCATATGTCGGCGCTGGCGGGGCCACGCGTTCGAGATAGGCTCGAAAATCCACGGCAGCCTGCGCGTTCGATATCCCGAAGACAGCAATGAGATCGCTTCGGTTGGCCTGCCCAAGCCAGGCAAAGCACTGGTCGAGATAGTGCAGGCGTGTACGCATTGCGGGTTTCAGTTCAGACTCGGCCATGTCGAGAGCATAGTTGACTTATTCGCCATAATCCATCTAGTTTCTACACGCATAAAAATTATACGGAATCACGTCATGCGGATCTTGCATACGAGCGATTGGCATCTCGGACGCCAGTTCCACGGCGTGAGCCTGGACGGGGATCACGACGGGATCCTCGCCCAAATTGAAGCCGCGATCGCCGAGCATCGACCTGACGTCCTTATTGTCGCGGGTGACATCTTCGACCGCCAAACGCCTTCACAAAGCGCGCTTCGTCGTCTGGCGGACTTCATCCGCAAGATCGGCGACGCCGGCGCCACCGCGATTGTGCTTATTGCAGGAAATCATGATTCAGCGGCGCAGATCGGTGCGATGGGTATGCTCGCGAATGTCGAGCGCGCCCTTGTGCGCGGACCGATCGATCGCGACGAACGACCGTTGCTCCTCACTGACGACCATGGAACCGTGGCAATCTCCGCCTTGCCCTTCGGCTACGAGTTTGCGGCACGCGCTTGCTATGAGAATGAAGCGATAGGCTGTCCCGCCGACGTTATCGCCGAGCAGATTGCGAGCGCCAAACGCCACCTGCCTGAGCATGCGCGATGGGTCGTGGTTGCTCATGCGTTCGTCGAAGGCGCCAGCACAAGCGAAGGCGAGCGCCCCCTGACCCGCGCGGTCGGCGGCATTGAGACGGTCCCCGCGTCGGTGTTCGACGGCGCCCACTATGTCGCGCTTGGCCATCTGCACCGCCCACAGGCGGTCGGCGCCGCCCACATTCGCTATTCGGGCGCGCCTCTCGCCTTTGGGTTCGACGAGGAAGGCCACGGCAAGTCGATGACCCTAGTCGATATCGCTGCCAACGGCTCGGTCTCGCTAACCGACCTGCCCCTTGTGCCGCTGCGCAGAGTCCGAACCTTACGCGGAAAGCTAGCAGAATTGCTGGCCGCGCCCGAAGGCTCTCCCGATCTGATCCGCGTCGTCCTCACCGATGAGCATCCTCAGATCGATCCTATGAAGCGTATTCGCGCACTTTACCCCAACGCGGTCCAGCTCAGTTACGAAAGGGATCAATCCACTCGAGAACAGCGGCTCGCAGATGGGCGCGCCGCCCTCGACCAACCCCGCGAGCTGGTCGCGAACTTCATAGAGTTCGTTCGAGAGTCGCCGATCACAGAGGCTGAAACTTCGTTAATCGACGCGGCTGTCGCCGAGCTCGTTGTCGAGGGAGACGCGGCATGAGACCCATAAAGCTGACGCTGTCCGCATTCGGTCCTTACGCCGGTGCCGAGGAGATCGATTTCCGCGAGGCGGTCGATGCCGGGTTGTTCGGAATTTACGGGCCCACCGGTTCCGGCAAGTCCTCCATCTTCAGCGCCATGACGTTCGCTCTATTCGGCGAGGGCGCGAAGCGAGAGCAATCGATCATGACGATGCGGTCGCAACACGCCGACCCTGATCGGATGACCGAAGTCTCATTTCTCTTCGAGATGGGAGGCCGCCGATATTACATCCGGCGCCAGCCCGATCAGGCTCGTCCCAAGAAGCGCGGCGATGGCGAAACGATCGATAGCCACGCTGCGTGGCTGTTTGACGCGACCGATATACCGATTGACGAAGTGACCGCAGACAATTGCGGCGTCGTGCTGGCTGAAAAGAAGGTAGGTGAAGTAAGCAAACTGGTCCGCGAACTGCTCGGCTATGGCGCTGAACAATTCCGACAGATCGTATTGCTTCCGCAGGGCCGGTTTGAGAAATTCCTGCTCGCCAATAGCGATGAACGCGTCGCGATCCTCCGCGACCTATTCGACGTATCGCTCTATCGCGACCTGACCAAACGGATGAGAGAGCGCTCAGTCGCCGCGAAAAAGGAGTTCGAGGACGGCCATCGCGTTATCGCGCAGCGCCTTTCCGAGAATGATTTCGTCAGCACAGATGATCTGACAACAGGGATCGAGCGGGCGATCGCGGAAGCCGAGGAGGCTGAACGCAAAGCCGTCGCCGCCGAAGCGCATTCCGGTGCGGCCGATCGGGCCCACAATAACGCGGAGGCTATCGAAGCGCAGTTCAACGCCGTCGACGTCGCCAAGCGGCACCGTTCGAATCTTGAAGAGCAAAGCGCTGACATCGAAGCTGTTGGTGCTGATGTCGAAGCTGCGGAAAGCGCTCAGAAGGCCACTGACTTGCAGAATAATCTGACCGATGCCGACAAGGCCTCCGAAAGGGCCCTGCTAACCGAATTCACCGCCCGCGAAGCCGCAACCACGGCAAATCGCAATCACGATATTTGCGAAGAGGCTTTTGCAACGGCCGAAAAGAGTGCGGGCGGCGTCGACGCTCTCGTCAAGCAGACAAGCGAACTGGAGCGCTATCGCCAGTCGCTGGTTGGAGCGGCTGATTTGAAGATCGAGGTGGAACGTAAGACCAGGGATCATGCCTCCGCAAAGACTGCGTTCGACACTGCGGAAACGGCCCGCGAAGGCCTCGACACGCTCTGCAAAGATCTCAGCGAGCAGATTGAGGTAGGACGACGCGACAACCTTCGGCGGGCGGAGCTCACGACGCGGGTCACCGCACTTCGAGAGGAATTTCGAGCGGCTCGCGCCTATTTGGACGAGAGCACACATCTCGACAACGCGGCAAGCGATCTCGAAGCTGCGAAAAACAAGCGGAACCAGACCGCCATATTGGTAGGCCCCTCACAGCAAAAACTCGCTGCTGCTGAGCAAGCGTTCATCGGTGCCCAAGCACAGATGCTGGCCGGAACACACCTGATCGACGGTCAGCCCTGTCCCGTATGTGGGAGCGCCAACCATCCCGCGCCGGCAAAGGGTGATGACGATCCAAAGCGGCTCGAACGAGACATGATTGAAGTTCGCAAGCGTCATGAAGGTATCGTTCGTGACGCGACAATCGCCGAAGGTGCCATCGCGCCAGCGGAGAGGCTCGTCACCGAACGCACCAACGCACTTGCAGATCTATCGCCGCCACGAGCCGCGTTGGCGGTTATTGAAAAGGAAGGCCTTCAGGTTGCCGACGAGTTGTCATCGCTCGGAGACGTCGTTGACCTTGCTCCCATCGAGACCAGTCTGAACGAGACCAGGAGTCAGCTCACCGATGCCGATTCAGCCCTCGCGCTTGCGCGCGCTACTCTGCAGGGTGCTGCAACGGCCGAGGCCGTCGCGGCGCGATCGTACCAGGATGCCATCTCCGGCGTCCCCGATGCACTCCGGGCTGACAGCGCGCTGGATGCGGAGATGTCGCGTCTTGAACGGGCCATTTCGGCGTTGCGCGACGCTGTCACCGTTGCCGACAAGCAGCGCCAGGATTCAGCGATCAAGAAAGCAGAAGCAGCAACGAACCTCGCGGGTGCATCGGAGGCGGTGGTGGTCGCTCGTGATCTAGCATCCAAAGCACGCGATGCCTTTACGCAGCGCCTTGACGAGCTTGGCCTATCGCTCGAACAATTCCAGAGCGGTGTCGCAAGAATTCCGCAGATCGTATCGCTCAGGGCCCGGGTCGAAAAATTCCGGGGCGACGTTGCGCTCGCCGATGCCAAGGTACGCGGAGCGGAGGAAGCAATCGCCGCGCTCGATCGACCTGACCTCGTCGCGAGCGCCACCAACAGAGACGCCGCACGCGCTGATGCTCTGGCCGCTCGCCGAGTTGCCGCGGAGACCGATGCGGCGCGTAAGGTTTTGCTGGATCTCCGAACATCGCTGCTCGATCAGCTCGCATATTTGGAAACGTTGGAACGCGAGACCGGACCGCTCCGAGCGCTGGCCGATGCGTTCGCCGGCGACAACGCCATGAAAACGCCGCTTGAGACATTCGCCATCGGCGCGATGTTCGATCACGTGCTGGACGCAGCGAATTTGCGTCTCGGGCCGATGACCGCCGGCCGTTATCGTTTTGAACGTGACATCGAGTCCGTTGGCGGCCGCAGCAAGCGTGGTTTGGACGTCCGCGTCCACGATATCGAAACAGGGCGTTCGCGTGAGATCAGCACGCTCTCCGGTGGCGAAACCTTCATCGCAGCGCTTTCCCTCGCATTAGGCCTCGCAGACATTGTCGAGATGAGCCACGGCCAAATAAGTCTCGACACGATCTTCATCGACGAGGGTTTCGGCAGTCTCGACACGGACAATGATGGCGGCACGCTCGATCGCGTGCTTCAGGTACTTCAAGACATTGTCAGCAATCGACGCGCCGTCGGGCTTATTTCTCACGTTCCAATGGTTCAGCAGGCGGTGCCCAACGGCTTCTCGATCATCCGGGCAACCGGCGGCAGTCGCATTCAACGTCGGGCCGCCTAATTTAATCACCGCCGCACGGCGGCCTCTGTATCGCTCATCTGCGACCGGACACGCTTGGGCATGACGTGATGCTTTTCGCCCAAGGGGCGATGCGCAGCGTCTATTTGATAGCCATTCGCAACAAGGGCACTTCCGATGCCGTGGCAGCACAAATGTGCCGCCGCGTCGTAGCGAAGGTGTTGCGTCATGAAGCCGACGACCGTGCTGGGGGGCCAGTTAGCGATCGTGCTGCTGCTGATTCTGGCCGGACTGGTCGGAGCAACGCAGTGGACGGCAAGCGCGCTCGGCTATCAGTCGGCGCTCGGTACCCCGTGGCTCGTCTGGCACGCCCACCCGATCTATCCACCCTGGCGCTTCTTTTACTGGTGGTTCGTCTATGACGCCTACGCCCCGCATGTCTTCGCAATCGGCGGCGCGATTGCCTGCGCCGGCGCGCTTACCGGCACCGGTGTCGCGATCGCCGCGTCGGTTTGGCGCGCGCGCCAAGCCAACAATGTCGTCACGTTCGGGTCGGCGCGGTGGGCCCTCGCCAAGGACGTTCGCGCCGCCGGCCTGACGCGCGAACAGGGCCTATTCCTCGGTCGTTACGATCGCACCTACCTCCGCCACGATGGCCCGGAGCATATCATGGCCTTCGCCCCGACGCGGAGCGGCAAGGGCGTCGGACTCGTTGTTCCATCCCTCCTGAGCTGGACCGGCTCGGCCGTCGTTCACGATATCAAGGGCGAGAATTGGCAGCTCACCGCCGGGTGGCGGTCACGCTTCTCGCATTGCCTGTTGTTCAATCCGACCGACGCACGGTCCGCTGCGTATAATCCGCTGCTGGAGGTTCGTCGCGGCGCGCAGGAAGTTCGCGACGTCCAGAATATCGCCGATATCCTCGTGGACCCCGAGGGCGCGCTCGAAAGGCGCAACCATTGGGAGAAGACCTCCCATTCATTGCTCGTCGGCGCGATCCTGCATGTCCTCTACGCCGAGCCCGAAAAGACCCTCGCGCGGGTCGCCGCCTTCCTGTCCGATCCGGCGCGAACCTTCGAAGCGACCTTGGTTGCGATGATGACCTTTCCCCATCTCGGCGAGGCCAGGGTCCACCCCGTCATCGCCAGCGCCGCCCGCGAACTTTTCAACAAATCCGAGAATGAGCGGTCCGGCGTGCTGTCGACCGCGATGTCATTCCTCGGTCTCTATCGCGATCCGACCGTCGCCGCGGTCACAGCGCGATGCGACTGGCGGATCACCGATCTCATCGCGGCAGACCATCCCGTCTCGCTCTATCTGGTGGTGCCGCCGTCGGACATCTCACGGACGAAACCGCTCATTCGCCTCATCCTCAATCAGATCGGTCGCCGGCTAACGGAGAGCCTGGACGGGGTCGAGGGCACCGAACGCCGGCATAAATTGCTGCTGATGCTCGACGAGTTTCCGGCGCTCGGACGGCTCGACTTCTTCGAAAGCGCCTTGGCCTTCATGGCAGGCTACGGTCTGCGCGCCTTCCTGATCGCCCAATCCCTCAACCAGATCGAGAAGGCCTACGGCCCGAACAACGCCATTCTCGACAATTGCCATGTCCGGATCGCATTCGCGACAAACGACGAGCGCACCGCCAAGCGCATCTCCGATGCACTCGGCACCGCGACCGAACTACGTGCGCAGCGCAATTTTGCCGGCCATCGCCTTTCGCTCTGGCTCGGCCACATCATGGTCTCGCGAGCGGAAACCGCCCGGGCCCTGCTGACACCAGGCGAGGTCATGCAGCTCCCGGTCGACGACGAAATCGTGATGCTCGCGGGCACCGCGCCGATCCGCGCCAAAAAACTCCGCTACTATCAGGACAGTAATTTCACAGGCCGGGTCTCGCCACCGCCGGCACTCGCCGACCAAGGCGGATATATCGACCGACCAGCACCGCGCCCCGATGATTGGTCCGATTTGGTGATAACTGCGCCCGCGGTAGCGGGGCCGATCGCCGGTATCGGTATCGCGGGCACCTTCAACGACGACGGCGGCCTACACCGTGCGCCTGAGCATCTTGATCGCCCGGCCCCTCAGCCGACGGTCGCAAGCGACATCGCGTTGCTCGACGACGATGCCATCGATCAGACTCCGGAAGAGAAGTGGCACGACGCCAGTTTCAATCGGTCGGCACGCCTCGCCGCGCTTGATCCCGATGACGGCATCGCGCTGTGAGTCGCCGTACCCGCCTCAACATCTTCCTCGAACCACAGCACGCGAAACAATTGCGTGTGCTCGCCGCGACCAAGGGTGTCTCGCAATCGGGTGTGATTGGAACCGCGCTCGCGTCCTTCCTTTCCCCCGACGGGATGGACCGGCGCGAAGCAGCCATCGCCAAGCGGCTCGATCGGCTCCAGCATCTATTCGAGCGGATCGAGCGCGATCAGACCATATTGACCGAGACGCTGGCGCTGTTCATCCGGCTCTATCTCTCGACCACGACGCCGATCGGTTCGGGCCAGCAGGATGCAGCGCGCGCCCAAGGCCGCGCCCGCTTCGCCGATTTCATCGACCAGTTAGCGCGCCATCTTCAGAAGGGCGGCAGCCTCGTCAAACAGGTCGATGCCGAAATCTTCCCCGACGCGGGTCGCTTCTACCGGCTCGACGATCTGCCAAAAGACCAGGACGGCGACGACGCGGATGGCGGCACCCCGACTTTCACCGAAGGTCCGCGTCCGTGAACGCCCCGATGCGCGACATGCTCGACCGCCAGGTCCGAATGCTACGCTCGGCGATGGGCGCCGGCATAGGCGCCGCGCTCGAAGACAGCGGGGTCGTCGAAATTCTGGCCAATCCCGATGGCAGCATCTGGATCGACCGACTGACCGAGGGGCGCAGCTTCACCGGTCTGATCCTGTCCGCTGCTGACCGCGACCGTATCATCCGCCTCGTCGCGTCGTTGACCGGGCTGGACGTGCATAGCGGCGCACCGATCCTCTCCGCCGAGCTCCCCCTGAGCGGCGAGAGGTTCGAAGGCGTTTTGCCGCCGGTCGCACATGGTCCGGCCTTTGCGATCCGCAAGCGCGCCGCCGGGGTCATTCCGCTCGACGTTTATGTCGAGCAGAAAATCATGACCACCGAGATCGCGGCATCGCTTCGCCAGGCGATCGAGGCGCGCAAGAACATCGTCATCGCCGGCGGCACATCGAGCGGCAAGACCACGCTGGCTAATGCACTGCTCAACGAGATCGCTGACGCTGGCGAACGGATCCTCGTGCTGGAGGATACTATCGAATTGCAATGCCCAGCCCAGGACAGCGTGGCCCTGCGCACGCGCCCCGGCATCGCCTCGATGACGGAGCTGGTTCGATCGACCCTGCGACTGCGGCCCGATCGCATCATCGTTGGCGAAGTCCGCGGCCCCGAAGCTCTCGACCTGCTGAAGGCGTGGGGCACCGGCCATCCCGGCGGCGTCGCTACGCTCCATGCCTCCTCGGCCTATGGCGCGCTTCTGCGCCTCGAACAGCTCATCCAGGAAGCGGTCATCACTGTGCCCCGAGCGCTGATCGCCGAGACCGTCGACATCGTCCTGTTCCTCTCCGGCCGCGGAAAGGCACGGCGCGTCGCCGAGATGCTGTCGATCGATGGGCTCGACCCGTCTGGAAATTACCGGATCGCCCCTCTGTTGAAAGGAGAATGGCTGTGAGCCTTCGCCGATTTTACGCTTCTACGGCTTTCCTGATTTACGGCTTGTTCGCGACCCCAGCCTTCGCCGGCGGATCGTCGATGCCTTGGGAAGCTCCGCTCCAGTCGATCCTGGAATCAATCGAAGGCCCGGTCGCCAAGATCGTCGGCGTGATCATCATCGTTACGACCGGCCTGACCCTTGCGTTCGGCGATACATCAGGAGGCTTTCGCCGCCTGATCCAGATCGTCTTCGGCCTGTCGATCGCCTTCGCCGCGTCGAGCTTCTTCCTGTC
>Ga0105240_10004390_pt1 | contig 21532 bp, 20 predicted proteins | sample KBSC54metaG_FD_80426 | JGI IMG/M metagenome (GOLD analysis project Ga0105240, IMG submission 80426) | Corn rhizosphere microbial communities from Kellogg Biological Station, Michigan, USA - KBS C5-4 metaG | ecosystem: Host-associated > Plants > Roots > Rhizosphere > Soil | place: Michigan, USA... | reverse complement strand
TGCCGCCGGCCGCCTGGATCAAGGCCGATCAAAAACCCGTCGACCCGGACCAGGAGCCAGACGTAGAGTTCGATGACGACGACGTCTCGCAACCGGCTGAACGGTGGATCGAACCAAAGACACATTGGCACGACCAGTACGCCGCGAAGATCCTTGAACGCATCCCATACGACAAGATCTGCGCGAGCGAAGCCAAGGAAGCGCTACTGGCATTCGCTACCGATGTTCTCGCCTGGACCAACGCGAAGAACGCGCCGCCGTGGCTGAAGAAGGGACGCCGCGACCGAGAGTCATCGCGGCTGTTCGAATGGACGCATCAGCTCGGGAGAACGCTCGGGCATATTGCCGGACTCCTGCCAGTAGATGACGTCAAGACGCGGTTCTTGCAACCGATCTTTGAACTCGAAGGAGACACCTGCTGGGCGCTCCTCGCTCCTTTCGTTTCCTCCTACATCTGCGCGTACATTTACGACGCGAAGACAATGCCGGAAGGCGCGGTCGACGTTGTTCAGTTCTGCCTTCAGCGTTTCCTCGAGTCATCGAACCTCAAGAACCGTAACTCCTACCGCGCCGGTGAATTCTCGGGTTCCGACGAACCGGGCCTCGCGCGGTCGCTCATGTTCGTTCAAGTCGAGCGCGCGATGCTTGCGGCGCGTTTCGTTAACGGCGACTGGAATGAAATTAAAATCCTTTTGCCGATCGTGGATCACTTTGTCCGCGCCGTCGGTTGGGCCGCGTCGGTTATGAGCCACTTTCTGACGCTCTGCGAGCGTTCGAAGAGCGCTTATCCCGCAGAAATGTTCGCCGACCAGATTCTCGCGGTGATCGGAGATGGCACCGAACCATTGCCGGGATGGCACGGCACGTTCATTCATGCGCGGATCGCGGGTCTCGTGCAACATCTCGCTGACCGTGACACTCCGATGCCGCTTGCATTGGGCCAAAAGCTTCTTAGGATTCTTGATCTCCTAGTCGACATGGGCGATCGCAGAAGCGCGGCACTGCAACTCAGCGAGACGTTCCGCGAGATCAAGATTCGATAGCGCGCTTTATATCGACGTCCGCTTTGGGTCGAGGCTGTGTGAAAACGAGGGTTTTTTCACGGCTGTCTGTGCGATCGCACGATATGAGCTACGAACCAAGCCGCGGCAGCCTCCAGCACAATGAGCACCCCGCCAAGGAGCAGTACTCCACCCAGATAGACAGCGCCAACAATTAGTTGAAATGACCAATTGTGCGCATATGCGTCCCCGTCTGGAGGGCCCTTCAAATACGCAACGGTGCGTAGATAGAACCAGCCGCAAAAGCAAACTAGGAGAGCAGCGATCTGTACTAGCGCCGCGACTCGGAAAGTCCTCCAATTGACCCTCATCTATTTCAGCTCCGGCGCTTCCGATTGTCCGTGCTGCATCTATTCAGGGCGTTGGCTGCGCTGTGATGACCATATCTTCAAACCGGACGATTCCATTCGAAATGCGGCGACCAGCACGCCGTTCACACTGTCTCGTGTCGATCCCACTGCAGCAAACCATAAGACACTGGATGATGAGATCGCTGCGAGTACACTGGCCTTTGGATCCGGCATAGCCCATCCGTAGTTAGCTGGGTCTCGTACTATATAGAGGCCAATTATGGGTACCAAATGGTTCACGGGTGGCGTAATCGCTGCATCCCGAGGGCGAATACAATTCGACTTCATGTTCGAAGGAGTTCGATACCGCCCCTCCATTCAACGTCCCCCTTCCGAGGCCAATCTGCGCAGAGCCCGCGAGCGCCTTGAGGACATCAAGCGGCAAATTGAGATGGGCACATTCTCTTTCGCCGAGGAATTTCCCGACTACCGATTCCTACGCCGACTGACCGGAACCGCCGCGGTTCAAACCTGCAATGACGTATTTGATGCCTTCCTCGCACATTGCGAGGCACGATTCACCCGCGGCGATATGGCTGCAGTCACTCTGGGCTCGTATCGTAGAGTCCTCAATCGTGTGTGGCGTCCCGCACTTGGGAATTCCCTGTTTCATCGGGTGAGCTACTCCAGGTTGGTCGCGATTGCGGATAGCAAGCCCTGGAGCAAAAAGACCTATAACAACGCGATCAGCGTCTTGCGACAAGCGTTCGACTTCGGGCACGGCAACCATCCTGAGCGACACAACCCGGCGCGAAGCCTCCGCAGCGCGCGGCTGAGAAAGGCCGATCGCCCCCGAATCGACCCGTTTTGCATGCAGGACGCCGAGACGCTAATCGCTGCGATCCACCGCGACTGGGGAGCGGCGCAGGGCAACTACGACGAGTTTCGTCTCTTCACGGGAATGCGCCCTTCGGAAGAAATCGCGCTCGTGCTTTCCGACATTGACCTGATAAATGGCACTGTCAGCGTCAACAAGGCACGCGTCGCAGGAATTGACCGCGATCAAACCAAAACTGGAGACGACCGGAGGGTTGCACTTTGCACACGCGCGTTAGCCGTTCTCAGGCGGCAGCTCGCACTGCGAGCCCAACTTGAGGCGGCCGGGTTCATCCGACACGACCATGTGTTCTTCCACGAGACGGGCGAACCTTTCTGGAACTTGCAGATCCAGGCCAAACGATGGCGCGCGACTCACGTCCCTGAAGTTGCGGTATCGGCGCCCGTACGTCGCGCGCCACTCGTCGGTGAGCTGGAACCTGATGATCGGCAAGAACCCGTTGTGGGTCGCGAAACAGCATGGACATAGCCTTTCCACCATGCTGCGCGTCTATGCCGCCTGGGCGGTGGACATGGTCGAATCCGACATCAACGCCATCCAGCACTCGATGAATCAGCATGCTCGGCTCAAGCCGGTAGGCGCGTGCCGAAGCTCCACAGCGGACCGGGTGCGGCTTTGCAGAACTGTCGAAGCAGTCGGCCGCTGCTCGTCGCGCACCCAGCGAAAGCGGGCACTCGGAAATCTGGCAGTAGTTCTGCCACTAGAGGCTGCCGCGAGGAACGTAAGTTCCGGAAAAGAAAAGAGAATTTATGGTGGAAAGGGAGGGACTCGAAAAATGGGGGGTGAACCGACCGGTGGGCAGAGAACTAAGTCGCCCGCTGCCTACCTCAATCAGAAGTCCTCGCCCGCTTTGGCGCGGTCGACCAGAGAACTCGCAAATATATGTGCCTTCGTATATTCCTTAACGGCATGGTCTGCCGCCTCGATCTGCCTGTTGAGCAAATCGATGTCGTGCGAGCTTGTAAGCTGCGCAGACTTTCGAAGTTCCACAAGTTTGGCGAATTCCTTCTCGGATCGCTCCTTCCCTTCAAGCCAAAGGTCGGCGACGAACTGTAAGTCTGCAAGTCTAGTTCCCATCGGAACCTCCACTCAAATTGTTCAACTGCATCTATACAGGGGAATGGCAGTGAACGCCTCGCCTCCCATTGGAAGGTTATATCGGTGACTGCTACACCCGGAGATCCATGCGCCCACCCGGGAGGGCACTGGTGCCCCCGGGATTTTTAATCCGGCCTATTCGACCAGGCGAAGATACTGCAACGCAGACTCGCCGGAGAAACATCGGTGATTTCTGTCGGCCTACCCGCCAGGACTTTCGCGGCAATCTTGTTGGACGGCAGATTGCCTCTGCCTACCACTGCCTCGACATAGAACTTTTTGAGCGGCGTCGCTTTGAATCCGTGGCTGATCTCTTCGATGCTCTTGGCGACAATCGCACTGCCGAGTCCAGCCTTACGTGCCGAATCGAGCACGGCGTAGCCGAGTTGGAAACAGGGTACACCTTCAACTGGTTCGGCCACGACGAACATTGCGATCGCCAACACTTCGCCCTTGCTGATGTTGGCGTAGGTGAAGCGGGACACTCCCGGCGATGGTTCATCGAGATGCACCTGCAGATCGGGATGCAGCTTGCAGCGCTGCAACATCACCAACCTGTTGTCTAGCGCCTGCTGCAGGCTGGTGAGCGCTGCCATCGTGTCGGTCATCGCGGGCATCGTGCGTTCCTTCTCGTTGAAACCCCGGCAATGCTTATGGAATCACCGTTACCGTCTGCTGCAGAATGCAAGGGTTCGCCGCACAAACCCTCGCAATTCCGCGTCTGTCACCCCGACAGTGAGATAACCTTGCGGGTTGGAATCGTGGTGGAATCTGTTTCCGTAGTCGGTTAGATCGCGCAGCTCGTGAAGGTCTGCCGCCTGCATTACCGGATTGCCCTGGTTGAACCGGGTCTGACAGCGATCGCGGAAGTTGCCGAGTAGGTCACCGGGCGGATAGTCGGCGGTGTAGGCCACCCGGCAAAAATGTTCCAGCATGGGACGGATGTCGACCGCGATGTCCCGGAGGTTTCCTGCGGCGCCTAGCTGCAGATAGTTGCGCAGCTTTTCATGGCGCCGGTCATATTCCGTGATGAGATCCGCATCCACGTTCCATGCGTCGAGGGTGGAGCTGGAAGGACCGTCGCGCCGAACGTGCAACGCGGCGCGTAGCGTTGGATCGGAGCTTTCCCATGTCTGGCAGAGAAACGGCTTGCTGTGCGACAGGAGAACGACCTGGCGGACCCTGGGCAGCAATCGACGAATCTCCTGCACAGTGGTGAGCGATCGGTTATCGTCCAGACTCGACACGGGATCGTCGATGACTACAACTTTGTTGGCCAGATCAGGATCCTGGTCCAGGCACGCAAAGAAGAACGCCAGCGCAAGCGTGTTGCGATCGCCAGAGCTCAACGTGTTCTTGAAAGCGTGCCGTCCGGGGCCGGCGTCGGCGGCAATGGGGACGGTCACATTGTTGATATGAAGGCTGTACGTGCAGGCCGACCCGCCACGGGTGTTGGCAGCCTGGATCTGCTCAAGCCGGAATCCGGCGTTGAAGCGAGCAAGATATTGATTGATCGTATTTTGGTAATTGGGAAACACGTTTGCGCGGTACTGCTCAAGGGCCTGGCGCGCTTGCACCCGCTCCTGTTCCGTAGCTACTTTCGCTGCCTTCTCGGCCAGATAGGCATCGCAGAGCGCGGCCGTCGCGGCTTCGTGGCGTGCTTTCGTGGCCCGCAACCGAACAACATCTGCTTCACGCGCGGCGGCGTTACCGGCCACCGCCTGTTCCTTCACGACCAGTATGGCCTGATTAACGCCGAGCAAACCCGTGCTCAGCTCAGTGACGCGCAGTCGGTGCACGTCATAGGCGGCGACGGCCTCGCGCGTCTCCTGGGACAGCTCGATCCTTTCCAGTGGAGCGGCGGCCTTGGCGGCTAACGCGGCCGCAACGAGCCCGTGTGCGTGTTGCCAGTCGCGCGCGACCGGGGAGGTATCCAAAGCGATTTCCGGTACATCGGCAAAGCGGGACCAGAACGCCCTTCGCTCGCTCGCCGTGCGCAGCGTCCGCTCGAACGCCGCGGCGGCGTTGCCCGAGTGTGTTCGCTCGATGTCCTCGGTGAGGCGCGCGATGCTTGCGCGGAGATTTCGATATTCCTCGCCGAAGAAGGCACGGTAATGCCCAAGCACGGGAGACGCATGTAAGTCTTGAGCACAGAAGGGGCACTCTCGCCCGTCGGGCGTTACCCGCCGCATGCCGTCCGCTATCCACGCCTCGCTTCCCGGCGGCAGGCGTGCCAGATGCTCCTGCACACGTGCCGCGGCGGCGGCATCGAGGCCGGGTAGATCGCGCGTGCACAGTCCTTCGATCGCAGCGATGTCAAACGCCGGCAACGCGAAACCTTCAAACAGAGGCGTCTCCTGCACCGGCGTCTGCTCACGAGCCGCGCCCAAGGCTCGCTCGGCTTCCTGGATGTCGGCATCGATCGTGGGCCTGGGCTGTAATGCACAGAAAGCATCAATTGCCATGCCTCCCATGAGTCCTGCAGGTATCGCCGTAGCCCGCGCGCGCAGTTCAACATTGTGCGTCTCTATCCTGGCGACTAGGCATTGGAGCTGTTGATTGAGCGCCACGCCTTGCCCGCCGACGATAAGTTCGTGCAGGTTCTGCCGTTGACCGGCACTGACGGAAAGTCCCGAGCAGATGTTTTCGTTCACGAAAACATCGTCAAAAATGGCCAGTGCAGGAAAGTGCCGGTTCCAGGCGCCGTTCTGAAACATGGCGACCGGCGGCCCTCCTGCGCAGTCGATGATGACCTCCGGGGGATGGGCTGCGGCAAGCCGGTGGCGTTCCTGAATCAGATCGGGCCGGTTGGTCGCAAGCGACCGCAGCAGCGCCGACAACGTCGTCTTGCCGCGCCCGTTCTCAGCGTATATCAGCGTCAGCGGGCGAAGGGCGAGCGCGTTTGCGGCGACCGAATCAAACTGACCGACGTTGCGCAACAATCTGAAGTTGTTAATCATGCGAGCCCAGTTCCCTTGCGTCCCGTGATAGCAGAGTCAGGAGTCGACATCGTCAAAAATATTGCGTGTTGCAGCCGGGAGATCGTTCGTGGACTCGACGTCTCCAAAGGCCCTTGCGGCACGCTCGCGCTTGGGTTCGTCGGACAGCTTCTCTGCAATCCAATCCCGCGCCATTGCGATCTGCTGCTCTATTTTACCGACCAGGGCCGCATCGTCTGCGCATTCCTCCTTGAGCGAGCCAAGCGACTCTATCAACGGGTCCATATGCTCATCGGGCGCCTGATCGGAACTACGGTTGTCCTGCCATGCGTAACGGATGTCGGACAGCTTGGGCACCAACTCCGTCCGGATACGATGGCGGAAACCAGCCAGCTCGTCTTCCGTGAAAACCCCCTGTATCCGCAGGCTCTGAACGCCGTACATGTCCTCGCCCTCCATGGCGTACGTAATTATCTGATCGACAAATGCCTTGCGGTTTTCTTCGGGCAGCAGGCCCACCTCATGAAGGCGGATCGCCAGATCCACCTCCGAGACTGAGCTCAACATTAGCCCAGGCTTGCAGACGCGGTCCAAGGTCTCCGGATGCCTCTGAAGATAGAGAGTGAGAAAATCCTTGGAACACCTGAACGACAGAAAGCTGTCGACGCGATCTTTGGCGTACCAGCTCGCGAGGTAAGGGGTCTTGTACTGCGTCGTCTCGGCGGCGCCGTCGATCTTGTCGAGCACCGCAGCAAATAGGCTCTTGGGCAGGGTGACCGACTTTTCCAGATCAACCTCTCCGCAGGTGACTTGCCCCAATAGCCGATCGACCGACGTGCCGCGTACATAGATGCCCAGGAGTTCCGAGTTCTCCAGGAGGAGCGATGCGAATGCGTCGGCAACGGTTGGATGCTTGAAGGTCCAAACATTCCTGCCCTCAACATGCACGCATTGGACGAGGCTGCCTTTGAGCGATTCGAGTGCGGTGACACATCCGCCGAGATTCGATCCGAGCCGTTCGATAGCCTCGCGCGTGGCTTCCTCAAGCGCGATAGGACTCTCCAGCGCATCGCCGCTCATGTAAATCAGAGCGAGAGCGGCCTTGCTGTGGTCGTCGAGTCCGCGCAATACCTCCTGCAGAAATCGCTCTCGCCTTTCGACAAAGTCGTGAAGCGTGAAGCGCGTGAGGCTTAGCTCCTGTGTGAATAGCGGGTCACCAAGGCGGCGCGCGGTTTCGGGCACGAAGCGCGCGTGACCGGCGACGAGCGGAAGGTGCGGCTTGATGGCGGTGCGGAAGGGTAGCTCCTGCCGCCCGAGTTTGATGTGGTTGTAGAGAATCTGGCGCTTTTCCTCCAGCGACAGATCCCTGACATCGATCACCACCTGGCTTTCCTTGAGCAGCGGAAATGCGCCTTCCTTCAGCTCATTTCTGGCGCGGTTGTAGATGTAGTCCCGCGACGTCATCACGATTTTGGCGCCTTTGCGCAGCATGGTTCGGACGGTTGGAAAGGCGTGATTCCAGCCGTGAACCAAGAATGATTCGTACTGCGTCACGCCGAAAGCATCATCGATCCAAAAAAACTGCGATGGCTCGTCGGGATTCCAGTGCTCCACAACCTTGTCGGGATTGGTGAGCTTGAGCGTCGATGCGCCCCATTGGTCTAGCGCGCCCATCGAGAGCATCGAGGCGATCGTGGTTTTGCCGGCGGCGGGCTCACCAATCAGCAGCACGAAGCCGTGCTTGTCCAGCGCCTCCGCGGCCTTGCGATAGGCATCAGTCAACACAACTTTCGACAGATCCTCGCGCTGCGAGGCGAGCAGCGCCTTGGCTTGCTCGTATGCCCGCTCATCCAGAATCTGACTCAGATCCCCGAGCCCGTAGATGCGCGGCACCAGCATGCGCAGACGTTTGCGCTCCTTTATCTGCCCGCAAATCCATGTCGAGCCGTAGGAGACGACAGTTTTGACACCGACGGCCTTGAGCGCGGTTTCTATTTCTTCTTTCGCGGTACCTGAGAGACCGGCATTGGTCATCAGTACGTAGCAATCACACCGGCTGGCTTTGACGAGCCTTTCCGCCTTCTCGATATCCTCGGCCAGCTCGGCAACCGTCAGGTTCTTGTCGCGCTTGGTAGAAAACTTGCACTGGATGACGAACCGCCCGCTGAGGGCTTCTGCGTTGATGGGCTTCCAGGTGCCAGCGAAGGCGCCGTCCTTTCCGGCGTCAGAGGAGTCGAGGAATGACTCGACCGTTTGACCCAAAATCTCCCGAGTGATGGTGAGGCAGAGCTGCTGGAAGCTGTGCCAGCCGAGGGTATGCAGGTCATACATGGGTCAGTACGCCGCGAGGAAACTCACTGATTTTTCAGGATTATAACTGCGCCGGTCGTAAAGCTCGGCAGTGCTGTGCGGCGCCTCCGGCGGCGCGTTGAACGCCGTCAAGTGTGGCGCCGGTCTCAAGAACTGAGGTGATGAACGTGGCCCGCATGCTGCGCCGAATAGCCGCGTGTCAGGCCGATAGCGGTGGCGTGCTTGCAGAGCACGCGGTCGATGGCATCCGGGTCCATGTGCCGCCACTCCTCCTGACGCTTGCAGTGGTGACTTAAGGGGGTCGGAACATCGACCCGTCCAGATCGCCAGCATATCCGGCGATCTCAAGATAAGCCCGGACGCACTGGCCACTTCTGATACTGATAATAGATACAGTATCGTAGCGCCCCGGCAATCTTCGCAAAATACGCAATTTCTGTATAATATAGGGCTGGTCAACCCTTGGGGATCGCTATGGCTCGAGTACCTGCCAGTGAGTTTCAGCGCGAATTTGGCCGCCTGCGAGGTGTGGCCCATCGAGAAGCAGTGATCGTCACCAGTCACGGTCGCGACGATGTGGTGCTGCTTTCCGCGGAAGAATATCAGCGCTTGCGCAGCCTGGATCGACGCGCCATGCACGTTTCCGAGTTGACCGATGAGGAACTGGCTGCCCTGGATCGCGTAGAGATTCCCGCGGAGGCTGCCCGCTACAACCACGAGATGACCTGACCGCCAGGGGATGGCGCACCCTCCTCCACAACCTGGCCAGGTCATTCGGTACGCCTACCTTTGGTGGAGTGAAGCGCGGACCGGTCGCGAGGAGGGGGCTAAAGATCGGCCTTGCGGCGTCGTCCTCACACGCATCGCCGAATCCGGTCACACCATTGTGTATGTGTTGCCCATTACGCATACACCGCCGATGAAGGAGGAAGACGGCATAGAAATCCCGCAGGCCACTAAGCGCCGTCTTGGTCTCGATGCCGAGCGGTCTCGGATCATCACAACCGAGTTCAATCGGTTCACCTGGCCGGGACCTGACATCCGGGCTACGGCATCCGGCGACTACCTGTACGGCGACTTGCCCGAAAAGCTGATGCACTTGGTGCTGGCTCAAGTGAAAAAGCGTGCCCGTGACAAATTGCTGAAAGCAGTACCCAGAACGGAGTGACAGAATCTAAACGGCGCGAGTGCACAAATGCCCAATACGAAAAAGAACACGGCGCCAAGTCCTGCCGACACTAATAACGCAGCCAGCACTGCGGCATGCCGCATCGTGTTCATCAGCCATTCGAATCCCGAAGACAATGATTTTACGGCGTGGCTCGCCGCGCGTTTGGCGTTGGCCGGTTACGAGGTTTGGTCCGATATCACCAAGCTCATCGGAGGCGAAGTCTTTTGGAAGGACATTGAAGAGGCCATCCGGCTTCACACCCTCAAATTTGTGTCGATTCTCTCGGTCAGTGCGCCCAACAAGCGCGGATTTATGAAAGAGCTGAGCGTGGCAGACGCCATCGAGGGCAAAGGCAAGCTTGGAGACTTCATTATTCCCGTCCGGATCGACAACATTCCATTTTCAGACATTCCCATTCAGATCCATAACAAGAACGTAATCGACTTTACGGTCGGCTGGCACGAGGGACTCGCTCGCCTACTCAAGAAGTTTGAACAAGACAAAGTCCCTCAGTCCGACACCAATCTAGCGGCATCGTTATCCGATTGGGCCAAGGGCCACCTGGATTTGGAGCGAGGCGTCCGATCCGAAGATCAGACGCTCATGTCGAACTGGCTGCCCATTGAATCTTTGCCCTCCACGGTCCGAATCTCATCCTTCACGCTCACCCCCTCGAACATAGAACCTTTGCAGGGCCAATGGCCCGCGCGCCTTGTCGGTAGCCGCATAGTCAGCTTCGCCCGCGCCCAGGATTTTGATTTGCCCGGTGAGTTTGCGAATTTGCGCAACGAGATCGACACGGAGACGTTCTTGCGCTCAGGGGCCTCGACGCTGCCGCAGCTTACATACAACGATCGCAGTAACGTCTTAACCGACTTGCTCGGACAGGCGTGGCGAAGTTACGCCAAGGGACGAGGGCTGATCGCTTATTCGCTCGCCAACGGCAATCAGTGCTGGTTCTTACCGGCGCCCACCGGTAAGCCAGAGCGGATGGCCTATACCGACGCTCTGGGTAAGTCGGGCAAGCGCGCCCTTGTCGGAAGGAGCGAGAAACTCGGAGTGTACTGGCACCTCGCGGTGGAGTTTCAACCCTCGGTTGGTAAGCAGCACCGATTTACGGCGGTGACTCATGTTGTGTTCACCTCAGACGGTCAGACCGTGCTTCCCAGCGCGAGCCGGCAACACCGCCTGAGACGCACCTTTTGTAAACAATGGTGGCAAGATCGATGGCGTGATCTCATCTCGGCGTACCTCGTAAAATTGAGTGAACGGGAAGTAACAATCAAGGTACCCATCGCACCGCATCGCACGGTGACCGTCTCTACATCACCACTGACATTCATCAGCCCCGTGAATGCACACTTCGAGGAGGCGACGGCTTCGCTCGACGAACTACATGATGACGCGGATCTTCTGTACGACCCCGATGCGGATGACGATCTGCAAGACGATGACGACAACGGGGACCCAGAATGAGCGAGTTGAGACTGGACTATATAGCTGAGCCGAAACTCGTCTTCGGCAGTGGACAGCAGCTCGAATCGCCGAAAGATGGACTGTTTCTCTTCGGTCCAGAAAGGGTAACCAAAGAGAACGCCACCCTGCGCATTGGCGTCATCGGAACCAAGGTTGGAATCACTTTTTTCAATGCGTGGGTGTCTCGGGTAAGGGGTTTTGTGCAAGGAAAGGATTCTTCCTCCGCGCAACATCGGTCTTTTCTCGGATTCAGCGCAGTCTACGGAGCGGGTTTACCCGATAGCGCGGTTTGCGAGCTGATCGTTACGGATGAGGAGATCGACAAGGCGCTCATGGTCTCAGATCGGCACATTGCCATATTCAGAACGGTCGATGTGTTCTCTGACCCGATCAAGCGCTATATCGACGAAGAGGAAGCGGTCGTCGATGTGTGGTTCGTTGTCATTCCGGAACGGGTCTTCCTGTATGGCCGACCGAAATCCATCGTACCCGCCGCCCTGCGCGTGGACGCCGACTCGCACATGGACAAGAAACTAGCCAGGGAACTCATCACTGAGCCTTCCCTATTCGCCGAGGACAATGAAGCGGCCGAGCCATACTTGTACGAAGTCAACTTTCATAACCAACTGAAGGCTCGATTGCTGGAGAGCCCGCATCGCGCCGTCGTCCAAATTGTGCGCGAAACCGTTGTGGCGCCAGGCGAATTCCTGAAAAGCAATGGGAAGCCTTTGCGCGCCATTCAAGACCCCGCAACGGTAGCCTGGAACCTCTGCACCACGGCCTATTTTAAGTCCGGGAGGCGACCTTGGCGCCTTGCCCGTGTCAGGGACAAAGTCTGCTATGTTGGACTGGTCTTCAAGCGTTTGCTCAATGATGCCGAAGGGAGTGCCTGCTGCGGGGCGCAGATGTTTCTGGATTCGGGGGATGGGCTTGTTTTCAAAGGGGCAGTAGGTCCCTGGCGATCTGCAAGCAAAGGCGAATATCACGTCTCCCGAGAGGGTGCGCGCACTCTACTGGCCACGGTAGTCGAAGCATACAAGATCAAAGAAGGCTGCTACCCCTCGGAGCTATTCATACATGGGAAGACCGCATTTAACGACGACGAGTGGAGCGGCTTTACGGATGCGGTATCACCAGGGACCAATCTTGTCGGTGTTCGGATTCGATCTAGCCTGTCCATGAAGCTGTTCCGACCCGGTACGCATCCGATTCTTCGTGGCTCTGCACTGCGGCCCTCGAGTCGTGCTGGATTTCTCTGGACGCGAGGCTTTATCCCGTATCTGGGCACATATCCAGGTCGAGAAACCCCAAATCCCTTAAGAGTCGATCTGCTGCGCGGAGAGGCCGACCTCCTAACGGTGATGGAAGACGTGATGGCCCTGACTAAACTCAACTTCAATGCGTGCATATACGGTGACGGACTTCCTGTCACTCTCCGCTTTGCAAGCGCGGTCGGTGAAATATTGACAGCGGGACCGACGCCGGAAAATCAGCCACCTCTTCCCTTCAAACATTATATCTAGTGGATGTGGGGCCCCGGGCTTCGCTGCCCCATCATTTTGCGCTACCGTCCGGAGAACACGCATTCGGGACGTCACGCAAAGTCACTTTGGGGCAGTCTCGATTCGTTCGCAGAAACGAAGCATATTGCCGAAGGGATCAATGGCACCAGTTTCGATCGTCCCCCACTCGGTGGTCTCCAGGCCGGGGCGCATGTACCGATATTCTCTACTGCTGATCTCCCGGTGAAACTCACGCACACCGCGCATCATGACACGGAGCCGTGCACCGGGCGAACCGTCACCGTGGTGTTCGCTCAAATGCAAAACGAGCCCGTTGCGAGAAACCTGCCGGTAAAGAGGCGCGTTCGCGTCAAACCGGTGGTCCCAGTCGACGCTGAATCCCAAAAAACCCAAATAGAATTCGTCTGCCTTCGGAACGTCGAAGATGCGCAGGATCGGAATAACCTGTTGGAATTGGATTTCCTCGCTCACGTTCGCTCTCCACTTTGGACCGGCGCCACGTTACCATCCCTCACTCACCTTCAAGGCTCAGGCGCTCAAATTTCATGTTTGGGTAGAACTGGCGCGTCACGGCTTCCACGCTCTTGGCGATCCACAAGGGACAGAGCGGCGAAGTGCTCACCGAGGCGTTGCATCCCGTCAAATCCAGGCTCGCTCCGGCCGAATAGTAGGCCGGGTTCTCCGCGGTAAGTCTCGCCGCGAAGCGAAACTCCTGGTCCAGACGGAAGAAGCGATTCTTGCGGAATGCAGGATGTTGGACCGTCGCGGTAGGCCCAGCCTCGTCGTCTACTTCGATTTCGAATACCGGCGTTTCGTAGTCTACAAAGCCATGCAGAAACTCAAAACTCTCGAGTCCACGATCTTTCTGCATCCAATTCCGCTTGACCCAAATCGTGTCTTGTAATTGCTTGAGCAGTGCTGGCCCATCACACGATATACAGACCCCTCCCTTGTGACCGCCGTAGGAGCGCCACATCAGATCTGTCAGCGCTTCTCCCGCGTGCCAGCACGATACAAACCATCTCTCAGGTACCTCGCCAGAAAACTCGTCGCCCAACTCCTCCGCCAGCAGATCTTCAGCCTTCTCAACCAACACTGAATGGTCCGCGTCCGCAGGGAGGGAGAACTCGGGTTCATTACACGAGTCGACTAGTGCCTGCTTGATGTCCTCACTCAAGGCATCGGGGAATGCGCAGTCGTAGGGGTCCTCGTATTCGGTGGCACGCGGGATATAGAGCTGTCGTGTGGTCAGAATCGACAGGCACTGCTCCAGCGGCATGAACCGAACCAAGCGCGCTGGCGGCACAGAGCTAGAGAACGGGCGCTCAATTTTGTAGTCCAGCCAATGTCCACTCGTATCGATGTACTCGCGGATATCGCCGCCACGGTCAACATCCTCAACGTCGTCCATATCATCCATGTCGTCGCTCACCATCTGCTCCTCTCGTCCATTCTGCTAAGTTGAATTTGGTTGGCATACAAACGACCAGGGGCGCAGATGCCTTAGCTGTCGTCCTTTCGAGGCTCGGCATGGGCTTTGGCGGCAGCCCGCGCCGCAGCGACAGCCGCCTCGGTCGCAGGATCCTTCAAGGCTTCTGGGGGCAGGAGGCCCACATCGACGAATGAGGACTTTATCGAATGAGACCGCAATCCTCGATCAGCGATTGCGCGCAGACGCTCCTCATCGATGCCGATCGTCCGAAGCAGAAGCAGGTGATAGAGATTTGATAGCGCTTCGCTCTTCTTGTGGAGATCTTCCAGCTCCTTGTCGTAGCTGCCATCGTGGCGCCGACCTCCGTAGTGGGAGATGTCGTTCCGTTTGTCGGCACACACCTTCGCGAACGCACGCAACTTGGCTTGGTCTAGGTCAAGCGGCAAGGGCTTCAGGGTCTCAAAAATGCGTTGCTCAAGCGAGGGCTCGCCGGCGTGCTGGAGCTGCCGCTTCAACCATTGCTTGTCTTTCCCCTCTTCCATCCGACCCAGAATTCGGTCGATCTTTTCTTGTAGCTTATCCGAGCCTCGCGCCGGTTCTGCGCGGCGACGATGCAACGACTCGAGCCCCCACATGAGCATGATGAATCGGTGCTCTTCGTAGAGCAAGACACTGCGCCGTGTACCCAGGTACAGATACACGCCGGCATCCCACTCCTCCCGGCAACGCCGCCAGGTGGAAAAGAGCTCGCCGAATTTGTCTTGCGCGTGGGGAAAGTTAACCCACCATTTATGAGGCCCAGGAGGTTCTTTCTCGCGGCTCGGATGCCTTGCGAAGTAGAGCTGAAAGGCCTGAGCCTGATCTCCTTCCCCGTAGGTCAATGTCGGCCAATCCAAGTTGTAGTCAGATCCGGTCAACAGAATGAACAGATCAGCGAAGAGCACAAACTGCGCCTGCATTTCAGCCAGCGAAAGCGCGTGCTTTGGAGTCATCACAATTTCAGCGTATTCCGTCAACGTCAGGCTTGGGCCGCGGTGCTTACCCAGGTAAGGACCCATCACGCCGAAGACGATTTGCAGCTCTCCACCCTCCAGCGGGTAGACGAGCTTATCCGGTACGCTATAGCCTGCGGTGATCGTTGATTCCGTCCGTTCGGCAGTTATGCCGCGCAACCACAGCCACTCCTCGAACCCTTTCAGGTCCACGGTCAGCCGTTGGAACTCCAGGGTTGCGGCAAGTCCCGAAAGGGGCCCTGACCCAATAGGCACTGGAGTGCCGAATATCGCTCGAAGGAGATGCCATTGGACTTGAAGTGCCCGCGCCGGCACGATTCACTCCCAACAGGCGCACTGTCTTGTTGCTGCCCTTCAAGATCCCATGGATGCACTTGCCCTCCGGCAGGGGTGCTCCGTTTCCGAAGGCCGCCAGAGGTCCAAGTTCACCGGGAAACACTCCCTCAAGTTCGAGGCGAGCATGGCCATCCTCATCGAGGCTCAGCTTGCCCACAACAGCGGTCTCGGGTGCAAAGTGACCCGAAGGAACGGGAGTATCACCCCACCAGAAGTAGCCCGTTTCTTCGACCAACCTCGAGTTTATCGGATCGTCCTTGGCCATCTCCTGTGCCTCCGAGCGATTCGGCGGTTTTCAATAAACTGCCAAGGCTCACGGAATTTCGCGGACATTGAATCGGCGCCGCGCCTCTTCGAACAGCGGCCTCAGGTGTTGGTTGACGAGCATGCTGTTGCTGCGGCCGTAGTTGATGATGAGGTCGCGCGACCAATTGCAGCCATCCTCGCCCGGCTCGAGCATTTCGTATTGCACCGTCGCCCGCGCCTCCTCGCATCCCTTGTGCTTATGAAGCTCCTGGTTGAGCCAAGCGCTGATTTCCGCACGCGTTTTGAATTCCCGCATCACGTTTTCCGCTCCGACGGCGTTACCCTCGCGGACGCCCGATCCCCGCACTGCTATTATACTCGCCCGATGGCGATCACCCTTATGCGGCGGATGCTCTACATCCCCATCCTTCATATCGATACGAACCCGATCAATTCCCGTCAGAGGCTTCCGGCCGTGAATACTCTGGAGAAGTGGTACGCCGATGGGTTCATCCTGATCAACATGGCTGGCACCGCGCGCGAAGAGGCGCTCGCTGGCGGTGACACCAGACGGACGCAGAAAGCCAATCAGCAGATTTTCACGATGACGGCACCCGTCCCTACGGACAGTTCTCGGTTCAAAGCTATCGAGTCGGTGCTATTCCCGGTCGGTGCGAAGGATGAGAACCAACGGAACGACGTGCGGATCGTGGTCGACGCGATTCACTATGCAGCGATCCTGGTTACAAACGACGGAGGGTCGCGATCCCAGCCTAGCGGCATACTGGGAAATCGAGACGCGCTGACACACGATTCGGTGTCCGAATCTTATCCGCCGACGAGGCAGTCGATTTCGTGCGATCAAAGATAGGAGAACGAGACGACTCCCATCGCCAGGTTGTGCGGAAGTTCGGTGGCACACTGCCTGATTGGACCGCGACGGACTATGCGGAAGTGAGCCCAGCGAGGAACTGAAAACCGTTGTCGGGCCGGCGGGGAGCCCCCTCCGGTTGGCCTGTCGAACGAGTTTGCCGCTGACGGCCAGAAGCAGATTCAGTGGCAAGCCTTTACTGCCCGAAACCAACTCGTGGCGCCTGAACTTCAGGTGGTCGTCCAGCATCTGCAATGATTCTTAAAATCCGTCATCGAACTTCAGACTTGAAGTCCTGGCGGCCTACGGAGCCCCAACAAAGACTTGGCATTTTGACTCCAAGCAGAGGAGCTTTCGCCATGCAAGCCATCATCGGATCGACGCTGCTCTCTAGCAAGATGGCCCAGCCCACTAAAAAGCCCTTCGAGATCTACGACAGCCGACTGTCCGGTTTCACCTTGCGCGTGCAGCCCAGCGGCATCCGATCGTACTACGCTCGGTTTGGTCGTAATCGGCGCGTCGCACTCGGTCAGGTAGGGACAATCGAGCCCGATGAAGCGCGGGAGAGATGCCGGAAGGTGCTGGGAAATGTTGTTCATGGCCGTCATCCGTTGCAGGGTATTGGAGGAACTGAGGGCATTACGCTTGGAGTGTTCATCGCCGATACGTACACGGCGTGGCTCTATGCCAGTCGCCCGCGTACCGCCGCCAACACGCTCGGGAAGCTGTATCGGCACTTCAGAACCTGGTACGCAGAACCACTCACCGCTATCACCGTTGAACGCGTTGAAGCGTGGAAGGTGCGGCGTCTCAATGAGGGCCGCAGCCCAACAACTGTCTTGCGCGACCTCTTCACGCTGTCAAGTGTGCTCAGGCGCGCCGTGAGGGCGGGTGAACTCACTGAGAGCCCTGTGCGACGCGTGGATAAGCCCCGCATCGACCGCAGAGGCAAGGTGCGCTTTCTCGATCAGGCCGAGGAATCGCGGCTCCGAGGTGCGCTGATGAAGCGCGATTTGGAAATGCAGCGTCAGCGCACAAGATCCAATGAGCGCCGGCAAACTCGGCACCAGCGGGTACTGCCTCCTCTCACCCATTTCGGCGATCACCTGACGCCCGCGATACTGTTGTCGATGAACACGGGATTGCGACGCGGCGAAGTTCTCAAGTTGCGTTGGATACCGTGGACTTCAACCGTCGGCTTCTCACCGTCGAGGGCCGGAATGCGAAGAATCGCCAGACCCGACACGTCCCGCTCAATGAGGAAGCCATGAGCGTGCTGCGGCGCTGGCGGGAACAGTCAGGAACTGGAGCGCATGTTTTTGATGTCACTACTGGATTTCGGGCGACTTGGGAAAAGATCCTCAAGCGATCCCGGATCACGAACTTCCGCTGGCACGATCTGCGTCATCACTTCGCATCGCGCCTCGTCCAGCAGGGCGTTCCGCTCAACACGGTGCGGGATCTTCTGGGTCACAGCTCGGTGAGCATGTCGCTGCGTTACGCGCACCTGGCACCTGACCAACGGCGCGAAGCGGTCGCCAAACTCAACGAGAAACCGCTGCTCTCGTTTGCCATGCGCCTCCGGTGGGAGGGCGTTCCTGGGACGAGCAGCTATTGCGTCACTTCGATCACGCTTCGGAAGGGAACTCGAACTAGGCAGTGACCCCAGCTCTTCCCGACGCGTGCAAGCCACTGCCCACGATCTCGAACCCTCTGTCTTGCGCTTATAAGCGCAATCGAAACGCCTGGATTTTTCTGATCGAAAGGGAAGGTACGTCCGTTTTCTGCGCTTACCCTGCGCTTACGGCGAGCGACCGATGTTGGCGCACATCTCTATCTTGTTGATTTACATGGTGGAAAGGGAGGGACTCGAACCCTCGACCCCGGCATTATGAGTGCCGTGCTCTAACCGGCTGAGCTACCTTTCCACAAACCCGTTCGACTCGACTCCGGCAACCAGGGAAGCCGGGGGCAGGTAGGGTACCCGCAAGGGGCGCGCATTGTCCTAAGCCACCTCCTGGGTGTCAACCAAAGCCCGGATGAGGCTCCGGTATAGCCCAAGTCCGGCTAAAAAGGCCCGATCACGCCCCCTTGTAAGCCAATGCCCATCAAAGAACGGCCGCGAAACACAAGCTGCCGCCCTTTCGAAGGGGCGTCGGGCCGCACTCTTCATTCGACGTGGGATGGCGACATAACGAATCCGAGGTTGCGCGCAAGCGTTACGACATGCGGCCACCATCGGCAACTCGCTCCGCTCAGACCATCGCTCCAGCCCATCGCTGCACCCCGCGCCATGACCCGACACTCCGACCACCCTGCTCACCTCCTCTGACACGCTCAATCCTTCCCCTTCTCGATACGGCAGCGCGGGATCATCGAGCACCGGCCGACCCTTACGCCCCACCCCACTCCCATTACTCCCCCAATCCCCAAATATCCAACCTCCCTCCAACATGGCGACGTGCCCCGAGGAATCTCGGAAAGTGGACGGAAGGGCTCGCACCGATCCAACAGCGCGGCGACCTACGCCATCTAACTGTTTCCAACCGGTCGTTGAATTAATTAGTATTTGAACCGTAAGGGCACCTAAGAAAACATCGCTGTAAACTCAACCATGGAGGGGTCGTCGCCATGACGAGAGGAACTAACGCCGGCGGCGTAACGCGCTATTTGCGGGTATACACTGTCCTGTCACAAGCGCTTGCGCAAGGTGACATCGGTGCAGGCGAAGCGCTGCCGAGCGAGCCTTCACTCGTACATCAGTACGGTGTTTCCCGAACAACAGTACGCCGGGCGCTAGAAAGACTGGCAGCGGAGCGCTCTATCGTCAAGCGCAAAGGAAGTGGCACCTTCGCCCGGAATAAAATCGTACGAGCAGCCTCCACCCGGCAAACCGCCGCGATCCTCGACGACCCCCGTAATCTCGCGACCAACACTACGGTACGTGTGCTCGAGTTCAAGAACACGCCTGCTCCCGAATTCCTCCAGCGGGAGTGGCCAGAATTCGGCCCGACGGTGCTCACCATCCGTAAGGTGCGCTACGTTGACCGCAAGCCGGTCGTTCTGGTGACCAATTACGTGCCTGAGGAGGTCGGGCGGCAGCTCACCCAGCGCCGGTTGGGTAACGACACCTGTCTTGGCGCATTGGACAAGCTGGGATTCCACGGCGCGAGCGCCGAACAGGAGGCAGGCGCGGTGACCGCCGATCCATTTGCCGCGAGGCATTTGGGGATAAGGGTAGGTGCGCCAGTGCTGAACTTGAAGTCCCTGGCACGCGACTCGCGAGATCGGATACTTCGTTACGCAAACTACCTGTACAGACCGGACCGCTACGAGATCCACACTGTGGTCGAGCGGGACCGGCCACACCGCGGGCATTACACACAAAGCCTCTAGCCGTGTATGGCACCGACGACCGTGCATCGCCCGAGTAAATCCAAGCTGTCTCGGGAAAACGGTAGCTTACGGCCCCCGCGTAACGTCCGCGGCGTGGCACGGTACTACTTCCTTTATGAGCATCTTTCCGGCGCGCTGAACGACGGAACTATTCACGCCGGCGGTGCATTGCCCAGCGAGCCTGACCTCGCCACGCGTTACAAGCTGTCGAGAACAACCGTCCGCCGTGCACTGGCACGGCTTGAAGAGGAGGGTCGTATCGTTCGCCACCAGGGCAGAGGCACCTACGCGCGCCAGAGCTATAAACCGCCCGCCCTCCATCTGAATTTGCAGGATTTCTTCAAAGAGTTGCCGGCACTCGCCTCACGAACGGCTTCATCTGTCCTACGATTTGAAATCGGACCTACTCCCCCTGCGCTGCGCGAGTTACAACCTCAATTGGCGCCACATGCCTTGATCGTCCAACGCCTGCATCGCTTTCGCGGCACGCCCTTCGCGCTCAGCACTGCCTACGTCCCCGAGCGCATTGGCGAGCGAGTTCCCCGAGAAGCGTTCGACCAGAGCTCGCTCCTGACCGTGTTGGATCAACTCGGGCGGCGCACGACAAAGACCGAGTACACCACGACTGCCGTCGCCGCGGATGTAGTCGCCGCAAAACGCCTCAATGTGCAGCTGGGCGCGCCTCTGTTGCGTAACCGCGCGGTGTTATTTTCTGCAGGGGGCGTACAAGCTGTCGTTGACAGCGTCTGCCGCCCGGACCGCTTCAACATACGAGCCGCTTTGGAGCGCAGTCCCTTGCGCAACTCGCGCTCGCAGTGGCGACTGAAACGCAGCTAGCGCTTAAAAAAAACAAACCGGGCCATAATCACTCAGGCCGCCGAGACAACCCCCTCGACATTCAACAGTTCTTCGAAGTCTTCCACCGGCACCGGCCGGCTATGCAGATAGCCTTGGGAGTGTTCGCAACCGAGCATCCGCAGGATCCGTAACTGCTCCGCCGTCTCCACGCCCTCGGCCACTGTGCTCAACTTGAACGCGCGTGCGAGCGAAACGATAGTGGACACCACAGCCTGCGCGCTCTCGTCCCCTCCCAGCCCGCTAGTAAACGAGCGATCGATTTTGAGGGTGTCGACTGGCAGCTTCGCCAAACGACTCAATGAGGAATACCCGGTGCCGAAATCGTCGATCGAAATCTGTACACCCACGGAGCGCAGCGACTGCAGAGTACGCGTAACAGCCTTAGAGTCATCCAGCAGCACGCCCTCTGTAATCTCAATATCGAGACCATTGCGCCCGTCTGATTGCCAGCCTGCCGCTCTGACGAACAGCTGTGCAAACTCGGGATCACGCAGCTGCACGGGCGACACATTGACGGCAATCCGCAGCGAGTCGAATCCAAGCCGTTGCCAATGACGCAGATCCGCGGCGGCCCGGCGTAGCACCCATCCACCCACATCGACAATGAGCCCGGT
>Ga0105240_10004388_pt1 | contig 21535 bp, 19 predicted proteins | sample KBSC54metaG_FD_80426 | JGI IMG/M metagenome (GOLD analysis project Ga0105240, IMG submission 80426) | Corn rhizosphere microbial communities from Kellogg Biological Station, Michigan, USA - KBS C5-4 metaG | ecosystem: Host-associated > Plants > Roots > Rhizosphere > Soil | place: Michigan, USA... | reverse complement strand
TGAGAAGACGCCGCCCGCGACGATCACTCCGGCGACGCGGGTGCCGATGATGTAGCCGACGCCGAGGTACTCCGATGTCGCGTCAGCGTTGATCGCGGAGCCTTTGAGGATGTGCTGCGGCCCATAGTCCGGCTCGTATCCAGGGGAACCGGGCCATGCGCGAAAGAGGTTCCCGTTCTGGAAGAAGGTGTAGATTCCGCCAAGCCCCAGGCCCAGAAAGACGCGACTTGCAAGCGATCCGCCTTTTTCGCCCGCAATCAGAACGTCGGCGCATGCGGTGCCTTCGGGGTAGGGAAGAGCCCCATGTTCCTTCACGATCAGTTGCCGGCGAAGCGGAATCATGAACAGGACGCCCAGCCATCCGCCAATCAGCGCGAGCATGAAGATGCGAGAGTACTCGAGTTCGAAGCCGAGGAAGACGAGGGCCGGCAAGGTGAAGATGACGCCGGAGGCGATAGACTGTCCTGCGTTTCCCGTCGTCTGAACGATGTTGTTCTCAAGGATGGAAGCCCGGCCGAATGCGCGAAGGATGCTGATCGAGAGCACCGAGATCGGAATAGAGGCGGCCACCGTCAGCCCGGCGCGCAAGCCGACGTACACGGTGACTGCGCCGAAGATGATGCCGAAGATGGAGCCGAGCAAGAGAGCGCGGAAGGTGAACTCCGGCGGATGTTGATCGGGCGGAACGAACGATTGAAATTCGGCCACGAGAGCCTCCCTGCAAATCTGACCAGATGCCTGATGAAACCTGAAGGACGAGTTTACGTCATGTGCCCGCGGTTGGGACATCGTGCTCATCACTGCGAAGCCATGGACTTTAGAGCACGCTCCGTGCTCTCTTGGTGAGGGGCTGTTTGCGTCCCTACGCAGCTTGCATGCAGGTCTGTTTGCCGATCGGAGCGGTTTTGAATGGGCAAAATCCCGGTACGCGCCGTGCTGGTCAGCTGGTTGTTCCTGCTCAGCGCAATCGCATTCCTCGATCGCACGAACCTGACCGTTGCCGGGCTGCAGATCAGCCGCGAGTATCGCCTCGATAACGTCCGCTTTGGCTGGCTGCTGAGCGCCTTTCTGGTGGGCTACGCCGCATCGCAGGTGCTTGCCGGGTGGATCGCAGTGCGCCTCGGGCCGCGGAGAGCGCTGACGCTTGGCGTGATCTGGTGGGGCGTCTTCACCATGGCGACGGCTGTCGTTCCTCCCAGCATTCGCGGCGCGCTCTGGATTCTTATCGCGATCCGGCTGTCGCTCGGCATCGGCGAAGCGATTATCTATCCGACGTCGAACCAGTTCGTGGCGCGATGGATTCCGGTGAGCGAGCGAGGTCGCGTAAACGGCGTCATATTTGCCGGTGTTGGCGCGGGGTCGATGCTGACGCCTCCGATTCTGACGGGGATCATCGTTGCCTACGGCTGGCGCGCCGGTTTCTGGTTCAGTGCGGCAGTCGGAATCGTCGCAGGGATCGTCTGGTACTTGATCGCCCGGGATACTCCCGAGCAGCATCACTGGGTGTCGCGTGAGGAACTCGCCACGATCCGAGCGGGAATTCTGGCGGACGATTCGCCACGACCTCCGGTCCCGTGGGCCGCTATCGTTCGCAGCCGGTCTATGATTCTTCTCACGTTTGCCTGCTTCTGTTTTGGCTACATCGCGTGGATCTTTCTCGGCTGGTTCTTCCTCTACATGGCGCAGGCTCGGCATCTGGACATGAAGGCAAGTGCGCTCTATTCCATGATTCCGTTTGCCGCCATGACCACGTTCAGCGTCATTGGCGGCGTGGTCTGCGATGGACTCGCGAAGCGTTACGGGCTGCGCTTCGGCCGCGTGGCCCCGGCGTTCGTCGGCCTCCTGCTCTGCGGGGGTCTGCTGATCGCCGGCTCGCACGCCGTGACTGCGACCGGGGCCGCACTGACCCTGGCGGCGGGGATCGGCGGCCTTTACCTTTCGCAGAGTTCCTACTGGTCGGTAACAGCGGATATTTCCGGGCGAAATGCGGGCGTTGTTTCGTCGATCATGAATACCGGCGCGCAGGTGGGCGGCGCCCTCACCACAACCCTCACGCCGTGGCTGGCCGAACGATTTGGCTGGTGGGCGGGATTTCTTGCAGCCGCTCTGCTGGCATTTGCAGGCGCGTTTGCATGGCTCGGGGTGAATCCCGAGTTGCAGCTCTCGGGGTCCGAGCAGGTACCCGAGTCAGCGGTCGGTAAGATCTCGTCCATGCGGTGAACGCCGGCGCGTCGATTCGAGCCCTTGGCACAGGACGCCTTCAGCGCGTAGCTTAGGTTGCAGGCAAGTTCCGGGGTACAAATGCAGACAAGCCTTTCTGAGAAGCAGACGACAGCGGTTAATCCCGCTTTCGCTGGGAAGAGCCCTATCAAGCGGCTCCTCTCGCTGGATGTGGTTCGCGGCATCACCATCGCGTTTATGATCATGGTGAACAACAACGGCGGACCCGGTTCGTGGCACTTCATGAACCATGCCGCTTGGAACGGCCTTACACCAACCGACCTTGTCTTTCCGACCTTCGTCTTCGTCGTCGGCGTTTCCGTTGTGTTTGCCACGGAAGCCAGGCTCGCCAAGGGGGCGGCCCGATCGCAGCTCGCAAAACACACGGTGATCCGCACCATCGTGCTGATAATCTTCGGCATCATCGTCAACAGCTTTCCGTATTTCCATCTCGACCACATGCGGTTCTACGGCGTGCTGCAGAGGATCGCGGTGTGCTATCTGGTAGTTGGGCTCTTCTATCTCTGGGACCAGCGCGCGTCAACGAAATGGATGGCGCTGGCAGGCTGCCTCATCGGCTACTGGATTCTTGTCCGCTGGATTCCAATCCCGGGGATCGGAACGCCTGGCCGCGACGTGCCCTTTATGGACGTCGAGAGGAATCTGGTCTCATTTATCGATCAGCACCTCTTCCCGCACCACCTCTATCTGTATTCTCCTGATCACAATGTTCGTGACCCCGAGGGCCTGTTGAGCGATCTGCCTGCCGTCGGAACTGCGTTGATGGGCATGCTGGCCGGGATCTGGCTCAAGTCGAAGAGATCGGTTGGAGTGAAGACCGCAGGCCTGGCCATCGCGTGCGTAACGAGCCTCGTGATCGGCTATCTATGGTCGATGGAGTTTCCGCTGAACAAGAACATGTGGACCAGCTCCTTTGTTCTCGTGGCCGGTGGATACTCGCTTGCGCTGCTCACCTTTGCGCATTTCACCATCGAGCAAATGAACTGGCGCAAAGGCTGGACCTATCCTTGGATCGTCTTCGGCTCGAACGCTATTGCGGCCTATATGTTCAGTGAACTGGTGCCGGGCATCTTCGGGGAGCTCCTCCAGTTCAGAGGCGCTGACGGACGGATGACAAATCCTCTGACCTGGACTGCGATGCATACCGTCATGCGGATACCAAACCCGCACTGGGCGGCCTTCGCGTATTCGGTATCATTTTGCGCGTTCTGCTTTATCCCGGTCTGGATTCTCTACAAGAAGAAAATCTTCCTCAAGGTTTAGCGAGTCTGTAGCAGATTTCTGCAGGACCCTGCATTCGGATAACCCCCAAGCTTTGCTGATCGTCTATTGATGTAATCAGGCTGTAATGGCGGCCTGATTCATTCCCCTACCCCCGGTTCGCGACGAGCCCGTGTGCCCCGTCGCGCCGGTTGGCCGAAGCCTCTTTCTTCGGCAGGAGGTCACGCTTTGAGTGTGTCTGAAAGTCCCGCGTCCTCTTATAGCTGCGGCGCAGATACAACTTCACCGCGGAATGTCGCGTGGGATGTTGCGGAGCTCTTCATCGGCTACGCGCTGATCCTCGCAGTGATCTGGACGCCGCGTCCTCTTCAACATTGGCTCTACTTCATTGCACTGGGCTGGTTCATCGTGTCCATCTCGCTCTCGTTTGAGAGCTGGAAGGCGATGGGATGTTGCGTTGCCGGATTCTGGCGCTCGTCATGGATTGTCGGTGTGGCGTTCGTTCTTGCGGGCGTCGCCACGTGGTTTGCCGCGACCTTTCACACTTTGCATCATCCGGGCGCGCCGGTCAGGTGGGTGCTGACCTTCGGCGGATACGCGATTTGGGCGCTCCTTCAGCAACTGCTCCTTCAGGGATACTTCCTCGGACGGGCGCTTCGGATTATTCCCAATCCGAACGCGGCGGCGCTTTTGGCTGCTTCAGTATTCGCGCTGGCGCACCTGCCAAATCCGGTTCTGACGCCGCTCACGCTGATTTGGGGACTGACGGCCTGCCTGCTATACATCCGATCGCGCAATGTCTACCCGCTGGCAATCGCGCATGCTGTCTTCGGCATCTGCGTTGCGGTTACCGTGCCCGCGTCTATCTTGCACAACATGCGCGTGGGCCTTGGATACCTTAACTACCACCCCCGTCCGACTCACCTCAGCCAGAGCGACCACGTGGTATCGACCAGAGAGTGGGTCAGGGCAGAGGCGCCTACTCGCCTCTGAGCTCGCCAGGCCCGGCCGTAGAAGATTCCGGCAATCGCCGCCATCAGCACATAACGCCAGTTGAAGTGGACCGCGCGCTTGTTCCAGTGGGCGACGCCGAAGACGATCGCCGTCGCAATCAGGGCCAGTGTTCGGCCCATCCGTCGTTCAAGAAGGTTCTGCAACCAGCCGCGGAAGAAGAGCTCTTCGGGAATCGCGATGAACAGGAAAGTGAAGACGAAGGCCGTGATCGCATGCAGAGGCGATGGCCAGACCGCGTGGAAGTGCAGGAAGCCCAGCCATAATCCGAGCGGGACTGCAATCAGAGCGTAGAGCAGGTATTCGAAGCCGCCGCGGAGCAGGTCCTTGCGGGTGAGGCGGAGATCAAAGCCCACTCCATCAACCCTGCGTACCACAAGGAAGCCGAAGATGCCCGCGTCTAGCAGCAGTATCTTGCCGAGTGCTGAGAGCCCGTGCGGCCACGCGGGCTCAAGCCAGCGCAGGTCGACGGCCAGCCCGAGTACGAGCAGGACGGCAAAGTCGCGCCAGTTGCCGCGGCACTTCGGGTCCTCGCTTCGAGCCTGATCGAGAACGAAAGCCACAGCAACCGGCAGAACTGCGTAAACGACGAGCCACGGCCAGTGGAAATCCCCAAACGATCTTGCCGTAAGCGCATACGGAATGCAGAGCAGAGCCGGCGAGGCCATGCGAAGAATTCGCGGAAGCTTGTGTTCGAGCTTGTATACCAGTCCGGGCGCAAAAGCCGCAACGAGCATCGGCGTAAGCAGCAGGACTGCCGCGACCACTTCACCGGGCCGCAAACCTTCAGCGAGATTCACTTTCTAAGCTTGGACCACTGGGGCGGCCTTTACAGGCCGGAATAGCCAGGTCAGCAGCAGGGTAAAGAGAAGCCCCCCCACCGTGAACTTGAGCCAGACGGGCGCGTGCGAGGGCGAGAAGAATCCTTCCAGACATCCTGCGACTACGAGCATTGGGATTACGCCGGAGACCAGGCGCGATGCTTCGATTCCGCCGCGTGCCACCGATTCTTTCCAGCGATATCCACCTGGGAAGAGCATGGCTCGGCCAATGCGGAACCCCGCGCCTCCGGCAATGATGATCGCCGGCAACTCGAGCGAACCGTGAGGCACGACGAAGCTCCACAGGGCAATGGACATTCCGTATTGATGACAAGCTGCCGCAATCACACCCAGCATCATGCCGTTGTTGAAGAGGAGCAGAAACGTCCCAAGCCCAAAGATGATGCCGCCCGCGAAAGTAAGGAAGCTGACCGACAGGTTGTTGGTCATGATGTGGCTGGTTTCCTGCGGCGCCACGCTGACGATCGACTCGGTCCACATCTTGTGCTGCTCCATGGTCGCGATCATCGCCGGGCCAACGAAGTGACGCATGAACTGCGGCCGCGCACTGGTGAGCGCTGCGCCCATTATCCCCCAGGCGACGGACACGAGCAACGACGCCATTACATACGACCGCTGCTTCTGAAAGATGGCCGGGTACTCATCCTTGAGGAATCGAAAGAGCGTCGCCCAGCCGGTCTTCTTGCGCGAATAGATCACATGGTGAGCGCGCGCCAGCAGCATGTTGACGTTATCCGTGTGCGTCCGCGCCGTCTCGTCACGGCGGAGCACAGATAAGTCTCCGGCCACCTGGCGGTAAAGCAGGGCCATCTCCTGCAGCTCAGAACGGGAAAGGGACCCGACGCCGTGCTGGTCAGACCGGGTCAGCAAGAATGCAAGCCGGTCCCAATGTGGCCGACGCTTTGCGATCCACTGATTCGATAGAATGGGCGCCATGATCCCGACTGGTCCGGATGCTCCGAGTGTGCTGAGTTCAGATCAGCTTAGCATTGAAACGCCTGAACTGGTCGCCATCCAGATGCCCATTGCCGGTATCGGCAGCCGCTTCATCGCGCTTCTGGTCGACTATCTGATCTGGATCCCCGGAATCCTCATTGTCGGAAGGCTCTTCGCATATTTCCTGCCAAGCCTCAGCGCTTTCAACAAGCTTTCGGAGCAGTGGGCTTTTGCCATCTACCTCTTTCTGATCTTTCTTTTCAATTGGGGCTATTTCACGTTGTTCGAGGCCTTCTGGAATGGCCGCACGCCGGGCAAGCGTGTCGCAAGGATCCGCGTGATCGAGCGCTCCGGCCGGCCCATCGGCCTGTTCGAGTCAATGGCCCGCAACTTCATCCGCTATGTTGACCAGATTCCGTTCTTCTACGCTGTTGGCGCCATCGCCATCTTCGTTACCAAAGATCACCAGCGCCTGGGCGATCTTGCTGCCGGAACGCTTGTCGTTCGCGATCGCATTGAAGAGGCTCCGGTCAGCAACGAGGCCAGCCGCACCTTCACGGCAAACCTGTTCACTCCCGCCGTTGCTCCGCCTGAACCACACGCGGGTTTCACCCTGCCCGATCACGGCGTCGCGAAGCTCTCGAGTGCAGACCTGCAGGTCTTGGAGAGCTTCTTCGCGCGACGGCTCGACATGCCGCTCGATACACGCGAGGCACTTGCTCAGCGCATCGCATCGGCGGTCCAGGCTAAGTCTGGTCTAGAGCCGCCCCTGGGAGTCAGCGTGGAGACGTTTCTCGAGATCACCGCGCGGCAGCTGCGCGACGTGGCGCGAATGCAGCGTTAGCGCACTGCTTCAGCCCAACCGGCTCTCGCTCAGATCGAGTTCGCGCTCGAGATTGCGATGCACGGCGTCTCCGATTCTTCCGGTCTCCCGCAGCGCGTTCAGCTCATCTCGCTGCCGGCGGACGGTGTCGAGCAGAAGGCCCTCCATCGTCATGCCGTTTCCGTCGGAGGACGATGCTTCTCCCCCTGGGCCGCAAAGATCTATCGAGGTGATCCGGTGTTGAAACTGGTGAAGGAGATCGTCGTAGAGGTGAACTTCCTCATCGCCTCTCGCTGAATTGCGACGCTCGGTGAGGAAGTCGATGGCTGACTGCAGCATCAAATGCCGAGCTTGCCCTTCTTCGCAGTAGCCGCCGTCTGGTTGTTGCAAGCGAAGAAGTCGAATCACCCATGGAAGCGACAGCCCCTGCAGCACCACTGTGACCAGGATCAAAGTGAAAGTGAGAAAGAGGATTATGCTGCGCTGCGGGAACGGGCTGCCGTCATTCAACGTGAGTGGAAGGGAATCTGCCGCGGCAAGAGCGACCACTCCTCGCATTCCTGTCCAGCCCACCACGAAAACCTGATTGGCTTGCGGCTGTTCATGTTGCTGGTGGCCGATTCTGGTTCGGACCCACCATGCCGCTCGCGAAGCCGGGAACATCCACGCCATGCGCAGCAGAATGAGGACGGCTGAGAATGCGACCCCGTACCCCACCAGCCCCACTTTGCTCATTCCTTTGATTCCCGACAATACGTACGGCAGTTGCAAGCCGATCAGGACGAAGACGAATCCGTTCAGCAGGAACTCCAGGGCATCCCATACGGCGTTTGCCTGTAGGCGGACGCGTGGCGAGAAGAAGCTGGAACTTCGTCGGCTCATCAGCAGTCCGCATGCGACAACGGCGATAACGCCCGACGCTTTCGCGGCATCAGCGGCCAGGTACGTTGCATAAGGAACAACGAGTGAGAGCGCGATCTCCACCGGGCCATCATCGACCCAGCGCTCCAGCGAAGAAACGATGAAGCCGACGAGCACGCCGACCAGCACGCCACCGATGGTCAACCAGGCAAATTCCAGCAAGCCTCGGCCCAGCGTCGGAGTGGTACCCTCCACCACCATCTGCACGCCGAATTGCAGCGCGAGAAGTCCCGTCGCGTCATTGAGAAGGCTCTCGCCTTCGAGGATGTCGACGATATTCTGCGGCATGCCAACGCGACGCGCAATCGAAGTGGCGGCCACAGCGTCGGTGGGTGAGACTACGGCGCCAAGCAAAAAGCCCAGCCGCCAGTCGAAGCCCGGCAGCCACCATTTGGCGGTAAACGCAACCCCAATCGCAGTGAAGAAGACCAGGAAGATGGCCAGACTCGAGATCGAGACGAGGTTGTACCTGAATTCGCGCCATGAGGTCTGCCATGCAGCGACATAGAGCAGAGGCGGCAGAAAGACCAGGAAGACGATCGAAGGCGGCAGCGGAATTCGAGGGACGTGCGGGATCAACGAGCAAAGCAATCCGAAGACGACCAGCACGATGGGATACGAGAGCGCGAAACGCCGCGCGAGACCGGCCACCGCGGAGACTGCAAACAGCAGTCCGATCAGCAACACAAGGATGGTATTCACATTCTCGATCGGGCTGACTCCCAGGGCGCAACGTCGCGTCCTGTTACTGTAATCGCAGACTCCCCGTGGGTCCAACCGCGTGGGATGTGATGACCCAATGCACGCACGGAATGTTAAGCGAGGATGGTAATGATGCGGAATGTGTTGGCGAACCGAAGCAGGCGCAATTTCCTCATGGGGGCAGCTGCTTCAACGGCATCGCTCGCGCTCGCAGATTCATCAGCGAGTGCGTTCGATATCACTTCGCAGCCCCTGCAGGGGAGATTTCTCACGCACGTCTCAATCGTCCGGGTCAATCAGATTGAAGTCACGCCCACCAGAAACCTCGGGGAAGACGAAGCTGCCGACAATCGCCCGGAGCGGATCCGATCGAGGCGCGAAGCGTTTGCGCGCGGCTGTCCTGACGGCAAGATGACGTGGGCGATCAGCTGGCTCGCCCTGCACGATACACGCAAGGAATATCAGGAGGCGCGGCGGCTGCTCGCCGAATACCACAACCGTTATGGCGATGAAGTCACGTTCATTCCCGGCGGATACTTCGCGCCCATGTTCGACACGCGCGAGCACAACCGCGTTACGATCCACGAGGCTTTACAGCTTGTTTCGAAGATGGTGGGCGGCGGCTATCGCCCGCAATGCCTCGTAGCCGGCTTCATGGACGCCGAGAATCAGCGGCATCTTGCCGAAGACGAAGGCATCCACGTCTGCCAGGGACAAATCTGGAGCCAGCATGCCATCGACAACGGCGATGGCGATGGGGCCATCTGCTATCCCTACTATCCCAGCCGCGAACACTATCTGAAACCCGCGCAGAGCAAGGCCGACTTCATTGACTGCGTCTGTCTCGATGGCTGGACCTGCGATTTCCTGACTGCGCGCCGCGATGGCTTCAAGGACGGATTCAACAGCCGGCTGGGTGTCGGTCCATTGAGTCGGTCGGAAATCTCGGCGTGAAGGCTGGACGCAAAGAGATGATGGACACCACAGCGCTGCACTTCGATAGCGGCGTTGGGCTGAACGGCTTCGGATTCGTCACATCCATCTGGGAGACGTCGATTGGTCATGATGAAGACCTGGCATGGTGGCTCCAGGCAGTGCGCGAGCGCTGGCCTGACACGAAGGTGATCACCGAGGGAGCGTTCGGTCTCGAATGGCGGAAGCACAATCCGAATAACTCAAAGCTGAATTACCGCTTTGACGAGAAAGGAACCGGAGCCCCGGGTTCAGAGAAGGAATTGGAAATGGAGTGGTTCATGAATCAGGAGTTTCGTCTCGCCCTGCTACATGACTGGACAAAGAATGCCCCGCCGATGGTCATCGACTTCACCCGCTACGACCTCAAAGCCGAGGAGCCGCGCACTCCGCAGCGCGAGTGGAGCCTGATGAACGTAATCAATCAGAAGGGCACGCGTCCGCAGGATAAGCCGGTGCGGATCTCGCAACTCAAGCCCGACGATCAGCAGCGGATCTTTGCAAGGTATCCCGAACTCAAGAAGCGCGCCTGAGTGTCCACCCGAGTTGTCGCGTGGCGCTTGCTGGAGAGAGAATAGAAGTGAGCGGGAGCAGCCCCTTCATAGAGGAAGCCCTCGAGAATGCTGAGGTCGGTGGGAAGGTAGACGGGTGAAGCTCCAATCAACTTGGGCCGTTGCACTGCTTCTCGCCGCAACATCGCTGCACAGTCAAGCCGGGACGCAATCCGAGAGGCTCCGGCAAACTGCCATCGCATTCGAAGAGCAGGGCAACGTCGCACAGTCCGAAGAGGCGTGGCGCGGCTACCTCAAGACGCATCCCTCGCTGGCCGAGCCCTACGCACATCTGGGCCTGCTTGAGGCTCGGCAGGAGCACTACAAAGAAGCGATTCCTCTGTATCGCAAGGCCCTTTCGCTCAGCCCTGGTTTCCCGGGTCTTCGTCTGAACTTGGCTCTAGCGCTTTTCAAAGCGGGCGACCTGAAAAAGGCGATTCCCCAGTTCAACATTCTGCTGAAAACCGTTGCACCGAATTCGCCAGAGGCGATGCGCTACAAAATCCTGCTCGGAATGGCTCACTACGGCGTGGGTCAATTCGCAGAGGCGGCGCGTTATTTGAGGGCTGCCGCAGATGCCGATCCGCAGAATTTGCCTATGCGCCTGGCGTTGGCGCATAGCCTGCTCTGGTCGAAGCAATACAGCAAGGTGCTCGAGGTCTACAAAGAGATCCTCACTCTCGACCCAGACTCCGCGGAAGCCGACATGCTCGCTGGCGAGGCGCTGGATGAGATGAAAGACACTCCAGCCGCGATCGAGATGTTTCGCAAGGCAGTAAAGGCCAAGCCGAATCAGCCGAACGCGCACTTCGGTCTGGGCTATCTGCTATGGACGCAGAAGCAGTACGCCGAGGCAATCGCCGAGTTCAAGGCGGAACTCGCCATCGATCCCAACCACGCGCAATCGTTGCTCTACATCGCCGATTCGCAGGTTCAGATGAACCAGTACGCTGAGGCGGCTCCGCTGCTGCAGCAGGCTGTGAAGATCGAACCCACTCTCGGTCTTGCACACCTGGATCTTGGAATCGTCGCCGCCAATGATGGGCGGAATGAAGACGCGCTTCGCGAGTTCCTGATCGCTGAGAAGCTAACGCCGGATGATGTGAATGTGCACTGGCGGCTTGGCAGGCTCTACCGCGCCATGGGGAAGAAGGAAGAGGCCAAAGCCGAGCTCGATAGGGCTAGCTCCATTACGAGAACGGCAAATCAGGAGCTCTACAAGAAGATCGGCGGCTCGCAGGCAGCCCCCCCCAAGCCAGAAGCTGAAGCTCCTGCAGCCGATCCGAAGTAACAGCCGTTAGTGTCTCCTGACCTGCTCTTCGGCCGCTCTCTTCAAGGCAAGAATCTGCGCCAGCGCCTTCTCCGGGCATACATGGTGCATCTCGAGCAGTTCAAGGTCAGTTTCGGTTTCGACTGACGTAGCGATCGTCCGCAGGCAATCGAGACACATCGTGTTGAATGTCCCATTGTCGTTTTGAGTTCGGCTATACATACGCGTCGCGCCGCCGCGAAGTGGATCTGGGTTTCTAGATGGTATGCATAGGCTCGATCGGAGCCCGTGACAGGAGTCACCTGCGGGTGTGAGGAAGGGGCAGAATGCGGTCTCCGGAGTGTAGAAGGCAAGCCCTCGCTACATTCTGGTGGCTTTGTTTTGATTCCGGCGCAACGTCCAGCAGGGGTCCTCGCCGCCCTGTGAAAAAATAGACACAGAGCAGGGAACATCGGTGGCACCGAGATAGTCGTACTCCTGCTTGTTGCCTTTCAGCGGCACCACGACGGTCTGGTTGACGTGGACGTGGCCTTGCGGACTTCCGCGGAGGTTGTAGACAGCCATGTCGCCGAGGTAGAGCACGATGAATGCTGCAATCACCGACACAATTAGCCGCCGTGTCCATTTCCAGATCAGGCTTCTCATCCGTTCCTCTGGTCGTATCGCAGCCTTCAGCCTATCGGATACTCCGCTTCAGAACTCTGGTGCGCAGTCGCAGCCCTGATCGAAGTCGATTGCGGCCTAATTTAATACTCGGTAAGATCGCGCCCGTTGACCACCGGGCCTGCGTAGGTTCGGTGGATTTCTTTCACCAGGTCGAGCTGCTCCGGATCTCCGAAGTAGAGCTGGTGGTATAGCACGAGCAACTTCGGCTTTGCCTGCGATGCCAACTCCGCGAGTTGACTGGTGGAGGTGTGAAAGCTGCGATGGTACTGGCCGCGAGATGCTCCGAAGACCAGGTTGAACCTGTCCTCGGAGTACACCTCGTGAATCAGAAGGTCGCAGCCGTGACAGGCGTCGACAATGGATTGCGTCGGGCGCGTATCGCCGGAGAGGACGATTCTGCGTCCACCTGCATCGATCGCATATCCGAAAGCCTGAGGCCACGATCCGTGCTTGACCTCGATCGATCGCACCGTTACGTTCTCGTCTTTGTAGACCACTCCGGCGCCTTCAATTTCGTGTACCTTCACGGCCAGCCCCTCATTGTTCAGAGTCTCCAAGCCGCCGGTTCTGATCTGGATGTCTGCAGCATAAGCCTGCTTCAAATGGTCCGTCATTGCAGCGATGCCTTTTGGCCCGTAAACCTCCAGCGGCTCCCTTCGGCCGACGACCCAGGGCGTGAGGATGAGGTCGGGATAGCCCAGCGTATGATCCGAGTGGAGATGAGTGATGAACAGCCGCGTGAGGTGCGTCGCATCTAGCGCAGCAATTCCGAACTTCTCCGCCGCCGCCTCCGCCTGTCGCACCACACCAGGACCGGCGTCGAAAAGGTATGCCTGGCCGTTGACGACGACAGCAACGCAAGGCCCCGAGTTCGCTGGATCAGGAATCGGAGTTCCTGATCCCAGGATGATCACCCTTGCGGTATTTTGGGCCGGTAGAGGCGAAACCGCTGCCGTAATTAGGCATGCGAGCCCGAGCACAATTCGAAAGCGCCGACGAGGTAGCGGCATGCAGGAGCTCCTGGGGCGGCAGTCTACCACGCGCTCGGTATAAAATGGGCAGACCCCGTTCCCCCCAATTGAATCAGAAAGCCGACCACGAGAGGACCAATGAAAGATTCTTCCTCCGCGACGACCGTGATCAGTCCTCCTCCCGTACCCGCGGACACCCCGGATCCGGGGCGCTGGGCGTCGCTCGCGGTCGTCCTTACCGGAGCCTTCCTGGCAGCGCTCGATTTCTTCATCGTCAACGTATCCATACCCGCAATCCGTACCAGCCTGAAGGCCAGCTTCGCTGAAGTTCAGCTCATCATTGCGAGCTATGGCCTGACGTATGCGGTGCTGCTCATCTCCGGCGGCAGGCTCGGCGACATCTACGGCCGAAGAAAGATGTTCGTCTGGGGCGTTACATCATTCACGGCAGCATCACTGCTGTGCGGCATTGCGCCTTCGCCCACCCTTCTGATTGCTGCGCGTGCACTTCAGGGTGTATCCGGCGCGCTGTTGTTCCCACAGGTGCTGTCGATTATTCAGGTCACCTTCCCGTTGCGTGAGCGGGCAACTGCCTTCGGATTCTTCGGCACGGTAATTGGACTATCTTCCTTTGCGGGTAACGCACTCGGCGGAGTGCTGGTAAGCGCCGATGTGTGGCATCTCAGTTGGAGGCCGATCTTCCTCATCAATTTGCCGATAGGTTTACTCACCGTCATCTTTGCCGAGAAGTTCGTAAAGGAATCCAGTTCTCCCAAAGCGCGCCGGCTCGATCTGGGCGGTGTGGCAATCCTGACGGTTGCTCTTTCACTTCTGCTGTACCCCCTGATTCAGGGCCGCGAATCCGGCTGGCCGGCGTGGGCCTTCATCTGCCTCATTGCATTCATTCCCACGCTGATTGTGTTCGTTCGGTACGAAAGGCAGGTCACAGCGCGCGGAGGGTCGCCGCTAGTCGAGCTCTCGTTGTTTCACAACCGCGTCTTCGTCATCGGGCTGTGCAGCGGCGTATGTTTCTTCAGCGGAGCAGCAGCGTTTTTCTTGATCTCAACGATCTTTCTTCAGAACGGGCTCGGCTATTCTGCGCGGCACGCCGGCCTTACATTTCTCTGGTTTGCGATTGCATTTCTGGGTAGCTCACTGGCTTCCGTCCGCGTTCAGCCCAAACTGGGCAGCCGGATCATCAACCTCGGGGTGATGTTCATGATCAGCGGCCTCGTGGGACTGCTTTGGATCTCGTCCCTGCGCGGAGCAGCACTGACCAGCCTTAACCTCGCTCCAGTTCTGCTTGTATATGGCACGGGGCAGGGTTTCGTCATGCCGACCCTGATCAACACGATTCTTATGAACATCAAGGGTCACGACGCCGGGTCTGCTTCCGGCGTCCTGACTACAGTTCAGCAGGCATCGTTTGCGACTGGGGTTGCGGTCATCGGCACAGTCTTCTTCAGCGCGCTGGGCCAGATCACCACTGTTGAAGCATTTGTCCGAGCGCTGCGCATTGCGTTTTCGGTGAACATCGGTCTACTGCTCATCACGTTCATCCTCATCCTGCAGATCCCGCGATTCCCTGCGAGAGAGCAAAGTCGCTAAGGGAGCAATGGAGCGTTGTCTGCCTATTATTTCAGGGAAGCCAGGTGAGACGGAAGGCTTGAAAAGGGTTGCTATGACACGACAGCATTCATATGGCGCGGGGCCCGCATGGAATATCTTGTAGGCTTTCTGATCGCGTGTGCGGTCGGACTTACGGGGGTAGGCGCCGGCAGTGTTACTGCGCCCATTCTCATCCTGTTTTTCCATCTCAAGCCTGCCGTCGCGGTGGGTACGGCGCTGACGTTCGCAGCCGTGATCAAGCTCTCCGTCCTCCCCATCTATCTGCGACGGCATCAGGTCGACTATCGAATCCTGTTATTGTTGTGCGCCGGCGGTATTCCCGGGGTTGTGATTGGCATCCAGGTGCTCAAGAAGTTGAGCGTGGAGGATCACGAGCATGGAATCTTTCTGCTGCTAGGGTTCACCATCATTACGCTTTCCTTGATCAACTTGTACCGATGGCTGCGGAAGCGGATTGCATCGGCTTCGACGGATCGCTCACGATGGCTTCCTCCTATCGCAGCCATCATCGGGGCGGAGGTCGGTATCTCGTCAGCTGGCGCCGGTGCATTGGGTGCTGTCGTGCTTCTTAGCCTGACGCAGCTTACGCCCGCGATGGTGGTTGGTACCGACATGGCTTTCGGTCTCACCGTCTCCACCATTGGGAGCGGGCTCCATTTGTTCATCGGACACTACGATGCCCACATTCTCACCAAACTATGCATTGGCGGAGTTTTGGGCGCTATCTGCGGGGCACTGCTGTCCTCAAAGGTTCCGTCGCGCGCATTGCAACTGGTGCTGTTCATCTGCCTGATCGGTCTCGGTCTGCAGCTTTGCATCAAGGCCTTTGGTTGAGTGCGAATTCCGGAAAAGAAGTTGTCGACCGCTTTGGAAACCCTATGCTATGCTGCATCCCTGTGTCCCGACTACTTGCACTTCCCCTCCTGATGCTGGCCGTGTCTTTTGGCGCGGCTGAGAAGCCCATCACCGTCCATCTACAGGCGACGTTGCCTTCGCCTCAACCGGTGGGCACGCCCATCGGTCTCACTACCTTGATGGGGATGGATAGCTTCAGTAGGGACATGTTTGTCTTCCAGTACGCGGTCAGCGTGAATGGCGGACCCTTCCGGATTGTGCAGGACTACAGCCAGTCCTACTCCTTCGCGTGGGCTCCCGAACTCTACGAGCAGTCGGCGACGATTCGCGTGAGAGTTCGTAATAACGAGACGAAGGCCACTGGCGAAGCCACCCTGCCGTTCCAATTTATTTCACGGGTTAAGGGAGCAGCCCAGGCAGTCACGCCTACTGCGCACCCGCTCGTGGCTCTGTTCAGTGCCGCACCGTGCCCTGAGGGAAAGGAGTTCCGCGTGGCTTTCCACGCAGACGGTGAAGAGACAATGAGCCGCACTCCTGCTCAGCCGTGTAAAGGGTCAATCAGCAATAACGTCTACGTCGCTGGAATGCGTGCAGATACCGAGTACCGGCTCCGTTCTGAGGTCATCTCCGGAACCAGCGTCACGCCCGCTGCCTGGCTCCCGTTCCACACCGGCATGCTGGACGGTAACTTCCCCGTAGTATCGCTCGTAACACCCCGAGCCAGTGGAACTGTGACCGCCGAGCCTGTGATCATCTACAGTGCGCTCTCGTTGGGCGGCGGCGTGCGGCCATTCGCCACGGATCTTCAAGGCCGGGTGATCTGGTACTTGCGATCCGCCGACTCGGTCACCCGGGTCATTCCGGGGGGCCGATTCTTGGTGCTCGCTGATGGATCGAACTCGGTCAACAGCACCCATGAAGGTCAGGTCCTGCGAGAACTGGATCTGGCAGGCAATGTCATACGCGAAACAAACGTCGGCATTGTCGCAGAGCAACTCGAGTCACACGGCATTCACTCCGACTGCCACAAAGGCGGCAGAGAGTGCGTCTCCGGTTTTCATCATGAGGCGATTCGTTTGCCAAATGGACATACGCTCGCGGTCGCCGGCATCGAGCGCATGATGCCCACCGGCACTCAGGGGTCCAAACTGCCTGTTGATGTCCTCGGTGACCTGATAATCGACCTCGACGAAAACTTCCAGGTTGCCGCGGTCTGGAATACGTTCGATCACGAGGACCTGAAACGTAAATCGCTGAATGACGCCAAATGCCATACCGGGGAAGGCGGATGCCCTGCAGTGTTGCTCGCCGACGAAGCGAATGGCTGGCTGCATAGCAACTCCCTCAATTACATTCCGGCCACTGGAGACTTCCTCGTTTCACAGCCGGAACAGAACTGGGTGTTGAAGGTCGACTGGAAGAATGGAAAGGGCAGCGGCAATGTCCTTTGGCGGCTGGGCAAGGACGGCGACTTCAAGGTGGACTCGAAAGATCCGAATCCCTGGTTCTCATTCCAGCATGATGCTGGGTTTGAGCCGCTCGGTTCGGACCTCCTGACGCTGACCGATGATGGCGATGCAAGTGGGACCGCCCAGAAAGCCGGAGTTCGCGGGCAGGTTTGGAAACTCGACGAAGAAAAACATATCGCGACGCTGGTTTATAGCGCCCCCCTCGGAGTCGGCACCATTTGTTGTGGATCGATGCAACTCCTGAAGAATGGCGGATACACCGCGGTCGCGGGATGGTCACTTCCCCTGACAGGGCGGACCACGGAATTCGATAAGGACGGCAAAGTGGTCTTTGCAGTGGATATAGCAGGGGCGGTCGACTACCGAAGCTATCGCGTCGAAGACATGTACTCGGCCCCCATCAAGTAAGTTGGATCAGTAACTCTGCGGAGCGCATTTGATCGATCTCCATACACATACCGACCGCTCCGACGGCTCTACCGATGCCGGTGATCTCGTTCGCCTTGCGGTGCGGGAAGGGATTGAAGCACTGGGAATTGCAGATCACGATACGCTGGCGGGCTACGACGCAGCGGTGCCCATAGCTGCTGACGCAGGGCTTGAACTTGTCTGCGCGGTCGAACTGAGCACCCGGCCTAATGAAGCGAAGGCGGCAGGGAAGCGGCAACCGTCTGTTCATCTGCTTGGATATTGGCTTTTTTCCCCACCGTCAAACGAGTTTCGATGTTGGCTCGAGAGTCAGCAGGAAACTCGCCGTCGGCGAAACCTCGAACTGGTAGCCAAACTGGAGCAGCTCGGCGTGCCGGTCTCGCTGGACGAAGCTGCAGTCTATGGTCGAAATCAGGTAGGCCGCCCGCATTTTGCCAGAGTGCTGTGCGATAAGGGCTACGTCGCCAACATGCAGCAGGCCTTTGATCTCTACCTGGCCGATGAGGCCAAAGCCTCGGTTGAGCGTGATGAACCCACCCTTGAAGCAGGCATACAACGCATTGTCGAAAGCGGAGGTATGGCTGCACTGGCTCACCCTGTACGGCTTCCGCAGCGCGGACCTGAACTCGCCGGACTTCTTGAGCGCCTAATTGACGTCGGGCTGCAGGGGTTCGAGGTCTTCCACAGCGAACACTCCCCAGCAGATACCGCAGAGTACAGCGATCTGGCTCGCCGCCTCGATCTGATCCCCACTGGCGGATCGGACTTTCACGGCGAAAATAAGCCGCGCATTCGCCTCGGCACTGGCATCGATTCGAACATCTCCCTCAGATACAGCTTTCTCGAAAACATGCGCGAGATGTGCGCGGCCGGACAACATCGGACGAGCGGAAAGTTATGAGAGATAGCCTGACACTGACGCATCTGCGAATGCTCGAAGCTGAGAGCATTCATATACTGCGTGAGGTCGTCGCCGAATTCCAACGTCCCGTGATGCTGTACTCCATCGGCAAAGATTCTTCCGTCATGCTGCGCCTTGCGCAGAAAGCCTTCTACCCGGGAAAGATGCCGTTCCCGCTGCTGCACATCGACACAACATACAAATTTCGAGAGATGATCGAGTTTCGCGATCGATACTGCGCGGAGATCGGCGCAAAGCTCATCGTTCATACCAACCGGGCTGCAATCGATGCCGGCGCCAATCCTTTCGATCTGGGAACCCAGAAATGCTGCGGGCTTCTGAAGACGCGTGCTCTGCTTGATGGTTTGGCAGAAGGCGATTTCGACGCGGCGATTGGAGGTGCTCGCCGCGATGAAGAAAAGTCGCGTGCCAAGGAGCGCGTGTATTCGTTTCGCGACCCGCACGGTCAGTGGGATCCAAAGAATCAAAGGCCTGAGCTCTGGAACCTCTTCAACTCGCGCATCAATCCCGGCGAAACTATCCGTGTTTTCCCGCTTTCGAATTGGACCGAACTCGATATTTGGGAGTACATCAACCTGGAGCAGATCCCGATTGTGCCTCTCTATTTCGCGAAGGAACGCGAAATGGTGGTACGCCGCTCCAGTCTCATTCCAGTTGAAGCGAACGTTCCTCTCTTGCCCGGCGAGAAGGCGGAGATGGTGATGTGTCGCATGCGCTCGCTCGGATGTAGCCCCTGCACCGGTGCCATCCGTTCTGAGGCTGACTCGTTGCCCAAGATCATTGAAGAGATGATGCTCTTCCGCCGCTCCGAGCGAGAGAACCGCATCATCGACTTCGACCAGGAAGGCTCAATGGAAATCAAGAAACGAGAAGGGTATTTCTAACGTGCCTGTAGGCAGCAAAGATCTGACCGGAATCGACGCCTTCTTGCGGCGGGAGGAGGAGAACGACCTTCTCCGCTTTATTACGTGCGGGAGCGTGGATGACGGGAAGTCAACTCTGATCGGCCGCCTTCTCTTCGATTCAAAAGGCGTCTACGAGGATCAACTCAGCGCGATCAAGAAAGCCACCGTGAACCAGTCCGCGGGGGCCGTAGATTTTGCTCTGCTGACGGATGGGTTGCGCGCGGAGCGCGAACAGGGCATCACGATCGACGTTGCTTATCGATACTTTTCGACTCCTAAACGGAAGTTCATCATTGCCGATACCCCTGGCCACGAACAATACACAAGGAACATGGCCACGGGAGCGTCTACCGCAAACCTTGCGATCGTTCTGATCGATGCGAGGAACGGAGTTTTGCCCCAATCCCGCCGCCACGCGTTCATTGCTTCGCTTGTAGGCATACAGCATTTGGTCGTCGCCGTGAACAAGATGGATCTGGTCGGGTTCAGCGAAGAGGTGTTCGACAGAATCTGTGCCGACTTCAACAGCTTCGCCGCTCCGCTTCAGATGGCTGATCTCTACTTCATCCCGGTCAGCGCGCTCAACGGTGACAACATCGTGACCAAGAGCGAAAACATGCCCTGGTTCGACGGCCCGAGCTTGCTGCACCATCTCGAGACCGTCCACATTGGCAGTGATCGAAACCTCTCCGAGATGCGTTTTCCGGTTCAGCTCGTTTCCCGGCCAACCCAGGACTTCCGCGGCTTCTCGGGCCAGATTGCCTCTGGCGTCCTCAAGCCCGGTGATCCTGTGATGGTGCTTCCTTCCGGGCGCACATCCCGCGTGAAGTCGATCATCACCTACGACGGCGAGTTACCGCGCGCATTTCCTCCAATGTCCGTCACCGTGTGCCTTGATGATGAAGTGGATGTGAGCCGCGGCAACATGCTTGTGCCGCCGTCGCATCCGCCGCATGTCACGCGATGCATCGATGCTCGGCTCGTCTGGATGGATCACCAGCCGCTCGATCTCCGCCGCCAATACCTCGTGAAGCACACGTCGCAGTGGGTTAAAGCGCAGGTTCGATACGTGCGATATCGAGTCGATGTGAACAGCTTCCAGCGGCATCCAGCTTCCGAGCTGAAACTCAATGAGATCGGAACGGTAGTCATCGACCTGCACTCTCCGCTGTTTGTCGATCAGTATCGCCGCAATCGCGCCACAGGTAGTTTTGTTCTGGTCGACCCCATCTCGAATGCTACCGTCGCAGCGGGAATGGTAACCGGCCGCGACCCGAAAATGGCGGATTCAGCCATTCAAGAGGTGCAGGCTGTCGAGACAAGGCGCATCTCCAGCAGCGAACGGCAGGAGCGTGTCGGTCATGCTCCGGTTCTCATCTGGCTCAATGGCGGCGTGCAACTCGCGTTCGATATCGAAAGCGAACTCTTCAACCGCGGCTATCTCACACACGTCATTGCAGCGCAGGCAGACGGTAGCGTAATGCTCGAACTGGCTCAGAATCTCACCGCAGCCGGCCTTCTCACAATTTGCGCAGCTGATTTTCTATATGAAGTGGAGCGCGATCGTGCAAAGGCAATCATCGATCCTGCGCGCTTCATCGATCTGGATGCATCTGTTTTCAGCAGCTCTGAAGAAGCTGTGGCCAAAATTTCAGAAGTGCTCGCCGAACGGCAGATCCTGCCTTCGCCGCGGTGAGTCGGAACGTTTCATGAGGAGCGGGTTATGAACTCCGGTTGTACCTTGTGGTTTACGGGCCTCTCGGGCAGCGGCAAAAGCACGCTCTCACAGCTTGTCGCCTCCCGCCTGCGCGCACTCGGCGCCAGGGTCGAAGTCCTCGACGGAGATATCACCAGGACTTTGTTGTGTCAAGGGCTTGGCTTTTCCAGAGAAGATCGAGAGGAAAATATCCGCCGTATCGGCTTTGTTTGTGAACTGCTCTCTCGCAACGGAGTCATCGCAATTGCCGCTGCCATCTCCCCGTACCGTTCGTCTCGCGATGAGCTCAGAAAGTGGATACCGAACTTTATCGAGATTCACATGAACTGCCCCGTCGAGGTTCTGATCGAGCGCGACGTGAAAGGACTCTACAAGAAGGCTCTGGCAGGCGAGATCAAGCAGTTCACCGGCATCTCTGATCCCTACGAAACACCGATCGCTCCAGAATTGACGATTGATTCTTCCTCCGAGTCGATCGAAGC
>Ga0105240_10004387_pt1 | contig 21537 bp, 22 predicted proteins | sample KBSC54metaG_FD_80426 | JGI IMG/M metagenome (GOLD analysis project Ga0105240, IMG submission 80426) | Corn rhizosphere microbial communities from Kellogg Biological Station, Michigan, USA - KBS C5-4 metaG | ecosystem: Host-associated > Plants > Roots > Rhizosphere > Soil | place: Michigan, USA... | reverse complement strand
CGGCGCGGCGGATCTCGAGGCGGCCATTCGCATACTCGACCGCGCCGACCGGTCCCTGCGCGTCCCGCGCCGCGCTCGTGAGCCGCACGAGGAAGTCGTCTCCCGAAGCGAGGCCGCGCGAGCGCCGCAGCTCCGCGAGGTTCCTCCGCATCTGCAGCACGGGATCGACGACCGCCTTCGCCTCCGGGAACGCGGACCGGAAGATCGCCTCGGCGTCCGCGTGCAGGCGCGAGCGCTCGCGATCGAGCTGCCACGCCTGCGCCGCGTCGAGGGCGAGCTGCACGAGGGCGATCGAGGCCGCGAGCGCCACGGCCGCGCGCGGCACGCGCAGCGTCGCGAAGGCCCGCGACCGGGGTGCCACGTCCGCGGTGAGGAGCTCGATCGTGCCGGGGCCCGGCGCGCCGCGCGCGAGGCTCTCCCAGCGCGAGCCCGCGACGAGCTTCACGCCCGCGTCCGCGCTCCAGCGCTCGAGGTCCGGCAACGGTGCATCGGATTCCGTGTGCACGCGCACCGCCGTGGGACGCTCGCCGCGCGCGCTCGCTTCGTCCAGCGCGATGCGCAACGCCAAAGGAAAGCCCGTGCCGGGCGCCCGGTCGAACGTGACCGCCGCGCCGTCCGAGTCGACCACGAGCCCGCGATCGGGCCCCAGCACCAGGTTCCAGTCGTCCTCGCCGCGTGCGAGGAGGGCGCTCTCGCACCACGCGCTCGCGGGATCGAGGCCCGCGGCGCGAAGCGCCCGCACGTTGGCGAGGAGCCACTCGCGATCGATCACCGCGATGAGCGTCTCGCCGCGGCGATCGACCTTTCCGGCGACGGCATGGATCCGCGAGGGGTCGGCGAGCAGGCGATCCTCCACCGCGAAGGGCAGGAGCTCGCGCAGCGTGGCCGAGCCCACGCGCGGAAGCGCGAGGCGCGCGAAGAGCACGCGCGAGGCGGGAAGGACCAGCTCCACGCGATCGGCACGGGGCATCTGCGCGGGCGGCGTCGCGTCCCCGCGCGCGAGCTCGTTCCGACCGTCGAGGAGCATCCACGGCCACGGCGCTTCGGCATCGGCGCGCTCGGCGGCGGGGACGAAGACGCGGAGCTTCATCGCCGTCGCCTCAGAACCGCGGCCGCCGCCAGACGATCGTGACCGCCGCGGGCTTCCCCGTGGCGAGCGTGCGCTGCAGGAGCGCGTCGTCGGCGAGCTGCACGTCGTCCTGCGCCACGCGCACCAGGACGGAGAAGAATCCCGACTTCACGTCGAGCGCGTCGGTCGAGGCCTTCGGGTCGATCGCCTTCGCCCAGGCATCGACGGCGGCCTTCGAGGTGAAGGGCTTCGCCGTGCGCCCGGCGATCATCTGCGCGATCGCCGCGGGCGCAATCGTGGGAAGCGCGGCGGCGAGCACCTGCGCGGGCGCGGTGTTCGCGTTGATCGGGGTGCGTGCGGGGGCCACGAGCGCCGTCACGTAGGGCGAGAGCTTCGCGACCGCCGCGGCGTCGAATCCCCGCACGCGGAAGAGCTCCTCCACCTGCGTCATGGGCTGGTTCGCGGCGCGGTAGGGGCGCGCGAGGCCGAGGTAGTAGGCGTCCTCGGCGCCGTCGCCGCTCGTGAGGTCCTGGTCCGGGTCGATCCAGTCGACGACCGCGTCCGAGAGCTGGGGCGGAAGGCCCACGGAGGCGAGCAGGCGCCGGAAGATCGCCACGTCCTCGTCGCTGCGGCTCTTGCCGGCGACGAGGTTGTTCAGGTTGAACTTGCCCTGCTCGTCCACGATGCTGCCCGCGACGACGGCGCGCTCCACCGGAAGCCCCGCGATCGGCTGCGCCCAGCCTTCGGCGAGCGAGTCGACCGCGCCGTTCTGCTCCCCGTCCTGCGCGAGGACGCCGCGCGCCCAGTCGAGGCCCGCCCGGGCGTACTGCTCCGCCTGGGCGCGCGAGGCGACCATCATCGCCTGGTCGAGGGTCGCGGATTCCTGCGCGAGCATGACCGCGGCGGCGGAGGCGGCGACCGCGACGATGAGGATCGCGGTCACGGCGGCCAGGCCCGATTGGCGCTCGCGGCTCATCACGGCGTCCTCGGGAGGTCGACCAGCCGCACGATGCGCTCGCCGCTCGCGAGCCCCACGGTCACCTCGACCGCGGCGGGAAGGAGGTCGCTCGATCCGGGCCAGGTCGTGCGCCAGTCGCCGGTGCGCGGATCCATGAAGCGGAACGCGAGGCTTCGCGCGGGGGCGAGCACGGTCACCGCGAGCGGCTCCTCGCGCGGGGCGGCGTCCACGCCCGCCCAGGTGAGGCGCTCGATGCGATCGCCGCGCAGGCGGTAGGCGATGCGCTGGGGCGCGGCGAGGGCGTTCTGCTGCAGGGGGCTCCCGGAGCGCGTGAGCGCGAGGCCGGTGCCCGCGGTGGGCGTCTCGAGCGACGAGGAGACGGGCGGAAGAGCGGCGCCGGACGGCCCCGTGGAGGTGCGCAGGAGCACGGCACCGAGGTCGCGCTCGATCCGGCCCACGAAGAGGGAGACGTCGCGCCACTTGCGCGATTCCTTCTGGAGCGCCACGCGGCTTTCGAGGAGCGCGTTGAGGCCCCGGTAGGCGAAGCCGCTCAGGAGCGCGAAGATCGCGAGCGCGACCAGCAGCTCCACCAGGGTGAAGGCCGCGCTACGGCGAGACATAGCCCGTGAGCCGCGTGAGCACGCGCGCCGGGTCGCGCGCCTCGGCGACCGCGAGGTCCACGCGCCGGACGGCCGGGTTCGGCGTCTCGCTCACCGTCTCCTCGATCGAGAGCGCGAGCCCGCCTTCCTCCGAGGAAAAGCGCGTCGTGGCCGCGGACGGAAACAGGTTTCGCGCGCGCAGCTCCGCCAGCCGGTTCTCGGCGGCCCAGGTGGCGAGGAGGCGCTCGCGCGTCTGCATCGCGCCGTCCGTGGCGATGCTCGCCGCGCGCGTGGTCGCCGCCAGCGCCACCGCGAGGATCGCCACGGCGACGAGGATCTCGATCAGCGTGAATCCGGCCGCGGGCTTCACGGCTCGACCACCGCGACGGCGCCCGCGGCGTCGCCCTCGATCGCCCAGGGGAGGCCGCGCACCTCGAGCGCCACGCGAAACGGGACGCCCAGGCCGTCCGGCAGGAAGACGAGGCGCTCGCCCGCTGCGAGCGGCTGGCCCTCGACGAACACCGCGCTCACGCGTCCCCCGTCGCCCAGGACCGATTCGCGCGCGGCGTCGTCCTGCCAGCGGTCGTCCGCGAAGCGCCATTCGCGCATGCGGTCCGCGTCGAACGTGACCGCCGTGGGGCGCCCGCCGAACCAGGCGGAGTCGCGCGCGTGCTCGAGCTCGAGGGCGAGGCGTCCGGACTCGCGGCGCCCGACCTCGACGTCGCCGGGAAAGAGGTTCACGGCGGCGAGCGCCACGACGATCCCCATGATCGCCACGACCACCAGCACCTCGACCAGCGTGAAGCCGGGCGGGCGATTCCGAGTCCGCCGTCCCCGTGAAGACGGGGACCCGCGTTCAGTTCCAGTTCCCAATGTCGGCCCCGCTGCCCTCCCCGCCCGGGGCATGGTCCGCGCCCAGGCTGAAGACGTCGATCTCGCCGTGCACGCCGGGATTGAGGTACTGGTATTCGGCGCCCCACGGGTCCCGGGGCAGGCGCTCGAGGTAGCCGCCCTGCTTCCAGTTGGGCGGCACCGGGGGCGTGGAGGGTCTTTGCACCAGGGCGCCCAGCCCCTGGTCGGTCGAGGGATAGAACCCGTTGTCCAGCCGGTAGAGCTTGAGCGACTGCACGATCGCGCCGATGTCCGCCTTCGCCGCGACCGCCTTCGCCTCGTCCGGGCGGTCCATGATGCGCGGAACGACGATGGCCGCGAGGATGGCGAGGATCGCCACCACGACGAGGACTTCGATGAGGGTGAAGCCGGTCCGTTTCATCACTTGCCGATCAATTGGTTGAGGTCGAAGATGGGAAGGAGGATCGCGATCACGATGGTGAGGACGAGGCCGCCCATCAGGACGATCATGGCCGGCTCGAAGACGGCCGCGAAGGCGGCGAGCCGCGTCGCGATGTCGTTCTGCTGCTGGCGGGCCGCGCGCTCGAGCGCCTCGTCCAGGCGCCCGCTGGTCTCGCCGCTCGCGATGAGGTGCACCATCACCGGCGGGAAGGCGGCGGTGGCGCCCAGCGCGCGCGCGAGCGGCATGCCCTCCCGCACGCCGCGCGCGGCCGAAGCGAGCGCCTCGCGCATCGGCACCAGCACCATCACGCCGGTCCCCGCCTCGAGCGCCGCGAGGATCGGCACGCGGCTTCCCACGAGGATCGAGAGCGTGGCGGCGAGCCGCGCGGCGTCCAGGTGCCGGAGCAGCCGCCCGACCGCGGGCGCCTTCCACGCGAAGCGGTGCAGGCGCGCGCGGTACGCGGGACGCGCGAGCGCCCAGCGGAGCGCGAAGGCGGCGCCGGCGATCGCCACCGCCCAGGCGATCCATGTCGCGCGCAGGAACGTCGAGAACGCGATCAGCGCCCGCGTGAGGATCGGGAGCTGCTGGTGCGCGTGCTGGAAGACCTGCACCACCTGCGGAAGGACGTAGACCAGGAGCGCGCCCACCACGACGACGGCCACCGCGAGCACGATCGCCGGATAGATCAACGCGAGCGACAGGCGCGCGCGCATCTGCTGGCGGTCCTCGAGGTAGTCGGCGAGGCGCGTGAGGACGCGCGGCAGCTGCCCGGAGGCCTCGCCCGCCGCGACGAGTGTCCGGTGGAGCTCCGGGAAGGCATGGGGGAACGACTCCAGCGAGCGGGCGACGCTGTTTCCCGCGAGCACCTCGCCACGCAGCGCCGCGAGCACCTGGCGCAGGCGCTCGCCCTCCGCCTGCTCGATCAGGGCGTTGAACGCCTGCTCCACGGTGAGGCCCGCCTCGAGGAGCGTGGCCAGCCCGCGCGTGAGCTGCGTGACCTGGACCGTGGAGAGCGAGGCCGTGCCGCGGCGCGCGCCGCCCGCCGGGTCGTTCGCGGCGATGACGTCGACGCGGTACGGCGTGAGCCCCCGGTCGCGCAGCGCGGCACGCGCCTGGCGGGCGCTGTCCGCCTCGAGCACGCCCTTCTGGAGCTTTCCTTCGAGGCTGTAGGCCTGGTAGCGGAAACCGGGCATCGCCCTAGTTGCGCGTGACGCGCAGGATCTCGTCGAGCGAGGTGGCGCCCTCGCGCACCCAGCGCAGGCCGTCCTCCCGCAGGCGGATCATGCCGCCGCGCACCGCGTGGGCGCGGAGCTCGCGCTCCGCCGCGTTGTCGTGCACGAGCTTCCGGAGCTCGTCGTCCGCCGTCATGAGCTCGTAGATGCCGGTGCGGCCGCGGAATCCCGTGAAGTTGCAGGCGCCGCATCCCACCGCGCGGTAGAGGCGCTCCGGGACCTCGCGCCCGAAGATCGTGCGCTCGGCCGCGTCCGGCTCGTACGGCGCCCGGCACTCCGGGCAGAGTCGGCGCACGAGGCGCTGCGCGAGCGCTCCGTTCAGCGTCGAGGCGAGGAGGTAGGGCTCGATGCCCATGTCGATCAGGCGCGTGACCGCCCCGGGGGCGTCGTTGGTGTGCAGCGTCGCGAGCACGAGATGGCCGGTGAGCGAGGCCTGCACCGCGATCTGCGCGGTCTCCAGGTCGCGGATCTCGCCGATCATCACGACGTCCGGGTCCTGGCGGAGGATCGCGCGGAGCGCCCGCGCGAACGTCATCTCGATCCGCGGGTTCACCTGCGTCTGCCCCACGCCGTCCAGCTCGTACTCGATCGGATCCTCGACCGTGAGGATGTTGCGGGTCTTGCGGTCGAGGCGCGAGAGCGCGGAATAAAGCGTCGTGGTCTTCCCCGAGCCCGTGGGGCCCGTCACGAGGAAGATGCCGTGGGGCGCCTGGATCAGCGCGTCGACGGCGTCGCGCGTGGCCCCCGCCATGCCGAGGGCGTCCAGCGTGAGGCGCCCCGCCTGCTTGTCGAGGAGGCGCAGCACCACGCGCTCGCCCGCGGCGGTGGGGATCGTCGAGACGCGGACGTCGACCGCGCGTCCCGCGATGCGAAGCGCGATCCGTCCGTCCTGGGGCAGCCGCTTCTCCGCGATGTCGAGCGAAGCCATCACCTTGATGCGCGAGACCATGGCCGGATGGAGCCCGCGGCGCGGCTCGACCACGTCGCGGAGCGCGCCGTCCACGCGGAAGCGGACGAGCGCCCGCGACTCGAAGATCTCCAGGTGCACGTCCGAGGCCCCCTCGCGCACCGCCTGCGTGAGGAGCGCGTTGATGAGCCGGATGATCGGCGCGTCGTTCTCCGCCTCGAGGAGGTCCGCGATCTCGGGGAGCTGCTCGGTGAGCTTCGCCAGGTCCACGGACTCGCCCATGTCCTCGACGATCGTCTCCGCGGCCGAAGGCTCGCGGGTGTAGGCGAGGGCGAGGCAGTGCTCGAACTCCTCCGGGGTGAGGAGCACCTCCTTCAGCGGCTTCCCGGCCATGCGGCGCACCTCGGCGAGCGTCGAGGCCTGCGGGTACGGCTTGATCCAGACCTCCAGCGCGGCCGTCCGGCTGGCGCCCTCCCCGGGCACGATGCGCGCCGCGAGGACGCCCTTCGACTTCGCGAAGGCGTAGGGGAGCAGGCGCACGGCCTGCGGGTCCAGGTCCCGGGGGTTCACGGTGCGCTCGAGCGGGGCCGTCATTCGCCCAGGGCCTTCCGCTTCGCCTCGTCCAGCGGCGGCACCTGGGTCGCGGGCTCCTTGGGCAGCAGCCCCACGGCCGGGATGCGGATGTCGCCCTGGATGCGGCGGATGTAGTCGTAGCGGTCGCCGGTGAGCGCCGCCGCCGATTGCGCGTCCTTCACCACCACCGGGCGCAGGAAGATCATGAGGTTCGTGCGCTTGTGGCTGCGCGACTCGTACTTGAAGAGCGCGCCCAGGTACGGGATGTCGCCCAGCAGCGGGACCTTGTCGAGCGACGCTTCCTGGTCGTCCTGGATCAAGCCGCCCAGCACCACCATGTCGCCGTTGTCGACGAGCACGCTCGAGTCGAGGGAGCGCTTGTTGGTGATGATGTCCGCGGACTGCACGAGCGCCTTGTCGCGCGTGACGCTCGAGATCTCCGTGGAGATCCTGAGCTTCACGGCGCCCGCTTCGGAGACCTGCGGCAGCACGCGCAGCGTGAGGCCGATGTCCTTCCGCTCGATGGTCTGGAACGGGTTGCTGGCGCTCCCGGCCGTGGGCGTGAAGGTGCCCGTGATGAAGGGGACGTTCTGGCCCACGACGATCTTCGCCTCCTCGTTGTCCAGCGTGAGGAGGTTGGGCGTCGAGAGCACGTTCGCGTTCGAGTCGCCCTCGAGCGCGCGCGCGAGCACCTGCAGGTTCGGGATCGCGAGCGGGTTGCCGTTCGCGTCGTTGATGCCGGGGATCGTGATCGTGCCGTGCAGGATGCCGAGGTTCAACCCGGTGCCGATGTTGACCAGGGGATTGGCCGCCACCCCGAGGATGTTCGAGCCCGCGGTGGTGCTGAAGTTGGTGCCGCCGAAGACGGTCTGGCCGTCTCCGATGTTGCGCCCGGCGTTCCACTGCACGCCGAACTCCGAGGCGAGCCCCGTCGTCACCTCGACGATGAGCGCCTCCACGTAGACCTGCGCCCGGCGCTGGTCGAGCGCGTCGATCACGGTGCGAAGGCTCCGGTACACCGGCTCCGGCGCGGAGATGATGATCGAGTTGGTGGGCGGATAGGCCTGGATCACGGAGTTGGGCGCGGCCGCGTTGGTGCCCTGCTGCGCCCCGAGGCTCGTGGACGCCGTGGTCTGCGAGGCCGTGTTGCCCGCGGGCGTGGTGGTCGTGGTCGTGGTCCGGGTGAGCTCGCTCCCGGCGAGGAGCCCGCGCAGCGTCTCCGCGATCTTCGTCGCCTCCGCGTTCCGGAGGAACACGGTGTAGATGTTCCCGTTGCCCGCGCCCGGCGTGTCCAGCCCGAGCGCGAGCGACTTGATGCGGTGCATGACCGGCCCGTTGTCGGCGCGGACGACGAGGCTGTTGGTGCGCGGGTCCACGGCGATCGCGGCCTTGGGGGTCGTCCCCGGCGCGTTCGCGGGCACCGACGTCTCCGGCACCACGCGCTGGAGCATCTGCGCGATGTCCACCGCGGAGGCGTTCTGGAGGTGGATCACCTCGACGTCCGAGCTGCTGGGACGGTCGATCGACTCGATGATCCGGTGGATGCGCCGCACGTTCTCGGCGTAGTCCGTGATCACGATCGCGTTGTTGTTGGGGTACGCGGCGATGAAGTTGTTCGCGGTGACGAGCGGGCGCAGCACCGGCACCAGCTGCACGGCGCTCTCGTTCTGGAGGATGAAGACCTGGGTCACGATCCGCTCGCCGGTGGCGCGCGCGGCCGCCTCTCCGGTGGGCACGGCGCTCGTCTTCGCCTCCGCTTCCGGCACGATCTTCACGAAGCCGTCGCCCTCGATCGCGGCGTAGCCCTGCACGCGCAGCGCCGAGAGGAGGATCCGGTAGAGCATGTCCTTCGAGACCGGCTGGTCCGAGACGATGTTCACCGTGCCGCTCACGCGCGGGTCGAGGATGAAGTTCTTCCCCGTGTTCTGGCCGACCGTCTTGATGACCGACTGGATGTCCGCGTTCACGAAGTTGACGGTGATTTTTTCTTCGTTTGCCGACGGGGCGGGCGGGGCCGCCGGGACCGACGGGGCGGGCGGGGCGGCCACGGCCAACCCGGCCGCGAGCGCCGCCGCGGCGAGGCCGAGGCGCGCCAGGGACGTCAGAAACTTCGTCACGATATCGGTCTTTTTCGTTGATTTGTCAGGTGTTTTGACTTCGACGAGTGTACACCAGCCGATGCGGCGGCGCACCCCTGGGGAAGCCCCTTGCGGGCCCCGTTTCACTGGATCTGATACGTGAGCTGGACGGTCGCGTTCCCGCGCCGAAGCTCCGCGTCGATCTGCGACATCGTGGCGAACTGCTGGTAGAGGCGCGCGAGGTCGCCGGGAGAGGCGACCGACTGGCCGTTCACCTTCTTGATCACGTCCCCGGGCTGCAGGCCCAGCTTCGCGGCGAGGCTGCCCACGGGAGCCGCGTCCAGGCGCACGCCGCCGCCGGCCGGCATGCCGATCTGCCCCAGGTACTCGAGCTGGGAGGGATCGCGCAGGGCCTCGTCTAGCTCCTTGCGGGAGAGGCTGTAGCGGTTGGTGCCCGAGCGCGAGACGTTGATGCGGAAGCCGCGCGCCTGGGCCGCGAGGTGCGCCCCGCCCGCCACGGAGTGCGGCTCCGCGAGGTCGATCCGCTCGCGGGTGCCCGCGCGCGCGACGATCACGTGGTCCGGACGCACCTCGGCGAGCTTCACGCCGGGGCGCACCTCTTCCCCGATGAAGATGGAGATGTCCTTCCCGGCGCGCGGGGCGAAGATGGCGGAGGCGGCGACCCCCGGCGTGGGCGCGACCACGCCCCTCAGCACCAGGCCGTCGATCGTGGTCGCACCGCCGGTGGACGCGGCGGAGCCGCCGAAGAGCCGCGCGATGGCGGCGAGATCCACTTCTCCCGGAGCGGAGGATGCGGCCACGTTCGCGGAGGCCGGCGCCACGAACGCCCACGTCCAGTACGCGAGCTGCCACGCGAGGACGAGCACCAGCGCCACGACGAGCGTCGTGCCGAAAATGCCGTCCTTCGCGGGTGCGGGAGCCGTGGCCATGCCAGATGTTAGCGCCGTTCGCGGCGCTCGCGCTCGAGATCTATGTCGAGATATTTCCAGGGCTCGATCGCGAACGGGTGCTTCTTGTAGTTGAGGAGCCAGGGCTGCATGAGGACCGTCTGCGCCTTGTACGTCTCGACCATCCAGGGCACGTAGGCGAGGACCAGCTTCACCATCCGCGTATAGAGGGCGTCGCGCTGGGCCCCCGGCGGGAGCCGCTTCGCCTCCTCGTAGAGCTGGTTGTACTCGGGGAGGTCGAACATCGCGTAGTTCGCCTGCCCGATCGCGCCCCGCCAGAAGAGCTGGAGGAAGTCCTCGCCGTCCGGGTAGTCCGCGATCCAGCCGTAGCTGAACGACTGGACCTTGCCCAGCTGCGCCTGCGTGCGCAGCTCCGGGAGCTTCTCCACCTTGTGGAAGGTCACACGGATGCCGATGTCGTCCATCGAGCGCTTCCAGAGCTCGTTTCGCTGCCGCTCGCGCTGCGTGGGCACGGACGCATGGTCGAACGAGAGCGGCGAGCCGTCCGGGTTCTCGCGATAGCCGTCGTGGTCGCGGTCGACGTAACCGAAGAGGTCGAGGAGCGCCTTCGCCCGCGCCGGATCGGAGGGCGCGCCGTGGAAGCGCGGATCGGCGCCCACGACCGACGGCGGAAGCGGCGAGCCCGCGCGGACCGACTGGTGCTTGTCCAGGATCGCGACCTGGTCCTCGATCCGGAAGCCCAGCGCGATCGCGCGGCGCAGCGCCACCCGCTCGGGCGAATAGCCGCCCAGGGCGTTCGGCCGTCCATCCACTTCGGGGAGCATGTTGAACGTCGTGTAGGTCACGTACGCGATCTCGTCGGGCGTCGTCCGGATGCCCTTCTTCGCGAGGTTCGGGGCGAGCTTCCCGCCGGGCATCGCCAGGTCCGCGAACTGCTCCGGCAGCGGGCGCAGGTACTCGTGCTCGCCGCCCAGGAACGCGAGCCAGCGCGGCTGCTCCTCCTCGATGATGGAGACCTCGATGCGGCCCACGAGGGGCAGGCGCTTCCCCGCGAGGCTGGCCGCGATCTCGCGCGAGCGGGGATCGTCCGCGCCCACGCTCTCGAAGGTCTCCTGCCGATAGCCGGGGTTCGCCTCGAGGACGATCCGGGCGCCGGGAGTCCACCGCACGACGCGGTACGGGCCCGTTCCGACCGGATGGCGGGCGACCTCGTCGCCGTAGGCCTCGACCACCTCGCGCGCGACCGCCGCGGTGGCGACCAGCGCGAGGACGTAGCCGAAGTTGTAATCGGGCGCGGTGAGCGTGATGCGCAGCGTGTAGCGGTCGAGCGCGCGCAGCCCCTCGATCGGCCGGTCGTAGTCGAATCGGTTCGCCTTGCGGCTCGCGGCCACGGCCGCGTCCCCGCCCAGGATCTTCCCGTCGACGAGGAAGAGCCACTGGCTCTTCATCCGCGGGTCGAGCAGGCGCTCGATGGAGTAGACGTAATCCCGGGCGACGAGCTCCCGCTCCTTGCCGTGGAACGCGGGGTCCGGCGTGAAGCGGATGCCGTGCTTGAGACGGACCGTGTAGACGCGCCCGCCTTCCGTCACCTCCGGGAGTGCTGCCGCGGCGCGGGGCTTCAGCTTCGCCGGCCGCGCGAGGTAGTCGTACTCGAGGAGGCTGTCGAAGATGTTGTCCATGATGCCGCCGGACGCCTCATCGGCCTTGTCCTGGGGGTCGAGCGAGCTCTCCGCGCTGGGGTAGGCCACGCGCACGACCTTGGCCATGTCCGCCGCATGCGCGACGCACGATGCCCCGAATGCGATCGCCGTGAAATGGCGCGCGAGAAGCCTTGGAACGCAGATGAACGCAGAGAAGGGCACGCAAATGAACGCAGAAGTCGCCAGCACGAAAGCGTACTGGAGATCGGTGGAAGCCGCTTCATTGCCGAAGCGGGCCGCCGCGCCCCTCCGCGTTCATCTGCGTTCGCTTTTCTCTGCGTTCATCTGCGTTCCGGGGTTAGCCCGCGAACGCGGACGGCTCAGTGCAGCGTGCGCGCGGGCTCCGGCGGCTCCTCGGCCGCGGTCGCCTCGGCGACCGCCGAGGCGTGGTGCACGACCATCCGCCAGCCGCCTTCGGTGAGCTCGTAGACGTTGGTCGCGTGCACGGAGCCCGACGCGCCGCCGGAGCGCGGGCCCACCTTCTCGACCACGGAGTGGACGGCGACGGTGGGGCCGTCGAAGCGGTGCACCTCGGCGATCTCGACCCGCATCTGCGAGGCGCCGGCGAAGATCTGCGCCCAGGCCTGGCGAACGCCCTCGAAGCCCACGATGCGCGGGCCCTGCGGATGCACGCACACCACATCGTCCGCTTCCGCCCACACGCTCATCATCGCCGCGAGGTCGCCGCGCTCGAACGCCTCGTAGAAGGCGCTTTCCGCGTCGTCGGGCGTGGGATAGAGCTTGTTGCGCGGGCGGGGCCGGGGCGGGTTCATCGGCGCGAGAGCTTACCGGAATTTTTCACGCTCAGCGCGCTCGGGCCTTCTTCCGGCCCTTTCGCGCGAAGATTCACGCTTAGCGCGCTCGGGCCTTCCTCAGGCCCAGTCGCGCGAAGATTGATATATTCCCCGCTTTCCGCCCCCATCCCAGGCCTCCCATGTCCCGATTCTTCGTGAACGGCGAGCAGGTCGATTTCCGCGGCGATGCCGATACGCCGCTCCTCTGGGCGCTCCGCGACCACCTCGGGCTCACGGGGACCAAGTTCGGCTGCGGCGCGGGCCTTTGCGGCGCGTGCACCGTCCACCTGGACGGGAAGGCGGTGCGCTCGTGCGTGACGCCGGTCGCCTCGATCGCGGGGAAGCGCGTCGTCACGATCGAGGGCATCGGGAACACGTCGCGCGCGCCCGTGGCGCTCGCCGTGCACGAGGCCTGGATCGAGAAGGACGTGGTGCAGTGCGGCTACTGCCAGCCGGGGCAGGTGATGTCGGCCGTGGCGCTCCTCACCGCGAATCCTTCGCCCACCGACGCGCAGATCGACGCCGCGATGAACGGGAACCTCTGCCGCTGCGGCACGTACCAGCGGATCCGCGAGGCGATCCACGGCGCGTCGGCGGCGCTGCGGAAAGCGTGAGGCGCGCGATGGACGCTCCCGCCCGCCGCGCCCGCCGCCGTTTCCTCCGCAATTCCGCGGGCTTGGCCGGCGTCCTCGTCGTGGGTTTCGTGCTGCCGGAAGGACGTGGGCGCTTCGCGCAGGCCCAGGAGCCGAAGAAGGCGATCGCGCCCACCGCGTTCGTCCGGATCGGCAAGGACGGCACGGTCACCGTGATCGTGAAGCACCTCGAGTTCGGCCAGGGCGTGCTCACGTCGCTCCCGATGATCCTCGCCGAGGAGCTCGCGTGCGACTGGGCGCGCGTGCGCTCGGAGCTCGCACCCGCCGCGCCGGAATACGCGCACACCGCCTTCGGCATGCAGATGACGGGCGGATCGTCCAGCGTGTGGAATTCGTGGGACCAGCTTCGCACCGCCGGGGCCCAGGCGCGCACGATGTTGGTCGAGGCGGCGGCGCGCCAGTGGAAGGTGGTCGCGGCGGATTGCCGGGCGGAGAAGGGCTTCGTGCTCGGGCCGGGCAAGCGGCGGCTCTCCTACGGACAGCTCACGGAAGCCGCGGCGAAGCTCCCGGTCCCGGAGAGCGTGACGTTGAAGCCCGCGTCCGCATTCACGCGCATCGGCACCTCCACGCTCCGGCTGGACGCCGCGGACAAGGCGACGGGCAGGGCGCGCTTCGGCATGGACATGAAGGGGAAGGACCTCCACACCGCGGTGATCGCGCATCCGCCGGTCTTCGGCGCGCGCCTGAAGTCGATCGACGCCGAGAAGGTGAAGGCGGTGGCGGGTGTCACCCACGTGGTCGAGATGAACCGGGGTGTCGCGATCGTCGCGAAGGATTTCTGGGCGGCGAAGAAGGGCCGCGACGCGCTCCAGGCGCAGTGGGACCTCGGGCGAAACGCCTCGGTCTCCAGCGATTCCCTCGCGGCGCGTTTCGCGGAGGCCGCGAAGGCCCCGGGCATCCCGGCGAAGAAATCCGCGAATCCGGACGCGATGAAATCGGCCGCCAAGACGATCGCGGCGGACTACGAGGTGCCCTTCCTCGCGCACGCCCCGATGGAGCCGCTCAACTGCACGGTGGAGCTCACCGGCGACGGCGCGGACGTCTGGGTGGGCTCGCAGTTCCAGGGCGTGGACCGCGAGGCCGCGGCGAAGGCGCTCCGCATCCCGGTGGAGAAGGTGCGCCTCCACACGCTGCTCGCGGGCGGCGGGTTCGGCCGGCGCGCGAACCCGGTGTCCGACTACGTGGTGGAAGCCTGCGAGGTGGCCCGGCGCGCGAAGGTGCCGGTGAAGCTCGTGTGGACGCGCGAGGACGACATCCGCGGGGGTTTCTATCGGCCCGCATACCTGCATCGCGTCGAGGTGGACCTCGACGGCGCCGGGGCGATCGCCGCGTGGCGGCACGCCATCGCCGGTCCCTCGATCCTCGCCGGGACGCCCTTCGAGCCGATGATGGTGAAGGACGGCATAGATCCCACGTCGGTGGAGGGCGTGGCGGACACGCCGTACGCCCTTCCCAACATGGAGGTGTCGCTCCACACCGTCGACGCGGGCGTCCCGGTCCTCTGGTGGCGCTCCGTGGGCCACTCGCACGCCGCGTTCGTGATGGAGACGCTGATCGACGAGGCGGCGGCGGCCGCCGGGCAGGACCCGGTCGCCTACCGGCGCGCGCTCCTCGCGGCGAAGCCGCGCGTGCTGAACGCGCTCGAGGTCGCCGCGGCCAGGGCCGGCTGGGGATCGCCGCTCGCGAAGGGCCGGGCGCGCGGCATCGCCGTGCACGAGTCGTTCGGAAGCGTCTGCGCGCAGGTGGCCGAGGTCTCGCTCGTGGAGGGGGCGCCGCGGGTGCACCGCGTGGTCGCCGCGTTCGATTGCGGGCTCGCGGTGAACCCGCTGGGCGTCGAGGCGCAGGTCCAGAGCGCGATCGCCTACGGGCTGGGTGCCGCGCTCTTCGGCGCGATCACCCTGGCCGACGGGCGCGTGCAGCAATCGAACTTCCACGACTACCGGGTGCTCCGCTTCGCGGAGATGCCGGCGGTCGAGGTGCACCTCACGGGCGGAGGCGAGAGGCCCACCGGCGTGGGCGAGCCCGCCACGCCGCCGATCGCCCCGGCCGTCGCCAACGCGCTCTTCGCCCTCACGGGGAAGCGCGCGCGGAAGCTCCCGCTGTCGTCCATGGCGTGGGCCTGATCGCCCATTTCCGCGGAACGTCCCGCGCGGCGGGAGGTCGTAGGACGGAGGGCGGAGAGGGACATGCATACCAGATCGGGCAGCAACTGGCAGAAGGCGCTTCGCAGGATCGTGAGGAACCCGGCGGTCGAGGTGGTCGCCGCGATCGTGGTCGTGATGCTCGCGGTGTGGGTGGTCGTGCAGACCGAATCGGAGCTTCGGGGGACGGCCTTCCCGCTCTTCTTCGGGCACAGGTGACGGCGCGCGGGATCGCGGCGATCGCCGCGACGCTCCTCGCGGGCGGTTGCGCCTACCTCACGAGCGAGAAGCAGGGCGAGCTCATCTTCCGTCCCACGCGCGAGGCCTGGTGGGGCTTCGACGGCGGCCGCCACCGCTTCGACGAGCAGTGGATTCCCGTCGGTCGGAATGGCGACCGGCTGCACGCGTGGTGGCTCCCCGGTCCGCGCGCCGATTCCCCCGCGATCCTCTACCTCCACGGCGCGCGCTGGAACCTCACCGGGAGCGTCACGCGCATCGACCGCTGGCGGGACCTGGGCTTCGCCGTGCTCGCCGTGGACTACCGCGGGTTCGGCGAGAGCACCGACATGGCCCCCACGGAGAAGAGCTCCTACGAGGACGCGGAGGCGGCGTGGGACCGGCTCGGGAAGCTCGCACCGGGCCGCCCGCGCTACATCGTGGGCCACTCGCTGGGCGGCGCCATCGCGGTCGAGCTCGCGCGCCGGCGGCCGGATGCCTCCGGCCTCATCCTGGAGGCGACCTTCACGTCGGTGCGCGACATGATCGACGAGTCGCCGTGGGGCTTCCTCCCCGTGGGCTTGATCCTCAACCAGCAGTTCGACGCGCTCGCGAAGATCGGCGAGGTGCGCATGCCCGTGCTCGTGATCCACGGCACGCGCGACACCGTGGTCCCGATCGCGATGGGCGAGCGCCTCTACGCGGCCGCGCGGGCGCCCAAGCGCTTCGTCCGCGTCGAGGGCGCCGGCCACCACAACCTCTCCGGCGTGGGCGCGGGCGAATACCAGAAGGCCATCGCGGAGCTCTTCCACGTCCGGGGCCCGTAGTGGGCCGCTTTTCCGGCCGTTTCCCGGGTGTAACATCGCCCCATGCAAAGCCTCGACCTCGACGTCCTGCACCGCGCGCTGGAATGGCGGCGCTCGGGCCGGCGCGTGTGGCTCCTTACCGTCGCGCAGACCTTCGGCGCGAGCCCCCGGCCCCCGGGATCGCTCGCCGCGATCCGCGACGACGGCATACTCGTGGGCTCCGTCTCCGGCGGCTGCATCGAGGACGATCTCGTGCGCCGCCGCGAGGAGTACGCGGGCAGGAAGCCCGCCTTCGTCTCCTACGGCGTGACCGCGGACGAGGCGCGCCGCTTCGGCCTTCCCTGCGGCGGCGAGCTGGAGGTGATCGTCGAGCCGGAGGTGCCCGCGGCGGACCTCGAGGCGCTCCTCGCGCGGATCGGCGAGGGCCGCATCGTCGCGCGGCGCGTGGATCTCGCCACCGGCGCGTGGAGCCTCGATTCCGCGGCGCCCACGGACGAGTGCGAGCGCACGCCCGAGCGCTTCACGAGCATCCACGGGCCGCGCTGGCGCATGCTCGTGATCGGCGCTTCCGAGATCGCGCACTACCTCGCCGAGGTCGCGGCCACGGTGGATTTCCAGGTCTTCGTGTGCGATCCGCGCGAGGAATACCGGGGTGCCTGGCGCGCAGCGGGTGCCAGGTGGATCGACGGCATGCCGGACGACGCGGTCGTCGCGTTCCGCCCGGACGGCCACAGCGTGATCCTCACCGTTTCGCACGACCCGAAGCTCGACGACATGGCGCTCCTCGAGGCGTTGAAGACGGACGCCTTCTACGTGGGCGCCGTGGGCTCCGCGCGCACGAGCGCCGAACGCAGGAAGCGCCTCGCGGACTTCGACCTCACCGCGGCGCAGATCGCGCGGCTGCGCGGCCCGGTGGGCCTTTCCATCGGCTCGCGCACACCCCCGGAGATCGCGGTCGCGATCCTCGCGGACCTCATCGCTTCGCGCAACGGCGTGATGCTCGAGAAGGCGCGGGACGCGGGGCGGCTCCGCGCGTAGACTTCGGTTTCGAAAAAGACCCCGGAGGAGCGGCCCATGATCCGGTTTCTCCGCCTCGCGGCGGCGCTCGCGTGCTTCCCCCTGCTCACGCTCGCCCAGGGCGCGCAGGACTACCCCTCCAAGAGCGTGACGCTCGTCGTGCCATACTCCGCGGGCGGGCTTCCGGATACCGTCGCGCGGGTCGTGGGGCAGAAGCTCTCCGAGCGGTGGGGACAACCCGTGGTGGTCGAGAACCGCCCGGGAAGCAACGGCGTCGTCGCGGCGGCGTATCTCGCGACCAAGGCGCCGGACGGCTACACGCTCCTCGTGACGGACGGCTCGATGTTCTCCATCAACCCGTTCATCTACAGCAAGCTTCCTTACGACGCGTTGAAGGACTTCACCTTCATCTCGCTCACCGCGCGGGCACCGCTCTTCCTCGCCGTGCACCCCTCGATGCCGGTCTCGAATTTCGGGGAGTTCGTGAAGCTCGTGAAGGCGAACCCGGGCAAGTACAGCTACGGCTCCTCGGGCGTGGGAAGCATCCACCACCTCACGACGGAAGCGATGAAGACCGCGCTCGGGCTGGACCTCCTCCATGTTCCGTTCAAGGGCACGGGGCAGTCGATTCCCGCGCTCGTGGGAAACCAGGTGAGCGCCGCCTTCTCCGCGATGCCGTCCCTCGCGGGCTTCGTGCAGCAGGGCAAGTTGAAGCTGCTCGCCGTGAACTCCGCGAAGCGCTCGCCGCTCGCACCCGAGCTCCCCACCATCGCCGAGCTCGCGATCCCCGGCTTCGACTTCGCGCCGACGATCGGCTTCTCGGGACCGGCGGGAATCCCGCCCGCGATCGCGGCGAAGATCGGCGCGGACGTCGCGGCCGTCGTGCACGATCCGGCGTTGAAGGAGCACATGGACAAGCTCGGCATCGAGCCGGAGGGCCTGGGACCGGCCGAATACCGCGAGCAGGTGATCCGCGAACGCGAGCGCTTCGAGAAGGCGGTGAAGGCCGCGGGCGCGAAGGTGGACTGAGGGCGCCGGCCGCGCGATGGACATCCGCGGGCTGCTCCTCTGCGGCGGCTCGGCCACGCGCTTCGGCGGGCCGAAGCTCCTCGCCGCGATCCCGGGCGAGGAATCGGCCGGACCGCTCGCCGCGCGGGCCGCGCGCCGCCTCCGGGAGGGCGCGGGCAACGCGCTCGCGATCGTGCCCGTGGGCGCGGGCGAGCTTCGCAGCGCGCTCGAGAATGCCGGCTGCGAGGTGGTGGAATCGGACCGCACGGCACGCGGTATGGGTGCGAGCCTCGCCGCGGCGGTCGCGGCGACGGACCGCGCGGACGGATGGATCGTGGCGCTGGGCGACATGCCGCTCGTGGGGTCCGCCACGATCCGTGCGGTGCGGGACGCATTGGAGGACGGCGCCCTCATCGCGGCGCCGGTGCTCGCTCGGACCGGCGTGCGCGGGCATCCCGTGGGCTTCGCCGCGGCGCTCCGCTCGGAGCTCCTCGCGCTCGACGCCGACGTGGGCGCGCGCGCGATCCTCGAGCGGCACCGGGATGCGGTGCATCTCATCCGCACGGACGACGCGGGCATCGCGGTCGACCTCGATACGCCCGGGCAGCTCGAGGCCCTACGCCCCCATTACCACAACGCGAGGAAGAGACGATGAAGATCCAGGGTGCCGTGCTGAACGCGATGGGCGCCGCGCCGCCGTACGACCAGTCGCGCCCGCTCGCGGTGGGCGACGTGGATCTCCGGCCGCCCGGATTGGGCGAAGTGCTGGTGCGGATCGCCGCGGCGGGCCTTTGCCACTCCGACCTCTCGGTCATCAACGGCGACCGCCCGCGGCCCACGCCGATGCTGCTGGGGCACGAGGCGGCTGGCGTGGTCGAGGCGCTGGGAGAAGGCGTGGACGACCTCGCGAAGGGCGACCACGTCGTGCTGGTCTTCGTCCCGAGCTGCGGCCACTGCGTGCCGTGCGCGGAGGGGCGTCCCGCGCTCTGCACCGCGGGCGCGGCTTCCAACGGCGCGGGGACGCTCCTGGGCGGCGGCCGGCGCATCTTCCGCGGCGAGGAGCCCGTCTACCACCACATGGGATGCTCCGCGTTCGCCGAGCGCGCGGTGGTCTCGCGCCGCTCGCTCGTGAAGATCGACCCGGAGCTCCCGCTGGAAGAGGCGGCGCTCTTCGGCTGCGCGGTGCTGACCGGCGTGGGCGCGGTGGTGAACACGGCGAAGGTGCCGATGGGCGCCGCCGTCGCGATCGTGGGACTGGGGGGCGTGGGGCTCGCGGCGCTCCTGGGGGCGGTCGCGTGCGGGGCGAGCCGCGTCGTCGCGATCGACCTCGCGAAGGACAAGCGCGACTTCGCCATGACGCTGGGCGCCACCGACGCGTTCGACGCCGCGCCGCCGGACGCGGTCGATGCGATCCGCGAAGCGACGGCGGGCGGCGTCGACTACGCGCTCGAGTTCGCGGGCTCGGCGAAGGCGCTGGAGCTCGCCTACCGCATCACGCGCCGCGGCGGCACCACCGTCACGGCGGGGCTTCCGCATCCGACGGCGACGCTGGCGCTCCCGATCACGCACCTCGTCGCGGAGGAGCGCACGGTGAAGGGAAGCTACATCGGGACCTGCGTGCCGGCGCGCGATTTGCCGCGCTACGTGGCGCTCTACCGCCAGGGACGGCTCCCCGTCGACAAGCTCCTCACGCATCGCCTGAAGCTCGCCGACATCAACGCGGGCTTCGAGCGCCTGCGCGAGGGCAAGGCCGTCCGCCAGGTCGTGGTCTTCTAGCGCGGGACGAACTGGCCGGTGCGCGGGTCGACGTAGCCGCCCGGCACCTCGTGGAGCACGCCGCCGGTCGTGGGATCGACGGCGAAGCGGCCGGAGGGCAACGCCGGCGCGCCAGTGCGCGGATTCACCGCGGGAGGCTTCGGCGCCGGGACCACTTCGAGGTGCGCCACGCCCGCCGGCGGCGGATTCGTGGCACCGATCGGCGGAAGCGGCCTCACGACGCCGGGATACGGATCGATGGCGGCGCGCGCGGCCTCGCGCTGGGCCATCGTCGAGGCGGGATCGCGGATCAGGGCCTGCAGCTCGCGCATCCGGGATTGCACCGGCTCGGGCGGCGGCCACGGCGTTTCGTCCGCGGCGAAGGCGCCACCCGCGAGCGCCATGAGCAACGCGGCCGCGAACCGCGCGCGCATCGCCTTTAGCCCTTCTTCCGCGGCGGGTACTTCTCGCCCGCCTCGACCGACGTCTTGAGGATGTTCTGCTTCGGCGGCAGCGGGCACGTGGTGAACTCGCTGAACGCGCACGGCGGGTTGTACGCGCGATTGAGGTCGAGCGGGAAGGTCTCGCCCGCCCTGGGCTTCCGGTCGATGAAGAGGAAGCGGCCCGGGCCGTACGTGGTCTTCCCGGCGGTCGCGTCGCGGAACACGATGAAGAGGCCGTCGTCGTCGTTCCCGACCACGTCGAGGCGCTCCTTCCGGCCGCGGACCGCGAACTCGACGTAGCCCGGCGAGGGCTCGTTCGAGACCTCGTCGATCACGTTCACGATGGGCAGCGTGCGCGGCGGATCGTAGGCGACGAAGCGGGCGGTCACGCGGTACTGCGGCTTCACCGGGTACCAGACGCGCGCGCCGAAATGCGCGCGCACCGGGCTCTCGCTGTCCGCGAGGCGCAGGACGTAGCGCCCCTCGTGCTCGATCACGTAGAAGGACGCGCGTCCCATCGTCACCCAGTCGTGCGCGCCTTCGGACGTGTCCATGACCTTGTCCGACATGGGGATGCCTTCCTGCGTCATCTCCAGGCCGGGCGCGAGCTTCACCGTGACCTTCCCGGGCACGCCGGGGGCCGGGACGTCGAGGGTCCCCATCCGCTCCGGTCCCAGGCCGGGAGGAAAGACGATGTCGTTCGCGGCGCCCGTGCCGAACGTGTTCGCGCCGGGCTTCATCACGTAGCGGCCGGCGAGGGTGAGCCAGCCGTTGTCCTTCCGGAGGCTCTGCTCGGCGCGCGCGCGCCACGCCTCGTCGTCCTTCTTCCAATCGGTGTCCGGGGCGGGCGACGCGGCGAAGGCGGGGCCTGCCAGCGCGGCGCAGAGGGCGAGGGTGGGGGCGATCTTCATCGTGCGGGTTGGACTCGCGGGAGGGGAAGGGGTTCGACCTCGAGCGCCTCCAGGACGCGGGAGGGCTCGAGCTTCACGAGGCAATCGGTGTGGCCCAGCGGGCAGGTGCGCTGGAAGCAGGGACTGCAGGAAAGCGCGAGCGAGATCACGCGCGCCTTTCCGGAAAGGGGCGGCGTGAAGGCGGGGCTCGACGAGCCGAAGAGGGCGGCCGTCGGGCGGTCGAGCGCGGCGGCCACGTGCATGAGGCCGGAGTCGTTGGTCACCACGCGCTGCGCGGAGGCGAGGAGGACGATCGCGTCGTCCAGCGACGTGCGCCCCGCAAGGTCCACGCAGGCTTCGCCCGCGAGCGCCCGGATCTCGCGCGCGGCCTCGGCGTCCTTTCCGGAGCCCAGGAGCCAGACCTGCCAGCCGCGCTCCGCGAGCCGGCCCGCGAGGGCCGCGAAATGCCGGGCCG